>ERZ772904.480-NODE-480-length-11825-cov-9.59992_pt1 | contig 11825 bp, 11 predicted proteins | sample MGYA00512122_ERZ772904 | MGnify/ENA primary metagenome ERZ772904 (study PRJEB29015, sample SAMEA2738104) | human oral metagenome | biome: human oral; feature: human-associated habitat; material: saliva | place: China | collected 2269 ... | reverse complement strand
CCTGCTCCGGCGGGCCCTGCTCAACGATCTGCCCGTTACGGAGGAACACAACGCGGTCGGCCGCCTGGCGAGCAAAGCTGATCTCGTGCGTCGCCATGAGGATGGTCGATCCCTGAGCCTTGATTTCGCGCACGAGGTCCAAGACCTCGCCGACGAGCACCGGGTCCAGCGCAGCCGTGATCTCGTCCAGCAGAAGCAGCTCCGGGTTCGTGGCGAGCGCACGGGCAATCGCGACGCGCTGCTGCTGGCCGCCCGACAGGCGATCCGGATACTCCTTCGCCTTATCCTTCAGCCCGATGCGGTCCAGCAGCTCCAGGCCGCGCTCGTGCGCGCGGCCCTTCTTCCAGCCGTGCACCTTGCGGGCCGCCAACGTCACGTTATCCAGCACCGACATGTGCGGGAACAGGTTGTAGTGCTGGAACACCACGCCGATGCGCGCACGGATCTTATCCGCGTTCGCGCGCGGATCCGTGATGTCTTCGCCGCCCAAAAAGATCTGCCCGTCATCCACCCGCTCCAGCAGGTTGGCGCAGCGCAGCAGCGTCGACTTACCCGAGCCCGACGCGCCCAAAAGGACCACGACCTCGTGCGGGGCGACATCCAGGTCCAGGCCGCGCAGCACGACGTTGTCGCCGAAGCGCTTGACGACGCCCACGGCACGCAGGACCGGGGTGGCCGACCGAGCGGCGTGCGCCGATGCCTTGATCATTTCGATAACCGACATCAGACGGTACCTCCCATCTGCTCGCGCTTACGCAGCCGGGCCGTGTACCAGTCCGACAAGCGAATGAAGGGGAACGACAAAACGATGAACAGCAGGCCGGCAACCACGTACGACGTCATGTTGTAGGTCTTGGCCTGAACCATCTGCGCCGAGCGGATCGCGTCCACCGCACCCAAGACCGAGATCAGGCCCACGTCCTTCTGCATCGAAATGAAGTCGTTCATCAGCGCGGGCGTCACCTTGCGGATCGCCTGCGGCACGATGATCATGCGCAGCGTCTGCCCGTGAGTCAAGCCCAGCGAACGGGCCGCGTAACGCTGGGACGGGTGTACCGAGTCGAGGCCGGCGCGCAGCACCTCGGCCACATACGAGGAATACGTCAGCACCAGCGCAACAGTGCCCAAAACAGCGGTCGGGATACGCGTCGTCGGATTGAGAGCGGGGATACCGAAGCCGATCAGGTAGAGGACCACCAGGAAAGGGACGCCTCGGAAAATATCCGTGTACGCCGCCGCCAGGAAACGGATCGGGAAGAACACGGGCCCGCCCAGCGTACGCGCGGCCGCCAGCAGCGTCGCAAACACGGCGACGCCGAGGACCGCGACCAGCAGAATCCGAATGTTGAGCCACAGGCCGGACAAGACCTGCGGGAAAGCCTGAACGAAATACTTGCCGTTGAAGAAGGTGTTGCGGGTGGCCTCCCACCCGTCGGAGTTGACGACCACGGCGATGAGGACTCCCGCGACCACGATCGTGGAGGCCAGGGAGATGAGAATCGACCGGACCGTCTGCTTGCGCCGATAAGCGCGCCGGCCACGCTCCACCGCCGAAACGGGGGGCGTGGCCAGCGCGTCATTCGAGTGTTCACTCATGAATGAGGCCTCACTTGAGGGTGGGCACGTTCTGTGCCTCGTTCAGCCACTTTTCCTGCAGCTCGGCGAGCTTGCCGGATGAGGCCAGGCGATCGACCGCGGCGGAGACCGTGGGGGTCAGCTTGGAGCCCTTGGGCAGGACGATGCCGTACTCCTCGCCGCCCGTCGTGTCGTCGAACTGGCCGATGATGACGCCGTCATCGATCTGCGCGGAGACCATGTAGAAGGCGGTCGGCAGGTCGACGACGATCGCGTCCACGCGGCCCGTCTGCAGGGCCAGGACCGTGTCGTCGGAGGAGTTGAACATCTGCAGCTTCTGGGTGAGTCCGGGCTCGAGGTTCTCGGACGCGAACTGCTGCGACGTGGTGCCGGCCTGGACGCCGATGAGGACGTCCTTGAGGTCCGCGATGGACTTCGCGCTGGCGGCCGGGGTGCCAGCCTTGGTGATGATGGCCGAGGTGGTCGTGTAGTACGGGGACGTGAAGTCGACGGCGTTCTTGCGCTCGTCGGTGATGGAGAACTGCTGAATGTTCAGGTCCCAGTCCTTCGCGCCGGGGGTGATCGACGAATCGAAGGTGGCGCGCACCCACTGGACGTTGTCGGCGCTGTAGCCGAGTTCCTCGGCCAGGGCGTAGATGACGGCCGACTCGTAGCCTTCGCCCGAGGCCGGGTCGTTGTTCAGGATCCACGGCGAGTAGGCGGGATCGGAGGTGGCGACGGTGAGCTTGCCTTCCGTCACGGTCGGCAGGGCGCCGGGGCCGTAGGTCTGCTCGGCGCCGGAGGAAGAAGAGGAAGAAGAGGAGCTCGTGCCGCCCGAGCAGGCGGCCAGGCCGAGTGCCGCGACGGCGGCGACGGCAGCGAGGGAACGGACAGAGCGGCGCATGGGGCCTCCCAGTAACGTGGGGGATCCCGCCATGATCGGCGGGTCTGACCTGTTGAGAGTATCGACGCTCCGACGGGCACGCTGGCGTCGTTTCAAAGCACGAAACAATGGAACAAGGTAGGGGAGAGAAAACGTTGCAAGTGCGGGGAAAACGACCGATAGGGAATGGGACACAGTGACGCGCAGATGTAGAAAGGGACCGGGCCACGTGGGTCCGGTCCCTTTCCGTCAGGTCACTTCTGGAACTTGTCCTTCAGACCGGAGGCAACCTCGGTCGCCTTGTCCTTGGCGACCTCAACGATCTTCTCGACGTTCTCTTCACCGATCGTTTCCTTGGCCTTCTCGAAGCCCTCTTCAGCCTGCTTCTTCAGATCTTCCAGACCCATGTGTCCTCCTTAGAAAAACCGCTCGAATGTTCCGGGCGGATGCGATCATCCTAGGGGGTGCGTGCACGTGAGTGCGCTGTGAACGGGTGGGGCGCGATGCCTATGGCGTTAATCAGCGGGGACACGTCGGTCATGCGGCACTCCAAACGAAGAGAAAGACCGGCTGAACGACAAGGAAACGACAGGGTCAGTGCGAGGCCGAGTAGCGCACGCGCCCGGACACGACGGTTTCGATGACGCGCCCGGCGCCGTGGCGGGCGACGGTGTCGATGGTGTCCACGATCGAGGTGACGGGCACGTCGACGACGCACATGTCGGCGACTGCGCCCGACTGGAGCTGACCCAGGCGGTCGGGACCCGTCGCCAGGCCCATTGCGGTGGCACCGCCCAGGGTCGCCGCCTGCAGGAGGCGGCGCGCCAGGTCCTGGTCCTGATACCCCTGAGCTCGCGCCAGATCGAAGAGGAGAGCGACGTCCTCAAGCAGGTCGAGGGAGGGGGAGGAGGACAGGGAGTCCGTGCCCACCGCGATCATGTTGCCCTCGGTGAGGTAGGCGGCGACGGGCGGCGCGTCCAGGCCGATCACGCGGTTCGAGCGCGGGCACAGCGCAACCGCCGTCTGGCGGGCGCGCAGTCGCCTGCGGTCGTCGGCGCGCATGTACACGCCGTGCGCGACGTGGCAGTCGGGCCCGAGGACGCCCAGCTGATCGACAAACTGCGTCGAGGAGAAGCCGCCGCCGCGTGAACGCATCGCCGTGAACGACGAGGAGTGCTCGCTCTTCCACAGGTCGGCCAGAGTGGTCGTGCGCGTCTCGGACCATTCGGCCTCGGAGTGGGACTCGCCCAGGTGAATGTGGATGCGCATGCCGCGACGCCTGGCCATGTCGGGCAGATCCAGCAGCGGCTCGGCGTCGAGGGAGTAGGGGGCGTGCGGGGAAATACCCACGCCCGGAGGGGTCGGCATCGCGTCCAGAGAAGCGGAGACCTCGCGCTCGCCGTGAGCCTTCCACTCCTCGTTCGACCAGCCCATGACCTCCCAGTAAGCGACGCCGTGCAGCCCAGCGTCGTGCAGCGCCGAGGCCGCAGCGGCGTCCGTCACCACGTCGGCGGCGGCGGTCGTGCCGCTGCTCAGGAGCAGACGCGCGCCTTCGGTCGCGTCGCCTCCCCAGTCCAGGCCGCCCGCGTCGTAGACCTCGTCGAAAGCGCGTGCCCAGCTGTCGAAACCGCGGTACTGCCCGGCTCCCACGGACGCCATGCCCGTGTACTGCAGGTGCGTGTGCGCATTAACGAGGCCGGGGAGCAGGACGCCGTCGAAGTGGCGTTCGGTGAAGGCAAGGCCACGCTGCGTGAGCGTGTCGATAACCCAGCCGCGCGCTCCCACGTGCTCGATGCGCCCGTCGCGCACGGCAACAGCGCCGTCGAGGATCGAGGGGGCGGTGATCGGGATGACCATGCCGGCGGACCAGACGACCACGTCGCTCATGGGGGACCTTTCAGTGGGGGACGCTGACTAACAGTGTAGAAGTGGGGCGGGCGCACCCGCCCCAGCGGTGGGCGTGAGCTGCGACTATGACGGGGAGAGGGCGCCGAGCGCAGCTGCTGCCACCGCGTCGTCGGCCTCGCGCGGCAGGTCGTGCAGGCCGGGGGCCAGCTCGCCTTCGTGGGTGAGGAGCTCGCGCAGGGACGCCAGCTGCACGCCGAAGCTCATGTCCATGATCTCGATGGGGTTTCCCTCGCCCGCCGTGTAGTTGATGCCCTCCCCGCGCTCGAGGACGCGCAGCATCTTGCCGGAGGGGCTGGTCAGGGTCTGCACGTGGGGATCGCCCGACTCGGCCATGACCCAGGAGGCGGCCACGGCCTCGTCAATGGATACTTCCCCGTCGACGCCGCCGGCGACCGTGATGATCGCGCCCTCGGGCGCCGCTTCCAGCGCGCTTAGTGGGATCGTGGAGCGCTCGCCCGTCGCGGAGATCAGCATGCCGGCGCTCGCAGCGGCCTCTTCCAGCGAGGCCACGGCGAACCCGTCCATCGACGCCTGCAGGGCGCGCACGGGGTCCAGCTCCACGACGGTCACGCGGGCGCCGAGCGCCGCGCCGAAGCGTGCGCAGCCGCGGCCCACGTCGCCGTAGCCGATGACGACGACGCGCATGCCCGCCACGGGCGCGCCGACGCCGCGCGGGTCGATGAGGTCCAGGATCGTCGTCCAGCACGACTGGCCCGTCCCGTAGGCGTTGTCGAACAGGGTCTTCGACCGCGCGTCGTTCGAGGCCAGGACCGGAATGCGCAGGTCGAAAGAACGCAGGGGGCGCAGCCCCGAGGTGGTCTCCTCCGCCGCGCCGACCAGCGCGTCCAGGACCCCCGGGCAGGCCTCCGTATCGTGCGCGAGGCGGATCAGGTGGGAGCCGTCATCCAGCAGGAATTCGCTGCGCTGGGACAGGAACTCGCGCGCGAGCTCCCACTCGCGTTCGCGGGAGGCGCGCGAGTCCGCGAACACGGGGATGCCGGCGTTGCGCAGCCGGGCGGCGACGTCCTCGCGGGTTTCCGATGCCCAGCCGAAGACGCTGACGCGCGCCCCGGCCTCGGCGAGCATGAGGGCGAGGGCCGCGGTCTTCGGCTCCAGGACGAGGGAAAGCCCCACGCTCCGGCCCGCAACCAGGGGTGCGAGCGCCCGGGCCGCCGCCTCGGTGATGGGCATGTGGGCGCGCGCCCACTCGATGCGCCACTCGTCGCCGGGGCCCGTGATGGTGCGCCCGTCGGGGGCGACGACGGCGCGGAAGACGCCGCCGGGCGCCAGGACTGTGATCGCTCCGGGCGTGGGGGTGGCGTCCTCCTCGAGCGCGAGGGTGACCGGGGGCGAGGCCGGGGTCCCCTCGGCGCCCGACGGTGGGAGCACGTGGGCTCCGAACGCGCGCAGCAGGGCAGCGAGCGTCGGGTCGTCCGTCGCGAAGGAGCGCCCCGCGATGAGCATGTTCGTGGCCCGCGCGTAGGCGCGTAGCAGCAGCTGGGCGGCGAGTGGATCCAGGGCGGGATTCATGCGTCAAAAGTAGCAACTGGGTGCCTGCGCGTCCCCGCGAGGGCGTGTGAGTACTACGTGAGGGCCCCTCGAGGAACTGCCCGCGGGTATGCAAAAGGGACCGGGCCCTGCGGCCCAGCCCCTTTCGTCAGATCACTTGCCGAGCTTGTCCTTGGCCTCGTCGGCCAGCTCGGTCGCCTTGTCCTTGGCTTCCTCAGCCTTGTCCTGGACGGCTTCCTTGGCCTCGTCGGCCTTGTCCTGGGCTGCGTGGGCGGCTTCCTTGGCCTTGTCCTTGGCCTCGCCAGCCAGCTCGGTGAGCTTGTCCTTGGCTTCCTCTGCCTTTTCCTTGGCCGCGTCGGCGACCTTCTCGAGGCCTTCTTCAGCCTGCTTCTTCAGATCTTCCAGACCCATGGTGTTCTCCTTGGAGTAGTGCCGTTCCGACAGTCAGAACGGATACGACCGATCCTATCTGTCATCTGACCAGGTGGCCTGAGGTGTGGGAACACAGTCCCGTATGCTGGCGCGAGGGCTGACAGAGTGCTGCGTGGAGCGGTGATGTCCGCCATTTTCATTGGGGTGTCGGGGGACTCTCAGGGGGCAACCAGGGCAGCCCCTCATGGAAGTGAGATGGGCCTCGGGAATAGCGTGGAGGCATGACAGAGAACAATGCGGGCCTGGTGACCCGAGCACTGACGAAGACATACATGCGTGGGAACACGCCCGTTCACGCCCTGGCGGGCGTCGACCTGACGCTCCCGCAGGGCACGCAGGTGGCGATCATGGGTCCCTCGGGCTCCGGTAAGACGACGCTCCTGCACTGCCTGGCCGGCGTGCTGCGACCCAGCTCTGGGTCGATCACGCTCGACGGCGAGGAGATGACGACCATGTCGGAGCGTGTGCTGTCCGACCTGCGCCTGCGTCGCTTCGGCTTCGTGTTCCAGGACGGCCAGCTCCTGCCCGAGCTGCCCACGGAAGAAAACATCGCGATGCCCCTCATGCTCGCGGGTACGCCCAAGTCGCAGGCCCTGGGCCGCGCTCGTGAGATCCTCGCGAACCTCGGCCTCGACGGTGCCGGCCCCTATCGCCCCGGCCAGCTCTCGGGCGGCCAGGCCCAGCGCGTCGCGATTGGTCGCGCGCTCGCCACCGATCCCTCGGTGATTTTCGCGGATGAGCCCACGGGTGCCCTCGACCAGGCCACCGGCGGCGAGGTCATGTCCCTCCTGACCAGCGCCTGCGCCACCACGGGTGCCTCCCTGGTCCTCGTCACCCACGACCCCGCGGTCGCCGCGCGCCTGCCGCACACGATCCACGTGCGCGACGGTCGCATCTCCCTTCAGGGACGAGGCAGTGGCGCGCAAGGCCAGGGGGTGGCCCGATGAGCGCGGTACGCACCGCCGCCGGGGCGCTCCTGCGGTCGCGCGACCGGGCGACGTCCGTCCTGACGGTCGCGGCGTTTGCGCTCCCGCACGCGTTCCTGCTCGCGGTCACAGGTGGCGTCATGGCATTTGGGGCGCGGGCTGCCGTGGCAGCGACGTCGGCCACGGCTGACGATCCGTCGAGCCTCGACGGGATGGCCTCCTTCTACGTGATGCTCGCGTACTTCGCGGCGACCCTGCTCGTCGTTCCCATTATTTCGATGGGTGCGGCGGCCGCGCGCCTGGGCATGAGTCGGCGCGAGCGTGACCTCGCGGTCCTGCGCCTCGTCGGCCTCGCGCCGGGAAAGACGAAGCTCGCCTGCATCATCGAGACCTGCGTGTTTGCGGTTGTTGGCGTCGTCGTCGGCTCGGTCCTGTACGCCGTGACGCTGCCCGCGTGGGGTGCGCTGTCCTTCCAGGGCCGCCCGATGGGAGTGTCCGAGATGTGGGTGGGGGTCGTGGCTCTCCTTGTCGAGGGGCTTGCCATGATTCTCCTGGCCGCCCTGTCCTCGTGGCTGGCCATGCGCAAGGTCGCGATCACGCCCCTGGGCGTTGCGCGCCGCAGCCAGGCGGGCCGCGTCAGCGCGGTCGGCCCCGTCCTCGGCCTGGTCCTCCTCGTCCTGTGGCTGAGCGTCGGCACCCTCGCGATGAACCTGGGAACCGCGATCGGCTTGGCCGTGTTCATGGGCTTCATGGGCGCGATCTTCCTCATCGTCAACCTGGTGGGCGTGTGGTCGATCAGCCTGATGGGTCGCATCATGGCGCGGGTCTCGCGCAGCCCCCAGATGATGGTGGCGGGCCGACGCATGGCCGACGATCCGCGCGCCGTGTGGCGCTCCTTCGGGGCGGTGGCTCTCGTTGGGTTCCTCGTGGGCATCATGTATCCGGCGAGTGACGCGATCTCCATGAGCGGGGATCGGGCCGACGAGGTCGCGCTCATCGTCGTTGGCGACATCAACAGGGGCATGCTGCTGACCTTCGCGATTACCCTCGCCCTCGGGGCCGTGTCGACCGCGGTCAATCAGTCGATCCGCGTCCTCGACTCCGCCGACCAGGTGCGCGCCCTGTCCTACATGGGGTCGCCGCGCGGCTTCATGGACCGCAGCCGTCGCCTCGAGGTCGCGATCCCCGCGTTCGTCATGATCGTCGGCTCGATGCTGCTCGGCATGGTGTTCATGTCACCGATGCTTGCGGCGGGTGCCGGAAAGGGATTCCTCATCGCGCTCGCCTCAGCGATCGTCGGCGTGGTCCTCATCGTCGTAGCCTCCGAGGCGACCGTGCCCCTGCGTCGTCGGATCCTCGCGGGCGTGCGCGAGGGACGAGAGTAGCTCGCCGGCATCTGCGCACGTCCGGGCCCCGGCCTCGTCCCCCTATTGACGAGGCCGGGGCCGATCCGTATTCACACGGACAATCTCGAACACAAAGGTGTGTGACGCACGCCTCATAAGTGCTAGAATGACGCCGTTCAACCGCATGAATTCAACGGAGAGACCGTGTATCACTCGTCTTCCCAGTACTCGCACGCTGGGGGAGTCGGCGGTGCCGCGCGAGGATCCCAGGTCACCAGGCCATCCGCTCGGCGTCGCCGCCCCGCGCCACCCTCGTACCCGCCGACCGTGCGCCCGCAGACGCGCGCCGCGCTCGATGAGGAAATTTTCGCGCTGCACACGCCCGCCCAATACTCGCTGCCCGTGGGGGCACCTCGCCTCCCGCGCTTCAGCGCCTTCGTGGCCGCCGCGCTGCTCATCGTGGCCGTTTTCTTCTGGTGGTTCTAGTCGCCTCTCTTGCTTCCGCAGCACATGCCGTGTGAGGCAGCGTGAGGTTGCCCCGGCCTCGTCCCAGGTCGTGAGCACCCGGGTCCCCAGTCGGGCACAATGGATCCATGACGACCCCCACCCCCACTGACCCCGCGCGTTACGCGGGTGCCGACCTGCGCCTGGCAGCCGTCGACATGGACGGCACCCTCCTGGACGACGACAAGAACTTCCCGCCCGGCATGGACGAGCTGCTCGACCAGATGGACGCGCGCGGCGTCACCTTCGCGCCCGCGTCCGGCCGCCAGGTGTGGACCCTCATCGACATGTTCCCCGGGCGCCCAGGCATGACTGTCATCGGGGAAAACGGTGGAATCGTCATGCGCGACGGCGTCGAGGTCTCCTCCCACCCGGTGGATACCCCCACCGTGCGCGAGGTTATCCGCCTCGTCCGCGAGGCTACTTCGGGTCCGGACGGGATCGATGGTGGCCTGGTCATGTGCGGCAAGCAATTCGCCTACGTCGAGCGCACCGACGACCGCTTCGTCGACGGCGTCATGCCCTACTACCACCGCACGAAGCGCATCGACGACCAGATCGCCATCATTGACGCCATCGAGGCCGGGCAGATCGATGACGCGATCGTCAAGCTCGCCGTCTACGTCATTGGGCCGGTCCAGGCGCTCGCGGAGGCCACCCTGGCGAACTTCGCCGACACGCACCAGTACGCGATTTCGGGTGCGAACTGGGCGGACCTGCAGATCCGAGGCGTCGACAAGGGGAGCGCCGTGCGCGACCTGCAGCGCTTCCTGGGGGTGGATCGTTCCCAGACAGCCGTCTTCGGCGACGCCGGTAACGACCTGTCCATGATGAGCGAGGGGGACCTGTCCTTCGCGATGGCCAACGCCTCCCAGGACGTCGTCGAGGCCGCGCGCTTCGTCGCGCCTTCCAATAACGATGCCGGGGTCGCCCAGGTGCTGCGCGCGCTTGTGGGGTGAGTGCGTTTTGCATGGGGGTTATCTTGTCGTTAGTCTCAATTCTTGAAAGACTTTTCGGCAGGGGAGACGTGGTGGTTCTTCACAGTCTCGTTGCCGCATGTCGGTGCACTAGAGGAGGAACCTAATGAGCACCCCTTATCCTCAGCAGCCTGCGGGGCAGCCCGCAGTTTCCGCGCAGCCTGTGCAGCCCGCGCCGCAGGGGTCGCCGCAGGGTGTGCCCCAGATGGGCCCCGCGCAGCCCGCGCCGCAGGGGGTTCCCCAGGCGGGAGCGCCCGCGCAGCCGGCAGCCCCCGCGCAGCCAGCACCGCAGGGGTATTCGACGGCGCCCCAGGGATTTGCGCCGGGCTATGCGCCCGTGCCTCAGGGGCCTGTGAAAGTGCGGGTTAACTGCATCTCCCTCGTCTTTGGAATTGGTGTATGGGTGTTCATCGCGCTGTTAGTGCTGGACGCGTGGAGAATCATGCACTCGCCAGACGTGGATGCGAGCGGGGCGGATATTGTCGGCTTCTATCCTCTTTTTGTGGTGGCTCTCGGCGGTCCGTTCAACCTCATCGGTGGAATTGTGGGGGGCGTACGGGCGAAGGAGAGGTTGCGGAAATGGAAGCTCAACAGGCTGGGAATTATCCTCAATGTGAGCCCCTACGTCATCTTGTTCGTTTTTGTCATTATCGCGTTCGTCGCCATGGCTGTGGGGCAGATTTTCTCGTAGGCCGTTAGCGCACCAAATGATGGCGCGTGCTTGTGCCTGACGAGGCCGCCGCTGCAATCACTGGGAGGACAGTGCCATGAACGACTGCAGCGTCCCTGCAGCTGAGCCTCGCGAATGCGCGTCGCGATGGATGTACAAGCTGTCCCTGTTCTGCGTATTCGGGGGACTCGCGGTCATGATCGGTGGCTTTATCGTCCGATCAGCCTCGGTTGTTGACGAGATGAGCGCCAGCGCGAACCTCGTCATCCCCGGCGACTCTGCGGTGATGAGCGACGGCGAGTTTATCCGTTCCCTCCTGCCCATCGCCGGCGCCTCAGGGATCGTTCATCTCGCCGGTGTTATCGCCGGGTTAGTGGGACGAGCGCGAGCCGAGGGGCGCAGGGAGCTCGGGCGCTGCGCGCTCGGAGTGGGGGCGAATGCCTTCTTCCTTGCCTGTGCCTGCGTCATTCCTGCGGTGGGCATTGTCGGCGATCCGGGAGGTCTCGTCCCCCTCCTCGTTGTGTGCGGCGTTGCGGTCCTGGCTGTGTGTGCCTCCCTGTTCGAGCGTCTCTTGAGCAGTGTGGCCGCGAAGTCGGTGGGTGCGGGCATCGCGGGCATACTGGCGATGGTCGGGGCGCTGATTGTTGGCCTGTTCGCGATGCTTCACGACCTCGCGATGGCGCCGGGGGATCCGTTCTTGCCCACGCTGATCGTCGTGGCCGTCTGCTTCTACATGTCCGTCCCGGTGGGCCTCGTCCAACTTGCGGGCTTGATCATGGGAATACGGGCGCGCCGGCACGCTGACAGCGAGGCTGAGCGGGCACTCGCCACGTGGGGGATAGTCCTGAATGTGCCCCTGTGCTGGTGCGTGCTTTTCCTCCCCCTGCTGGTTCTTATCTGAACTCGCCTGGTGCTTTGCTGGCGATGGCCGAGGTATTGCCTTTTCGTTGCGATGGCGAGGATTCTGTCGCCTGACTGCCCGGGTGCTGCGCGCTCTGCCTGGCTGGCTGTGCGTTGCGCTGGCAGGAACTTACCATTAGTCTCAATTCTTGAAAGACTTTTCGGTACGGGGGATGTGTGGGTTCTTCACAGTCT
>ERZ772904.476-NODE-476-length-11841-cov-7.84346_pt1 | contig 11841 bp, 8 predicted proteins | sample MGYA00512122_ERZ772904 | MGnify/ENA primary metagenome ERZ772904 (study PRJEB29015, sample SAMEA2738104) | human oral metagenome | biome: human oral; feature: human-associated habitat; material: saliva | place: China | collected 2269 ... | reverse complement strand
AAACGCGCGATTCGGGAACGGCCGCGCTGAGGGTACGCCACAGACGCTTGTACCCGGTCTTGGGGGCATCCCAGAAACCGTGCGCGGGCAGGCGCTTCTGTCGAAGCTTCACGGTCAGCCGGGGGAAGTCCTGAGCGTAGAGAGTTTCTACGCTCCTGAGTGCGATACCGAGTTCTACTGCTTCATCGGTCGGGGCGCTTGCCGGGGCCAAGACGAGCAGGACTCCCTTAGACTTCACTTCACGACGCAGGTAGTCAGGCAGGTATCGGGCAGGCAGGTACTGCAGCGCCAGGCTGTTGGCCGGCTTGTGACCCTTGGGGTACCTGCCGGTGATGAGGCTGGGCGCGCCGAATCCTGCGGCAGCTACGAGAGCCTTGTGCAGCAGGGAGCTTGCCTTGACGTACTGTTCGGGCTTCAGCTCTTCACCGTCTACTTCGAGGAGCCACAAGTATTCCCAGGGGCTGGTGGAGGTTTCAGCCTCCACCGGCTGGTACTTGATGGATCCGAGGCCTGCGGTGGGTACCGGGGAAGGATGCAAAGTGTCTTCTTTGTTGGTCTTGTCCGCTGACTTGGTGGGAACCTTGGCGGGGTACGCTTCTGCATGCGCGCGCATGAGAGCGTCAACTCGGCCGGGCACGGGCACACGGACGGGCATGCCGCCTGCTTCGAAGGGACCCGACTTAGTGTCGATGGCGTGGGTGGGTTCCACGTCTCCGGTGTAGAGGGCGGTGAAGCTGCTGGCTTCTCCGAGGGAGGGTACTTCGCCACAGAGCTGGGTGATGGTTTCCGCGATGTCGGCGGGCACCTTATCGTACTGCCAGCCGATGGTGTCGGATACAGCCCAGCCGTCGGATACTGCACGAGGCTCAACCTGCCGTTTCTTAGTGGAGCGCGCTACCTCGCGGTACATAAAACGGTCTATCTTGTTGCGTGAGCGGTACACGGGGCACATGTCGGGAAGCTGCAGCCCGGTCGGGGGGTTCTCCTCAAGCCATTTAAGGGCCTTGAGAGATTCTTCTGAGGGGGACAACTGCCCGTTTTCGATAATTGCGTGAGGTCCCTGCGCGGCCGCGCTGAGGAGCGCGGCCTGCAAGCGGGCAGGGTCAGGGAAGGTGTCGGGGCTTCCGTCCGCCTTGTGGCCCTGGTATACGCCGAGCGGGAACCTCGCGAGAATTCCGAGGTTCGTCATATTATTCAGCGTCCTCCGCGGCGGCGTTCTTAATGATGGTGGGGTTGCCTTCGACCTTGAAAGTCTGGCCGTTCCACTCAGCCACGCCAGCCTTCTTGGCGTTCTCAATAGCTTCGAGGAGAAGCTGGTCGGTGTGTTCAACGGTCAGGGGCGCGAAGGGCTTCTTCTCACCGAAACGCTGGTCGAGGGTAACGACGGGTGCGGCGGATTCGATCAGGTCGCAGTTGGCACGGATGTACAGTTCACGCTCCGCACGGGCGATAGCGTTGAGGCCGAGTGCGGCAAGGAGTGCACGCGCAGCAACATTCTTGGTTTCGTCGGTGCCGAAGCGCAGCTGACGCAGGGTGGCGAGGCTCAGTACCCAGGAGCGAGTAATGCGACGGCAGGAGACACCGCCAATTTCCTCGACCGAAGGCGGGATACTACCCAGACCGAGAGCAGAACCGGAAATGCGGTCACCTGATTTTGCGTCCTTAATCTTCTTACGCTGTTCGGAGATGTTCTTGTCGCTCAGTTCAGCTTCCTGGTCGTTGACCAAGGATTCCATATCCTTGGGGGTAAGCTGCACACTAGCAGCGACAGCGTCAACACGAGCACCGCTACGACGTGCCTGCTGCTCTTCGCCACTACGCTCCTGATCGGCGAGAACGCCGATGATTTCACCGACGAGGGCGCTGCGCAGGCGGACCTGGTTGCTCTTGCGGGTGGAGTCCCATGCGCCGAAGAGGAGCGCTGCAGGGGCGGTGTTGAGCAGTGCGCTCATGTCTGCGGGGGTGCAGTTGCGCAGTGCACGGTAGTCGTCATTTTCAGTGATGAGCTTGCCGTCAATGGTGCCGGCCCGGAAATGACCGTCGAAGATGCGGTGGGAGAGCTCCATGTCGGTGTATTCGACGGGGCCGTTTTCGGTCTGGTAGGTGACGACAGCGCGGGGAATCTTGACGACTGCTTCGTCGCCGTACTGGCGGCCCTGTTCGATGGCGGCTTCTGCGCGGTTGAGTTCGGACTGCTTGCTGTCGATGAGGACAACGGTCTGAGGCTTGCCCTTGACGGCCTTCTCGGCAGTCTTGGTTTCTTCCTTCTTGGGGTCGTCCTGGTTCTCAGGCTTCCCTGCAATGTAGCGGGTCTCGTACACAAAAACGGACTTAGCTGATTGTCCCTTGCCTTCAACATACTTGGCGGGTGCCACGGATGCGTGGGGACCTGCGGCGGGTTCAAGTTCGGTAACGGAGGTGATGACGGAGCCGCCACCGAGCTTGACGTTCTCGATGAGGTCGGCGAGGGTGATGATGTTCTGGGACATGGTTGTCTCCTTATGTATTGGGGGCACGTTTGCTTCGATGCGTTGGACGTGCACGTTTACTTGTATAGCTTTAAGCTACATCGGTTTTCCGAATGGTGCGCGTGTTTTCGTCACGCAGTCAGACCGGAAAACCAAATCTCGATCTTACGGCCAATCGATTCTGTTCTTCGCTCATGACTTCACCATAGTGCCGTTACAGATTGTCTGCATCCGATTTGGTCATTTCAGACCCCAGATAGCTAACAAGAAGAATCCGCAATAGGTGGCATATTTAGCCTGTCTTCGTACTTTAAGGAGAGTAGCCTCGTTCTAGAAACCAGATTGGTTTCTAGAACGAGGCTACGTAACCCGCATGTGACTTCCCGATTCGCATTTAGAACCACAACGAAGATCCCCGCCCGAAGGCGGGGAAATCTCAGGGGCACCACTCAAAGGCACCTGAACCTCGCAGCCTCAATGAAAGTCCCCACCCAAAGCGGGGAAATTCTTGGCCCGTGGCGAAGATGAACAGCGCGACCTCCCTCAATGAAAGTCCACGCCCGGGGGGGGGGAATGCATGCATTGCGGATGAGACGAAGATGCCCGGGGGGCCTTAATGAAAGTCTCTCTCCCCCCCCCGAAAGCGGAGAAATCATGGCGCATGTAGCCGCACAGCTGATGCACCGCGAACCTCAATGAAAGTCCCCACCCAAAGGCGGGGAAATCTGCGCCGTCCACATCATCAGCAAGCTCACTGATTTTGCCTCAATGAAAGTCCCCACCCAAAGGCGGGGAAATCACCATTGAGGAATACAACGGCGCTGTGCCCTACAAACCTCAATGAAAGTCTCCACCCGAAGGCAGAGAAATTTAGCGTCCGCAGGCGAAAGCCTCCAAAGGCCATTATCTCCGCCTCTGTTACCAGTCCGCAATCGAACTCGTCATTCCCCCACTCCCCTGCCGCGCGTCGCTAGCGAATGAGCAGCACGCAGCTAGAGAATGAGCGCCTCCGATTCGGTCACCTCGCGCACCCGGCCGATGTAGCTGAAGGTCGGCTCATCAAGCCGGGCCAGTAGCCCCAGGTCGCAGAAAAGTACCGAATCCTCATCCGGATCGATAAGGTCCTGAACCTCGTCTTTGATGCGCCGCACCTTAGCAGGGGCCGCGTCCACAATGAAGACGCTGTACTGGATACGGTCCCCATAACTAAGAATGAGCTTGGCCAGTTTGGCGCGCCGCCGGTCGCTGGGCACATCGTAAGCAATGAGTGTTCGTCGGGCGTCATCGCGCATTATCGTACGGTCACCCCCGTGTACTCGCGGGTGGTTCCGTTGATTACGCCGAGGAGCATGCGGGCCTGCACCTCAATAGCGCGGCGCCACGACACCGAGTACCCGTAGGTGGGGTGGGTAATTTCCGTAGCCATTCGCTTCTCGAACGCGGCGATGACGGTCTTCCGCCCTTCGGGTGTGAGCCGGTAGCTGCCACCGACCGTGGTGAAGGTCGACGCCTTGACCTGCTTCCTATTGATGAGAGACACCACCACAGAATCCACGATGACGGCACGGAACTCTTCCATGAGGTCAAGCGCGAGCGCCGGCTTATTGCGTGAGCTGCTGTGCAGGAACCCGGCGTGAGGGTCAAGCCCGCAGGTGAGGATTGCTCGGATGCATTCTGAGCTGAGCAGCGCGTAGGCGTAGTTCAGCAGGATGTTGATGGGGTCATTGGCTCCTCTCCCCTGCCGCCCGGTCCAGGTCCATCCGAGTTCGGTGAGCACGTCTTCTTTGAGCATGGTCGCGAAGTTGCCGAAGTAGAGCGAGGCGGCTTCACCTTCGAGGCCGAGCAGTTCCGGGATTGAGGTGACCTCCGGCGTGTGCTTCTGAATGTCTCGCATGGTGCGGCATACGTCTGCGGCATGGCCGTTGCGGCGCAGCAGGGTGGCTTGGTTTGAGATTTTGCTGGCAATCATGGCGCTCGCTATGGGCAGGTGCCCTTGCGCTGAGAGGACATGTTGTTGCACGCGGGCCAGGCCGTTCGGTCCGGTGCCGGGTTGCGACCAGCCGTAGACTCGGCCGGTGCTGGAGCACCAGATGATGGTGCAGTTACGCCACATGAGTTCTCGTAGAAGTGCGGAGGAAACGTCGATGTTTCCGTGAACAACGAGGCTGTGCACGCGTTCAAGGGGTATGCTGCTGGTTGTTTCGCCGAGGTGCTGCACGATGAGGCGCCCTTGCTGGACGGTCGCCCTTGATCCTTGCGTGGTGAGGTGCGCTACTTGGCTGTCGGGGTTGCTGGCGACGACGCGTGTAATGTTTTCTTTTCCGCGGGATTCGTCGGGTAAGCAGACGGAGATGTGGGAGCACCAGCTGCAGCGGGGTGAGTCTTCGAGGGGTTGCGGTGCTTTCGGGCTATCGATGAGTGCGCGGGTGGTGTATACGTATTCCTCTGCGGTGCGGATGTCTTCGTCTGAGATATCGACGGGCACGGTTTTGTTGTGGTTGGTGAAGTGCACCGCACATTCGCTGACTGTTTCGCCGGCTTCTTCGAGGCAGATTTTTTGGAGGGCGAGCTGCACCCTGTGGGCAGGTGTGACGGATGCATTGCGGCGTACGGGTGTTGCTTTGTACTCGATGATGCGGGTGGTGCCGTCTTCTTGGGGTTCGATGGCGTCGCACCGTCCGGTGAGTCCGAGACGTGTTGATGAGATGGTGACTGCGCGCTGTTGTGTGCAGCGGGATGTTTTGGGGTCGTCGACTCGCCTGTGTGCAGATTGCCCTTCTTGCATCTGTGAGGTGTCGGTCTTTTCGCCGTTGGATTCAATCCATGCGCGGCGGGGGCAGTACACGGTGTGCATGACGAGCGAGATGGGAAGTTCGTCGCCTGCGCTGTAGGGGGTAGACATTGGTGTCTCCTTGTGTGAGTGAATATGCTAAGCAGTCTACTCTGCCTGCTTGATTTTGAGGTTAGCACTGCGACGGATTTTTTTGGGCTTATCAGCGAGTTTATGACGTTATTCCGGCGTGTTGAGTTTTTCTACTTGGATGTATGGATGATGCAGGTAATAGCTGGTGGATGTGTATCGTAGCTGGTTTTTTAACCTCGTTATGTAGCGAAAAAGCTCCGTTCCTGGGCTGTGGCGAGCCCAGGAACGGAGCAGGGAGGTCTTAGGGAAAGTCCCTACAAAAGCTGTAGGGAAAGTTGAGGTGTTTCCCGCGCAAGCCGGGATGAGCCGCCCTTAATGAAAGTCCCTCCGAAAAGGAAGGGAAGTTATAACAACCCCACGCTAGCACCACCGGGTCACAACCCTCAATGAAAGTCCCTCCGAAAAGGAAGGGAAATTGACCGATGTCGCGTCCAAGCCCCAGACCGTCGACGCCTCAATGAAAGCCCTTCCAAAAAGGAAGGGAAATAATGAAATCTGGTGCGGCCAAGAACCCCTGGAAATCGCCTCAATGAAAGTCCCCGTTGAGAAACGGAAAAATTTAGCTACGGACTCACCCCCGATGACCTTGCCGGGCCTCAATGAAAGTCTACACCTCAAGCTGCAGAACAAACGGTCCCGTGGTCATACGGGGGGATATTGATCTGTTTTATTGAAAGTCCCCACAAGCAGCTGGGAATAGTTTTTCAGATTTCGGGGCGAACATCTCGGTGAGTCCTTAATGAAAGTCCCTCCGAAAAGGAAGGGAAATCCAAGACTTACATGCCGTGTAAGTTGTGTTAGTCGTCCCTCAATGAAAGTCCCTCCGAAAAGGAAGGGAAATGTTCTCGTTTTTCACCCACGTTTTGGTGGTCGGATCCCCTCAATGAGAGTCCCTCCAAAAAGGAAGGGAAATGGTCACACAGGCAGGGTCATTAGGTCCCGCAGTGGCGGCGCCTCAATGAAAGTCTACACCTCAAGGTACAGAACAAGCTGTCCCACGGTCATCTTGAGGGGACGTTGATCTGCCTTACTGAAAGTCCCTCCAAATAGGAAGGGAAATGTATCTTGCGTTCGGCTTTCACACGCACCGACAGGACCTCAATGAAAGCCCATCCAAATAGGAAGAGAAATCGGCATGTCTGAATGTCTCTCGTCTGGGGCTCAGCGCCTCAATGAAAGCCCCTCCAAAAAGGAAGGGAAATACCAGCGCTTTTGTCCGGTTTCGGGGTGAATCCAGGGGCCTCAATGAAAGTCTCCGCTAGAAAGCGAAGAACTACCCAGCCAGTAGAGTGCAGCAGAAAGACCTCAATGAAAGTCCCCACGAATAGGTAGGGAAATAATTGTTTTTTGGGCACCATGAAGCTGGGCGAGAGTACCTCAATGAAAGCCCATCCAAATAGGAAGGGAAATTTCTCAGTCAGCCAAGCCGTGCTCTTTGCACTAAAACCTCAATGAAAGTCTACACCTCAAGGTACAGAACAAACGGTCCCGCAGTCATCTTGGGGGATATTAATCTGTCTTATTGAAAGTCCCTATAAACTCTAGGGAAATGGGTGGGTTGTCTCTCCACCCGTAGGTCAAAACCTGGCCTCAACGAAGGTCTCCGCTAAAAAGTAGAGAAATGCTGCTTATTGGTAGGCTCTATGCCGTGCTGGGCACGACCTCAATGAAGGCCCTTCCAAAAAGGAAGGGAAATCGGATGGCTGCTTCAGCATCGTTCGGGCTGGCACCATGACCCCCTCAATGAAAGCCCTTCCAAAAAGGAAGGGAAATTGTGAGCCGTCCTCTTGCTTGTTGATGACCTCGCGTTCGCCTCAATGAAAGCCCCTCCAAATAGGAAGGGAAATGCGGCAGGATACCGTAGCCGGCCTGCTCGACCGCCCTGCCTCAATGAAAGCCCCTCCAAAAAGGAAGGGAAATGCCTGAGATTTTGAAGGTTTCTGAGCCTGAACGGGTCCCTCAATGAAAGTCCCTCCGAAAAGGAAGGGAAATATCGCGGATATCGAAACCTACTATGGCAAGAGCTTCTACCTCAATGAAAGTCCCTCCGAAAAGGAAGGGAAATACCAATACCCGCGCCGCCGGGCACAAACTTATCGTTACCTCAATGAAAGTCCCTCCGAAAAGGAAGGGAAATTGGTGGGTTTGGCGTCGAGTGCTGATGGTCTGCAGAACCTCAATGAAAGTCCCTCCGAAAAGGAAGGGAAATTAGCTGGCGCGTACGGACTGCTTGGGGCGGATGGAGACCTCAATGAAAGTCCCTCCGAAAAGGAAGGGAAATCGGCCTGTACAAGAGCGAGGCTGAGGACGGGTACCGACCTCAATGAAAGTCCCTCCGAAAAGGAAGGGAAATGCCGGGGTGCAGTCCGTCGCCATAATCGGCAGGCTACCTCAATGAAAGTCCCTCCGAAAAGGAAGGGAAATCATTTTCTCCGACCAGAGACCACCCAATCGGATAACCTCAATGAAAGTCCCTCCGAAAAGGAAGGGAAATCTGGGCCTCGCGGGCTTCGGCTTCGCAAAGGACGAGACCTCAATGAAAGTCCCTCCGAAAAGGAAGGGAAATATCCCTGAGAGTCCCGGTGAAGTGCCCAGAGTGGCAACCTCAATGAAAGTCCCTCCGAAAAGGAAGGGAAATTGATGTCCTCTCGCCCGGGGCTTAGCTTAATTACCCGACCTCAATGAAAGTCCCTCCGAAAAGGAAGGGAAATCTACACCCAAAAACTCCAGACCCGACCTGCTCACCCAACCTCAATGAAAGTCCCTCCGAAAAGGAAGGGAAATGTAGGGGCAGTCCTTGCTTTCAGCAAAATCCCCAATACCTCAATGAAAGTCCCTCCGAAAAGGAAGGGAAATGGATCCACGTGTGACGGATAAGTATCGTGAGCAGTTGGACCTCAATGAAAGTCCCTCCGAAAAGGAAGGGAAATGGGGGTGGTCTTAGCCATCATTCCGCCTTTCCAGACCTCAATGAAAGTCCCTCCGAAAAGGAAGGGAAATTCCTAAGAGTAAACCCCCTTGGAAGTCCTTACATCACCTCAATGAAAGTCCCTCCGAAAAGGAAGGGAAATGGGCACACCGGCGAATACACCGTGAAACACATCGAACCTCAATGAAAGTCCCTCCGAAAAGGAAGGGAAATACAAGGATATTGTTTCGACCCTGTGCCCCGGCCGCTGACCTCAATGAAAGTCCCTCCGAAAAGGAAGGGAAATCCGTCAGGCGCGCAGGCAACCTACAAGTGGTCTGAACCTCAATGAAAGTCCCTCCGAAAAGGAAGGGAAATATCTGGGCACAAACATGCGACGGTATCATTGGGCACCTCAATGAAAGTCCCTCCGAAAAGGAAGGGAAATCCTCTATTGTGAACGCTGTTCCTTGGTGTCTCTACGACCTCAATGAAAGTCCCTCCGAAAAGGAAGGGAAATGCACTCAATGGGGCCATTGAAGTCTTTATTTATCACCTCAATGAAAGTCCCTCCGAAAAGGAAGGGAAATTAGCGGGGCGGCTTTCTCAACCGCTTATGCAACTATAACCTCAATGAAAGTCCCTCCGAAAAGGAAGGGAAATTGCTGTTGCGGGCGGCTTAGCGGGGCTTCTAGCAACACCTCAATGAAAGTCCCTCCGAAAAGGAAGGGAAATACATAGACGTGTTCTCATTGGTAGGACTGCTGAAATACCTCAATGAAAGTCCCTCCGAAAAGGAAGGGAAATTCCGCGCGCAGCAGATGAGCCCCGCCGCCGCAGTGGCCGAACCTCAATGAAAGTCCCTCCGAAAAGGAAGGGAAATACCCATTTCGGCAAACGCGGGCGAAATCTTGACGTGACCTCAATGAAAGTCCCTCCGAAAAGGAAGGGAAATATCGGCAGCTGATGCGAGGGCAAACCGGTATGTTTTTACCTCAATGAAAGTCCCTCCGAAAAGGAAGGGAAATCTTGCCGGGGCGGTGCAGGAAGTCCACGGCCTCGGTCTGACCTCAATGAAAGTCCCTCCGAAAAGGAAGGGAAATACTGACTAACTCTAACGGAAGGAAACAAAATCATGGCACCTCAATGAAAGTCCCTCCGAAAAGGAAGGGAAATCCCCTAGCTTTCACACTTCACCCTGTATTTTTGGGTACCTCAATGAAAGTCCCTCCGAAAAGGAAGGGAAATTGATGGCGTGTACGCGGGGCGTGGTGGTCATGATACCTCAATGAAAGTCCCTCCGAAAAGGAAGGGAAATCCAGGCCTGGGGGAACCTTGCCGAAGCGATTCGTGATGCACCTCAATGAAAGTCCCTCCGAAAAGGAAGGGAAATCTTAATTGCCTGATTGCTCAGATAATTCAGCTCATGAACCTCAATGAAAGTCCCTCCGAAAAGGAAGGGAAATCCGCAGCTTCCCGCGTGGAACGCGGGCGCTATGAGATGTACCTCAATGAAAGTCCCTCCGAAAAGGAAGGGAAATTCGTGGTGGTCTTTCCGAACCCCGACGGGCCACAGAACCTCAATGAAAGTCCCTCCGAAAAGGAAGGGAAATGGCTCGAAAAGTCGAGACATGCCGCCGACCGCGACCACCTCAATGAAAGTCCCTCCGAAAAGGAAGGGAAATCCGAGGCTGAGGACCTGAAAGGGCCTTCTGGATACACCTCAATGAAAGTCCCTCCGAAAAGGAAGGGAAATAGCTACCCGAAAATAGCTCGCAACCATGCGGCAGAAACGGGTGCTTCGCGAGAACCTCGCGGAGGCTACACGCAAAATTATACACTCCAACCACATCTACCCCCGCATAACTCCCTGGCAAGGGAAGAAACCATGCGAGCGACACGCCATGTTCCCGTCACGTACCAGGTTCTCGCTCACACAAAGACCCCCGCCGGGTGCTTCCTAAGCGACCCGGCGAGGGTCTTCACGTATGAGAGGGGTTGGCGCGGTTCAGGTAAACCAGACTAACCAAGCTAACCATGCAAACCGGGCGAGCTTCGAGTCTCACGGGACTAGAAAGAACAGCGCATCAAAACCTGAGCCGGCCAAAGCTCAGCCCCGGCGAACAGCGGAACTAGCGCTCCGCCTCCTCACCCAACATGCCCTCACGAGCCAGCGCGGTCAAACGAGACACCGCGCGGAAATACTTCTTCTGGTAACCACCGGCCAGCATCTCCGGGGTAAACACCTTGTCAAAAGGCACACCCGAAGACACAATCGGCAGGTCCTTGTCGTACAGGCGGTCAGCCAGCACCACAAAACGTAGCGCCACCGACTGCTCCGTAATCGGCTGCACATCACGCCACGCAACACCCTGCAGACCGTCAATCAGCTGACGGTAACGCGAAGGGTGCACCTTCGCCAGGTGATCAACCAGGTCCGCGAAGTTATCGACGCCCACCGTCTTACCGGCGAACACCTCCTCAACCTTCGCGTCAAACGCATCATCAGCAACAGGCTCCGGTGCATCGGGCAGGCCACGATGACGGAAGTCCTCACCATCCACGCGGTGCACCTCAAACTGCGAAGCAAGCACCTGAATCTCACGCTTAAAATCCTCAGCCGCAAAGCGGCCCTCGCCCAGGGCACCCGGCAGAGTATTCGAGGTCGCCACAAGCTTCACGCCGGCATCGGCCAGCTCACGCATCAGGCGGGACATGAGCACCGTATCGCCCGGATCGTCCAGCTCAAACTCGTCGATGCACACCAGCTTGTAGCCGCTCAGCGCCTCAACCGTCTTGCGGAACGTCAGCGCGCCCACCAGGTTCGTGTACTCCACGAACGTGCCGAACGCCTTCGGGCCGTCTACGTAATGCCACAGCGAAGCCAGCAGGTGGGTCTTACCCACACCGAAACCGCCATCAAGGTACAGGCCGGCCTTCGAGGTGTCCTTCTTCTTGCCGCCAAAGAGTCGTCCGAAAAAGCCGCCGCCGGAACCGCTACCGTTAATCTTGTCGCCAAAATCCTTGAGCTTCTGCACCGCTTCAGCCTGCGAAGGCTGGTTCGGGTCGGGGATATAGGTGTCGAACGAAACCTCTCCAAAACGCTCTGACGGGCGGAAACCCGCCAGCAACTCATCAGCAGACACGCGCGGGATGCGGTCGGTCAAGTGTACGGTCGTGGTGGGCACAAAAACTCTTTTCTTCAGTGACGGCGATGTGACTTTCGTTTTAAGTGTAGTACTGTCTAACACCCCGCGTGAGCCGCATGAGTTACCCGCCACATTACGGGCATGGGGAGGGGGAGGGTAGGATATACGGGAGGGACTGCTGGGCTGGGAGGTGGTAGGGCGGGAATGCGAGGGCATGGGCGTTCGGGTGCGGAGGCTGAGGTGGTGTGCGCCCAGGGCTGGGTCTGTATTCCTACTTTCTATTTTATTTTTCTGACAAATAAGATTATAATAAGGAGCGTTTATCTTAGGAGGTTTTCATGTCATTTCTATCAAAAAATTGGGCAGGACTGTTAGTCTGTCTGATCATTTCTA
>ERZ772904.475-NODE-475-length-11854-cov-2.86897_pt1 | contig 11854 bp, 20 predicted proteins | sample MGYA00512122_ERZ772904 | MGnify/ENA primary metagenome ERZ772904 (study PRJEB29015, sample SAMEA2738104) | human oral metagenome | biome: human oral; feature: human-associated habitat; material: saliva | place: China | collected 2269 ... | reverse complement strand
CTGCTGAGCGAAAAAAAGAAATCGCATTTTCCAATAGCTACTACACCAGTGAGCCTGTGGTACTAGTCAACAAAGACGGAGCCTATGCCAATGCAAAAACGTTGAAGGACTTCAAAGGAGCAAAAATCACCTCTCAACAAGGTGTCTACCTCTACAATTTGATTTCCCAACTGACAGGCGCTAAGCAAGAAACTGCAATGGGCGACTTCGCTCAAATGCGCCAAGCACTTGAGTCAGGAGTGATAGACGGCTACATTTCTGAACGTCCCGAAGCCCTCACAGCAGAATCCGCTAATTCAAAATTTAAAATGATTCAGTTCAAAAAAGGTTTTGAAGTTAATGAAGAGGATGCTACGATTGCAATCGGAATGCGCAAAAACGACAATCGTCTAGAACAAGTCAATGCTGCTATCGCTAAAATCAGTGCCAAAGACCAAGTCGCTTTAATGGACAAGATGATTCAAAACCAACCTGTTGAAACTGACACCAGCAAAGATAAAACTACTTTCTTTGGACAAGTGACAAAGATTCTGAAAGACAACTGGCCCCAATTTCTGCGCGGAGCTGGCTTAACCCTTCTCATTTCCATTACTGGTACAATTGCAGGGCTCATCATTGGTCTCTTAATCGGTGTTTACCGCACCGCTCCTACAGCCAAAAATAAAGCTCTCGCTCTTTTACAAACTTTATTCGGTTGGTTCCTGAATGTCTACATCGAAATTTTCCGTGGAACACCTATGATTGTTCAATCTATGGTTATTTACTACGGAACAGCACAGGCATTTGGAGTTTCCATTGATCGTACAATCGCAGCCATCTTTATCGTTTCCATTAACACGGGTGCTTATATGAGTGAAATTGTCCGCGGAGGAATCTTTGCTGTTGATAAGGGGCAATTTGAAGCTGCAACTGCTCTGGGAATGACACATAACCAAACCATGCGCAAAGTTGTCCTTCCTCAAGTCGTGCGCAATATTCTACCTGCTACAGGGAATGAATTTGTCATCAATATCAAAGATACTTCCGTACTGAATGTTATCTCCGTTGTTGAACTTTATTTCTCAGGAAATACTATTGCCACCCAAACTTACCAATATTTCCAAACCTTTACGATTATTGCCGTAATCTACTTTGTCCTAACATTTACGGTAACACGCATTCTCCGCTATGTAGAACGGCGTTTTGACACAGATGATTACACAACGGGCGCTAATCAAATGCAAACGAAAGGAATAAAGGCATGAGTGATACCATTTTAGAAATCAAGCATCTTAAAAAATCCTACGGACAAAATGAAGTCTTAAAAGATATTTCCCTTACTGTCCACTCCGGCGAAGTCATTTCTATCATCGGAAGCTCTGGTAGTGGAAAATCTACTTTCTTACGCTCTATCAATCTCCTTGAAGAGCCAAGTGGAGGAGAAATCCTTTATCGTGGTGAAAATGTACTAGAAGAAAACTATAACCTCACTCATTACCGTGAAAAACTCGGTATGGTGTTCCAAAGCTTTAACCTTTTTGAAAACCTTAATGTTCTTGAAAATACCATTGTCGCACAAACAACTGTTCTCAAGCGAGAACGAGCAGAGGCCGAAAAAATCGCCAAAGAAAATCTTGAAAAAGTTGGCATGGGACAACCTTACTGGCAAGCCAAACCAAAACAACTCTCTGGCGGACAAAAGCAACGGGTTGCTATTGCACGCGCCTTATCCATGAATCCAGATGCCATTTTATTTGACGAGCCAACCTCAGCGCTTGACCCTGAAATGGTCGGCGAAGTGCTGAGAATAATGAAAGACCTTGCTCAAGAGGGCTTAACCATGATTGTTGTCACGCACGAAATGGAGTTTGCGCGTGATGTCTCCAATCGTGTCATTTTCATGGACAAAGGCATCATTGCTGAAGAAGGCAAGCCTGAAGACATTTTTACTCACCCTAAGAAAGAACGCACAAAAGAATTTTTACAACGTTACTTACGATAATCCACAACCGACGGGAGTGGGACAAAAATCGGTAATTTCGAAGAAATTTGATTTTGTCGTCCCACCCACTCAACCACTGCGGCTTGCAAGAAACTCATAAAAATCTGACGAGGTTAAGGACTTTTGTCCCAGCCTCGTCATTTTTTAATTCAAAAGTTGCAAATGCAACTAATGTATGTTATGCTGATTTTATTGAGAATTTTCTATTTTATTGAGAATGGCTTCTAATTGAAAGAGTTCAGAGGAAGTCAAATCTTTCATGACAGTCTGGATATAGGTCGTTTCAAATCCAATCAATCGGTCGTAGATTTGCAAAGCCTTCGTCGTAGGGAAGAGCTCTTTAAATTTCTTATTTTGAGAGTTGACTTTTTTTGTGATAAATCCTTTTTCCTCTAGTTTTCTAAGGGAACGACTAAGTGTTGTTTTATCAATTTTTACCATATGAGAAAGTTGAGATTGATTCAGTCCTTCATGCTCAACAATGCGGATAAGGATAAGAAAGAGATTATTATCTAGGTTGTATTGGCTGGCTTCATGATTCATATTCATCATGGCTTGGCGAGAAATTATGCCCATTTGACGAAAGAGATGACGATAATCCATAAAAGGCTCCTTTTATAGTTGCATTTACAATTATTATATAATAAAGAAGAAGGGAAAACAAGTATGTGGTATAAAAAAGGCATTTGAGGAATTAACCACCTTGGAATTTTATAAATGTTTAAAATTGCGTTTGGAAACGTTTGTCGTAGAGCAAAATAGTGTTTATAATGATTTGGACGAGCACGATTTAGAAGCTATCCATATTTTTCATGAAAATGAAGTCGGCGAGGTAGATGCTTATGCGAGAGTATTTGAAACGGGTACTACTATTCATTTTGGACGTGTCGTAACAGCGGCTTCTACTCGCGGTTAAGGGCTTGGTCGTAAGTTGGTCCAAGCTATTATGGAGACTTGTGCTGAAAAATGGCCTGAAAAAGAGATCCACATAGAGGCGCAAGAGCAGGTGGTGAGCTTGTATGAGAAATTTGGATTTGAAGCTGTTAGTGAACCCTTCATCTTAGAATCACGTGTACATGTGAAAATGGTTTACAAACGAAAATAAATGGAAAAATAAGTTTTGATAATGGGAAACGAAAGAATCTGTTCCTAAAATAATTTAAGTCGTTTACAAAAAGTACTCTATTTTAGTGGAAAATATGATAGAATAGCTGATAGGAGGAACAGTATGTTTCATAAAAGTAAGTTATTTTTTTGGACAACAGAAGTCTTACTACTAACCATTATCTTTTTTATCTGGCGGCAAATGGACGGCTTGATTTCCCCTTTTGTGAGCGTTTTAAATACGGTTTTAATTCCTTTTCTAATTGCGGGATTTTTGTACTATGTGACGAACCCATTAGTGAAATTTTTGGAGAAAGAGCTGAAAATTAAGAGGATTTTTGGAATTTTGATTACCTTGGTTCTCTTGTTTGGAATTATTGCTCTGGGCATTATTTATCTGCTACCTATTTTGATTACGCAGTTGACAAGTTTGATTTCTTCTAGTCAAAATGTTTATGGAGAATTGCAAAATTGGATTAACCAGCTATCGCAGCACTCTCTCTTTAAAAATCTGAATATCCAGTCTATTATTAAGCAGTTAAATTTGTCTTATGTGGATATTTTGCAAAATATTTTAAATAGTGTCACCAATAGTCTGGGGAGTGTCGTTTCAGCAGTAGTGAATACATTTTTGATTCTCATCATGACGCCGATCTTTTTGGTCTATTTCTTAATTGACGGGGATAAATTACTGCCCATGTTGGAAAGAACTGTTTTGAAGCGGGATAAGCTCAACATCACGAAATTATTGACCAATCTTAATGCAACGATTGCTCGGTATATTAGTGGGATTTCGATTGATGCGTTTATTATTGGAACGTTGGCTTTCATTGGCTATAGTGTTATTGGTTTGAAATATGCTTTGATATTTGCTATTTTTTCTATGATTGCTAATCTTATTCCTTATGTGGGTCCAAGTATTGGGTTGATTCCGATGATTATCACTTATCTGATTGCCGATCCGAAAAAAATGGTGATTGCAGTTATATATATGTTAATTGTGCAGCAAATTGACGGAAATATTCTCTATCCACGGATTGTAGGTGGCGTGATGAAGGTGCATCCCATTACCATTATGGTTCTCTTGCTTTTGTCAAGTAATATTTATGGGATTGTTGGGATGATTGTAGCGATTCCGATTTATTCTATTTTGAAAGAAATTGCAAAATTCCTAGCGAATTTATATGATAATCATCGAGCTGCACAGGAGCAAAAGAAAAACGAGGAGTACGGAATTATTAATAAATAAGGGTATGACGTTGAATGATTTCAAAGTCCGAAAGATAAATAAAAAATTCAGAAGGACTGTGTCCTAATGTTTTAGAATGATGAATATAGAGGAGTGGAAGCAAACTAATTGCAACAAAATTTAGTTCGGAATGCCACTCCTTTTTCTTTCTAATACGTTTTATTAAAACCATAAGTGTATTTTTATGCTAAAATAGAACATATTTTCCAAATAACTTAGTAATATCAAGGTTTTGAGAGGTTGTAGATTAAGTGACTACGTTTTTAACTACGCTTCTTTTCTTTCGGACATGTATTCGTTAAAACGATTTGCTACTTGTTCGTGTCGTTCTTTGGTGACATGAGCGTAGATTTCCATAGTTGTTTTTATGTTACTATGTCCTAATCTTTCTTGAACCTCTTTAATGGTTGCGCCAGATTCAAATAGTAGGGAGCAATGAGTATGACGGAAGCCATGTATTGTGATTCTCCGCATGTTAAATCTTTTCGCAAGCACATTATTTAAATTAAATATATGGTTGTAGGAATACCATTTGCAATCTCTATTCGTGAATATATATTGTTCGTCCCCTTCAAATCTCACTCCATGAGCCATAAATCGTTTCATTTGGTAAATTTTCCAAGTTTTCAACAATGAAGTTGTATGGTCATCGATGGAGATGGTTCTACGGCTTTTTTTAGTTGGCAAAATTGTTTTCCGTCAACTTTTACTGCTGTTCGAGAAACTTTTAGAGTTTTATTTTGAAAGTCTATGTCTTTCCATTTTAGTCCAAGAGCTTCACCTTTTCTTAGCCCGGTATATCCTAAAACGTGGAAAAATGTCACATTAAATGGTGAGCGTGAATTTTGACATTTATTTAAAAATTCTAGTAACTCCATTCTAGTATAGAAGTTATCTACTTGCTCTTCTTGATTTTCTTCTGTATATTTTTTTCTAGGGATAATGACTTTATCCATAGGATTTTCAGGGATAATTTCTAGGTGGTAAGCGTATTTAAAGATACGCTTGATAACACTAAATAATAGACTTGAACTTTTATATTTATCCTGTATCTTTTGAACGTTATTTTGACAAATTAAAACAGTAATATTTTTTATCTTCATACTGTCAAAATATTTTATGACAGTTTTAAGCATATACTTTGCTGTTGCGAGAGTAGTTGGTTTCACCGTGGATTTATACGAATCCATCCACATCTCGGCGATTTCTTCGAAGGTATAATCTTGGTATATTTTTGTAAATTTTTGTTCTTCTGCTTGAAATCGCAAGAGAGCTTCTGCTTGCCTTGCTGCTCTCTCTGACTTGAACCCTCTACGTGTCGTCCGTCTTTGCTTTCCTGTCAATGGATCAATGCCGAGATAGGCTTTCAATATGTAGCGAGTTTCTCCATTTGCTGTAGTATATTTTTTAATCATCTTTCTTCTCCTTTTTTAGCTTGCCCGCATAGTTGAGAGAATGAAGTGATTGTGTTATACTAATGTTGGTATATTTTTTAATCCATCACCTTTGACTACGGGTGATGGACTTTTTTTATTCAAATAATATTTCTGTTTCTGCTTTTATTCCGTTGATGCCATACCCATTTTGGTCATATAAACTAGAATAGTAAAGTCTCAAAGAATCTGGTGTCTGTTTATCAAGAAAATAGAAGTATAGCATTTCTTTATTTTTAGCATGAGGTTTAACATCTATACTTGTCTGAAAAGAGCGATTATGTTCTACTTGTGTTCCGTCGGACAGAACAATGGTTTCTGGGAAGATACCACGATATTCGGTGTCGGTATTGTTTTCTGCACTAGCAACTATTTGAATATAATTGCCAGATGTTTTATCTGTTCTAAATAATGGAGTATTAAATTTTGTTATATTATCTGCATGGAACAACTTGACACTCTCAATAGTAGTTGTTAATCCTTCTGTGAGTGTAATTGTTTTGGGTTTATCCATAATTTTTAATAAAGTAATTTTACCTAGATCTTCTGTCTGCGTCCATTGTCCTACTTTAGTTAATGGGCCATTTTTTACCTCTAAACTATCCGCTTTATTAGTTGTTGAAGTTGCTTTAGATGTTGATGATGAGCTGTTTTTTTCTGTACCATTAGTGGTTGACGGAGATGAACAAGCTGCGAGGGCAATAACTGATAGCAGCATAGTGCTATACAAAATACTTTTTTTCATAATATTCTCCTTTAATCTTCTATTGGCATGAAATTGCCGACTACTTTACCTATAATTCGCGGTTCCTCACTAAAAGGCGCGAATTTATCAGCGTATTTATCATTTATTGAGACGAGCCTTAGACCGTCTTTTTCTTTGTAGACTTTCTTGATATAGCTTTGTCCGTCCCAATCTACTGCATAGATAGCACCGTCATAGTCCCAACCAGTATCTTTAATAAGGGCAACAGAACCATCAAGGTATTTTGGCTCCATGGAGTCACCATAGACCCAAGAAGCAAAGTCATGATCTATATCTTTGTTGTAAAATACGACATCGTAATTGCGGTCTTCCATGTAGTCGTAACCATTTCCTGCAGAGAGTTTTTCAAAGACATGATACTCTGTTCGTTCTTCGTTGAGTTTAACTATTTTACTTGATGATTCATTATGTTGTTCATCTAGTTGTTTATTTGCGTAAGTCAAAACTTTCTCTTGTCGCGGTTTATTCAGCAAATCATAGATTTGCTGAATTTCAGTTTTTTGATTAGAAAGATTTTTTAGTGTGTCTCCTAACAGTTCTGACTTTTTTATACCAAAAATACTAGCCATTTGTTCTATGTTATCCATTAAAGGGTTATTTCGTCCCAGTTCCCAAGCAGAAACTGCTGTGGGAGCAACTTTAAGTATTTTAGCTAAATCTTTTTGAGTAAGTTTCTTACTTTTTCTATAGCTCTTAATATTTTCAGATAATATACTCATAGCAAATACTCCTTTCAATAAATATTTACTTACATTATACACTTCAAGTGTAAAAAAGTAAACTTTTTTTGTAAAAAATACAAAAAACGCTTGACAACTACACTTGAAGTGTAGTATGATGTGATTGAGGTCAGGAAAACGACCAAATAAAAAAGAGGAGAAAAACATGAATGATAAAATGCAATTTATTGGATGTCTATTTGCAACTATATTCATAACAATATTAGTTCTGACAGGGGTCTTTATTTTAGGGATCATTACTATGATTGGTTGGGATATAGCGCAAACCAATCCCGTTTTAGGCACAGTAATTATATTATCTCCGTTCATCACTATTATAGTTGGGATGGCTGTATCAGATAATTTTTGAAATTATTATCTTGAATTTTAAAAATGGGAAGCATAAGATTTAGAAAGGAGTGAATGACTGTGCAGTGGACTTTAAAACTTGCACGAACAAAAGCAGGATTGACTCAAGCAGAGCTAGCACAAAAATTAGAAGTTTCAACGAATACTTATAATGATTATGAAAATTATAAAGTGTTCATGAGAATAGATAAAGCTGTGCTATTTAGTGAAATTGTCTCAATTCCGTTCGATAATATTATTTTTTTTAAAACATAAACTACACTTGAAGTGTATTGAATGCTAACTACGCTTGCCCGCATAGTTGAGAGAAGGAGAGAAGATGAGACCAAAGAAATATCCATATGTTCAAAAAGCATTAGTACGTCCAGAAGAGAGGGTTAGGAGTTATCTTAATTGTTTGGATTCTCTTAATAAACAAATCAAAAACTGCTCTACCGAGTGGCAAAAGCAGTTTTTTGAACAACAGAAAGAAAGTCTTAAAAGCGATCTAACACCTTTGGATTTTCTTTTACTTGAGCAAGAATTTGATTTTCGTGAGCAGCTAGAATGTCATTGATGAGTTTTCGAACTTCTCGGACTTTAACGGGTTCAAAAGTTTTGTTACTGTTACGAACAAGTTCGATAATACTATCAATGCGTTGCTCAATATAATAGCTGTGCATTGAAATCACCTCCTTTCTGAATTTATTATATCAGATTGGAGAGCTTAGATTTTGATAAATTTCTGATTTGTCCCATTAAAACATAATTTTTGAATATCTCTTATGATGAGATTAGAAAGGAAATTCAAAATGAAAAAAATATTAGAACGTATAGCAAAAAGCCTTGAGTCCATTGATTTTGAACTCAAAGCAAGAAACGCAGACCGAAAGACGCTTATTGAAGAAGCTACACGGATTGAAAAAATATGTTCAGACATAAAACAAGACCCTTTCGGTCTCGGTTCTTTGAAAGAAAAGGCATTAGCTGATAAAGCTAAGAGAAAGGAATGACAGCTTTAATTTTAGCCGCAAAATCAAGAACACTTTCTATTCTTTCTTTGAGAGTAGGTTCTTTGAATTCTATCTCAAGCGCAGCGATAGCTTCTGTCGTTAAACTAATAAGAAAAAGCGTGTCGTTGCCAGCTATGCCGTTAATGTAGCCGTGACGCTTTAATTCAAAGCATGTATCGAGAATATCTTTTTCAGACCATTCAGGCATGATGTCCTTCTTAATAGAATCAATACCTTGAAAATTTCTTGCTTCTTCTTTAGAAATTTCTTCTTTGCGTCTATTTAAGTATTCTGCGTACATTGAGCTTAAAAGAAATTTAGCGTCATTTGTTAGCTCGTTCATAACAGTCACCTCCTTTCTGAATTTATTATATCAGATTGGAGAAATTTAGATTTACAGAAAGGAAAAAAATGAATGAATTGACATTATCAAATAATCTAGAAGTGTTGACTGATGAAATTCTAGCATTTGGTCAACACGTCAATAAGTCTTATTGGGAAATAGGTAGACGGCTAAATCATATAAAAGAATGCGATTTAGCACACGGTCAGTTTTTAAGTTATCTCGAAAAAATCAAAATTCAACGAGATGAGGCTTATAAATTGATGCAAATCGCAAAATTACCAAATATTGCAACGTTGCAACATTTGCCTAAAACAAATCTTTTTCTCATAGCCACTTTGCCAGATGACCAAAAGCAAGAGCAACTAAATCGCATTGAAGAGGGCGACAATCCAACAGTTCGAGAATTGCAGGAACTGCGTCGGCAACTCAATCTGTCTAAAGCAGACAATGAAGAATTGCGGCAAAAGAATGAGCAACTAGCCGAGCAGGCTTTAGCAAAGTTTGAAACAAAGATAGTCACTAAGGAGGTTGCACCTCAAGACTATGACTCTACTAAGTCTTTAAACAAGACATTGATGGAAAAGAATAAGGAGCTGAAAAGTGACTTAGAAAGTTTAGAAGAACGAAATAAATTTGTTGAAAGTCAATATCAAAGCCTTTTGAAAGAACGAGAAACGGTGGATGCTAATTCTAAGAAATACGAAGAATTAACAGAAGCTATCCAACAGTCGAAAGGGCAATTAAATGACGTTCAGAAAAAAATGTCCGATTACAAGGACATTTTGGAAATTGTCCGTTCAGGGGACGATTTATTAACAAAGATGTCGGGATTGATTTACAAAGATGAGGAGAAATTTAGACAAGCAGACCATGTTATCGGTCTTGAAATTGATAGCTTGGTGAATCGCATGCAGTTACTCATCAACGACCTTTCGCAAATGAGAGGGGCGACAACTATTATTGAAGGAGAGTTTAAATGAAGAATGAACTTTTAGAGAGTATTACCGATGTTACACAAGAAGATATTTTGATTCAGGTTTTGGAAAATCAAAAACAATTGAAGCAGCAACAAAAATCATTAGAGAGTGATGTTGATTACTTGAAAAATGAACAACCTGTTAATCCGTCTGTTTGTCTTGATTTGGAGCGGATACGCAAGAAAAAGGTGATTGATATTTTAGGTGGGAAAGATAGTCCTGCTTATCGTGATAGTCATTTTGCTCGTTCTGTGTTTGCGCAAGCTGCAAAGGATTTTAAAGATCATTTTCGTATTCCACGTTATGATTTGCTGAAACGCAAGGACGAATTGAATGCTTATGAGTATTGGCGAAATTGGGAACCAAACACAAATACTAAGATTTGTATTAAGACAAAAAATAAGCAGCTTGAACTTTTTGGAGGTTTGTTATGAATGAATCAAGCCAATCAAGCAGATTGCCACCGTTAATGTCTGACGAGATGGCGCAGTTATACATTCGTGAGCAGACGAATATTATCCGTGAGGAGGTTCGGAAAGAGCTAGAGGCGGAAAAAGTTCCTTTAAATCAAAAAGAACTTATGGAAAAGTTTGGCTTTGATGCTAATTATTTGAAAAAGATGCTAGCGAATGGATTGAAAAGACGTAAGCAAGGTAGGGATTGGAAGTACGACCTTGCGGATGTCTATGAGGTATTGGACTATCTGAAAGAGAATTTCAGAGGGTATCAGCCGAAAAGATGAGAGGATAGAGGAAAATGAAACAAATTAAAAATATTGTACTTACAGGATTAGTTTTAATTAGCTTATTTGGATTAGCTGCTTGTCGTGAAAGCGATAAGGTCTCACATAATATCAGCCAAGAGGCAGATAATTTTAATGTTATTCGTCGTGTTGCAGTTATCAATACACGAACAGACAAAATAGAATTTGAAGTGATTGGACGGATTTCTGTTGACACCGAAGCAAACAAAGGAAAACGTTTGGAAATTTTGGTTGAAACAGATAAAGGTGTTTATAAGAAACACATGGTCAATTTAACTGGTTGGAATATGTATGTCGTTGAAGATATTGAGGGGGCAAAAGTCAACCAATATAAATACGAAATCAATTATATGCCAGAAGGCATTGTCCCGTTTAATATTACAAAAAAGAAATAAGGAGAGAGTAGAAGATGATACCAAGATTTAGAGGACGGTCAACCGTCGAAGATGATAAAGGTAAATGGGTATATGGACATTTGCTAATTGATAACAACATAATACTCATCATCAATGGAATAATTGAAGCTAATGATGAATATGTTGCGTTGGGAGACTGGTGTAGTGTCGACATAGACACGGTGGGACAATCAACAGGGATCAAAGACAAGCACGACGTGGAGATTTTCGAGGGTGATGTGGTTGAACAAAAAATGCTGATACCAACTTCTGGAATTGAAGAAATTACAGGAGTAGTCAAAATGCTTGAGGGTGCTTGGACGATTGTTAATGACAAGAAAGAAATAGCTTGTTATTTGTGGTGCGAAGGAGCTGAAATGGAAATTTTAGGGAATATATGGGAAGGAGGAGAATAAAATAATCAATCTTATTATAGGAGTTATATCTCTATTTGTTCTTACTGGATGGATTGCGTTTGGTCTTCCGTTGGTAATCAATATAATTGTCCGAAAATTTAACTCGATTCACAAGCGGATAGATAAGAGCAATAAATGCAATGATTGATTTTACTGTGATAAAAACTGTTTCAGTCATAGTTATTGATAACGATACAGTAATTGAGATAGAAAAATAAAGAACTGTAAATGGTTTAAATAATTTCTTAATAGATCTAGGAATTTTTTCTTGAAAAGAAATGGGAAAATATAATATTCCAATAAAAAAGATAAGAAAAATGACTTGCAGAATTGAAAATTGTATA
>ERZ772904.471-NODE-471-length-11887-cov-8.4973_pt1 | contig 11887 bp, 8 predicted proteins | sample MGYA00512122_ERZ772904 | MGnify/ENA primary metagenome ERZ772904 (study PRJEB29015, sample SAMEA2738104) | human oral metagenome | biome: human oral; feature: human-associated habitat; material: saliva | place: China | collected 2269 ... | reverse complement strand
CGTCGGTGGTGTGGCGCTGGATGATGAACCACTGGCCGGTGGATTCGTCGCGGTCCACGGCGATGACGTCAAAGTTGGTCACGATGCGCACACCGGCCTCGTAGAGTTCCTCCACGAGACGCTCGGAGAGCTGGTTCATGCCGCCCACGATGCCCGCAACCTGCGAGCCGGCGGGGGCCGCCGAACGGAAGGCGGCCGCGGCAGCCGAGAGGGAACCGTGCTTGCGCAGGGCCGCGCGCAGGCCGGGGATGGTGGCGTCCACATCCAGGTTGTCGGGGTGGCTCGAGTACACGCCCGAGACCACGGGTGCGACCAGGTTGTCGAGCACCTTCTGGCCCATGCGCAGGCGCACGAGCTCGCCCAGGGTCTTCGCCTTCTCGCCCACGGAGGCGGGCAGGAGACGGTCCAGCTGGGCGCGGCGCAGGCCGCTCTTACCGATAACGGGGATCAGCGACTTATCGCTCACGTTGCCGGGAATACCCATGATGCCGGTGCTGGGGGTGCGGCGGGCGCCCTGCGGCAGGTACAGCCAGGAGCCGTAGGAGTGCGGGGTAACAATCTGGTCGCCCAGGCCGAGCTCCTCGACGAGTTCGCGCACGATGGGGCTACGGGTTGCGAAGGATTCGGCGCCGGAGTCCAGCAGCAGGCCGCCGACCTCGTGCGCGCCCACGGCACCGCCGAGGTGGGGGCGCTGCTCGAGCAGGGTCACGCGCAGGCCGGCCGCGGCGAGGCGGCGGGCCGCAATCAGACCGGAGGGGCCGCCGCCGATGACGATGGCGGTGGGCGCCTTATCGTTGGCGCGGTGGGCCGCTCGTGCCGACAGACGTGCGGTGGAGGACTGTCCCTGCGCGGTGTATCGGTGCGCCTGGTTATCGTGATTCCCCATGATTGGTTCTCCTTTATCTGTCAGCTGGTGCCGGTGGTCGTGGGTTCCCACGGTGCCGATTCTACGCCGGCCCCGCGAGTTCGTCGCCCTAGTTCGCCGTCTTCTCGTGAATGTAGCGAACCAGGTCGGTCAGTACCTGCGGGTCGGTGGTCGGGGGTACGCCGTGGCCAAGGTTCACCACGTGCGAGGGGGCGGCGGAGCCTTCGGCGAGGACTTCGTCCACGTGCGCGTAGAGGCTTTCGGGGCCCGCGGCGAGCAGGGCCGGGTCGATATTGCCCTGCAGGGGTACGGCGCCGTTGAGCAGGGTGTTTGCGGCGGAGAGCGGCAGGCGGTAGTCCACGCCGATGACGTCCGCGCCGGCCTCGTGCATCGCGGGCAGCAGCGCGGCGGTGCCGGTGCCGAAGTGGATGCGCGGCACGCCGTACTCGCGCACGGCGTCCAGGGTCTCGGCGGAGTGCTGCTGCACGTAGCGGCGGTAGTCGCCCTCGCCGAGGGAGCCCGCCCACGAGTCGAAGAGCTGCACGGCGGAGGCGCCCGCCTCAATCTGCGCGCGCAGGAACTGGCCGGCGGTGCGGGCGGCCCAGGCGGCGAGTTCGTGCCAGGCGGCGGGGTCGGCGTGCATCATGGTGCGCGGGCGCAGGTGGTCGCGGGAGGGGCCGCCCTCAACCATGTAGGCGGCCACGGTGAAGGGGGCACCGGCAAAGCCGATGAGCGGGGTGTCGCCGAGCATTTCAACGGTTGCGGCGATGGCCTCGCGGATAGGGTCCAGGGCGCTCTCGGTCAGCTCAGGCAGGGCGCGCACATCCTCTAGGGTGCGCACGGGGCGGTCGAGGACCGGACCCTTACCGGGCACGATGTCCACGTTGACGCCCGCGAGCTTCATGGGAATCACGATGTCGGAGAAGAAGATGCCGGCGTCGACCTTGTGGCGGCGGACGGGTTGCACGGTGATTTCCGCGGCCAGTTCGGGGGTGAGGCAGGCTTCCAGCATGGGGATGCCCTCGCGTACCCGGCGGTACTCGGGCAGGGAGCGGCCGGCCTGGCGCATGAACCAGACGGGGCGGTGGCTTGAGGGGCGGCCGGTGAGGGCCTGGAGCATGGGCGAGGATGCGGCGGTTCCGGCGCGCAGGGGGTGCTGTGCGGGCAGGTGCGCGAGCTGCTCGTCGGTGAGCAGGGGGCGCTGTGCGTCGGTGGGGTGCGTGGGCAGGGTCTGCGAGGGTGCAGAGCTTTCGGCCGGAAGTGTGTGCTGCTGGTTTTCGCTCATAGTGTCTAGTGTGACAGGTTTTGTTAGAGGTTTTTATGACACTTTGTCACGCTTAGGTTCCCCCAAGGTTCACTATGTTACGTGTCAGGTTTACCTTATCTGACCCGCGATGCAGCGGGAGCAGGGCGAGGCTATTCGCGGCCACCAATGAACAAAACCCCTAGTGGGAGGCTTATAGGGCGCTATTTGGTGCACCGAGAGCCACCCGGAAGTGATTATTTATACATTGGGTCATATGACCCGCGACGACCCGTGTTTATTTTCCTTATCTCTCGTGCCTATTTTTTGAGCCCTTTAGAAAGTAGTTGCTCCCCGTTATTCCTCATCCGCACCCCGCCAACATGACACTTCACGAAGTCACTTAGGCTATGCGCGCTTTACAGCCCGTCACCCCCGGCGGTTATGATTAGTCACTAGTGAGTACTTATGCATTTGTGGCATCGCACCACACAGTAGATCTAACCACCGTCGCTGCCCTGAGCGCCGGTGCCTCTGGCATACCCGACGTCCTCTCTAGCGACGACGCCCATCAGCTGGGCGTGACCGGTTCGGTGGTCCTGGCCACCTGCAACCGCCTCGAGATGTACGTCCAGCTCCCCATTGCCGCGCACCTGCCCGCCATCCGCGACATGATTACCTCCAGCATCTCCGGTCAGTCTGGGCTGGATTCCGCGCTCGTCTCCGGCAGCTTCGACCTGTACGAGGGCGAGGACGCTGTCCGCCACCTGCTGACGGTCGCCTCCGGCCTGGAGTCCGCCGTCGTGGGTGAGCGCGAGATTGCCGGCCAGGTACGCCGCGCCCTCGCCTCCGCCCAGGAGAAGGCACAGCGGGATGAGCGCCCCCTGCCCGGCGAACTGGTTCAGCTCTTCGAACACGCCGCGCACACGGCCCGTCAGGTCGGCCAGCACACCCTCCTGGGCTCGCAGGGACGCTCCATCGTCTCTGTGGCCCTGGATTTGGCCGACGAGGTGACCGAGAAGGATTGGCCCACCCGCCGCGCCCTGGTGTTCGGCACCGGCGCCTACGCGGGCGCCACGATTGCGGCCCTGCGCGACCGCGGCTGCACCGACATCTGGGTGAACTCCCGTTCCGGACGCGCTCCCGAGTTCGCCGCCAAGCGCGATGTTTTCGCGGTGCCCGAGGGCGGCATGGAGCAGGCCATGGCCGAGGCCGACCTGATTATCGGTTGCTCGGGCGGCTCCGCGCCGCTTCAGCCCGAGCAGATTCCCGCCGGTCACCACACAATCCTCGACCTGGCCCTCTCGCGCGACTTCGATCCCTCTGTGGCCGACCTGCCGAACGTCGAGCTGATTACGCTCGAGTCGGTGCGCCTGGCCGCCCCCGAAGAGACCGAGGAGGCCGTGGCCACCGCGCTACGCATCGTGGAGTCCGAGCTGGCCGCCTTCCTGTCACGCCAGCGCGCCCGCACGATTGACTCGGCCATTGTGGCCCTGCGCTCGCACACGATGGCGGTGCTCGACTCCGAGCTGGAGAAGGCCCGCAACCAGTTCGGATGCGGTGCCGCCGCCGAGCAGCTGGAAATCGCGATGCGCCGCACCGTGAAGTCCCTGTTGCACACCCCGACGGTGCGCGCGAAGATGCTGGCGGCTCAGGGCCGCACGGACGAGTACGTGCACGCACTGGAGGTTCTGTACGGTATTCAGGTTGCTGACGACTAGGCGATAGAGCTTGTGTATTGGGCCCGGCGAACATGCGCGCCGGGCCCCTTCCGTACCCGCTGTACCCGGCATATGCTCAGCCCAGCTCGCTCTCAGCCCGGGGCGAAGTGCCCGCGGCGGGCCGTACCGCGGGGCACTCGCGCGCTAGAGTAGAGGGTAGAGACAGAACGAAGCAGAGGCGCGCCCCGACCGCGGTTGGCCGGCGGCGAGCCCCGAAAGCATCCGCAAGGAGAACCATGGAAATCAAGATTGGCGTTCGCCACAACACCCGCGAAATCGTTGTCGAGACCAGCGAGGCTAAGGAAATTCTCACCGAGAAGGTCACCAAGGCCATCGAGGACGGCTCGATTCTAGAAATCATGGACGATAAGGGCAACACCACCCTGATTCCCGGCAGCCAGATCAGCTACGTCGAGCTCGGTAGCGACGCCAAGCGCCACGTGGGCTTCGGCATCGGCGCCTAATCGCCGCATAGTACCCTGCACGCCCCGCCCTCCGCGATTCACCCGCGGAGCGGCGGGGCATTGCGCATCCGCGGAGCCTCTCGCAGTATTCCTCGCCCTTTTCCGCGTTCCTCCCGCACGCCTCCGCAACGGCCGCGAGGGGCGTACACCACAGCCTCCCGATGGTGCTTTCCGGAGCAATCCGGGTTAATATTGAGGGGTTAAGTGAATGACCGGTCGTACCCACCCTGTACCCCGAGTATCACGCCGCAGCGCGGTACCGCACCCCGGCACCCCCTACGCCGGGCGGCGAGCCCGCAACACCGCACCGGCCCACCCGCCGGACCGGCTCGAGCGCGGCGTTCTCGGCAGAATTTCCCGCACTAGAATTTCCCGCGGCCGGCTTTCGATATCGACCGGCCATTGCACAGCCCCGCTGGCACTGGCCCCTACCCCTTCGGGGAGACGACACACCCCGCGCGCGGGGTAGAAAGATACGGTCCAGTGACTGATACGAATACGCAGGAAACCGCTCAGCAGCCCAAGTCCTTCGCGGACTTCGGCGTACGCCAAGACATTAGCGACGCCCTCGCCGAAGTGGGCATCACCTCCCCCTTCCCCATTCAGGAGCTCACCCTTCCCGTGGCCCTGTCCGGCCAGGACATCATCGGCCAGGCCAAGACCGGTACCGGTAAGACCCTCGGCTTCGGTCTGCCCACCATCCAGCGCGTGGTCGGCCGCGACGACGAGGGTTGGGCCGATCTGGAGTACCCCGGCGCACCCCAGGCCCTGATTCTGGTTCCCACCCGCGAGCTCGCCATTCAGGTGGGCGACGACCTGGCTCTCGCCGCGAAGCTGCGCAACGCCCGCGTCGCAACCCTCTACGGTGGCGTGCCGATTGAGCCGCAGGCCGAGCTGCTGCGCCGCGGCCTGGAAGTGGCCGTGGGCACCCCCGGCCGCATCATCGACCTGTACAAGCAGGGCTTCCTGAACCTCAAGCAGGTCAAGATTGTGGTCCTCGACGAGGCCGACGAAATGCTGGACCTGGGCTTCCAGCCCTCGGTGGAGAAGATTCTCAGCTACCTGCCCGAGAAGCGTCAGAGCATGCTGTTCTCCGCCACAATGCCCGGCCCCGTGATTGCCATGGCGCGCCAGTACATGACCAAGCCCATGCGCATTAGCGCCGCCGACCCCGAGGACGCCTCGAAGACCAAGGCGTCGATTCGCCAGGTCGTCTACCGTGCCCACCACCTCGACAAGGACGAGATGATTGGCCGCATCCTGCGCGCCACGGGCCGCGGCCGCACCATCATCTTCACCAAGACCAAGCGTGACGCCGCCCGCGTGGCCGAGGAGCTCGTCAACCGCGGCTTCGCGGCCGCTCCCCTGCACGGCGACCTGAACCAGGTGGCCCGCGAGCAGGCGCTGAAGGCTTTCCGCACCGGCAAGGTCGACATCCTGGTCGCCACCGATGTGGCCGCCCGCGGTATCGACGTCGACGACGTGACCCACGTGATTAACCACCGTGTGCCCGAGGACGAGAAGACCTACCTGCACCGTACCGGGCGCACCGGCCGCGCGGGCAACGAGGGTACCGCGATCACCCTGGTGGACTGGGACGACCTGCCCCGCTGGAAGGCCATCAACGACGCCCTCGAGCTGGGCGTGCCCGAACCCGTGGAGACCTACTCCTCCTCCGAGCACCTCTTCTACGACCTAAACATTCCGCTCGGTACGAAGGGCCGCCTGCCCCGCGAGGAGCGCGTGGCCGAGGGCATGGGCGACGAGTTCTTCGCCAACGCCCGCGAGGAGCGCGAAAGCCGTGACGGTCGCGGTTCCCGCCGCGATTCCCGTGGACGCGGTGGCCGTTCCCGCGACGGTGAGAAGGGCGGCCGCCGCGGTGGCCGTTCCCGCGATAGCGAGAAGGGCAGCCGTTCCGAGGGCCGCCGCCGCTCTGAGCGCTCGGCTGAGCGTTCCTCCGAGCGTTCGGGTTCTGAGTCCGAGGCACCCCGCGCCGAGCGTGCGCCCCGCCAGCGTCGCCGCACCCGCCGCGTTGAGGGCCAGCCGGTGGAGGGCAAGTCCGCGGAGCGTCAGCCGCGCCGCCGCACCCGCCGCCGTTCCTCCGAGCGTTCCGGCGCCGAGCGCCCCGGTGCTGAGGGCTAGGGTTGGGTATCTCAGTATCCCCGGCGCCCGCCGTGCCCTCCCCCGCCGAGCCGGGTGACGCCTCCGCGCAGCCCGGCCTGCGTTCGGGCACGTTCGACCCGCAGGGCCCGTCCCTGATTGTGCAGGCCGATAACCTGCACTACCTGCGCGAGCTACCCGACGGCGCGTTCACGGTCATCTACATTGATCCGCCCTTCAACACGGGCAAAAAGCAGACGCGCCGCACGCTGAGCTCGGAGGCCTCCGAGAAGGGCGACCGCACCGGGTTCAAGGGCAAGAGCTACTCGAGCACCCTGCAGACCCTGGCGAGCTACAACGACTCCTTCGAGGACTATTGGGCGTTCCTGGCCCCGCGCATTGAGCAGGCGCACCGCCTGCTCGCGCAGGACGGCACCCTGTACCTGCACCTGGATTGGCGCGAAGTGCACTACGTGAAGGTCATGTGCGACATGATTTTTGGGCGTGAGAACTTCATTAACGAGCTGATTTGGGCGTACGACTACGGCGCGAAGTCCACGCGCCGCTGGCCGACCAAGCATGACAACATCCTCGTGTACGCGAAGGATCACCGCAGCTACTACTTCAACACCGCCGAGGTAGACCGCGAACCGTACATGGCCCCCGGCCTGGTGACCGAGGAGAAGGCCTCGCGCGGCAAGCTCCCCACGGACGTGTGGTGGCACACGATTGTCTCGCCGACGGGTAAGGAGAAGACGGGTTATCCCACGCAGAAGCCCACCGGCCTGCTGCGCCGCATGATTGCGGCAAGCTCCCGCCCGGGCGATTGGGTGCTGGATTTCTTCGCGGGTTCGGGGTCGACGGGCGCGGCGGCGGCTCAGCTGGGCCGCAAGTTCGTGTGCGTGGACCAGAATCCCCCGGCGATTGAGGTCATGGCGAAGCGCCTGAACGTGGACCCGGTCTCTTTCGAGGCGTACCGCGGCGTGCCCCGCGGGGCGAGCGTGCTGTTCACCCCCAAGCGCACGGTGGGCGTGCGCGGCGGCACGAGCCGAGACGCGCTGACGGCGGCGAGCCGCCACGCGCTCAAGGCTGTGCTGGAGACGCTGACCGAGACGACCCGCCCGGTTGAGGGAGCCTCGTGCAAGTTCGTGCGTCACTGGTCGATGGATGCGGTGGACCGGAAGATGCGCGTCGACGGGCGGAACGAACTGCGCCGCCAGCGCCAGCGCCAGGCGCGCGCGAAGGCTCGCGCGGCGAAGGCTGCGGAGGCGGCCGCCTCCACGGCCGATGAGGTGCTGCAGCACCGGGCCTCCCGCGAGAGCCTGTAACCGCGCGGCCGGTTCTGCTTTTCGGGCCAGCTTAGCTCGTTCGACCTGCCCGGTAATTCAGGCCGGTTTAGCCGCGCCGCCAGGGGCGCAACCCGTATGCGAAAAGGGGCGGGACGGAATCTCAGGAGATCCCGCCCCTTCGTGCGTTCGCTGAATAGGCGTGAATAGGTGCGGCCCGTCGGGTGCCCTACGCGATTTGTTCGCGGATGCGCGCCACCGTGGCCGCGTCCGTCGTGTTTTCGCCCAGCAGGTTCGGCTTGCCCGCGCCGTGGTAGTCGCTCGAACCGGTCACCAGCAGGTCGGTGCCCGCCGCGCGGCGCTCCTCGATAAACTTCAGCAGGCGCGCCCGGTCTTCCGCGGAGTTCTCGCGGTGGTACACCTCGACGCCGGCTAGGCCCGCATCCACCAACTTGCCCAGGTACTCCAGGCTCAGGGCGGGCCCGCGCATCGTACTCATGGGGTGCGCGATGACCGGCACGCCGCCGGCCTCGCGAACCAGGCGCACCGCCTCCACCGGGTCAAGGGCCTGCTGGGGCACATAGTAGGGGCTGCCCGTGTAGAGCAGGCGGTTGAAGGCCTCGGTGCGGTCCCGCACGATTCCGGCAGCGACCAGCGCGTCGGCGATGTGCGGTCGGCCCACTGCGGCGTTGCCCTCCCCCACCTGTGCGAGCACGTCGTCCCAGGTCAACGGGTAGTCGGCGGCCAGGCGTTCGAGGATGGCGCGGGCGCGACCCTCGCGGCTGAGGCGAATCTGCTCCACGCGGTGTGCAAGCTCGGAGTGCACCGGGTCGAAGCCGTAGGCCAGCAGGTGAATTGTCTTCGTGCGGGGGCGGTCCTCGGTGTAGTGGTAGCGGCAGGAGAACTCGGCGCCGGGCAGAAAGTCCAGGCCGTGTTCCTCGGCCAGGCGCGAGGCCCTATCCCACCCGGATGCGGTGTCGTGGTCGGTCAGGGCGAACCCGGCCAGCCCGGTTTGGGCGATGAGCGGCACCAGCTCTTCAAGGCTCTGGGTGCCGTCTGAGATAGCGGAGTGGATGTGCAGATCGTAGCGTCCGTTGTGCTCTCGACGTTCCGGGGTCGTCGGGGCCGTCGGGTTCGTCTCTGCCTGGCTCATGTGCCGCTCCGTCTCCTCACCCCGTACGGGTGCCCGCGCCGCCTCACGCGGCGGGGCCCGTTTCTCGGGGATTTGTGTCTGAATGGTGTCTACGGTATCTTTCTCTCCTTCCACCCTACCAACATTGGCGGCGGCCCACCGGCTATTTGGTCGTGGGGACCCGAATATGCGCCCATCTGTGGCGAAGGCGATATGATTAAGGCATGACTGAGAACAATAAGAAGAGCACCGAAGCTCAGAAGACTGATCACCGCAGCACCCCTAAAGCGTCTGCGTTTACCGAATTCATCGCTAAGGACTGGGCCAAGGCCGAGGACGGCGGCTACACCCGCGAGCCCGTCGCCGACTACGCCGCTAAGCGCCGCGCCAAGATTTCCAAGGCTTTCCCCGGCGAGCGTCTGGTTCTGCCCGCAGGCCCGCTGAAGGTCCGTTCGAACGACTGCGATTACCGCTTCCGTCCGCACTCGGCCTTCGCTCACCAGACCGGTCTGGGCGTCGACCACGAGCCGGACGCCGTGCTGATTTTTGAGCCCGTCGAGGAGGGTACCGGCGATAACGGTTCCAACCACGAGGTGACCCTGTACTTCCGCCCGCTGGCCGGCCGCGACACCACCGAGTTCTACGCCGATGCACGCTACGGCGAGTTCTGGGTTGGCCCCCGCCCGACCTTGAAGGAGTTCTCGGAGCGTTTCGGCATCCGCACCCGCGACCTGTCCGAGCTTGAGGTGGCTATCACCAAGAACGCCGGCAACCAGGGTCTGGGCGGCGTGAACATCCGCCTGGTCCGCAACGTTGACCCGGCTGTTGACGCTCTCGTCGACACCTCCCGCTACAACACCGGCGTGGAGCTGGAGCAGGCCGACAAGCTGGACTCCGAGCTGGCCGTGGCTCTTTCCGAGGCTCGCCTGATTAAGGACGAGATCGAGGTTGAGAACCTGAAGCGTTCGGTCGCCATGACCGTGAAGGGTTTCGAGGAGGTTGTGCGCGAGCTGCCCAAGGCCGTGAAGCACCACCGTGGCGAGCGCGTGGTTGAGACCGCGTTCTTCTCCGTGGCACGTACCGACGGTAACGACCTGGGCTACGACACCATCGCGGCCTGCGGTAACAACGCAACCATCCTGCACTGGATCCGTAACAACGGCACCGTGGACGAGGGCAAGCTGCTGCTGCTGGACGCCGGTGTTGAGGACGACACCCTGTACACCGCAGACGTGACCCGCACCTTCCCCGTGAACGGTAAGTTCACCGAGGTTCAGGCAAAGGTCTACAACGCCGTGCTGGATGCCGCCGACGCCGCATTCGCCGTGGCTAAGCCGGGCACCAAGTTCTACGAAATCCACGAGGCCGCCATGAACGTTCTGGCGCACCGCCTGGAAGAGTGGGGCCTGCTGCCGGTTTCCGCCGATGTTTCGCTCACCGTTGAGGGCGGTCAGCACCGCCGCTGGATGCCGCACGGCACCAGCCACCACCTGGGCCTGGACGTGCACGACTGCGCGCAGGCGAAGGCTGAACTGTACATGTGGGCTGAACTGGAGCCTGGCATGGTCTTCACCATTGAGCCGGCCCTGTACTTCAAGGACGAGGACCTGTCGGTTCCCGAGGAGTACCGCGGCATCGGTATCCGTCTGGAGGACGACGTGCTCTGCACCGAGGACGGCAACGTGAACCTCTCCGCTGCACTGCCCCGCACCGTCGAGGAGATTGAGGAGTGGATGGCTAAGCTCTCCAAGGAGGCGTAACCCCATCCCCGCCGGATGTACCGGTTAGTACCGGTTGTCTATGCATGAGAAAAGCCCCTCACCGAGTGAATCGGTGAGGGGCTTTCGCGTCTCTTCTCAGTCGCCGTCTTCTCCGCCTGTTTTCCGCCGTTGCGGCTGGAGCCTATTCGGAGTCCTTCGAGGACTTATCGCGTAGACCCTGCGGACGTGGGGTGGGACGCTCGGGCTTGGGCTGAATCAGTTTGGCGTATTCCTCCGGGTCGTCCACGCGCAGGCCGAAGCGCTGAGCCGGACGCTTCTGCGCATCCGGCTTCTGCTCGGTAGCCTGCGCGCTGTTTACCTGTTCGGCGGTTGCTGCCTCCCGAGCGGCGGGCGGAACGCTCTGCACGGGCTGGACGGGCGCGGGCATGTTCTGGGCCGCGCTCTGGGCCACCGCGTCCTGCGCGGTAGTATCGCGCTCGGGCAAGTTCTGGTTCGGGGCGGGTTGGCTACCGGCCTGCGAACGGTAGGAGGGCGCCTTCGGGGCACCGGTCGGAACCGGCGCACCGTTCATCGAGACGGTGCTCTGCGCGGCACGCGCCTGCGAAGCCTCCGGGGCGGTCGCCGCACGCGCGGCCGCAACCGCGGCCGAGAAGCGGGAATGACCGCCCAGCACGCGGCGCGCCTCCTGGGCGTACTCCGGCAGCGCGTACAGCACGGTACGCGAGGGAATCGCCTCGGTGCGCATGGGGTAGCGAACCCCGCGGCCGCGGCGCAGGTCGAACACGCGCCACAGCACAAAAATGGCCACTGAAATCGGCACCGTTGAGAGCAGCGCGCTCATAAAGTTCGTGCCGCCGGCCGCCACAAACATCGAGTACAGCAGACCGATTATGACACCCTGGATGGCGGATACCAGCAGGGCGCGGCCGTAGCCGGTCTGCACGGGGTACTCCACCTGACGGATGCCGTCGTTGACCAGGTACAGGGCCGTCACCGGGAACTGCTGCTCGTTCAGCACGTCAAAAGCGGATAGCGCGTCGTCGTGGCGCACGAAGGAGGCGACCGGCTCACCACTCGGCAGGGGGTGGCCGTTGGCCTGGGCCAGGCGCGAGGCCATAAACGAAGAGGGCGGGATATTGGGCAGATTCGGCAGCTGAGAAGTCATGGCATTAATTGTACCGGCCTGTCCCGGCCCGGCCGCGGGGCTTCCCTGCGGGCACCGCTGAGAACGAGAACGCCCAAAGTGCGATTCCAGGCGGCGGAGCGTACCCTAGAGGGGTGAGCAATTCTAAGTTCAGCGCCCCCAGCAAGATTTACATTGCCCGCCTTCTGGGCCTCGACGTTTTTGACCCCTT
>ERZ772904.470-NODE-470-length-11887-cov-14.1789_pt1 | contig 11887 bp, 9 predicted proteins | sample MGYA00512122_ERZ772904 | MGnify/ENA primary metagenome ERZ772904 (study PRJEB29015, sample SAMEA2738104) | human oral metagenome | biome: human oral; feature: human-associated habitat; material: saliva | place: China | collected 2269 ... | reverse complement strand
ATCCAGTCCGTGTTGTTGTCAAGGCTGAAAACGGTGATATCCTAGGTGAATACCGCCTACACTTCACAAATGATAAAGATTTGCTCGCGAGTAAACCTGTTACTGTTGCCAAATCATCTCGCTTGGTTGCTAAAGGACAAACCCTTGAGTTACCTACGAAATTCCCTGTTTACTTCACAGGTAAAGATGGCTATGAAGTCAAAGACTTGGATGTTGACTGGGAAGCAGTGCCTTCAGAAAATCTAACAAAAGCAGGTGAATTTACAGTTCGTGGTCACGTTTTAGGTACTGATTTAACTGCTGAAGTAGCAGTACGTGTGACTGATAAACTCGGTGAAAACCTATCAGATAACCCTGATTTCGATGACGACAGCAACCGTTCATTTGCTTCTGCAACCAATGATATTGATCCAAATTCTCGTGACCGTGTGGACTATGTTAACGATGGTTCAGATGATGAAACCCGTCGTTGGACTAACTGGTCTCCAACTCCATCTGATAATCCAGAAGTTTCAGTAGGGGTTATCTTTAGAGAAGCTGGTAAGATTGTTGAACGCACAGTTGCTGAAGGAAGCATTCGATTCTTCTCAGACGGTGGAACAGATGCACCTTCTAAACTAGTCTTAGAGCGCTATGTGGGACCAGAATTTGCCTCACCAGAATACTATTCTAACTATCAACCATACGATCCAGAACATCCATTCAATACACCATCTAATTGGGAAAAGGTTGAATACCGTGCAGATCAAGAAATAGAAGCTGGAACCGATATCCATGTCACCTTCGCACCAGTTAAAACCAAAGCCATGAGATGGCGTATGGATAGAAAAGCTGATAAGAAGGGTGTTGCTATCACTGAATTGACCTTCATTGCACCAAGTGAAGAACCTAAAGATAGCACAAGTGCGAAACTTCTTGTAGATGGTAAAGAACTTTCAGACTTCTCTGAAGATCGTGTAGATTACCGTGTGACTTACACTGGTACTCGTCCAAATGTAACAGTAGAAGCTGGCGAAAACGTAGCAGCAACTATTGTTGATAGTGGTGATGATAAACTTCCAGTCTTGGTTCATCTTGTTTCAGAAAGTGGAAAACACGTCAAGGAATATCGCATTCAATTAACTAGAGCAGAAGTTGAAAGTGCCAAGACGGAACCAGCTGTTCACGAAATTCCAGAATATACTGGTGGTGTCAATGGAGAAGAAGCAGCTGTTCTTGAAGTCCCAGAGTTCACAGGTGGAGTGAATGCTGTTGAAGCAACAGTCAATGAAGTTCCAGAATACAAAGATGAGCAAACAATGGTGTCTCTTGCTATGTCTCAAGATAAGACTTATCAAGCGCCTGCTAGCCATCAACATATTCTCCCAGAAACAGGTACTAAAGGAAATGCTAATCTTGCAACAGCAGGCCTTGTAGGTATGCTTCTTGGATTGTTTGCAATGGGTAAGAAAAAAGATCAAGAATAGAATGGTCTAACATCATCTAAATCCAAGAAAGTGGGTGGCTGAACCCATCTCGACAATAAAAAGTGGACAAAGCTAGTTCCTTAATGATAGGACTAATATTTGTCCGCTTTTTTATGTTTCTTCGTATAAAAATACCTAGGCACAGATGTTAAAGTTGATTACCAACTTCATAAATAACAAAAAACAAATAAGAAAGCCCTTTGTGGCTTTTTTATTTTCATAAAAATGGTAAAATAGTAAGAGTAGAAATGGAGTTCTAGAAATGAAACGAATTGATCAATTTAAAAATAAGAAAATATTAGTCCTAGGTTTGGCTAAATCTGGTGAATCTGCAGCTCGTCTCTTGGACAAGCTAGGTGCCATTGTGACTGTTAATGACGGTAAACCGTTTGAGGAAAATCCAGCAGCTCAAAGTCTTTTGGAAGATGGGATTAAGGTTGTAACTGGTGGCCATCCTTTGGAATTATTGGATGAGGATTTTGTCCTCATGGTAAAAAATCCAGGGATCCCTTATAGCAATCCTATGATTGAAAAAGCACTAAAAAAAGGCATTCCAGTATTGACTGAAGTTGAGTTAGCTTACTTGATTTCTGAGGCACCAATCGTCGGTATTACTGGTTCAAATGGTAAGACAACGACGACAACCATGATTGGAGAAGTATTGACTGCAGCTGGGCAAAATGGCCTCTTATCAGGTAACATCGGTTATCCTGCTAGTCAAGTGGCCCAAACTGCGACAGATAAGGATACCCTTGTCATGGAACTTTCTTCTTTCCAATTAATGGGAATCCAGGAATTCCATCCTGAAATTGCTGTTATCACCAACCTGATGCCAACACATATTGACTATCACGGTTCTTTTGAAGCTTATGTTGAAGCTAAGTGGAATATCCAAAGTAATATGACAGCAGCTGATTACCTAGTATTGAACTTCAACCAGGAATTAGCTAAAGAACTTGCGACAAAGACAAATGCGACTGTAGTACCATTCTCAACACTAGAAAAGGTTGACGGAGTTTATCTTGAAGGTGGTTATCTATACTTCCGTGGCGAAAAAGTCATGGCAGCTGATGAGATTGGTGTTCCAGGTAGCCACAATGTAGAAAATGCTCTTGCAACCATTGCTGTAGCTAAACTTCGTGGTGTTGACAATGAAACCATTAAGGAAACCTTGTCAGCCTTTGGTGGTGTGAAACACCGTCTCCAATTCGTAGATGAAATCAAGGGTGTGAAATTCTACAATGATAGTAAGTCAACCAATATCTTAGCAACTCAAAAAGCCTTGTCTGGATTTGACAATAGCAAGGTTATCTTGATAGCTGGTGGTTTGGACCGTGGTAACGAGTTTGACGAATTGGTGCCAGATATTACTGGACTTAAGAAAATGGTCATCCTCGGTCAGTCTGCAGAACGTGTCAAGCGTGCAGCAGATAAAGCCGGTGTTGCTTATGTTGATGCAACGGATATAGCGGATGCAACTCGCAAGGCTTTTGAACTTGCAGAAGAAGGAGATGTGGTTCTCCTCAGTCCTGCTAATGCAAGCTGGGATATGTATGCTAACTTTGAAGTACGTGGAGATCTTTTCATCGACACTGTAGCGGAGTTAAAGGGATAATATGAAAAAAATAGTATTTACAGGTGGGGGAACGGTTGGACACGTTACCCTCAACCTTTTGTTAATGCCTAAGTTTATCGAAGATGGCTGGGAAGTTCACTATATTGGTGATAAGAACGGGATTGAGCATCATGAAATTCTCAAGTCAGGTTTGGACGTCACCTTCCATTCTATTGCAACAGGAAAACTTCGTCGTTATTTCTCATGGCAAAATATGGTTGACGTCTTTAAAGTTGCGTTTGGAATTCTTCAATCGCTCTTTATCATGCTTCGAGTTCGTCCACAAGCCCTCTTTTCTAAGGGTGGATTTGTATCTGTTCCGCCTGTTATCGCAGCGCGAGTATGCAGAGTACCAGTCTTCATCCACGAGTCTGACCTCTCTATGGGCTTGGCCAATAAAATCGCCTATAAGTTTGCGACCAAGATGTACTCTACTTTTGAACAAGCGTCTAGTCTCACTAAGGTAGAGCATGTTGGAGCCGTGACTAAGGTTTCTGGTCCAGTTGAGGAAGAACCTGAAGAAATGGTGGACATTCGAACTTATTTTGATAGTAAGTTACCAACTCTTCTCTTTGTTGGAGGTTCTGCTGGGGCGCGTGTCTTTAACCAACTAGTTACAGACCACAAGGAAGAACTGACTAGTCGCTATAATATCATCAACCTGACAGGAGATGCTAGTTTAAATGAACTAAGCTCAAACCTCTACCGTGTTGACTATGCGACGGAACTCTATCAACCACTCATGAATCTGGCTGATGTGGTCATCACTCGTGGTGGTGCCAATACTATTTTTGAACTCCTTGCTATGGCTAAATTGCACGTCATTGTGCCACTGGGTCGTGAAGCCAGCCGTGGAGATCAGATTGAAAATGCAGCCTATTTTGTGAAGAAAGGCTATGCAGAGGAGTTGCAAGAGAGTGACTTGACCTTGTCTACTTTGGAAGAAAAAGTAAATCAACTTTTGACCAACAAAGAGATCTATCAAAACACGATGAAGAATTCTCAGGAATTAAAATCTGTGGCAGATTTTTATGAGCTACTAAAAAAAGATTTATCATAAGGAAAATTGATGTCAAAGGATAAAAAGAATCAGGATACTCAAGGCAAGGAATTGTCAGAGTGGCAAAAACGAAATCAAGAATATCTTCAAAAAAAGGCTGAAGAAGAAGCAAAACGAGCTGCGGAAGAAGCTCGTGAAAAAGAAGAACAAGCAGCAAAGTCTGCTTCTGAAAATACTCAAGAATTGTCAGAATGGCAGAAACAAAACCAAGAGTATTTGAGTAAAAAAACGGAAGAGGAATCTGTAAGTTCTGATGAAGTAGACCAAGAATCCGAAAAATCTGAAGAGAAGGATTCAGATACTAGCGATGAGACTTCAAATGAAGAGAAAGATTCGGAGAAAATTTCACAAGAAGACGCTAAGAGTCAGGATCAAGTAGAGAAAGAAAAAGTTGACGAAAAGGTTAAGAAACAGAAAAAGGTAAAAACCAAGAGTAAACCTCCAAAACCGGCCATTCCTTCTATTCATATCTGGCGAGCAGTTACAATCCTCGTCCCAAGTTTCTTAATCTTGTTCTTGTCTATTTATCTTCTAACTCCTTTGTCTACTCTGAAACATATTGAGGTTACGGGGACTGTTCAGACAACTGCAGACCAAGTCAAAGAAGCTTCTGGTATTCAGGATAGTGACTATACAATTAGCTTGCTCTTAAATAAAGATAAGCATGCTGAAATGGTTAAATCAGATCGCTGGATTGAATCGGCTAAGATAGTTTATCAATTCCCAGTTCACTTCACCATTGAAGTGAAGGAATTTGAAATTGTAGCTTATTCAGTTTCAGGAGATAACTATTATCCAATCTTATCTAGTGGAAGTATTGAATCAACAGCTGTTAATGCGGCTAACTTACCTGAAAAATACATATCTGTTCTCTTTAATGATGAGGAACAGATTAAAACCCTAATTTCTCAGCTAAATGAAGTTAGTCCAGAAATTAAGCAAGAGATTGAGAAGATTGAACTTGCACCAAGTAAGGTAACAAGTGACCTTCTAAAGATTACCATGTATGATACAGACGAGATTTTGGTGCCATTATCAGAACTAGGGAAGAAATTACCTTACTATAGTAAGATAAAACCACAGTTGACAGTACCTAGTGGTATTGACATGGAGGTCGGTATCTATAGCTATAGTCTAGTGGATAAGGCTCTGGATGACGAAAGAGTCAAAGCCAAAGAAGAGGAAAAGAAGAAGCAGGAAGAAGAGAAGAAAAAACAAGCTGAGCAAGGAAATCAAGATCAAACAACACAGACGACTCAAACAACACAAAGTCGCTAAGTTTCAGATGATTCGTTCAGTTACTTGTTTTTACTTGACAAGTACCGCTTTAAATAATAGAATAGTAAAAAACCTTTAAAGCAGTCCAGAGAGGCAGCTAAGGTTAGACGGTGAAAGGGTGGAGACTACCCATTTTTCGTGGAACCTTGCTGTAGGCAGGTTCCTTTTTTCATGCTCTCTCGCTGACAAAGGTAAAAGGAGAAAAGTATGCGCGAAGCTCGTCCAGTCATTGCTCTTGATTTTCCAAGTTTTGAGGCAGTCAAGAAGTTTTTAGCACAATTTCCAGCAGAAGAGAGCCTCTATCTAAAGGTAGGTATGGAGCTCTATTATGCTACAGGTCCGGAAATTGTTTCTTATTTAAAAGACTTAGGTCATAGTGTCTTTCTGGATCTTAAACTCCATGATATTCCCAATACGGTTAAGTCAGCCATGAAGGTTTTGTCTCATCTGGGTGTTGACATGACCAATGTTCATGCCGCAGGTGGTGTAGAGATGATGAAGGCTGCGCGTGAAGGTCTTGGGAAAGAAGCCAAATTGATTGCTGTTACCCAGTTGACTTCAACTTCTGAAGAACAAATGAGAGACTTTCAAAATATTCAAACTAGTCTTCAAGAATCCGTCATTCATTATGCCAAGAAAACTGCTGAAGCCGGTTTAGATGGTGTGGTTTGCTCGGCTCAGGAAGTTAAACTCATCAAAGAGGCGACAAGCAAAGATTTTATCTGCCTGACACCGGGTATTCGACCAGCAGGCGCTGCAGTTGGAGACCAAAAACGAGTCATGACGCCAGCAGATGCTTATCATATTGGTAGTGACTATATCGTTGTCGGACGCCCAATCACTCAAGCCACGGATCCAGTAGCAGCTTATCATGCTATCAAGGATGAGTGGAACCAAGACTGAAATTAAAAAAATAGATTATAAAAACAAAAGGAGTAGACCATGACACTTGCTAAAGATATTGCTAGCCATCTATTGAAAATTCAAGCCGTTTACCTTAAACCAGAAGAGCCCTTCACTTGGGCATCTGGTATCAAGTCGCCGATTTATACAGATAACCGAGTGACGCTTGCTTATCCAGAGACTCGTACCTTGATTGAGAATGGTTTTGTAGAAGCCATCAAGTCAGAATTCCCAGAGGTAGAAGTGATTGCAGGAACAGCGACTGCGGGTATCCCACATGGTGCCATTATAGCTGACAAGATGAACCTGCCATTTGCTTACATCCGTAGCAAACCAAAAGACCATGGGGCTGGAAACCAAATCGAAGGACGTGTAGCCCAAGGCCAAAAGATGGTCGTTGTGGAAGATTTGATTTCAACTGGGGGATCAGTTTTAGAAGCCGTAGTTGCTGCCAAACGTGAGGGAGCAGATGTTCTTGGTGTTGTGGCTATCTTCAGCTATCAATTGCCAAAAGCAGATAAGAACTTTGCAGATGCTGGTGTCAAACTAGTAACACTTTCAAACTACAGCGAACTGATTCACCTAGCTCAAGAAGAAGGCTATATCACACCAGAAGGACTTGACCTCCTAAAACGTTTTAAAGAAGACCAAGAAAATTGGCAAAATGTCTAAATAGAAAGACACTCAGGTATTCATAGAACTCCCTGAGCTTTTTGTCTAATGGAAGGTTTATAACCATAGTCTCTGTTTAGAGTAGGATAGGCGGAGTGAATCTGTATCATCTTTAACTTCTAGTTCTTAATCTGTTTGCCTTTATGATGAAAAGTACAGACAAATTTTTTGAAAACATCATGAAAAAGTTTTAAACTATTCTAGTAAACAAAAGTAAACGTTTACGTTTAAGGAGGACTATTGATGTCATATAAAACAAGCAATGCAGAAGGACCTGTAGATTTTATAAATACCTATGATTTGGAGCCTATGGCCCAACAAGTTATTCCCAAAGCTTCTTTTGGGTATATTGCAAGTGGTGCAGAGGACACTTTTACTTTGAGAGAGAATATCCGAGCTTTTAACCACAAACTCATTGTTCCTCGGACCTTATGTGATGTGGAAAATCCAAGCACAGAGATTGAATTTGATGGTGAAAAACTATCTTCACCAATCATTATGGCACCTGTTGCAGCCCATAGACTAGCTAATGAGCAAGGAGAAGTTGCGACTGCGCGTGGAGTACACGAGTTCGGTTCACTCTATACAACTAGTTCCTACTCAACAGTTGACCTGCCAGAAATTTCTCAAGCCCTTCAAGGTACACCTCATTGGTTCCAATTCTACTTTAGTAAAGATGATGGCATTAACCGTCACATTATGGATCGCGTCAAGGCAGAAGGTTATAAGGCTATTGTCTTGACTGCCGATGCGACAGTAGGAGGTAACCGTGAGGTAGACAAACGCAATGGTTTTGTGTTCCCAGTTGGCATGCCTATCGTAGAAGAATACCTACCTCAAGGTGCTGGTAAGTCAATGGACTATGTCTATAAATCAGCCAAACAACGCCTATCTCCACGAGATGTTGAGTTTATCGCAGAATACTCAGGACTTCCTGTTTATGTCAAGGGGCCACAATGCCGTGAAGACGTTGAACGCTCACTGGATGCAGGGGCTTCAGGTATTTGGGTAACCAACCACGGTGGTCGACAAATTGATGGTGGACCTGCTGCTTTTGACTCGCTACAAGAAGTGGCTGAAGCAGTAAATAAACGTGTGCCAATCGTTTTTGACTCGGGTGTTCGTCGTGGTCAGCACGTCTTTAAAGCCTTGGCTTCAGGAGCTGACTTAGTAGCCATTGGACGACCTGTCATTTATGGTTTAGCCCTTGGTGGTAGCGTTGGTGTACGCCAAGTCTTTGAACATTTGAATGATGAATTGAAGACAGTTATGCAGTTATCTGGAACACAGACAATTGAAGATGTGAAACGATTTAAGCTTCGTCACAATCCATATGATCCAAGTTTCCCAGCTGATTCACATGATTTAAAATTGTATTAGTAGTAAAACAAACCTCCACTCCAAGTGGAGGTTTTTGAGTTATGTCTTTGTAAACATGAAAGAGAGTTTAAAAAGTGGACTTAACGAGTATATAAGAAAAAATTTTAATACATTTTAAACTATTTTAAAATTTTTAGGAAATTTAGTTGACAAATGTAGATTTTGAGAGTATACTGATAATTGTAATTGACAAATGTAGATTTTGGAGGTGTGCTGATGCAGATTTCAGATGCAGAATGGCAGGTCATGAAGATTATTTGGATGCAGGGAGAGCAGACTAGTAGCGATCTTATCAAAGTATTAGAGAAAAGGTTTAGCTGGTCTAAGTCCACGATTCAGACACTCTTGGCCCGTTTGGTTGAGAAAGAATGTTTGACTAGAGAAAAGCAGGGCAAGTCCTTTATCTATTCAGCCCTGTTGACACAGGAAGATAGCAAGAAGTTACTTGTCCAGGATATCAAAGACAAGGTTTGTTCCCGCAGGATGAAGCAGTTACTTGCTGATTTGATCAAAGAATGTGACTTTACCCTAGCTGACTTGGAAGGCTTGGAAGGAGTGATTGCTGAGAAAAAAGCGAGTGCTGTGGCAGAAGTAAGATGTAATTGTATGTAAAGGAGACGATATGTTAAATCTATTTGTATCTATTGTTGTTTTAGGAATGATTGCTTTTATCCTCTTTTGGTTTTTCAAAAAACCGCAAGAAGATGCTAAGAGAGCCCAGCAAAAAAATGGCTATCAGGAGATTCGAGTGGAGGTCATGGGGGGATACACTCCAGGAACTATTATCCTCAAAAAATCGCAACCAGCTCGTATTATTTTTGATCGAAAAGATCCTTCACCTTGCTTGGACCAAATCGTTTTCCCAGACTTTGGTGTGCATGCTGATCTGCCTATGGGAGACCAATATGTGGTTGAAATCACTCCTGAAGAAGCAGGTGAGTATGGTTTCTCTTGTGGCATGAATATGATGCACGGTAAGATGATTGTAGAATAGGAGAATGATATGACTGAAATTGTAAAAGCAAGCCTTGAAAATGGTGTTCAAAAAATCCGTATCACGGCAGACAAAGGCTACCATCCAGCCCACATTCAACTGCAAAAAGGGATTCCTGCTGAGATTACCTTTCACCGTGTGACACCTTCAAACTGTTATAAAGAGATTCTCTTCGAAGAAGAAGGGATTCTAGAACCAATCGCTCAAGACGAGGAAAAAGTCATTCGCTTTACGCCTCAAGACTTAGGCGAGCATGAATTTTCATGTGGCATGAAGATGCAAAAGGGGACCTACACCGTTGTTGAAAAAACCAAAAAGTCTCTCAGTCTTTTACAACGTTTTTGGATTACTAGTATCTTTACTGTGCCTCTTGTGATTCTCATGATTGGGATGTCGACAGGAGGAATTAGTCACCAAGTCATGCGTTGGGGCACCTTTTTAGCCACAACACCGATTATGCTAGTAGCAGGTGGTCCTTATATCCAAAGTGCTTGGGCTAGTTTTAAAAAGCACAATGCCAACATGGATACCTTGGTTGCTCTGGGAACCCTAGTGGCCTATTTCTATAGCTTAGTTGCCCTCTTCACTGGTCTGCCCGTTTACTTTGAAAGTGCTGCATTTATCCTCTTCTTCATTCTTTTGGGAGCAGTTTTTGAGGAAAAAATGCGAAAAAATACTTCGCAGGCAGTCGAAAAATTATTAGACCTACAAGCAAAAACAGCAGAGGTTTTGCGTGATGATGTTTATGTTCAAATACCTCTAGAACAGGTCAAAGTTGGGGATCTCATTCGCGTTCGACCAGGTGAAAAAATTGCCGTTGATGGGACTGTGTTAGAAGGTGAAACGAGTATTGATGAATCAATGGTGACTGGGGAAAGTATTCCAGTCGATAAATCAGTTGGAGATGCTGTTATTGGGTCAACTATCAATAATAGTGGTACGATCATCTTTAGAGCTGAAAAAGTGGGTTCTGAGACTATGCTGGCTCAGATTGTGGACTTTGTGAAAAAAGCGCAAACGAGTCGTGCTCCTATTCAAGATTTGACAGACAAGATTTCTGGGATTTTTGTACCAGCAGTTGTCATTTTAGGACTTCTTACTTTTTGGGTCTGGTTTGTTCTACTTGGAGATAGCTTTGTGACTTCACTTCTCTACGGAGTTGCTGTTTTGATTATTGCCTGTCCTTGTGCACTAGGACTCGCGACACCGACAGCACTCATGGTTGGAACAGGACGAAGTGCCAAGATGGGGATTCTTCTCAAAAATGGTACAGTTCTACAGGAAATCCAAAAAGTCCAAACCATTGTTTTTGATAAGACAGGAACCTTGACCGAAGGGAAGCCAGTAGTGACAGATGTTATTGGTGATGAAAGAGAAGTGCTAAGTTTGGCTGCTTCATTGGAAGATGTATCTCAACACCCGCTAGCTCAAGCTATTGTTAATCGTGCATCTGAACTAGGAATTAGCCTTTACCCAGTGGAAAACTTCCAAGCCTTGCATGGAAAAGGTGTGACTGGGACTATTAATGGGAAACAAGTCTTGCTGGGTAATGCTAAACTTTTAGCTGACCTTGCTATTCCACATGATTATCAAGAACGATTTGATTTGCTTGAGAAGGAAGCAAAAACAGTTGTCTTCCTATCCGTAGATGGTCAGTTAAAAGGCTTAATTGCCTTGCAGGATGTCCCTAAGGAAAATGCTCGAGAAGCTATTGCTAAATTGAAAAAACGTGGTCTTAGAACGGTCATGCTTACCGGAGATAATGCTGGAGTAGCGCATGCGATTGCAGAGCAAATTGGAATCGAAGAAGTGATCGCAAATGTCTTGCCAGAGGAAAAGGCACATGAAATTCACAAGCTTCAAAAGAATGGCAAATTGGCCTTTGTTGGAGATGGGATCAATGATGCACCGGCCCTCAGTGTAGCCGATGTCGGAATTGCCATGGGCTCTGGTACAGATATTGCTATCGAATCAGCAGATCTTGTCCTTACAACCAACAATTTACTAGGATTGGCACGTGCTTTTGATATGAGTAAGAAGACCTTTAATCGTATTCTACTCAATCTTTTCTGGGCTTCTATCTATAACCTCATTGGTATTCCGATTGCAGCAGGAGTTTTTTCAGGACTTGGTTTAGTGCTCAATCCAGAACTTGCAGGATTGGCCATGGCCTTTAGTTCAGTCTCTGTTCTAATCAGCTCTCTCATGCTTAATTTTACTAAAGTCGATTAAAAAGGCGGTCTTAACCGCTTTTTTTGCTATTCTAAAACAGATTTTCAAACCGCTTTCAAACTGTACTGTAATAGAGAATGGAGTATTCTGAGCATATACTTAGAAATCTAAAATCAAATGTGATAAATTAGGATTGTAAATTTACAGAATCGTTTTCAATTACTATATAAAAGCGTTTTTTGTAAATATATGAAATTATTTTGAAGGAGAGTTATCATTATGACTCAAGGGAAAATTACTGCATCAGCAGCAATGCTCAACGTATTGAAAACATGGGGCGTAGACAC
>ERZ772904.468-NODE-468-length-11929-cov-3.86054_pt1 | contig 11929 bp, 8 predicted proteins | sample MGYA00512122_ERZ772904 | MGnify/ENA primary metagenome ERZ772904 (study PRJEB29015, sample SAMEA2738104) | human oral metagenome | biome: human oral; feature: human-associated habitat; material: saliva | place: China | collected 2269 ... | reverse complement strand
CAACCCGAAACCTACGCCGTCATACCGACCCAAATTGGAGCTGGCTTCGGCCGGCGCAATAATGTAGTACGCAGCCAAACCGTACTTCATATTCGGCATTTTGACGGAAACGATGTGAGCACCCAATTTCTTATAGGTTTCAATAGCTTCATCCAATGCCTTGCGGCAATCGGCATCAAGTCCTTCGGCAAAAAATTCTTCGGGAATCCCGATGCGCAGTCCCTTAACGTCGGCAACCAAGGCTTTTCTATAATCCTTTTGAATCTGCGGTACAGACGTGGAGTCTTTCTTGTCATAACCTGCAATACCGTTTAAAACAATGGCGCAGTCTTCTACATCGTTTGTAAATGTGCCTATCTGGTCAAGAGATGACGCAAAAGCAATCAAGCCGTAACGAGAAATAAGTCCGTATGTAGGCTTTAATCCTATACGACCGCAATAAGCCGCCGGCTGTCGCACAGATCCGCCCGTGTCGGAGCCGAGAGCCCAAACAACTTCACCTGCCGCTACGGCTGCCGCCGAACCGCCCGATGAGCCGCCCGGTACATAATCTTTATTCCACGGATTGTGCGTAATTTTAAAAGCCGAATTTTCCGTCGAACTGCCCATGGCAAATTCGTCCATATTCGTCTTCCCTAAGGATATGAAATCAAGGTCTTTAAGCTTTTCAATAACCGTAGCATCATAAGGCGATTGATATGATGCCAACATTTTGGACGCACACGTCGCCTGCTGCCCTTTTATGCAAATATTATCTTTAATAGCTCCGGGAATACCTGCCAAATCGGCAATGTCTTCGCCTGCCGCAATTTTTTTATCTACCTGAGCCGCTACAGCCAAAGCCGCTTCCCGACTATCGGAAAGGAAGGCTTGAATGTCGGACTCCGACTTATCTTTTCGGTCAATATATCGCTGTGTCAATTCAACAGCGGATATCTGCCCGTTTACAAGTTTCTTATGTAACTCATGTATCGTATTGACTCCCACAATATCCCTCCTTATTCCTGAATAACTTTCGGCACTTTGAAATATCCGCCTTCGGCTTCCGGCGCATTTTGCAAAGCATCTTCGTTGGGCAGCGATTCCTGAGGTACATCGTCACGCATAACATTACTCATGGACACGGCATGAGCCGTAGGTTCAACCTCGCTGATGTCAGCCTGTTCTATGAGTTCCATGTAAGAGAGAATATCGCTCAACTGCTGTTGAACCGCTTCTACACGATCTTCTTTAATCTCTAACCGAGATAAGAGCGCGATCTTCTTAACTTCTTCCGCACTGACTTTCATACGAACACTCCTTCTTACTGATTATCGTTATTAACGGTTTATTATACCATAATTTTTACTCATTCGGGAACGTTTTATCCCTTTGAATCCAAGCAATAAACTCTTCTTCCGAAATAATGGGGGTCCCCAACGATCGTGCTTTTTCATACTTGCTTCCCGGGTCGGCTCCGGCTACGACTAACGTGGTTTTTCCCGTAACGGATCCCGTACATTTACCGCCTCCGGCAACAACGGCTTCTTCCGCTTCTTTACGAGTCATAGTCTCCAACTTACCCGTAAGAACCACTACTTCACCTCTAAAGGCCGAACCTTTTGTTTGCCGCTTTTGTGCCGTCATATCGACTCCCGCCGCCTCAAGAGCCGCTACAAGTTTACGTGCCTCATCTGTACGTATCCACGTATAAACCGATTCGGCAATACGCGGTCCGATTTCATCAATGTCCGTCAATTCTTCCGTACTTGCTGCCGCCAATGCTTCGACGGAGCCGAAGTGTTCCGCCAAAATACGTGCCGCCTTAGCTCCTACAAAGCGAATTCCCAAAGCAAAGAGAACTCGTGCCAGACCGACCTTTTTACTGTCTTCAACGGCTTTTAAAAGATTATCTGCAGACTTATCTGCAAACCCTTCAAGGCCGATCAAATCTTCTTTTTTCAGGTCATATATATCCGATACCCGATGAATCAGGCCCTGCTGCAAGAGCTGTGCCGTAATAGCATCGCCCAAGCCGTCTATATTCATGGCATTGCGCGATACGAAGTGTGCTACCTTCTGGCTCAAGATAGCCGGACATTCGGGATTTACGCAACGAGTTGCCGCTTCACCGTCCGGCCGTACAACTTCATGGCCGCAGCCCGGGCAGTGCGTCGGCATAACAAACACAGTTTCCTGTCCCGTTCGCTCTTTCACTACGGGGCCTACAACTTCGGGAATGATTTCTCCCGCTTTTTGAATAATAACCGTATCACCGATGCGAATGTCCTTTTCTTTTATATAATCTTCATTATGTAAGGTAGCTCTCTTTACGGTCGTACCTGCCAGACGCACGGGCGTTAAGTCGGCGGCAGGCGTTAAAACCCCGGTCCGCCCTACTGTAACGGAAATCCCTTCAACCTTAGTTTTAGCTCGCTCAGGCGGAAACTTGTAAGCAATAGCCCAACGGGGAATCTTTACCGTATTTCCCAGCAATTCCTGTTGAGCAAAGGAGTTGACCTTAATAACCATACCATCTGTCGCATACGGAAGCTCATCACGGCGTTCATCCCACGAGTGAATAAAGGTAATAACATCTTCAATGGAGTCGAATACCCTATATTCCTTGTTTACATGAAAACGGAGCTTCTTCAAATCTTCCAGCAACTCTTCCTGACTGTGAATGGTCATTCCCACCGTACCGCCGATGGCATAGGCAAAGAACGACAGGTTGCGCTGTGCCGTAATCTGCGGGTCCAACTGACGTAATGACCCGGCTGCGGCATTGCGAGGGTTGGCAAACGGTTCCAATTCATCTTCACTGCGCTGAATATTCAAAGCGTCAAAAGCCCTGACAGGCATATAAACTTCACCGCGAATTTCAATGTGAGGAGAATGACTGTCAATCTTTAAGGGAATAGTTTTTATCGTTCGCACATTATTGGTTACATCTTCCCCTACTACGCCGTCACCGCGTGTAACGCCGCGTACAAACATGCCGTTTTCATAAATAAGGTTAATCGCCAAGCCGTCGATTTTTAATTCCACTACGTACTGAGGCACTTGTTCTCCCAAATCGGAACGAACACGTCGATCAAATTCGCGCAGTTCATTGTCGTTAAAGACATCTCCAAGACTGAGCATAGGCCTGTCATGCGTATATTTATTAAAGCCCCCTGAAATCTTGTGGCCTACCCGCTGCGTCGGCGAGTCGGCCGTAACCCATTCGGGGTGTGCGCCTTCAATGGTTTCCAACTCACGGTATAACATATCATAGTCATAGTCCGTAATAGTCGGCTTATCCAGCGTATAGTATTGATAACTGTAAAAATCGAGTTTCTCTCTTAGCTCCAAAAGTCTTGCATACGCCTTATCTTGTTCCATACCTTTTGTCCTTCCTACACCTTTTCCAACGGTGCATACTTAACAACGACTTGTCGTATTCCCTTGGACGGGAAAGAGATCTTCATTTGCATGGCGGCGCCTTCACCGATAACATCCAAAACAGTGCCTACTCCCCAAACCTTATGACGCACCTTATCGCCTGCCTGCCAATCCCCATCTACATGATGAGCCTTCGGCAATTGAGAGGTAACAGCCTTAGTCAGAATGGACACGCGTTGTTGTCCCGGCACCCGTCGTTCACCTTGAGGCATTTCTGCACGCCGTCGGTACTCTTCCATCAATTCTTCCGGAATTTCATTTAAAAACCGACTGGGCAAGTAAGCACTCACGCGGCCGTACATAGTGCGAGTCGACGCATTGGTTACATACAAATACTGTTCGGCTCGTGTAATACCCACATAGGCCAAACGACGTTCTTCTTCTATTTGTGCGCTGTCCATTAAAGTACGACTGTGCGGAAACAGTCCTTCATCAAGGCCGGCTAAAAAGACGACGGGAAATTCCAAACCCTTGGCAGCATGCAAAGTCATTAAGGTAACCTTTGAGTCGGAGCCTTCAAACTCGTCAACATCGCTTACAAGGGCTACATTTTCCAAAAAATCCTGTAAGTTTCCGTCCGGATTGTCACGCATATATTCTTGAGCCGCATTAATCAGCTGACCTACATTTTCTTTACGGCTTTCGCCTTGAGGATCCTGAGCCGCTTCTTTATCAAGCATATCCCCGTATCCCGTCTCCTTAACCACTCTTTCTATAAGAGTAGGCACGTCTGTCTTGCTCACTTCTCCTAGAAGAGAAAAAATCAGAGCCGCAAAGTCTTCCAGTGCGGTCTTTACCCGTTTGGTCACAGGCAAGTCTTCCGTCGTCGATAAGGCATCAAACAGGGATATACCGTTTTCTTCCGCATAGTTCGTCAAATGCTCGATAGATGTGGCTCCGATACTACGTTTGGGTACATTTAAAATACGCACTAGGCTGAGGCTGTCCTCAGGATTATAAAGAACGCGTAAATAGGCAATTACATCCTTTATTTCCTTGCGGTCATAGAATTTTGTACCGCCGACCATCGTATACGGAATACCGTATCGCATGAGCTTTTCTTCCAAAACACGCGATTGAGAATTCGTCCGGAATAAAATGGCCATGTGCCCGTACGGTTCATTTTCAATAAAATGTCGATTATAAATGACTCCGGCAATATAATCAGCTTCATCGTGTTCCGTCTGTGCGTGATAATGAACGATTTTATGCCCCTGCGGATTTTCCGTCCACAAAGCTTTTTTCAATCTTGCTTCGTTATTATCGATGACGGCATTGGCCGCCTGCAAGACCGTTTTCGTCGACCGATAGTTTTGCTCGAGTTTTACATTCGTTCCGTCCGGATAATCACGCATAAAATCCATAATATTCTGAATATCCGCGCCGCGCCATGCATAAATACTTTGATCCGCATCACCGACAACACAAATATTTCGCCATTTGGCCGCCAATATTTGTGTCAACAAATATTGGGCCTTATTGGTATCCTGATATTCATCGACCAGAATATAACGGAATCGTTCCTGATACTTCTCCCGAATATCCTGCCGCTCCTGCAATAGTTTGACAGCCAGCAATAACAAGTCGTCAAAATCGACGGCATTATTATCCTTCAGCTTTTTTTCATAAAGCGTATACGCTTCGGAAACTTTCAGTGTATAAAAGTCGTCGGCCGATTTGGCGAACTCATCAGCTCTAAGCAAAGCGTTCTTGGCAGATGATACGGTACCCAAAACGGTACGCGGCGGAAATTGTTTGTCATCCAAATTCAGCTCTTTTAAGCACGACTTCATCAGTGTCACCTGATCTGACGAATCATATATAGTGAAGTTCTTTGTATAGCCTAAAAATCCGTCTATTTCAAAACGCAACAGCTTGGCACAAAAGGAGTGAAACGTACTGAGCCAAATACGTTCAGCTGCTACGCCCACCAGGTTTTGTACACGCTCACGCATTTCTTTGGCCGCCTTATTGGTAAAGGTTATGGCCAAAATACGATACGGATCCGTCCCGATTTCCAACAAGCGGGCAATACGGCACGTAAGCACCTTGGTCTTGCCCGAACCGGCTCCGGCCGTAACCGATAGCGGACCTTCCGTATGCATAACCGCTTCCAGCTGCCGTTCATTCAGTGTGTCATAAATAGGGTTCATAACTGTCCTTTTCCTCATACAGTGGAAAAGGCCCACACCGTCATGATGCGGGCCTTACCGTGTTTACATATTACAGGGCCGATAAAATTTGCGGAATTACCTGTTTCTTACGGCTCATGACACCGGGCAGGTATACTTCACTGCTCAATACGTCTTTTTCAAAAGCCTTGCTGACAACGCCGTCCATATTTCCGGCATAAATCAGATTCGTCGCTTCATCGATAATGCTCGTAATCATTAAGAATGCCGCAATGTAGTCGTTATCGGCACGCAATTTTTCCAAAGCATTAATCAGAACCTGCTTCTGATCCAGTAAGTCCGTCGTATCCATAACCTGAACCTGTGCAACCGTAAAGGTCTTACCGTTACCGTTAAATTCCTTCATATCGTTGCGAACGATTTCGTCAGGCGTCAAGTCCGATACATTAGCACCGGCCTTCAACATTTCCATACCGTATTTTTCAATTTCAACGCCCGCTATTTCCGCTAACTGAGCGGCTGCCGCCTTGTCTTCTTCCGTGCACGTAGGCGACCGAAACAAAACCGTATCGGAAATAATAGCGGATAATAAAAGTCCTGCTATTTCTTTAGGTATTTCCGTACCGCTTTCATTATATAAAGACGTAACCATGGTAGCTGTGCAGCCTACAGGACGGAAATGGATGAAAATCGGTCCGTCCGTAGCTAAGGTGCCGCCAATGCGGTGATGATCGACAACTCCGACAATTTGTGCTTCATCAATACCGTCTATGATTTGTTTCTTTTCGTTATGGTCCACTAAGAAAACCTGTTTTTTAGGTGCGTGTGCCACACTGTCGGCACTGACGACGCCTACATAGTCCGCTCCGTCCACAACTACGTAGCATCCTGTCTCGGGAACGTCATGACCGTTGTCGTTTACGGAAAAAGTCATTTGCGGTTCGTGAACCAAAGCTCTAACCGTATCCAATTCCGCACCGGTAACGGTTTTAATAAATTCTTCAGCCAAGGCACTGCGTTCAAGAACACCTACAAGCTTATTTCCCTTAACGACAGGTGCAAAAGCATGTTGATCATGTTCGTTAAACCATAAGGCCGCATCCTTTAAAGAGGCTTCTTCAGCAAGGGGTTTTAAGTTCCGATGAACCGCATCTTCTACCTTTACGTAAAAATCACTCATCAACTGTTGCGGCTTCACACCGAAATAATCAAGAGCAAACGCCGTTTCCTTATTAATTTCACCGGCCCGTACGGGTACGGCGTCAATACCTTGTAATTGTTTTAAACGAGCCATGCCGAAAGACGAACAGATAGAGTCCGTATCGGGACTTTTATGTCCTGTTACATAAATAGGTTCCATTGTAATCACCTCGTAAATTAACTTTAATAATATGTTATATAGTATAGCATAGCGCCCCTGCAAATTCCAGAATAAGACCTTATTCCTTCGCCTGTCTTTTTCATAAACAGACACAAAAAAAGACTCCCTGACGGGAGTCTTTTTCGGACCTTTTTATCGGCGTTCGCGAATACGGGCAGCTTTGCCTGTAAGTCCGCGCAAGTAATGAAGTTTCGCACGACGAACAATCCCGCGGCGAGATACTTCGATTTTTGCAAGACGGGGCGAATGTACAAGGAATGTACGTTCTACACCGATGCCGTAAGAAACACGACGAACCGTGAATGTTTCACGAACTCCGCCGTTTTGACGACCGATAACAACGCCTTCGAAGACCTGGACACGTTCACGGTTGCCTTCTACAACCTTTACATGAACTTTGACCGTGTCACCGGGGCGGAAATCGGGAATGTCCTTACGAAGTTGTTCTTGCTCAAGTACGCTGATAATGTTCATTTTTCTTTCCTCCTAATAGACATTCATGCCATCGTTATCGCCCACTTTCACGATAATCGTCCTTCCGACAGAGGAGTGCCTTAATTAACGTATTGATTCTACCATAAACAAATATGTTATGGCAAGCAAAATTACTTTACAGACCGTGACATTCAGGCATGACTTATTTCGTTTGTGTCATAACGCCGGTAGGCACAAAAGACCGTTTCATGTGTTCACAATAACCTTCATAGGTTGCTTTTTCCTTTACCGGATAAACGACGGAAAAGGATGAATATGTGCCGTTCGAATTGACGACAAGGACTTCATAAAACATTTTGTCCTTCTTTTGCCAACCGATGACATAACCGGTATCGCTTCTTTCCTGAATCGACAGCTGAGGCGAGCCGTTTACATTGAGGGCAATCCGATATAGCTGATCGGCCGTCATATTCATCATATTTCTCGTACCGTATGTAGAAATAACGGCCTGCGTCTTAGGATCCTCAAAATAACATCCGTCTCCTGACGGCGTTGCTTCCGATTCGGTAGCTACCGCAGGAATGTCGACAGAATATCCGTATCTCTGATTTATATATGTATTGTACCCCGTTGTTTGCGAGGCTTTAAGAACTACATCATCATTGGCCGTTCCTACACCGTATCCGGGCGTAGCCGCACCGACGCTGACGGAAGCTGCCACGGCAATTAATAAGCCGACAGCCAGAGTTTTAAAGTTAATCTTCATACACGCACCCTCCCTACTTTAGGATAACTTCTTAATGTCTCCTACAGGACTGATTAAGCCCAGCGTTCTGGTCAGTAAGTTCATACGATTATTCTTAACGGCTTCCTTTTCGTGCATGACTAATACATTATCCAGGAAGTTATTAATAGCACTTACGGCACGACCCAAAATTTCAACGGCACAACGGTAATCATAAACGGCGTAGGCCTGAGGCAATTCAGCTTCAGCAGCCAGGCAGGCGGCATATAAAGCCTTTTCTTCTTCCGTTTCAAAAAGGGTATCGTCGACATCCGTATTCTGTGCATCTTTAACCATATTGGCAACACGAGTATACGCTTGCAGGAGTTCTTCCTGTGTCGAAAATTCGGAATCGCGCAAAGCCGTAGCCCGCTTTACGATTTCCGCCGCATTCATAGAGTCGCCCTGCAGAACGCAATCGATAATATGATAATCAAAGCCTGCATCTTGAAGGATATTTTTTAAGCGCAACACGAAGTAATCATGAAGGCTTGCAATAACGTCTTCACGTTTATTCCTATCCGTTCCGAGCACTTCCAGAATGTAAGCAAAGACCTCATCGCAGTTAATATTCCAGCCCGCATCGATTAAAATGTTCAAAACGCCTATAGTTTGACGACGTAATGCAAAGGGATCCTGAGACCCTGTAGGAATCAGCCCGAGGCTGAAAGAGCCGGTAATGGTATCGAATTTATCAGCCAGACTCAGCAAGAGACCCAAGGTCGTATGCGGCAATTCATCGCCGGCAAAACGGGGTAAATATTGTTCGAAGACGGCTTCCGCCGTTTCCGGTTCTTCTCCGTCAAGGAGTGCATATTCACGCCCCATAACCCCCTGAAGTTCCGTAAATTCTTGAACCATTTGTGTCAACAAGTCCGTCTTGGCTAAGTCGGCAAGATGTTTAATCTCGCCTTCTTCAACAGGCAAATCCAATTTAGCCGTCAAAAAGGTCATAATAGCGGCCAGGCGCTGAGACTTGTCAAATAACGTACCCAATCCGTCTTGGAAGACAATTCGCTTTAAGTCTTCCGTTCTGTCAGCCAAAGATTTCTTGCGATCTTCGGCAAAGAAAAACTTAGCGTCGTCCAAACGAGCACGCAAAACACGTTCATTGCCGTGACGAACCGTATCCAAATGGTAATCGTCACCGTTGCGTACAGTCAGAAACATGTTCATCAACCGATCTTCCGAATCACGCAGGGGAAAATAGCGTTGATGGTCCTTCATAGGTGTAATAACTGCCGCTTCGGGAAGTTCCAAATAGTCTGTATCGAAACATCCGTACAAAGGCGTCGGATATTCAACAAGATAAACAACTTCTTCCAAGAGTTCCTCATCCATGACTACATGGCCGCCTTGCTTTTTTGCAACAGCATGCAACCCGTTGACAATCATATCACGACGTTCTTCAGGATCTACAATAATATAATGTTCTCTCAATAAGTCAACGTATTCGCCGGGTGCTTGAATATCGAAATCTCCCGTTCCGAGAAAACGATGACCGCGTGTAGTACGGCCCGACACAACATGAGCCATTTCAAAGGGTACCACCTCGGTGCCGAACAACGCTACGAACCATCTCAGCGGGCGGACAAAACGCATGTCTTCATTACCCCAAGTCATACTTTTAGGGAAAGCAAGCGACGAAACGAGTTTCTTCATAATTTCGGGCAATAAGGCTTTCGTTTCTGAACCGGCAACAGTCACATCTGCATATACATAACCGTCTTCCGTAACCAATTCCGATACGTCAATATGCTGTCCTCGAGCAAATCCCATAGCTGCCTGAGTCGGGTTTCCGTCGGCATCAAAGGCGATTTTCACGGACGGACCTTTGTTCTTGGACGATACGTCGGCTTGTTTTTCAGCCAATCCGGTAACCAATAAAGCCAAGCGCCGCGGAGTTCCTACTGTACGAATGTCCTTATAGTCAAGATGATTTTTTGCAAATATATCGGCAGCTCCTTCATGCAACTGCTTCAATGCCGAAGGCATATAGTGTGCGGGAATTTCTTCAGTACCTATTTCCAGCAATAAATCTTTACTCATTATTTTCCCTCCTTCAACATGGGGAATCCCAATCTTTCCCGTTCTGCCAAATAAGCTTTAGCACAAGCTCGAGACATATTGCGAACGCGTCCGATAAAAGCCGCTCTTTCACTGACACTGATAGCTCCGCGTGCATCTAAGAGATTAAAGGCATGCGAGCACTTTAAAACATAGTCGTATGCAGGCAACACAAAGCCCTTTTCAATAGTACGTAATGCTTCTTTTTCATACATGTCGAACAAGGTGAACAACATATCCGAATCACTGATTTCAAAGGCATATGACGATTGTTCGAATTCATTTTGATGGAAAATGTCGCCGTAAGTTACGCCATCCGTCCATTCCAAGTCATATACATTTTCCACACCTTGAATGTACATGGCCAGACGTTCCATACCGTACGTAATTTCCGACGACACGGGTTTCACATCAATGCCGCCGACTTGCTGAAAATACGTAAACTGCGTAATTTCCATGCCGTCAAGCCACACTTCCCAACCGAGTCCCCAGGCGCCGAGCGTCGGCGATTCCCAGTTATCTTCAACGAAACGAATATCGTGTTCCTTCGGATTAATTCCCAGTACTTCCAAGCTTTGTAAATACAGTTCCTGAATATTATCCGGTGACGGCTTACAAATAACCTGAAATTGATGATGCTGATACAGGCGATTCGGATTGTCACCGTAACGACCGTCCGCCGGCCGACGCGACGGTTCTACGTAAGCAACATGCCACGGTTCGGGCCCCAAAGTCCGTAAAAACGTGGCCGGATTCATTGTCCCCGCGCCCTTTTCTACATCATACGGTTCCTGAATGATGCAGCCTTGCGAGGACCAGAATTTTTTCAATGCAAAAATCATATCCTGGAAATTCATCAATATCCCTCCTGAATACAAAAAATCCCTGTAACACGCATGTGCTACAGGGACGAGTATACTTACCCGCGGTTCCACCCCGGTTGGTCATAAGACCCGCTTTATTAATCGGTCGGCCATACACATCGCACTGTCGCGACTTCCTGCCTCGGCCTTCAGAGCGCCTTCAATTCTTTGTAAGCTTCCACTGTCCTTACTCGCTGAATGAATCTACTTATTCTCCTGCATCGCCGTTATATTTATGATAACAAAGGCCTTGAACAAAGTCAAACAAAACAACTGTCAGCTAAGTCCTTCCCGGTGATTCGAATAAGGAGCGAATAAAGAAACAGACAATTAAATATCTTAGTCATACGCTATATCAAAGCTGCTCCGTTCAATCAAAAAGAACTCACCCTCTATGAAAGTGAGTTCTTTTTGAATTTATGCGTCTTCTCCGTAATGGGAATCGAAACGTTTGTTTAAATAGTTCGAATACATGTAGGCCAAGACGGCACCGGAAATATTATGCCAAGCACTGAATACGGCTCCGGGTACGCCTGCTAAAGGCATAGATGCGAAGTGAACCTTGGCAAGGCCCGTTGCCAAGCGGAATTCTGCATACCCACCTCAATGGATACGGCCACCATTTGATAACGAAATACTGTGTCAAAATACCGAAAAAGATATTCTTAGGTTGCTTTAAAATAAGGGCAAAGTCCGACAAATTAAGAATCGTCCCCATGCCGAACATAAGAATTCCTAAGAAAAGACTGAGTACGAGAACTCCCAAAAACTTACCCATTGCCCAGGAAAATCAGGTAGGCGTCGTTAAGCCCAAGATTAAGAAAATAATTGCAATAATACCGAA
>ERZ772904.462-NODE-462-length-12025-cov-4.19808_pt1 | contig 12025 bp, 11 predicted proteins | sample MGYA00512122_ERZ772904 | MGnify/ENA primary metagenome ERZ772904 (study PRJEB29015, sample SAMEA2738104) | human oral metagenome | biome: human oral; feature: human-associated habitat; material: saliva | place: China | collected 2269 ... | reverse complement strand
TGTTTTTGAGGGCATTGCACATGCGCAACCAATTGGTAAGGGGCATGGTCCCATTCATCATTTTTACGGCTTATATAAAAAAGCGGGTATGGAATAAAAGGAGACGATTATGAATATTGTACGATCTGTTAAACGAATTTGTGCAGGGGCCTTTGTTGTCTGTGCTATGGCCGGTGTTGGCTCGGCCCAGACGCCGCAAGAGGAATATGTATCGGCCCTGACCAATATGGCAGCTCATCCTGAGGGCATGTATACACTGCACCTGGATACGACGATTCCGTTTTTAATGAATGCCAGGGCGAATCAGACCCTTAGTATACAGACCCGTCCTTTTGCCGTAAAAGGACATACGGATGTACAGTCGCAAGGGGTGCAACCGGTAGCGATGCGTGCTGACGTATATGCCCGGCAGGAAGGCGATGCTGTAGACGTCTATCATCGTGAAAATGAAGGCGAATGGATACGGGATTCGGTAAAATTAAATGATTCCGCACCCATAGAAAATAAGATGACAGCAACCCCGAAAATCGACACGACTTATTTCCAAGGTGTGAGAAAGACCGGTGCCGACACGTATGTCCTGACGGTCGATCCCTCCAAACTGAATATAGATGCTATTTTGGTGCGATTGAACTCCGTGCCGACGGCTAAGGCGTATAATTCGCAAGAATTAAAAACGATTACAGGTGTACTACAGGCTTTAAAAGAAAGCGGACCCATCGATATTACGACATACATTGATAAGAGCTCGAATAAAATCAGACATGCTGAAGTGCCCTTGACGGGACAGTTGCGCAGTTTGATGAAATACGGAGTCATGTCTGTCGATGCTCTGACCCCGGCAGAACGCCTCATTGCGGATCAGGTGACGGATTACAGCTCCGTGATTTTGACCGTAGATTATGCGCCCTTGCCGGATAATGTGGACTTGCAGGTTCCCGACTATGTGAAGAAAAGTGCCGCTGACCGCTTTAAGGATGCAATAAAGATGGGGCAGTGCGAACCTTCTGCCAAATAAAGATATATAATAAGATGCCAAAGGGAGAATTGATAAGAAAGACGGATTCGGATTTGTACCGAATCTGTCTTTTTTATGGCAAAAGATTTAAATATATTGACAGAAAGAGGAAAAAAGCGGAAAATATTAAGAAATGTAAACGGACGTGACTTGATAAAGCCTGCCAAAGGCATTCAAATAGAGAACGTTTAGTTTAAAACTGAATAGGAGGTAAGAATTTTGGCTAAGAAGGAAAAGCTTATGGTTATCCCCTTGGGTGGTCTCGGGGAAATCGGTAAGAACATGACGGCCATTTGTTATGGTGATGACATCATTGTTCTGGATGCCGGGTTAGCCTTTCCTGACGATGATATGTTCGGCATTGACCTGGTTATTCCCGATATGAGTTATCTTATTGAGAATAAGGACAAGGTGCGTGCCGTCGTCATTACACACGGTCACGAAGATCATATAGGCGGGTTGGCATACTTGCTGAATGAAGTGAATGTACCTGTGTACGCGACCAAGTTGGTTTGCGGTCTTGTAGAAGGAAAACTGAAAGAAAATCATATAGGAAATTATACGTTAAATGAAGTGCGCCACGGTGACGAGGTGCAGATCGGCTGTATGAAGGTCGGCTTTATTCATACCAATCATTCCATTCCCGATGCGAGTGCCCTGTATTTCAAGACTCCTGTAGGAACGATCGTACATACAGGTGACTTTAAAATCGACTTGACACCTGTTGACGGATTATTGATGGATATGCACAAGTTCGCCGAATTGGGGCGTCGAGGAGTATTACTTCTCATGTCGGACAGTACGAATGCATTGCGACCGGGCTATACGGAGTCGGAAAGAACGGTAGGAGAAGCCTTCCGCAAAGAGTTTAAGGATGCTGAAGGCCGAATTATATTGGCAACCTTTGCATCCAATATTTCCCGCATTCAGCAAGCTATCAATACGGCTGTTTTGTATAAGCGCAAGGTCCTTGTCTTGGGGCGTAGTATGGTAAATAATGTGGCGATCTCTCAGGAATTGGGATACTTGGACGTGCCGGAAGGTGTTCTCATAGAAGCCGATGAACTGAATCGGTATACGGCTGATCAGGTACTTATTTTGACAACGGGAAGCCAAGGGGAACCGATGGCCGGCTTGTCCAGAATGGCATCGAATAATCATCGCAGTGTCAGTATTATGCCCGGCGATACGGTTATTATTTCGGCAACGCCTATTCCCGGGAATGAAACGGGTGTAGGTCGAACGATTGATAACCTGATGCGCTTAGGAGCGAGGGTTGTTTTCGGCAGTAATAAACGTATCCACGTATCCGGACACGGCAGCCAGGAAGAACTTAAAATTATGCTCGGTCTTATTAAGCCGAAGTATTTTCTGCCGGTTCACGGTGAGTATAGAATGCTTAAAAAACACGGCGAATTGGCAGTGGAAATGGGTGTCGAGAAGGACCATGTTCTGCTCGGCGACAACGGGCAGATATTCGAGTTTACCAGTCGTTCCGGACAAAAGGGCGGTCGCGTTAACGCGGGCCGTGTCTTTGTTGACGGGTTAGGTGTCGGAGATGTGGGCAATATTGTCATTCGCGATCGCCAGCAGTTGGCTATGGAGGGTATGGTTATTGTCGTAATGACGTTAGCTAAAGGTTCCAGTCATGCCTTGGCCGGTCCCGATATCGTTTCGCGCGGATTCGTCTATGTGCGAGACTCGGAAGAATTAATGAATGAGGCTCACGATAAGGTGGCAGCCGTTTTGGAACGGTGTGAAGATGAAAATATTCGTGAGTGGTCTGTCATTAAGTCGCAAGTACGGGACACGTTAAGTCGGTATTTGTTTGAAAAAACTAGACGCCGTCCCATGATTTTACCGATTATTATGGAAGTTTAAATAAGATGATATAATAACAGCGGAGGTCGTATTTTGCCTCCGCTGTTGAATTATTATAAAAGCAAAGGAGGGACACCTATGGAGAAGTTACGCAATCTTTCCGTTCTTGCCAAACTTATAATTCTGTTGGTGCTTCTGGCAGATTTATCGCTTGTGATTCCCGCTACATTCCCCGTTGCCTGCATGCTTTTCCCGTTGCCCCTTGGTATCGCATATAATGCATATGGACTGAGAAGGTGTTTAGCGGTCATTGCTGTTATGACGGTATTGGCCGGTATTTTGTCGACGCCCGGGGTAGCTTTGATGCTCTTGGCCTTCTGTGCCCCCTTCGGCATGTTAACGGGACTCTTTTTTAAAAATGCATGGTCATTAAAACGTCTGATTATCATTAGCGGCGTTTTCAGTTCCGTCTTGTTTTCGGCCTTTTTTACGGGTCTCTACGTAGCCTTTGATATTAATATTTTTGTGGTTGCCGGACAGGCTATGACGACGATTTTTGAACAGGCCTTACATAATGCGGCTGCGGCCGGTGTATCACAAGTAGATTTAATAAATGCACGGGCGAACGGCAAGGTTTTAACGGAAATTATGCCGTATATGATTCCTTCGGCCTTAATCACGCTATCTTTGATCTTTGTATATGTACAAGCTCAATTGAGTCGACTGATTATGGCTAAGGGCGGTTTGGATGCAAGCCCGGTCCTGCCGCTGCGTTATTGGGAAATCGGTAGGCCTGTGTTATACTTATATGTGTTGGCTCAGGTTATGCAGTACTGGGGGACGACACGACATATATTCTGGCTGAATGCAGGCGGGATCAACTTGGATAACTTTACTTTTTTCCTTTTGTCCGTCAACGGTTTGGCTGTCATTTTTTTCTTTTTGGAACGACGTTTTCATGTTACTGTATGGACACGGACCTTGGTTATTCTTGTTTATATTTTCATTCCCGTTCCCGTGCAGTACTTGACGTTTTTACTCGGTTTGGCGGATGCCCTGTTTCATTTCCGTCGTAAATATCGCATTAACTGATTGTAGGAGATCCTATGCTTAAGAAATTGTTTTCCGGTAAAGCCGAATTTGTTTATTTAACGGTGATACTGATTCTGTTGGCGTTGATTGCCGTATATAACTGGGTTATTGCCGCTTTGGCATGTATTTTGATTGCCGGCGTTTCTGTTTTGACACATAAAAGTGATACAGAACGGAACCGCGAAATTACGCGATATTTTGACGCTATTTCGCAAAGTGTCGATCAGGCGACGACGTATGCCGTTCAAAATTTGCCCATAGGCATTGCGATTGTCGACAAAGATTCAGCTTTGTGTTGGGCAAACAGTGTCCTTCTCGATTGGGTCGGGGCTTCCGTTCAGGAAAATGAACGGATTGACAAGGCTATGGAAAATCTGAATGTTGATCGGATTTGGGGGAAGACCGGATATTTTTATGAAACTATCAATGATCGCCAATATCGGGTTGTGTATAAGAGCTTGTCTGATGAACTCAGCGATGGAAACGGGTATCTGATTTTGTATTTCGATGATGTGACGGAGACGGAACATCAGAAGGCTCTCTTCATGAAGTCCATTCCCGTTTTTGCCAGCATTGAAATCGACAATATGGAAGAAGTTGCAAAGGGAATGTCGGCAGTACAGCAGGCAACCTTGTGGACTGACGTCAACAACTGTATTGTCAGTGAGTTGACGGAGTTGGGATGTTATATACATTCGTATACTAACGGTAAATACTTTGCCTGCCTCAGTCGGTCAGCCTTAAATGTATTGACGGAAACCAATTTCTCTTTTCTTGATAAAATTCGTCGGATTCATACGGTAAATCGTATTCCCGTTACGCTCAGTATGGGGGTTGCGGCTATTCAAGAAGAGTTGCTGAATGAAGGCGATACGAATTTTGATGTTTTGGCTGAAAAGGCCAAAGCCGGACTTGATTTGGCACTCGGCCGAGGCGGCGATCAGGTCGTCGTTTATGAAAAAGACGGGACACCTCATTTTTACGGCGGTAAGAGTCAGTCCGTAGAAAAAGCGACGCGCGTTCGTGCACGTGTAGTGGCTCAGGCTATGAGGGAACTGGTATATGGCTGTGATTCCGTATTTATTACAGGACATGTGCGGGAAGATTACGATTGCTTAGGTGCGGCTATCGGCGTAGCCCATATGGCACGCTTATCGGGTCGACCTGTATACATTATTCTCAGTGAACAATTGGATGCGGTGCACCCGCTTTTGGATCAACTGAAGGCAGACGAGCTGTATTCACTATTTATCACAGCGGATGAAGCGGCGCGTTTGTGTACGGACAAGTCTCTCCTTTTCATTGTCGATACCCATCGCGGAGATATGGCGGCAGGCAGTAAATTACTTGATATTACACCGAACCGGGTCGTCATTGACCACCATCGTCGGTGTGCAGATTTTATTAAACGTCCTTTGTTGACGTATATGGAAACATCCAGCTCATCGACGAGTGAACTTGTCACGGAATTGATTCAGTATTATCAAGACGAAGTGGAGCTGACCAGTTTGGAGGCAACGGCTCTGTATGCGGGAATTGTTGTGGATACGAAAAACTTTGCCGTCCAGACCGGTGTTCGTACTTTTGATGCAGCCGCCTATTTACGTCGATGCGGGGCAGAACCCGAAATTGTGCGCAGTATTTTCAGTTCCGATTTTGCTACTGTACGGCTCAAATCAAGCCTCTTGGCAAAGGCAACCATTGAAGACGGCGTGGCTATGCTTGATTGCGGAGATTTAAAAGAAAATGCGACTATGTTGGCGGCTCAATTAGCCGATATTTTGATTAATCTTAATAATGTAAGAGCCAGCTTTACTTTTTATGAACTGGCCGAAAAAACTGTCGGTGTCTGTGCCCGCTCAAAGGGTGAAGTTAACGTCCAACGTGTTATGGAAGTTTTGGGTGGCGGCGGTCACAGCAATGTAGCCGGTGCTCAGTTGAAGGGTCTTACGAGTGAAGAGGCACAAGAAGTAGTTCGGAAGGCATTGGGAGAAATTACGGAAGAAAAGGAGTCTGAATAATATGAAGGTTATTTTATTGCAAGATGTGAAAAAGCTCGGTAAAAAAGGAGAAATCGTCGAGGTTTCGGACGGATACGGCCGGAACTATTTATTAGCTCGCAAATTGGCAGTTCCCGGTACATCGGAAAATCTGAATGATGCAAAACAGAAAAAAGCGGCTGCCGACCATAAGGCACAAGTGGCATCGGATGAAGCTCTGGTTTTAGCCAGTGAATTGAAGAAAGTGGAACTGACGATTCCCGTGCGTATCGGTGAAGGAGGTAAAGTTTTCGGCGCCGTAACGGGGAAGGATATCAGTGATGCGGCGAAAAAACAATATGACCTTGATCTGGATAAGCGAAAAGTAGAAATCAAGGAACCCATTAAAGCTCTGGGGACGTTTGAAGTGACAATCCGGGTACATCCGACCATTACTTCGGTCATTAAGGTACATATTGTCGAAGGATAATTATATGAAAGAATTATTGGATAAATTGTTGCAGCGCCGCAAGTATTTGGAACCGACGGCGGAAGACGAACTTCGCCGCCAGGTTAATGTACTATACGGGGCTTTTACTGGACTTATGGGGCCGGAAAAAATGGTGCTTCGTGCCGGAAAATATTCGGCCCTGGCCTATATTCATTCAGAAGATCCGCGCGAACGGCTGACGGGGTTGCAACGTCTTATATATGAAGATTCATCTTATGACAAAGTACCTACAGATGATGAGGTCGTAGACGTTTTGAACGATTTGGAAAATGTATTGGCTGAAATGCTGGCTCGTCAGGCTGTAGAAGAGCGTCTTGAAAAGAAGATTTCCAGACGGATGGATGAAAAGCAGCAGGAATATGTTCAGGAAATTAAGATGCAGCTTATACAAGAAGAGTTGCATGATGTGGAGACCCCGCAGACGAAGGAAAAGCTGGAACGGCTGGAATCTTTGGATAAGGTAAAACTGGCCGCATCGGTCATGGAAAAGGTACGTCCTCAGAAAATGGAGCGTATTGTCGGCCAGGAACGAGCTGTCGAAGCCATGCGCAGTAAGGTGGCTTCCGTGTATCCTCAACATATTCTCTTATACGGGCCGCCCGGAGTCGGTAAGACCACGGCTGCCCGCATTATTTTGGAAGAGGCGAAGAAACTTCCGTATACTCCGTTTTCGGTTGACGCACCCTTCGTTGAAACGGACGGAACAACCTTGAGATGGGATGCCCGCGATATGACGAATCCCCTTATCGGCTCCGTTCATGATCCTATTTACCAGGGGGCACGTCGAGATTTGGCTGATACGGGCATACCTGAACCCAAACCGGGTTTGGTAACGGATGCCCACGGCGGTATTTTATTTATCGATGAAATAGGTGAAATGGATCCGCTCTTATTGAATAAGTTGTTGAAGGTATTGGAAGATAAGCGCGTAAAGTTCGATTCGGCTTACTATGATGCATCGGACCCGGCAGTACCGGCTTATATTCGCAAACTTTTTGCAGAGGGAGCTCCGGCAGACTTTATTTTAATCGGAGCGACGACTCGTAGTCCTCAGGAAATCAATCCTGCCATTCGCTCTCGCTGTGCGGAAGTGTACTTTGAGCCTTTGAACGGAACGGATATTCAGGCTATTGTTCGCAACGCGGCTCATGATTTATCAGTATCTTTGGAAGACGGCGTGGCTGAATATATTTCTGAATTTACAGTCGAAGGGCGTAAGGCGATTAATCTTTTGGCCGATATGTACGGGTATGCCGTTTATAAGCAAGGATCGGGAGAAAATACGGTTATTACCCTTGAAGACGCCAAGCATGTGGTAAGAATCGGTCACTTTATCCCGTATGCAGCGGAAAAAGCGTCATCCCTTCCGGTAGCGGGAAAGGTCTTCGGCCTCGGTGTTTCCGGGTATTTAGGTTCGGTCATAGAAATCGAGGCGGTGGCATTTCCGGCCCGTGAAGCGGGGAAAGGGTATTTTCGTTTTAACGATACGGCCGGCTCTATGGCAAAGGACTCGCTATTTAATGCGGCGGCTGTCGTTAGGGCCGTAACGGGGAAGGAAATCTCCGACTTCGACATAAATGTCAACTTTGTCGGCGGCGGCCAAATTGACGGCCCGTCGGCGGGGACGGCCGTTACGGTTGCTCTCATTTCCGCACTTACAGGGAAAAAGGTGCGTCAAGACGCGGCTGTTACGGGTGAAATATCCGTGAGCGGACAGGTTCGTGCTGTAGGCGGTATTTTCGAAAAAGCTTACGGGGCATCTCGAGCCGGAATGAAAGACATGATTATTCCTGCCGAAAACAAGGATGAAATTACGAAACATCACTTAAATCTAAATATTCATGCCGTTACGACAATTCAGGAGGTCATGAGTCTCCTTTTTGTCGAATAGGAGAGTTATATGGAACAGCGCATACCCCCGCAAAATGTGGAAGCGGAACAGGCCGTTTTAGGAGCCATGTTGATTGACCGCAGTGCCGTCATTGCGGCAACGGAAAAATTGGATGCTGAAGATTTTTATAGGGATACACATAGGCTTATTTTTGAAGCCATGGTAAACCTTAATCGTGCCAATAAAGAAGTTGACGTTATTACTCTCGATGAAGAGTTGCGACGCATGAAAAAGCTTGAAGAAGCAGGCGGTATACAGTATATTTTATCTTTACCGAATCTGGTGGCTACAGCGGCCAATATTGAATATCATGTCGGTATTGTGGCTGAAAAGGCATTGGGCAGAAAGCTTATTCGAACCTGTACGGACGTGGCAGCCGATGCTTATAACGGCGAAAAATCGACAGAAGATATTCTGGATATGGCGGAACAACAGATCTTACGTCTGGGTGATAGTCGTAAACACGGCAATTTTGCCTCTGTGGGAGAGGTTGTAGGTACAGCCTTGGACCATATTACGAAAATGTATGAAAACAAGGAAGGGCTTACGGGTCTGCCGACAGGATTTAAAGATGTAGATATGCTGACTTCAGGCTTGCAACCGTCGGACCTTGTGTTGGTGGCAGCTCGCCCCAGTATGGGTAAAACAGCGTTCACCCTGAATATTGCACAAAATGTAGGTGTTCGTCAAAAGAAGACCGTTGCTTTTTTTTCGTTGGAAATGTCTCAAGAACAGCTGGTTCATAGACTTTTGTGTCAAATTTCCCATGTAGACTCACAAAAGCTGAGGACCGGGCAGTTGAATACGGATGAAGAGTGGACGAAACTGACAGAAGCTTGCAGTAAATTATATGATGCACCTATTTATATAGACGATACGCCGGGGATATCCGTCGGCGAAATGAGATCCAAAGCCAGACGCCTTAAGGCGGAACATGGCTTGGACCTGATTATTGTTGACTACTTACAACTTATGCAAGGGAAAAATGCCGAAAGTCGGCAACAGGAAATTTCCGACATATCCCGAAACCTGAAAGCATTGGCAAGAGAGCTGAAGGTGCCGCTTATTGCTTTGTCACAGCTCAGCCGTAGTGTTGAAAGCAGACAGGATAAGCGACCTATGCTCAGTGATTTGCGAGAATCGGGTGCTTTGGAACAGGATGCGGATATAGTTTCATTCCTGTATAGAGAAGATTACTATAATAAAGAAACGGAAGATCAGCATATTACGGAAGTTATTGTGGCTAAGCATCGAAACGGCCCTACCGGTACAGTCAGACTGTACTTTAAAGGTGAGTATACATTATTTATGAACTTGGATACTCGACATAGCGAAGTGCCGCAATAAAAACACGCCCGAATTATTTTTTTGATTCGGGCGTGTTTTCTTGTTCTATATAAGTAAAGTTTCGAATGAGTATGGCTTTTCCGCGCCAAGAAAAGGCTCGCTTTCCATAGGTTTCTTTGAATTGGCGGTTTGTGAGATTTTTGAAGGAGCGGGCATCTACATAAGATAAGAGATCCGTACGAAAGTCAGCAAGGGGGGTTACGGGAATATCCTTGTTGTGAGGACAGACTCGCTGACACTCGTCACAACCGAAAATATACGGTGTTTTAGCGATAACTTTTTGTTCTTGGACTGTAAGGTCGCCTTTTTTTTGAGTTAAGTAAGATTTGCATGTGGCAAAATTATAAGCTGATCCTGAAAAACATTTGCCTGGGCAGATTTTTTCGCAATTGCCGCAGTGGAGACACTCTTTTTTTGTCGGCGCGTCAACCTCTAAAGCGGCCGTTGTTAAAACGGCACCGATAAAGCAGTAAGAGCCGTAGGTTTCATGTATCAGACAACCGTTGTCGCCGATAAAACCGAGGCCGGCAGTGACGGCCAAATGGCGGTCGGATAACGGTGATGTATCTACTACCGAATAATAAGACGAGCCGGGAAAGGCCTTTTCCGTAAACTGTCCTATACGGTTTAAGTAAGAGTGTATAATTGTATGATAATCATAGCTGTGAGTGTACAAGGATAAATTACTGTTATTCGGATAGCCGCAAAAATACGGGAAGAGGACAACAATGATAGACCGACATAGAGGCAGTAACCGGCAAGGGTCATAGCGATCGATACCGCGTCCGGAGGCTAAAGGACAGATGTCTCCTTGCGTGGGCGGTATCGGTAATGAAGCACTTGCAATGCCTACGGCAGTGAGTCCTAAAGTCCTGCAAAAGGTTTTTACATCCTGAGCGGTCATAGGGAATCATCTCCCGCTTCCGTCGCAATGTAAGACGATGCGGACGTGTAGCAAATACGCAGATGCTCTTCCATCATGCGTACGGCTTCTTGCGTATTGCCGTCACTTAAGGCATCTAAAATTGCCGCATGTTCATCGGCCGCCTCTTGCACCCGGTTAGCGTGGCTGTATAGAGAATTAATACCTGTACGACGAATTTTATCTCGAATTTCTTCTACGAGGGAACGAAGTAATGTGTTTCCCGTAGAGGCAATAATGATATTATGAAATTCCGTGTCGCTAAAAATAAACTCCTTATATGCCGGATCTTTGTGATGGATTAACTTTTTCTGCTGTTCTACGAGAAGCCGTAATAGTTCCAGCTGATCCTTGGTAATTGACGTACTGGCTAATTGGACGGCTAAGACTTCCAGAGCCGTGCGAATTTGAAAGATGTGGGTCAAATTCTTTTCGTCAAGACGACGGACGACAATTCCTTTGCGAGGGATATAACGAAGCCAGCCCTCTTTTTGAAGCTGCCTCATAGCTTCGCGCACAGGTGTGCGACTGACGCATAACTCTTCAGCCAAAGCCCTTTCCGTTAATACTTGGCCATCTTTGTAAGTTTGGTCGAGAAGCCGATTTTTAACAGTTTTATATACTTGTTCTTTTAACGCAGGTGCGGCATTCTTCTTCATCCTAGCTCCTATAGAAAGTAATCATGGTTCAGAGGTGGTTGTTCTTCGCTTGCAGTATTTGTATAACGAGCCAATCCCGTTATGCTAAAGTGAGTATCATAAATATAAAGCAAATCGTATCTTTGTATATATACTTATCATATACTATCGGCGAGAATCTTGCCAAGTATGAGCATCGGGTATAAAGGTTGCCTTAGTTGAGGGGCATCAGTGTGTAGTGTACAATAAGGGCCATAAGGAGGGGTGAAGATGAAGGCAAAAGAATTACAACAGCGCTTTGCTTGCGGCAAGGTTGAAAAAATGTATGAAAATAGTCGAAACATATCTTTTCTCTTACGGGCTGTGTTTGCCCTGGCGGGTATGTATTGTTTTCACTCCTTTATGGTAGAAACTCAAGCCGCATTTCGCATTTATCCGTTGCTTTTGTCTTGTGCGGATGTATCGGCAAGGTGATACGGTGTGTTATGTAACGGAGAAGGGACTGGTTGTACGCAGTCATTATCGAACTTTTTATGAGTTTATGAGCGAGATTCTCTTTGGAACTGAGCATCTCGTGTTTATACCGTATAAAACTATTTTCGACATACCGTCTAATTGGATAACTTTTGAATTAGGTAGTGCCGAGATCGGCGGCCTTGTTGTGCAGCCTGTGCGGCTCAGATATTTGTCAGCAAAGAATAAAAAAGAGATACTGACGAGGATTCGTGTGGCTCAAGAAGAGGCAGAAGGCCTCTGACGTAAAGAGCAATAAAAAAATCGAAAAACTTTGGAAAAAACACTTTACT
>ERZ772904.454-NODE-454-length-12118-cov-6.04543_pt1 | contig 12118 bp, 15 predicted proteins | sample MGYA00512122_ERZ772904 | MGnify/ENA primary metagenome ERZ772904 (study PRJEB29015, sample SAMEA2738104) | human oral metagenome | biome: human oral; feature: human-associated habitat; material: saliva | place: China | collected 2269 ... | reverse complement strand
CAGCTTGGCTTTTTTCCATTTGTTTCTGAAGCTTTTGAGCTTGCTTCATCATGTTTTGCATGTTCATCATAATATTTTCTAGATTCCTTTCATATCAAGGGTTTAGCCCTTGTTTGTTAAAATTTGATGCCTTATTTTGCCTTATTATTTAAAAATTATCAAAGGCAGAAGCTACCTCTTTTTGTTGAGTTGGGAATAAATGTGAGTATACATTTATTGTTGTGTTGATAGAGCTGTGTCCAAGACGTTTCATAAGTGTGAAGAAAATATAGTCTTTCCCCTCTCCATTTCTAAGACCTTGTGAGACGAGAAAAGCTGCATGAGAATGTCTAAAATCATGATTACGAATCAGTTTTAAATTTTTAGGCATGCGTTTTTTCAGTTTTGTCCTGAAATTAGAAATATCTGGACTGGTTAGAACCTCTGGTGAGTTTTGGAAAATCTGTAAAGAGTCAGTGTTGTCTGTAAAAGCTTTGAGTAGTTCAAATTGCTTTCCAACTTTTTAGCTCTTCTACAAAAGCATTGTGAATGTATATGCGTCTGTTAGATTGAGTAGTCTTAACAGTTCCAATATGGACCTCACTATTTCGGTAGTATGCTGAAAATTTTACATCAACGTATTTATCATCAAGGTTGATCTGCTCCCAAGTAAGTGCTAGTGCCTCACCAATTCGAACACCAGTATACATCAATAACCGATATAAAAGCTGATATTGATATTCTGATTCCTCAAAAAGTGAATCAAATCGTTTAAATTGTTCAGGTGTATAGTAGGCCATCTCTTTGTGTTGTTAGGGTAAACGACGTAGTCCATCACAAGGATTATTCGTCCTAATGCCATTAGTAATAGCTATATCAAATAGTTTATGGACAAAGATCATCTGTTGGTTAATATGGGAATTCGTTAATGTTCCCCCTTTTACACTGGGTTGTTTTCTTAACCAGTCACGATATTGCTTGATATCTTGAAGCGAGACCTCTCTCATATTAGCATTTATAAAATACTTAGAAACGTACATCCGATAATAAGATTTTTGACTGTCGATAGTCCCTCTTTTATTACCTCGGATCTCATCTTCTTCTTTGACAAGAGAGTAGAGGTAAGCTACAGAGACTTTGTCTTTGTGTCCCACTTGATGAAGTTTATTGATACGGTAATCAGCTTCATAACGTTCAGCTTCTTTACGTGATTTGAAATTTGTTTTTCTGTGACGCTTTTGACCGCCTGTTATAGCGTCATAACCGTCACTAAGATCCACCTTCCATTTTTTATTTTTTTGTCTAGTTACTGCCATGTGTAATCTCCTTACTCATTAACAGTATCTTCCAGTACGGGATTAATTATATCATGTTTAGCGGATAACTCAACACCTAGAATGTCTTCAATGGTTTTTAAAGGGACACGTCCCACCTTTTTATTTCCATACCACTCAAAGCCATCTTGTAGGAGCTTTTGTTTGGCTTTTCTGATCAACTTGCTAGCCTGTGCATCGGTATATCCTGTAAGGATCATTAGTTCAACTTTATCTACAATTTGAATCATTTACTTATCCTCTTTTCTATCTTTCTGATGTCGTCGAGAGTCTAAATACTTAGCAAAAAAATAAGTTTTGTTCATTAACAGTCCCAAAAGATGAGGGTTATCTGTTCGTGCATATCTCACGAGTGTATTAAACTCTGTAAAGTTGTGTTCTTCTATAATATCAATAACTAAGGATAAAAAATTATCTGTATTACTGTTGACTAAAAATTTATCAAGCTCAAAACCACAACCTGATTCAATATCATTGATGTTATAGGGGGTCTTCTCTGGATTTTCAGCATGAGTAAAATAGTCATACATGCCTTTGGGTGACATTATAGGTTCAACATGGGATGGACCATTTAATTTTTCTTTGATTAGTTCTGATACTTGAGAATAGCTCTTTAAGGATTCAAAGTATTGGGCGCCATGCTTGTGTGATTTTTTGAACTCACCAGTTTCCTTATTGATATCTTTATCATGCCATGGACTGAGTACAAAAGGTATATGTAACTCTTCAAAGATTTCTAGGTAATTATGGGGTGTACTTTCTTTATAAATCAGGAAAGCCCATTTGTTTGACCGTTTTTCTTTTGGCAATAGTATTATCCTTCCTGTGATTATTGATTATTGGTGTAATGGGGGTCGTAGTAGCCCCATTACACAGTAAAAATGTTATTTGAAAAGGCAGTACACTTGGCTTTCACTACGTGAGCCAGGCACTGCCCTATTATTAACGTTTAGTTCCTTTGAACCAGAGCTTATTTCCCACCCTTAGAGGTGTGGAAAAATAGTAGTTGGGGTTATAATTGGAGATTTCTTCTTTGATATGTTCTTCCATATCTTTCAAAAGTTTTTGAGCTTGTTGAGTTCTAGGCAACTTTAAGAAAATAGAAACCTCTTCTTGACGGATATCGACAGTGCATTTCCTAACGGATTGGTTAAATTCACTCAAAACAGGATTGAATCGTGTAATGGTTTGGTTTTCGATTGTTACGATAGGTTCAGAGTATTCGACTTGTTTAAGAAATTGACGCATTCGGATGGTTTGATAGACTGACTTTAAGTAATTCCAAATGGAATCTTTAGCAATCCGATAAAGTAGTTGACCTATTACCAAAATTGAGGAGATAGCTAGGATAGAGATTGAAAAAACTAAGATGACTTGTTTGATATTATCTAGACTATCATTGATTTGGATAAAAGAGTTATTATATTGAGATAGGCCACTCAGTTCGATAGCTTGATAAAATAAGCCTAAACAGAACTGTGCTAAGAAACAAATCAAACCTATGATGGTGAGATTTATGATAAGGTTGTAAGTTTTTTGGAATAATGATTTTTTCATATTTATAAGATACCTTTCTTAGTGTAATAGGTTGGACAGAGCAAAGGTAGGACTTGATAAGGGTGTTCATTATCGATGATTTGAATCAACCCAGTTCCTTTTCCTATTGGGATGACTATACCCTCAGGGTCAAGATCTGGAAATAGGAATTGCGTAGTTTTCTTATTGATATTTCCAATTTGAATGAGTACATTTAACTGTTCACGAACGGATACAGGGATGGTATTATGGTCAAAACGCTGACTTACCAGCAGTAAGTGAACTTTTGTCGCTCTACCTAAAAGGGCAATTTGGGACATGAGAGAAAAAAAGGAATCTTTGATTGTCTTATTAACACCCTCTGACAAAGCTAGGACCTCATCAATCACGATAGTTAGATGGTCAAAGTGCTGATTTGGATTGTCATATAGAATCTCTTGCCTTTGTTGGATAAGGTTAAGGCAATCACTAAGATTTTCATTGATTTCAGACACAAAATCTGATTTAGAGCGGTTTCGTTTAGGATGGATAACGGCAATGCCATTTTCTCTTGCCCATCGTGATGGGGTATCAAACTTTGGGTCTATTATAATAAGGTCAGAGATCTGTTTGAGGTGACTAAGAAGATAGGTCAGGGTGTATGACTTTCCTGAGCCACTATTGCCGGCAATGGCTAGAGAAGTGACGTTATTATAATCTAGGACAAGATTTTTCATGATTGGAATAATGTCTTCCTCGTGATTCTTAGTGAAGCTGTCTAAATCAGAGATGATAAGTCGTTCGGAGACCCCTAATTTCCATGGAAAGAAGAGACCACGTTGAACATGAATATCATTAGTATCAAGAGCCATAAAATAAGCAGAGTTTTGCTTTAACAGAGTATAGCGTGGGTACAATGATGCATTAGCAATTAAGAAAATTTTTTGGTAGAGGTCGTCATCGATGATGTAACCAGCTGGTAAACGTGGTAGAAAAAGGAAGCCATCATCCAGAATCTTGCAGTCAAAACTATTAGTGTAGCTTGTTTCACCTTGCATGAGAGAACCGAGGCCCATATTAAGGCTTTGAAGGAGGTACTGTTCCAATTCTCGTTTGGTCATCATTTAATCTCCTTGAGCCCATCAGCCTTAAAATAAACATTGTAACCAACCTCACAAGCTTGAAGGTTATCAAATGTAGCCATGGCCATATAAGGTGGAAGAGTTACCTCAGAGTTAAATTTCACAGTGAATGGAGGAAGTCCTTTTTGTGAAAACCAAGCTTTATAAGAGATTATCTCCCCAGTAGGCTGGTTGTCCTCAAACCGAATCTGTGGTTCTAATTCAGTGCTTAAGCAGTAAATAGCTTGCTTGTTGTCGATATATTCAATTGCAGTATTGGCTGAGTAGCCACTTTTACGATTACGTGTTTTCATGTGTATTACCTCGTTTTTTTATTTTGTCTTAGCTAAGAACAAGTTTAGTTTACGCTATTTCAATAAAGCAGACTGTCAGATTTTTTGACAGTCTGAAGATAATTATTGTGTTACGATGCAAACCAATTCCGTAAGCCATTCAGTCAATCGTTCCGTAATCTGAAAAGAAGTCTCTTCAGTAAGAAATGTTGGAAAGAATTGAGCTAATGAGTTTAAAAATATCTCTTGATGTGCATTTACAAAATCTGATATATTTTTTGGGTCTATTTTTTCATCAAGTTTTTTATAGATAGCTTCTCTAAAGAAAGTTTGTTTAAAGCATGATGCAGTCAAAATAGTAGAAATAATAGTTTCAATGAGTTGGAGTTCAAATTCAGAGCTTGGGAAAAATAACTCTCTAGGCGTCTTGTAATTAAGTGTTGATTGAAAAGCTAATGAGCTTTCAAAGGTTAGATTTCTTCTACCTTTGATGATTTGACCGACAGACGACTCTGCAATAAAAATAAGTTTGTTATCTGAGTTGTAGTAAGCAATTTGATTATTATAGATTCCTAATTCGTTCATTTTTGTCTTGAGAGATTTGCCCAAAAGTTGGCTGTAAATTTTTTTTATTTCTTTTGAATAAGTCATTTATTCCTTCTTTCTCGTCTGAGACGGAAAGAAACATGGAAAGTTTGACCGATGAAGGCATGAAAAAGTGCATACCAAAGAAAACGGTGAAACTTTTACATAAACATAATGCTTGTATATGTGTTTATAGTTTCAATCCGTCTACTTAGTGCGCACTATTAGACATGTTTGTTTGATCTGTTGAACACAGATCTCTAAGATTCTATCTTATTTGAACCTAGTTTATAACCTAGTGACATAGTTCTATTTTTGTAGAATAATTATTTGTTTTTTTGGGTTAATACGTAGGCTTAGAAAGCTATGTCAGAATCTTATGTAAATAGTTTACAGCATCTCAAAGACTCATTTTTAAAACTAAATCAGTTTGAGAAAAGTAAAGTTTTATTTTTTATCGGCACATATGAAAGAAATAAGTAAAAGCGTAAGTAAGTATTGAAGTAGTTCTTTGGTTGGTTGAATCTTTTTTATTGTGTTATGATGCAAACCAATTCTGTAAGCCATTCAGTCAATCGTTCAGCAATTTGAAAGGAAGTCTTTTCTTTCGGAGACGCCGGGAAGAACTGAGCTAATGAGTTTAAAAGTATCTTTTGATGTGCATTTATAAAATCTGATATATTCTGTTGTTCTAAATTTTTATTAAGTTTTTTATAGATAGCTTCTCTAAGTAAAGTTTGTTTAAAGCATGATGCAGTCAAAATAGTAGAAATAATAGTTTCAATGAGTTGGAGTTCAAATTCAGAGCTTGGGAAAAATAACTCTCTAGGCGTCTTGTAATTAAGTGTTGATTGAAAAGCTAATGAGCTTTCAAAGGTTAGATTTCTTCTACCTTTGATGATTTGACCGACAGACGACTCTGCAATAAAAATAAGTTTGTTATCTGAGTTGTAGTAAGCAATTTGATTATTATAGATTCCTAATTCGTTCATTTTTGTCTTGAGAGATTTGCCCAAAAGTTGGCTGTAAAGTCTTTTAATTTCTTTTGAATAAGTCATTTGTTTCCTCTTTCTCGTCCGAGACGGAAAGAAACATGGAAAGTTTGACCGAAAAAGGTATGAAAAAGCGCACACCAAAGGAAACGGTGAAACTTTTACATAAACAAAGAGCTTGTATATGTGTTTATAGTTTCAATCCGTCTACTTAGTGCGCACTATTTAGACATGTTTGTTTGATCTGTTGAATACAAATCTATAGGATTCTATCTTTTTCGAACCTAGTTTGTAACCCAGTGACCCTTTATTTTCGAAAGCTTTTCTACATGTAATTTGAGCATGTTTTTCCTTAAGCTTTCATGTATAATTAAAACAAAAGAAGGCTTTGCTGTAAGCCTGGGATTGGGGGAAATTTTATGAAAAACAGATATTATCGACAGGAATTTGAAGATATAATTAGTGAGTCTAAGTCTTTATCAATTGGTTTTGGCTTATTGCAACATGTTTATTTTAGAGAAGAGTTAAGTAAAGGGGATTATTTATTCTTAGGAAAAAAATTTGAAGTTTGGGATGAGAATATTTTGGAGTGTCTTATAGATGAAGTAGATAGCACCTATAAAAGAAATTTCACTATTGATGATATTACTTCTCTTTGGAATAGTGGAGATTCATCTATTGATTTTGAAAAGGCTACTATTAGAAAGAAAATTAGTGTATTTGAGGAGGATTCATACAATTTTGAACAAGCTTTTTTCTCTGAACGGGATAAGGGTGAAATTCTAAATGTAATTAATAAGGCATGGTTTGGTGAAGATTATAAAATAGTTCCTAATGTTTTAACTGAGATAAATAAAGGATTAACTTCGGATTACTCCGATAGAAACCAGGACGTTAGTCTAGTGAATTTAGATAAAAAATTATGGCTACCTTCTTTGGAAGGAATAGCTGAACTGGGACTTGAATTAGATACTTCAAGTGTGATTGAATGTAAGAAGGATTATTATATTTTTGACTCAATAGATGATAAAAGAAAAGTCCTTCAAAATCTTGAAGAACAGCTAAAGCGAAAGTATAATTTGTTAATTGATAATTTTAGTTCAAGATATTATATGATGCGAAACAGTAATTTAAGAGCCCCATTGACAAATATTCCTTTTGAATTTCTTTCAAAATGCGAGGGAATTACTGTTGATTTTCAATCAAATCTTGTAAAAATAGGTGAGAAAAATTATGAGTTTGATACCCCTGTAGTAAAAATGGAAGTTAAGTTAGGGGATGAAAAAACTAAGCTTAAACAAGGAAATTATTTTAAAGTCTATAATTCCGTATTTGTAAGTGAATTTATCAAGTTTTTGAGAGAAGATTTAAAGAAAAATCGAACATATAGGACCATACATTATTTTGACTTTCCAACGAGAAAAGAGATCTATGATAACTTGCTAAGTTTGAAAAATGATAAAGTACAGTTAATTACTGAAGTCAGAGGGTATAATAATAAGATTATTTTAGCAATTCTAGAGAGAATAATGAGTAGTTGTTATACATCGTTAAGTAAAATGGATAGATTGAGACAAATTTACATAACATTTTTTGGAGGCCACTATGAATGTACCTTTAATAAATATTATAAAACTTCTGATAAATTCCCAAGCTATATTATGGAGAATTTTATTTTTCTAAGTGGTCAATATTTTGTCTATACTTTAAAGAATATTCTATTTGAAACACCTGAAGGCTATATGGATAAAATGGTAAATCTTAATAATCAAAGAAAGCACCAAGAGCAACTCGATTTCTTTAACGTAAACTACAATTATATTCTGGATTTTATTCGATTCTATAATAAAAATTTTATTCCTCATTTAAAAGAAATAGAAGTCGGTGAGCATATACGAGTCAGTGAATCGCTACAATTTTTAGTTGAACTTTTTCATGGTGAGTTTGGAGGAAAAATAACTAATTACAAAGAGTCACGTCTAATGGCTAAAATAATTAAGATAGAAGATAGTTTTAATAAAATAAAAGAACGACTTGATGAGGAATTTGATTATGTCGAAGTTAATAATGGAGCTGAAAGTTTACTCATTAAGTATTTGGAGAATATCGCTGATAAATTAGTTAAAGATTCGTCTAGGCATTTTAAATCATTCATGCTTGCTAATCTATATGAAGATTGGGATATACATTGTAAAAAAGGCTCTTTTTATGATAAATTTGATATTGAGTTCCTCAAGTTTAAAGCAGAAATGGAAAATCAAATAAGTAATTTTGTGGAGGAAAAGCAGTTTTCCGATTTAGATAAGTTGTTACTAAGCGAATACTTATAATAATAGGTATTATAGTCCAGAGAACTGATCGTTATTTTGAAAGTCATTCCTGAAGATTAATAAGGAGAATACTAGTGGAAAATTTTTTGTATGGTAAAATTGTTTATCTTGATGAACAAGCTGTTTTTGATTTTTTAGAATTACATCAGAATGGTATACAATCTGATATTATAAAGCATGTATCGGAAAATATGGTTGAGGTAGATGCTGAAGGTAAAGTTGGTATGAGTCTCTTGACTCGATTAAAAATAGGGTTTTCTGGTAATGCTTCTTATCAACGAAGTGGTGTAGTAGAATCACAGATTACCTCTACATTACTAAGTAACTTAAAAAAGTTAGTAACCAATAAGAAAAGTTCTTCAAAAGTAGAATACCTAGATAATATTAAGCTTTTTATTGAAAAAGATTCCCCTGCCTTTTATCGTAATATTACTCCTGTCCTTGATATGATCAGCGATATTGAAAAAATGAATAGTTTTACTGATGATGATAAAAATAACTTTAAAGGTATTGAAATAAAAAATATTGAACAAACTTTGGATCGACTATCTGGATATTATGAAATTAAAGGAATAAGTTCTGATAATAAAGAAATGATTTTAAGGTTTAACATATCAGGTCTACGTAATAACTATACTTTGAGCGATCTAACTAAGATGGATATCAAGCTTTATGGAATTAAAGTTGGGAAAATAGATTCAATTGATCTATCTTTTAATACGATGATAGATAGATTATCAAGGCAAAATCAATCAAAGATAGGTTTAGATTTTGATGCAGAACAGGAAGACAATATGATTCCTATATATGATATTCTTGTGGCAGGTGTGTGATGGTGGTCTTTAATATTTTTTTTGAACCAGTTCAAAAGTTTAATGAACGAATTACAGAATTGGATAATTATGTTTCTTTTAACGAAGCTCTTATAAAATGGACACAGGGGATTAGGTTAGAAGATATAGTAGAACCACTTCTTAATAAGGATATATGTATTTTTAAAATGGATTCGTATTCATTGTCAACGAGTCTAGTTTTTGAAAATATTGATTTATTAATTAAAATATTTACTGAGGCGGAAATCAAAGATGTATATATTCATAACCCTCCCAAAAGATTTTTTAAGTCATTGAAGCAACAAGTTCCATCAGAAATTTTAAAAGTTGAGCAAAGTTCTTTTGAAAAAATTAGTGAGGAACAACTTAAAAGCGTCTCTAAAGATTTAAATGAGAAAATAATTGGGCAAGAAAAAGCTAAGAAAAGTATATTAAGGAAATTGGTTGCTCAGTTGGTACGTCCAAGTGAGAAACCTCTCGTACTAATGTTTTATGGTGAACCAGGGATTGGAAAAACAGAAACAGCGAAACAACTTTCTGCAACCTTGTACGGTAATGAAAATGTTATCAGAGAACAGATGTCTATGGTTGGTGGGGAGTCGAGTGTAAAATATTTTAAATCGACAAATCATAGTGAGGATTCATTTTCTAAAACATTATTAAATAGAGAGTCAAATGTAATTTTACTTGATGAATTTGCTTTAGCTCCTGCATTTTTCCATAGTACTTTCTTCCAAATGTTTGACGAAGGTGTTTATGAAGATCAAAATTACAAAGTGGATTTAAATAACTCAATTATTATTTGTACATCTAATTTTAAGAATCTTTTAGAAATGGAAAAGAATATTGATATAGCATTGTTAAGCCGATTTGATGGTTTTGTTAAATTTTCCCCACTATCTATTGACGAGAAAAGGCAGATTTTAAAAATAACGTATTCAAAAATTATTAGCTCTGAATCTATGACAAAACATTATCAGGAATATCTAAAAGAGGACGAAATATTAGCTGGAATTGAAGCGCAATTAAATAATCTTCCAAATGTTAGAGCAATAAGGAAGTATGTTGAAGATGTTGTTTCGGAAGAACTACTGGAGATCATAATAAATGGTAAATCAAACTGATTAGGATAATAACTTTAGAGAACGATAAAGATTATGGAGTGGAGAATTTAAAATGAAAAAATTAAAAAAACTAACTTTTTATAAAACGATTTGGTTTTGGGTGACTATATGTTTATTGGTTTACATATTAAGACAATCTAAAGTGACAATTGTTAAAATGTTTGTTGATATCGTTTCTTATGTTTACCAGCAAGTCATAAGTGAACCGATTGCATTTTTGGCATTTCTTATCAGTATTATTACTGTATATATAGAAAGAATTAATGTTTTAAAAACAGATAGAAGAGCTAAATTATCCATCTCCTATAAAATAGAGGAGATGGCAAAAGTAAAAGCTGTATTCAATGGTGAGAAAAAGGAGATTGAGGTACCTAAGCTAAGAATATATGAAAATTCAGGAACCATAAAGTCTACTTACATATTGACACCTTATATTAAAATTAATGATGTAAAAAATGATACAATAGATGATAACTATTTTTCATTTAATGCAGTTCATATCCATTTAAATGAAAATAGTAATTTTTTCAATCCAGCCAGGCTACATTATAATAATTCTATTGCTCCCAAATCGTTCATTTCGAATAATCCAAATGAAAATCAATCTCATTTTATTTTTTGTTTATTCGAAGGTGTAGATGGTTCTTATAAATTATTATTGCTTGTTTATTTAAAAAATGAAAATGGAAACTATGATCTTCAAGTTATTGATAGGGTAGACGCATTAAATAAAGGAGCGGTGTATTTGCAACATTACTATAATCAGTTTAAAAAGTGTGAGAAATATCTTTCTGAAAATAATATCATCATCTCTTGAGTTAAATAGACCTTTACAGTGAATATTAATCAAAAATGCCTCACTAATTAAGTGAAGCATTTTTGATTATATAGAAGATACTGCATAGTCTATTTTTAGCCTTATTGAAATGATTTCAGGTCATTTTAGTTTAATTTTGGGAATCAAGAAAGGCTTTAAATCAATATTTCTAACGTTAACAAGCCTAAAAAAATCTCGGAACAAGTTCTGCATGTTCATCATAATATTTTCTAGATTCCTTTCATACCAAGGGTTTAGCCCCTGTTTCTTAAATTTTACTGCCCACTTCTGACCAGAAATGAGTAGTATAAAAATCTTAACTATTATATCATGTTTAGCTTGATTGGCAAAGTGAGGAGAAGTATTGAAGAAATTTGTAAAGACTTGATTTTTCTTATTCATAACAAATGTTAGAGCACTTGCAAATCATTAAATTGTAAGACTTATGATAAATACGGTACAATGGTTTATTGTTAATCCAGTCAAAATTCGATTGGAGATAAAAAAGAAAGAGAAGATAAGGATGCAAAAAAGAAATATTTTGGCGATTCTTGTAGGACTAGTTATAGGACTGTATACAGTCTTAGGAATGAGCCTATTTACTTTTATTAATATAAAATTTAACTCTGTTTATTATGCTCAGCATATTCCTCATAAAGAGGGAACAGAACCGGACATCATTATGCTGATGGAGAATATGGGTTGGGCCTATACACCGGAAATAGATGGTATTAGCTATGATGATGATGGGTCGTACGCTATAACGAGAGAAAAAGGAACGAAAACGTCCATATTAGATCTTTCAGGTGATACTTTCTATTTTTTCTCGGGCTCAGGTGAAAGTTATCTTTTTAATCGAAATTTTTCTATACAAGATGCTTTTGATGAACATTATCACAAGATTAAGTATAAACAACGAAAAGTCCAAAAAGAAATTAGAGAGACCGTTCAACCAGTGATTGATGAGCAATCAAAACCATTAATTAATCTTCAGTGGCTGTTTAATTTAATTTACCAAAGTAGGTTTAATTAGGAAATAAGATAGCATAGAAGTGTTTTGTAGGGACTCCTGCCTTTGCCATTTGAAAATAGTTTAGGTTGAGTGAAATAGTCGGGAGAGTGGTTCGATATAATAGGTCCATTTCCTGGCTATCCATGACGGCTAACCTTTGAAAACACCTCATTTTTATGCTAC
>ERZ772904.449-NODE-449-length-12196-cov-8.73017_pt1 | contig 12196 bp, 4 predicted proteins | sample MGYA00512122_ERZ772904 | MGnify/ENA primary metagenome ERZ772904 (study PRJEB29015, sample SAMEA2738104) | human oral metagenome | biome: human oral; feature: human-associated habitat; material: saliva | place: China | collected 2269 ... | reverse complement strand
GTAATAATATTGCCATCGGTCGTCTTGCCTTGAATGGTTCTCAAGGTGGTGGTAATGTAGCATTAGGTGCTAAGAGCTTTGTAGGTGGTAAAGGTGACTATAACTTTTTAGGTAACTTTGCAGCAGGCTTTAAATCAATTATTTCGGATACAATTGCGGTAGGTTATTTTGCAGGAGCTGGCTCTGAAGGTAATAAAAACGTATGGCTCGGCGCTTCTCAAGCTGGCGGTAGTAAGGGGAATAACACTGTATTAATCGGTTCTAACTCTACAGTAAATGGTAATTTTAACTATGGCATGGGTCATGGTGTTATCTTTAAAGGCGATAAGAACTCCGCTATTGGCGCATATAACAAAATTGAAGGTAACCAATCTGGCGCCTTTGGTGTAGGTACGTATAATGTGGATACTGTTAAGGGCGATAATTCCTACAGTGTTGGTAACAAGAACCAAGTGAGTGCTAATAATACATTCGTAGTTGGTAATAATGTGAAAACATCTTTAGACAATGCAGTTGTATTAGGTAATAATTCTACTGCTGAAAGTAGTGATGTAGTGAGCACTCCAAGTTATACCTACAATAATGGTGTTACTGAAAGCTTCGCCGGTACTGCTCCTGTGTCTACTGTATCTGTTGGTGCGGCAGGTCAAGAACGCACTATCACTCATGTTGCAGCAGGTCGTATTACAGCGGATTCTACAGATGCGGTTAACGGCTCCCAGTTATATGGTACAAACCAACAAATTGATGTATTGCATCGCGATGTACGCCACGTGGAAAAAGAATCCAACCGCGGTGATGCTCGCGCCGCAGCACTAGCTGCATTGCATCCACTACAATTTGATCCTGACCACAAGGTTCAAGTTATGGGGGGCTATGGTCACTACAAGGGCGAAAATGCATTGGCTCTTGGCGTAGGTTACTATCCGAAAGAAAACCTACTCCTTACAGCAGGTACAACTGTAAGCGGCGATTTGATGGCTAATGTAGGCGTATCCTATAAATTCGGTGAAAATAAGACACTTGCTAAGATTTCTCCTGCATCCTATAACGCATTGGAACAACGGGTAGATACATTAGAAGCACAAAACAAAAAACTACAAGAAACAGTAGATATGCTTGTGCAAAAACTTAATGAGAAATAGAATTTAATATTGATAGAGATTATAAAAATGAGGTAATAACAGTGTTATTACCTCATTTTCATATACCTATATATAACATTAAAGTAATATGGTTTAGTGACCGCTAATCTTGACATACATAAACATTATTCGATACACTAATATATATTTCATTTGTTGTTCATGAATTTTAAATGTAGAGAGTAATGAAACGTATTGTGTGTATCGCCTTGAGCGCCCTATTGTGTTGTGTGGGTACAGCTGAGGCAGAAAAACAACAATTACATAATGATAAGGGCGTAGTGTCTGCAAAAACTGATGCTCAAACAGAGCGCATAAGGGTCGCATCAGAGGGCTTTCACATTACGCCTGCTGCCACACCAGACCATGTGATTGGCCAAGGTGGGCCGCTCATCATGGATCGGCAAGATACTAAGACCGTGCAGTATAGCAATGTGGATGCAGTGAATCGCGCCATTAATGCGGTGGCTATGTCCAATGTATCTAATGCTATGTATGGTGCCAAAGGTAAGCCGTGGATGCGCCGCACTACGCTGAGCTTTCAGTTCCAAGAAGGGTGGAAGCCGCTGTATTCTGCGGAGACTATTCAGCCTCTAGGTCATTACGATACTACCTCTCGTGATGTGTGGTTTACGCAGCAGCGCATTTCTCGCGCCTCTGATACGGGTACTACCCTTAATGTAGGTGTTGGGTACCGTCGCATCTCCAAGGACGACCGTCGTCTCTATGGGGCTCATCTATTCTATGACCATCGCTTCTTAAATCGTCACGATCGACTCAGTGCTGGTCTTGAATATATGTCTGGTGAAAGCGAGTTTCGTTTTAATTGGTATGGTTCTGCTTCCGATGAGCGTGTTTTGGATGCGAACCTGCATACCTTAGAGCGAGTATCTAATGGTTATACCTTAGAATATGGTAAAACCTTTAAAAATGCGCGCTGGGCTAGAGTCTATGTTGAAGGCTATCACTGGAACCAGGATAGACAAGCTGATAAGAATGGTTTGCGCATAGGCTCTGAGATGCAACTTACGCCGCGTGTATCTGTAGATATGGGATACAATAAACCGGAACATAGCTCTGGCGGTGCATATGGTAAAATTACGTTCCGTTTAGCGGGAGCTCCGATGGCTTGGTATGGTGGCAAGCATCGTTTAGAACAATCTGCAACGGTTCGCGATAAGATGCTCAACCTCGTAAGACGAACTAATACGGTTTTTGTTGAACAATAATTTTGATAACTGAATAGACAAATTGAATGGTCATGCCATTTCCTGCATTTATTTTATTTTAATGAAAATTAAATGAAAAATAACCTACTATTGTTCCTATATAAGTGATATACTCTAGGTAAGGGAAACGTTAGTGTTCATATCAATTGTTCTTTAAGATAATGGCTTTTTATAAAAGCCATTATCTTATTATTGATGCCGTGTGATCGCCCGTTCATCTTAGTTACTCTCCAACTATTTAATAATCTTTGTGTTGTGTTTACTTCAAAATCTCTCTCTTAATAACAAACTTATATCATACGGCACCGGTAAGAGGATCGCCTTCCTCTTACCAAAAAAAGGGTAGTTAATCCTCATCGATTAACTATCCTTTTTTATATTCTCTTAATAGATATATAAATTACTGTTTACAAAATTCGTATACGTGCTACAATATTCATATAAGACTCATGAATAAAAAGTGAATTTTAATGCAAAGAGAGAATGATAGGTTTTGTAGTTTGTAAATGGAGGTTCTAAATTATGAACAAACGGAAACGTTTATTAACTTTGTTAATCAACGGTGTATTGTTATCTAGTTTATGTGTTGTAGCGAGTGCAGCCGATACGGCAACGGGCACTGGTGCTGGTGTAGCGTACGGTACAGGTAGCAATGCTCCAAAAGCAGAAAACGTGGCGATTGGTAATAATGCTAAGATTGGTTATTCCAATGGTGCTAGTGCTGCTACAGGGGATATCGTAGTCGGTAAGGATGCTAATATTAATAACTATGCTAGCCAAGGCGGTAGTGTAGCGATTGGTAAAAATGCAAAAATTGAAAATATGGCCGGCGGTGTAGAGGCTAGCTTTGCATTAGGTCAAACAACATATAGTGGTAGTTGGTTCTCTTCTTCAAGAATTCCTGCAGATCCAACAAAGGTAGTAGGCAGTGTTGCAATTGGGGATAATACATTTGCTCGTACTGGTAGTACTATGATTGGTTCCCACAACTATAAAGGCGATCTTGGTGATATTACAGTAGATACATCAACTACTCGTAAATATGCATTGAATGCTTATGCCACTACAGTAGGTGCTAATAGCTTTAGTAATGGCGCTTTTACAACCAATACAGGTACCTATAATATTATCTCTAGTGAATATAATGGTGGTCGTTTAGCAAATCCTGTTAAGAACTTGGGATCCACTATTAATGGTTCATTAAACAGCATTGAGTCTCAAACAGCTAGTAGCTACTACGCTGGCATTGCTAACAGCATTGTTGGTACAGCAAATAGAACGTTTAATTCTAATGGCTCTCTTATAATGGGTGCTGGCAACGAAATCACTAACTCTGTTAAATCTATTTCTGGAGCACCAGATGATGGCGGTAATTCCGCTAAAGAATTAGCTGAAAAATTGCGCACTGCTGTAAAAGATGCTAATGGCGGTGGTGCTACAATGGCCCTCGGTGGTGGCAACAAGGCTGACTACACATTGCGTACATCAATGATTGGTATTAACAATACTGTAACAGGTACGAATGGTGCTAAAAGCGCAGATAACTTTGTAGTAGGTGTTGGTAATACTGCATCTAATGTACAGCATTTAACTGCTATTGGTTCTAAGAATACTGTATCTGATGCTAATAATACAGTTGTCGTTGGTGATAACCGTAAGGTAACAGGTGCTAATAATTCTGTCATTATTGGTTCTAGCGATGCAGAAACTACTACAACTGTAAACGATGCAGTAGCTATTGGTCATAACACTGAAGTATCTGCTGAAGGCGGTGTAGCTCTTGGTAGTAAATCCAAAGCGACTGTAGCAGCCGGTGCAGCTGGTTATGATATCAGCACTAAAGCAGCATCTACTGATACAAGCTCTACATGGAAAGCGACAGCTTCTGCTGTATCTGTTGGCGACGTAGCTAATGATGTAACACGTCAAATCACATCTGTTGCAGCTGGTACAAACGATACTGATGCAGTAAACGTAGCACAACTTAAAAAGGTAGAAACTAAAATCTCTACTGTTGAGGCAGATGCTAAAAAGCATACTACTGTTGTAGCAGGGGATAATACAACTGTTACACCTGGTACAAATGCTAATGGCGGTGCTGAATACAAAGTAGCTGTTAATAAAGACTTAGTAGAAATGAGCTCTGCTAACTTTGGTAAAGCAACTGACGATGTTCGTGCTCGTATCGATAAAGACAGTGCTCGCTTCTTCAACGGCAGCGAAAATATCGGTATTACACCTACTGAAGGTATCAAAATCGAAAACACAGATACCTTAGAACAAGCAAAATTTGATAAAACCGGTATGTATGCTAGTGAAGGTAATACAACTGTTTACTACACTACAAATGCTATCAGTGCTGGTAATCAAATCATTAAAAATGTGAAAGCTGGTGTAGCAGATACTGATGCAGTCAATGTATCTCAACTTAAACGTGTACAAGATGAAATCGCAGCATCTACTAGTGTTACAACTGTAACAGCTGGTGACCATATTAAGGTTACACCAACTGTAAATGGTAATACTCACGACTATAAAGTATCTCTTGCAGATGATATTGCTGACCAAATTAGAAATAACACAACAAATATCAGCAAAAATACAAATGATATCAAAAATATCAAAGGTAATTTATCTAAGATTGACAAACGTGTTGATAAATCTGTAGCAGGTGCAGCAGCGTTGGCAGCATTGCATCCACTTGATTTCGATCCAGATGCTAAATGGGACTTTGCAGCAGGCTATGGTCATTACCGCAGTGGTAATGCTGCCGCATTAGGTGCTTTCTACCGTCCTAATGAAGACGTACAACTTAGCGTAGGTTCTACTGTAGGCAGTGATGAAACAGTATTTAATGCTGGTTTATCTGTGAAAGTAGGCGCTCATAGTGGTGTATCTCGTTCTCGTGTAGCAATTGGTAAAGAAGTATTAGCTCTTAAGAAAACAGTAGCTGAACAAAATGCTCAAATTCAAAAATTGACTACATTGTTGAATGGTGTTGCGGGTACTAAGATGAAAGCTGACCACACAACATTGTTCCCAGACATCCCTACAAATCATTGGGCCTATGAAGCTGTAAGCGATTTGTCTCGCCGTGGTCTTGTAGAAGGTTATCCTGATGGCACATTCGGTGGCGACCGCATGTTAACACGTTATGAATTTGCTCAAATTGTATACCGCGCAATTCAAAACGGTGTAACAGTTAATGATCGCCTTGTAACAGAATTCAGCCCAGAAATGGCATTGTTCCGTGTAGATACAGTTGCGAAAAATGCTAAAGGTGAACCAACAATCGAACGCGTTCGTGTTAACAAAAAATAAGGATACTATTAGTTTATAGTGTTCTCGCAACTTAATAAGTAGCTACTATGCATACCTCAACTCCACCCCGAGGTCGTATAGTAGTGAATATAAAAAGGAGTAACTGATTATATCAGTTACTCCTTTTTGTTGTTATATTAGGCTCACTATTCTTTTTATTTGGCAAAATAACCTAGCGATTGAATGTGCGCGATGGACTCGTCTAAATATTGTTCAGAGGACACAATGTGTTTAGTGCCATCATCTTTTGTTCTTTCAACAGTCATGTTTTCGTTCATAGTATCAATCAATTCTTGACGAGATATTGGTTTTGCCATCAATTTCATGACGTAGGATAAGCCTTCATCTACTGAAAAGTCTATTTGGTTATACATATTGCCGAGGCACATGTATTGATAACCACCTTTTTCAACAAGTGTGGATACATAGTTGATAAAGTGTTCTGGAATATAAGTTTCGTTTTCCACGAATGGTAATTGGTCATATTTTTTTGCATATGTGTTGATATGACCGACGATAGCAAGATGGAATAAACGTCTATACATAGCATCCGTATCGATTTCAGAATCAGGATGATGCTCTTCAATATGTTTCATAATATCCGCTACATTGAATGGTCGTTTTGTATCCATTAATTCTTGGATGCTAATGTGCATAACATTGGTCCACTCTGGAGGAACACCAGGCTCTTCATCTAATGCATTGTTGAAGTATAGTGTATCTAGTACTTTCTTCTCAACCCTTTCGTCATGGGAAATTTTATCTTCGTTGCTACACTTTGTTAATAGGGCCATGCGGAACTGAGTATCATACACATAATCGTAGTACTGCTCCTTATCAATGTAGCTATCTCTAGCCAATGTTCTAATATTATTTTCCACACTACTATCAAGCCATGTAATGAAGGAACGATTCAATGTTGCGTCACCGATGTAAGCACAACCTTGCTCTTGTGCACGTTCAATAAATTCTGACACATATACAGGATCATTAATAGCTTCTAAGTATTCGTGCCCAACATAATAATCGTTAGATTGTAATACACGATTGATATTTTTAATTTTATAATCAGAAATTTGTTGAGAACGTTCATCTAACTTCATTGTTTCTGCAATTAATTTTAATACATTTTTCGTATAGATTGTACGTTCTTGCAATGATTCACTAGGTGCATGTTTTTCTGAATATAACATAATATCTCGCAATTGCTCTAATCGTTTCCAACCGGGATACGTATTATATGAAACATAGGCAATACCACGATCAGATAAGTTGCGATTGCAAATGTTTAGGATTTTATCTTTTACCACATCAGGCACCCAAGACCAAATACCATGGACGATAATGTAATCGAAGGTACCAAATGAATCATCAATATCCATAATATCTTTTTCTAATAATGTAATATTTTTTAGCCCCATGGATTCAATTAATTCATTGCCATGCTTTACCTGAGTAGGGGATAGGTCGATACCTGTAAAGGTAGTTGTTGGATTATATAGGGCTTGGGGGATGATATTTCCACCGCAAGAAGAGCCCAACTCTAATACGCGCGCCTCTTCAACTGGTACTGGGTCTAAGCCGTAAATAAGGGCCTTTGCCATTAAAGATGTAATACATGTATTGGAAAATGGTTTTGATACGTATAGAAAATCGTCGTAAGATTCCTTTAGGTCGTTAATTTTAGATTGATCCACACTAGTAATGTGCTGTTTACTCATTATAATATATCCCCTCTATAACTAATACTCGTAAAATGATCCTCATAATGATTTAGTATATCATAATTTCTATTATATATATTGTAAAATCTCATAGTTTATTCATTTATAAACAGAAATATGAGAAATTAGTGAAATAGTCTATAAAAAGATAGGATAATTTCATATAGACGTTTTTCGGTGATCTATATTTTATAGATAATATATAAATGGATTTTGAAATCGAGAAAAATCAATGAGATTAAATCAATTAATCGTTTATTTATAACTATAGTTAATGTGGTTATCGATAAATACCAAACTGCATTGAAATAAATAGATTATATTTTATAAAATACGTATAAAACGCCGAAAAAATGAGTAAAAAAACACTCATATATTAAATTTTGTTTAACAAAATAAAGGTTCTGACAACAAACTTTGCTGTTTATGATAAAAACATGAAGAAAAGTATTTACAACATTTTCGATATATGATATTCTGTTCATGACACAAAATGAAAGAAATATGAAAGATACTCAGAAAGGCGTAAAGGTATGGGAAATTTAGGCTTTTCGTTCTTTTGTATTTAAATGATTTAATTATAAGGATTGTAATTGTGTCTAGTTAAGAAAGGGGTTCATAGTAATATGAATAAAATCTTTAAAGTTGTTTGGAGCAAAACTAAAGAGTGCTACGTAGTAGTTTCCGAAGTTGCAAAAAACAATGGTGGTAAGAAAAAAGTTCTTGCTAGCGTGTTAGCTGGTTTGGCTATGGTAGCTGCTACAGCAGGTACACCTGTACAAGCTGGTGTAGGTTTGGGTGGCAGCTCGGTTAATATCACACCGGATGGTACATTAAATGGCTCTAATACAGTGTCTAAAAACTCTGTTGTAGTTGGTTACCAAAATAATACAACTGGTGGTAGCGGTAATGGTCACATTGTATATGGTGCTAATAACGTAGCAAATCAAGATTCATCTATGGCTCTTGGTAACCAAAACATAGCAACTGGTCCTGCTGCATCTGCAATTGGCGTAGGATCTCAGGCAACTGGTAGAAATACAATTGCAGTAGGTAATGTGGCAAAAGCTAGTAATACAGATAATATCGCTATTGGCACATATTCTGAAGCATTAACTAGTGGTCAAGATGCATATGCTCTTGCAGTGGGTTCTTATTCAAAAGCTAATGCTCATATGGCAGTTGGTATTGGTGCAATTGCTAAGGCAACAGGTAGTGAATCTACAGTAGTTGGCGCTGGTTCTACAGCAAGTGGTGCTAATTCTACTGCTCTTGGTGCTCGTAATACTGCATCTGGTCTTCGCTCTGTTGCTATTGGTAAAGATAATAATGCTACTGCAGAAGATACTATTGCAATGGGTAAAGCCAATACTGCAGCCGTTGGTGGTGCTGTAGCTATTGGTATGGATAACGTTGCAAACTCTACATTAAATGGTGGCCGTGCTGAAGGTAACTCCATGATTGCAATTGGTAAAGCGAATAAAGCGACCAAAGAAGATACTGTAGCAATTGGTCGTGAAAATACTGCATCAGGTAATGTTTCTGTTGCAATTGGTGCTCGTACTGAAGCAACAAATTCTGGGTCTATTGCAATTGCTGGTAATGGTGATGGTTATAAAACTACATCTACTGGCTTAGGCTCCATTGCGATTGGTATGCAATCTAATTCCACTGGCACTGCTTCCACTGCAGTAGGTGGTGTTGCACAAGCAACTGCTAAAGGTGCTTCTGCCCTTGGCTATAAAGCGAATGCTACTGCTGAAAGTGCGACTGCATTAGGTCAAGAATCTGTTGCATCTGTAAAAGATGGCGTTGCTCTTGGTTCTCAGTCTAAAGCAACTGTAGATAAAGGTGTTAAAGGCTTCAACCCAGCTGAAACTCGTACTAATAAATATGCTGGTTTAGCTGGTACTGCACAAACATCCACATTGGCAGCTGTTTCCGTAGGTGACGGTGCTACTGCAACTCGTCAAATTACAGGTCTTGCTGCAGGTACTAATGATACTGATGCTGTTAACGTAGCTCAATTGAGAAGTGTTAACTTGAAATACGCTGGTGACACTGGCAATGGCGATGTATTGTTAGACGATGGCACATTGAAAATTAAAGGTGATGATCCTACATTTATTTCTACATCTGCTGATAAAAATGGTGTTACAGTAAAAGCTAAAATAGGTGCTGATATCACTACTAATGCTGATGGTAAAGCAGTAGCGCCTACTACAAACGGCATTGCTACAACTGACAATGTAACTCAAGCAATCAACAACTCTGGTTGGAAAGTAACTTCCGCTAACAATGGTGGTACTACAAACGGTACTACTTCTGAAAAAGTAAGCCCTGGCGATACTGTTACTTTCAGCGCTGGTAAAAACATTGTATTAGACCAAGCTGGTAAACAATTCACATATTCCTTGAATAAGGATGTTGATTTGACTAAAGATGGTTCTTTAACAATTGGTGATACTAAAGTTAATAACGATGGTTTAACAATCACAGGTGGTCCATCTGTTACTAAAACTGGTATCGACGCTGGTAATAAAAACATTACTAATGTAAAAGCTGGTGTAAACGATACTGATGCAGTTAACGTAAAACAATTAAAAGACGCTAAAACTAAACTTGTAGATGGTAAAAATACTAAAGTTACTGGTGAAGGTACTCAAGACGATCCATACAAAGTTAATGTAGAAGGTGACTTGAAAGGTATTACATCTATTTCTAATGCTGACAATGGTCCTAAAATGACAATTGGTGGCAACTCCATCAACATCACTGGCGGCCCACTTAACATGGGTGGTAGCAAAATCACTAATGTAGCTCCTGGTACAGACGATACTGATGCAGTTAACGTAAAACAATTGAAATCCGCTAAGACAGAAGTTAAAGCTGGTACTGGTGTAAGTGTAGCTAAAACTCAAGGTACTGATGGTCATGATATCTATACAGTAAGTGCTAATGGTGCTACTGGTAACACAGATCCTTCTAAAGTTGCAGCTGGTAAAAATACTACTGTAACAGGTGATGGTAAAGCAGCTACTCCTTACCAAGTAAATGTGGAAGGCGACTTGACAGATATCTCTTCCATTACAAATGGTAACGGTTCTGGTAAAATCTCCTTCGCTGGTGATCAAGTTGTAAAAGTTGATGGCGATCATGCTATTTCCTTAGATGGTAAAGGTGGCTATGTAACTGGCTTACAAAATAAAGATTGGGATATTACTAACCCAACTGTTGTTTCCGGTCGTGCAGCAACTGAAGACCAATTGAAAAAAGTAAGCGATGGCTTCAACAACACAATTAAATTAGCAGGTAACACTGGTAACACAGATACTCAAAAATTCAATAAAACTGGTGGTTTGAGCTTCGGTGTAGTTGGTGCTAACAACGGTCAATACATCAAAACAACTGCTTCTGGTACAGATGTAGTAGCTGATTTGTCCGATGATGCAAAAGCTAAATTGAACCATACCTTTGAAGTAGCTCCTGGTTCTAGCAATGTAACAGTATCTAAAGATACAACTGATCCTAATAAAACAGTTTATAAAGTAGCTGTTGCTAATACTCCAGCAGCTGGTGCTTCCTCTACTGAAAGTGTAGTTAAAAAAGCAGCTGCAACTGGCGATACTAACATTGCTGATGTTACTGTTGGTAATGGTAAAAACTCTGGCGATCCAGATGCTCAATACGAAGTTAATGTTTCCCGTAATGCAGTTAAAGATGCAGCTCGTGAAGCAGTAACAGTTAACAACGGTGGTACAACTACTGGTGGTAACTACACAGCTGATGCAGATAACCCTATCACTGTTAACCCTGTGAAAGATGATGCAAACCATAACACTACATACGAAGTGAAATTCGATGGTGATAAAGCAGCTAAACAAATTCCTTTGACTTACAAAGCTAATGGTACTGGTGACCAAACAGTTAAGTTGGATAAAGGTCTAAACTTCACAAACGGTTCCAATACAACAGCTTCCGTAGCAGCTGATGGTGTAGTTAAATATGACTTGAACAAAAACGTTGATTTAACAAAAGATGGTTCCTTAACAATTGGTGACACTAAAGTTAACAACGATGGCGTAACTATCACTGGTGGTCCATCCATTACTAAAACTGGTATTGATGCTGGTAACAAAACTATCACTAATGTAGCTCCTGCAGTTAATGGTACTGATGCTGTTAACTACGATCAATTGAAAGCAGCTCGTACAGTTGTTACTTCTAAAGATAATTCTGTAACAGTTAACAAAACAACAAATGGCGATCAAGTAACATATGACTTACATGTAAATGCAGCTGCTGGCACAGCATCTACTTGGAACTTGAAATCTGGTGCAGTTTCTGCTACAGAAGGTACACATTCTGGTGACACAGCTCAAAACATTGCAGACGGTAAATCCGTTACAATGCAAGCTGGTAAAAACTTAACTGTTAAACAAACTAACGACGGTGCAGGTAATACAGAAGTTGCATACGCTCTTGATAAAGACCTTAAAGATCTTACAAGCGTAACTACTGAAAAAGTAACTACAAAAGAAATCGGCTTACAAGATGCAGCTGGTAACACTACTACAATTAAGAAAGATGGCGACCGCATTACATACACTAATGACGGTGGTACAACTACTAAAACTGTAGCTACTCTTGAAGATGAAAAACACATCAAACCAGGTAGCTATGCTGTAGACAATAAAGGCGACGTAACAATGACTTACGTTGACGGTAAAGGTCAAGATGTACCAAATGATAAAGTAGTTCTTACTGGTATTGCTAA
>ERZ772904.444-NODE-444-length-12260-cov-7.00844_pt1 | contig 12260 bp, 7 predicted proteins | sample MGYA00512122_ERZ772904 | MGnify/ENA primary metagenome ERZ772904 (study PRJEB29015, sample SAMEA2738104) | human oral metagenome | biome: human oral; feature: human-associated habitat; material: saliva | place: China | collected 2269 ... | reverse complement strand
GTTGCGAAGTTTACTCCGTATCTTGTGACTCTGAATTCGTTCACAAAGCATGGTCCGATGCTTCTCCAAGCATTAATAAAATCGAGTACTACATGTTAGCGGATAAAAAACATGAATTAGCTGACTTCTTCGATGTATTCCAAGAAGAATCCGCTATGGCTTACCGTGGTACATTCGTAGTAGATCCTGAAGGTTTCGTTCGCACAGCTGAAATCCATGACATGGGTATCGGCCGTTCTGCTGAAGAATTGGTTCGTAAAGTACAAGCGGCTCAATTCGTAGCAAAACACGGTGACCAAGTGTGCCCTGCACGTTGGAAACCAGGTAAAGACACATTGAAACCAGGTCTTGATCTCGTAGGTAAAATCTAATTTAGAAACTAACCTAAAACGCTAGAATAATCTAGACAACTCCTCAAATGACAAAACGGGCGCGCATCGTTTTCCTGACGATACGGTAAGTCCCAATACCAGATGAACCCTCTCCAATTCATCATGGTAAACCTCATATAACAAACTACAAACTATACGCAAAAGGACTGGCCTTCGGGCTGGTCCTTTTGTGTTATATACCTATTTTTATATACTTAGAATTGTGTATTGATTTTAATCTATTTAGAGGTAATAGATTAGAAAAAGCTTTGCTAGAAATAAAGTAAAATATCGTATAAACCTTATATCTTGAAGGTTTTTTAATATCCCTTTATGAAAGTAGGAAATAAGTTCTTGCATTTTTGAATTTAGTAGTCTATAATGAAATTAATTCCTAGTGATACACAAGGTTTTATAAATAGAGTAGGATAAGTGCTTTATAGCATGGGGTGTGTTAGCACTAACTTTTACAAAGAGAGGCAAGATATATGAGGATTTCCACAAAAGGTCGCTATGCATTGATGGTTCTCATCGATTTAGCAGAGCAGGGTCAAGATAAACCGGTTTCCTTGCGATCCGTTGCAGAACGACAAGGTATATCTGAGAAATACCTTGAGGGGATTGTGGCTCGTTTGGGTGCCGCTAACCTAGTGGATAGTATTCGTGGCAAATACGGAGGCTATCGCTTATCTAAAAGCCCTAAAGAGTATACTATTATTGAAATTTTGCTCGCCACGGAAGAGTCCATGGCTATCATCTCTACTCTTGATGAAGGGGTGAGTACTGATACAGTAATCAACGAACGTACTGTTGGTTTCTGGGCAGGATTACAAAACTATATTCATGATTATTTAGAAAACGTAACTCTTCAAGATGTAATTGATGGAACTTACGCTAAGCTTGATACAAAATATGACAATTGGGATGGTTCTATTTAATAAGGAGTGACTATTATGTCTAATATTGCAAAATCTTTCGTTGAATTAATTGGTAAAACACCTTTATTGGCAGCTACACGTTTTGGTAAAAAATACGGTGCAGACGCTAATATCTTCGCTAAATTGGAATACTTCAATCCAGGCGGCTCTGTAAAAGACCGTATCGCTGCTGCTATCATTCAAGCGGCTGTTGAATCTGGTGAATTACAACCAGGTGGTACAATCGTAGAAGCTACATCTGGTAACACTGGTATCGGTTTATCCGCTGTTGGTGCAGCGCTTGGCTATAAAGTAGTTATCGTAATGCCTGAAACAATGTCCATTGAACGTCGTAAATTGATGCTTGGCTATGGTGCTCAACTTGTATTGACTGATGGCTCTCTTGGCATGAAAGGTGCTATTGCAAAGGCTAAAGAAATCGTAACTGCTACTGCTGGTGCTATCGAAGCTGGTCAATTCGTAAACCAAGCCAACCCTACAATTCACTATAGAACTACAGGTCCTGAAATCTGGCAAGATACAGATGGTGCAGTAGATATCTATGTAGCAGGTGTTGGTACAGGCGGTACTTTAACAGGTGCAGGTCGTTATTTAAAAGAACAAAATCCTGATATTAAAGTAGTAGCTGTGGAACCAACTGATTCCCCAGTATTGTCTAACGGCAAACCAGGCCCTCATAAAATCCAAGGCTTAGGTGCTGGCTTCATTCCTGATACTTTGGATACTAACATTTATGATGAAGTAATCCAAGTAACTAACGAAGATGCATTCGCTACATCTCAAGCATTTGGTCATACAGAAGGCGTATTGGTAGGTATTTCCTCTGGTGCAGCTCTTTGGGCTGCTCAAGAGTTGGCAAAACGCCCTGAAAATAAAGGTAAAAACATCGTAGTAATTCTTCCTGATACAGGTGAACGCTACTTGTCCACTGCATTATTCCCAGAAGTATAATAGAATATGATTGGTGAAAGTAGATAATTTACTTTCCCTTAATATAATGAAGCCCCTCTAACGAGGGGCTTTTTCTTGTTTACTAATCATTTTTTATAAGAAAAAGGAGCTACTAGGTAGCTCCTTTCTTGTTATGGTATGTATTTAATTGTGATTATCTACCGTTTTTAACGATATTGTCCATCCAGTTGAATAATTCATCTAAATCGTAATCGCCAGAATGATCTACACCAAATGGTGTTGCCATATCTACGTTGTACCCAAGGTTTTGAGCACGTGCACCTACAATCAATGGAATAGCAACGGATGTATTACTGTCGGCTGTACCATAGCGGATACGATAGTAGCGTGCATTTGTCGCTGCTGGAGAACCGAGATAGTTCATTGGGTTCATCATAGTAACGATTTTAGCATTTTCTACGTATACATCTTGGTTAGGTGTTGTATCGTGTAATGCAGCAGTAATTGTAAAGTGATTATTATCTGTAGTACTTGTACCGAATAGACTATTTTCGCCAGAGTCATTAGAACGGGAGTCGAATGCACCTGGTGCTTTAGAACGGCTTACGAATTGGTTGTAAGCTTCCCAGTTAATGTCTTTGATTGCGCCTGTTTTGCCATCTCGTACAAGGTATGTATGTTTAGATAAATCAGTACCTTTAGCTTGTGCTTTGTTAGCTGCATCAATGATGAAAGCTTTCACATAATTTTTGAAAGTACCATTGCCATTCTTATCTAGTTTCAATACACGACCCATAGCATCACGCAATTGTAAATTGTTTACATATTCAGGGAAGTGTTCACTAAGTAAGTTGGAGTATGCTACATCATCAGCATTCAAGTTTACACGTTGCATTGTACGTTGTGGAGGTGCTGTGTTACCACCTACATTGGCTTGAGGCAATTCGCCTTGGCCCATTGTTACTTTATTGAAAGATGTAAGACCTTTATAGCTCCATTCATACGCCATATCAGCTGCATCAAGATTTGTAATAGGTGCATAGGCAGAAACTGCATATACATTGGTAGCTGCTGTAGCAGCACCTAATGCTTGTAAATATGGTTGGAAGTCGGAGTTATTACCAGCAGCACCTTGTAACAAGGATACGGCACCACCAGCACTTGTACCATTTGTGATAATACGGTTTGCATTACCTGGCATTGTGGAGTCGTTAGCATGTAAGTATGCTGTGGCAGCTTGCAAGTCAACGATTACAGCGGGAGCTTTACCGATGAAATTGCCATCGGATGCTTTATTTGTACGACCACGTGTAGCTGGGGATGCTACGACATAACCACGAGATAATGCGTAAAGAACACTGTTAGGTTTGCCATTCTCAACTTTAGGCGTCATAGCTTGGCTAGGCATGTATCCACCTACCGCATTTGGCATGAAGATAGGGGCTGTTTGCGTATTATAACCATTTACAGTGCCATTATTAAAGTATTCTTCTGGTACATAGATATTCATGTACTGTTGATCGATATCGATAGGATTAGCCACGTAAGGGATATATTCAAAGGCACGATATTTGATTTCCTTATTATCTACTGTAGTAGACATGGACTCATAATTTTTCGCATCGAAGGCAAGGCTAATTTTTGCAGAAGAATCAGCTTGCAATGGTGGTTCCATTGGTTGAGATAGAATATTTTTCTCTTCTGTTACAGCAGACCCTTTTGTAGAAGCTTCATTTCGTGCATCTACATAGGATTGAGGTAATTTGCTTTCTTGCGTTTTAGCAGTAGCTTCTGCTTCAGCCTTAGCTTTTGCCTCTGCCTCAGCTTGAGCTTTAGCAGCCGCTTCAGCTTCGGCTTTAGCTTTTGCTTCAGCCTCAGCTTGTGCTTTAGCCTTAGCTTCAGCCTCAGCTTTAGCTTTTGCTTCAGCCTCAGCTTGAGCCTTCGTAGCAGCTTCAGCTTCTTCTTTTGCTAATTGTTCGGCAGCTAAACGTTCTTGCTCTTCTTTGATAGCAGCTTGTCTTGCTAGTTCAGCTTGTTGAGCAGCAATACGATCTTGTTCAGCCTTTAAAGCCGCTTGGCGTTGAGCCTCAGCTTGCTCAGCAGCAATACGTTCTTGCTCAGCCTTTAAAGCAGCTTGGCGTTGAGCTTCAGCTTGTTGAGCAGCAATACGATCTTGTTCAGCTTTTAGAGCAGCTTGACGTTGAGCCTCAGCTTGTTGAGCAGCGATACGCTCTTGTTCAGCTTTTAGAGCAGCTTGGCGCTCAGCTTCAGCTTTAGCAGCAGCTTCTGCACGTTGGCGCGCAGCTGCTTCAGCCGCAATACGTTCTTGCTCCGCTTTTAAATCTGCTTGGCGTTGAGCTTCAGCTTGCTCAGCAGCGATACGTTCTTGTTCAGCTTTTAAAGCAGCTTGACGTTGAGCTTCAGCTTGCTCAGCCGCGATACGCTCTTGTTCAGCTTTTAAAGCAGCTTGGCGTTGAGCTTCAGCTTGCTCAGCCGCAATACGATCTTGTTCCGCTTTTAAAGCAGCTTGACGTTGAGCTTCAGCTTGCTCAGCAGCGATACGATCTTGTTCCGCTTTTAAAGCTGCTTGACGTTGAGCCTCAGCTTGCTCAGCAGCGATACGATCTTGCTCAGCTTTTAAAGCAGCTTGACGTTGAGCCTCAGCTTGTTGAGCTGCTAAGCGTTGCTGTTCAGCTTGGATAGCCGCTTGGCGTTGAGCTTCAGCTTGCTCAGCAGCGATACGCTCTTGCTCAGCTTTTAAAGCAGCCTGGCGTTGAGCTTCAGCCTGTTGAGCCGCTAACCGTTGTTGTTCCGCTTGTTGTTGCGCTGCAATACGGCGTTGTTCTTCTTGGATACGAAGACGTTCTTGTTCTGCTGCTTGACGTTGAGCTTCTGCAATACGAGCTTGTTCAGCTTGCTCAGCAGCAATACGTTCTTGCTCAGCTCTTAGAGCTGCTTGGCGTTGAGCCTCAGCTTGTTGAGCAGCCAAACGTTGTTGTTCCGCTTGCATAGCAGCTTGACGTTGAGCTTCAGCTTGTTGAGCTGCTAAACGTTGTTGTTCGGCTTGTTGTTGTGCTAAGCGTTGCTGTTCTGTCTGCATAGCCATTTGACGTTGTTGCTCTGCTAGAATAGCCGCTTGGCGTTGAGCTTCAGCTTGCTTTTGCGCAACCATTTGCTGATCAACTTGATTTGCACCTGATTGTTGTGCTGCTTCTTCGGCTGCTAGTTGAGCTAATCGTTCACGCTCTGCACGTTGAATATCTCGAATAGTTAATCTTTGTTTGGCTACAACGGCTTTAGTTTGAGTTGTATTAGCAATCACTAAAGGTGTTGTAGATTCTTGTTGGACCATTACAGGCGTACGTACCACTTGCGTCGTTTGTACTTGCTGTTTGCCATCAACTTGTTTTTGTACTGTAACAGGTTCTGTTTTACGTTGTACATTCATCAAGCTGTGCATAGCCAATGTTGGTTCCATTACAGCATTAGTTTGTTTATTAACAACATATTGTGGCTGTGAAACGGCTCTTTGTTGATCAGATAAAGCTTTTGCTATATCGTTTACCGGTACTGGACGTACACGGGGAATTAAAGGTGTTACCTTTGGATCCGCTTGTGTGGTAGCACTTGGTTGCATAACTTGTTGTGTTTGCATTACCGGTTGTGCTTGTGTAGGAACCATTTGAGGTGGTGCTACGCGAACCGGAGCCATTGGTTGTGCCTGTATAGGTTTTACGGCTGCCTGTTGTGGTGCAACAACTATTGGTTGTGTAGTTGCAGGGGTAGGCTGAGTAGCCATAGGTCGCACGACTGGGGTTGCTACATTTGTAGTACCTTGCGTCGTTGATTCAGTGGTAGTGTTCGAACCTACCAAATCATTCATGTTGAGGGTAGGGGCTGCGTGGGCAACACCACCCAACGCTGCAGCTGCAAAAAATGCAGCGGTAACCTTACGTTTCCTAGATGATTTCATGAATTACTCTCCGAACTAGATTTCAAATAATAATTTATAATTTTAAAATTTATTTATATTTATATAGTTTAACATAAATCGATATATTTGTACAATTTATGAAAATATAGATGAATACTGGATGGGTGTAAAGAAGATGAGAATAGGAAAATATAAATAAATTTAAAGTGCATAGAATATTACATATTGCTTCTAATGATTTGAAGTAGTTTTTTATTATATGTACATATTTCCGTAATATATGATATGCTTTTGGTAATTTGATTGAGTTTCAATTATAAAGGAGAGAGTATGCTTAGAAAAATCTTACTAGCGTGTATGGTGCTAGGAACTTTCACCATACAGACACAAGCTATATCGATTAATGAGTTGAATGGATCACCACAGTTTAAAAATGTGTATGAAAAAACATATTCTTATGGTGATGGTTCAAGTAATAGGGATGTATTCTTTTTAAATACCTATTCTGTAGAGTCTCTAGAATATGCAGCACCACATTATAGATTGAAAGGTACTGTTTATTCTGTAAACGAACGTGCTCGTGATTGGGCTATTACGGAATATGAATTGACTGCTACCTATGATACGAATTATTCCTTGGCTAGCTTAATACAAGCCCAGCAGAGTGTAAAACCATCGCCAGCTATGTATGCTGTGATTAAGGCTGCACAAGATGAGTCTGGTATACAAATTGAGTTACAAGCGGTCAAACGATACACTTGGGATGGCACTGTGGTTAATAGCCCAGCTAGATTGATACATGAATCACGACCGCTTGACCGTAGTCGTTCAGATCAAGATCTCTTTACCATAGCAGATGCCATGTTTGTCGTTGCTTATCAGCAACATTTTGATGATATTGTCGTGAAATGAGGTGCCATATGAAACGTTTCTTATTTTTTATGGCCATCTTATGCGTATGGTGCGTGTCTTTTACTTCTGTGAAAGCCGTTTCTAATGTTGAATTACGAGATACAAGTCGTTTTGAACATATTATATCTAAAGGTGATACTGGTGGTGGAGATGGTAAGTACATTGAGTTGAGTACAGTCAAAGATGTATCTACAAGTGCCAGTACCAAAAGTATAGAGGCTAAGATTTATGTTGTATTACCTTCGTCTAATTTGATTCGAGAATACACAATTCATTATGACTATAACTTAAATTACTCCTTTGCGAATTTAGTCGCAAGAATGCCAGAGTTTAAACAACAATTTCCGGATTTCTATTTAGGTGAAATATGGAATATAAAAATGGATGATTCTGGAATTGTTGGTACTGTTAAGGCTCAACAGGATTACACGTTGCATGGTGAAAGAAAACCTACACAACCAGGTTATAAAGGATATGAGCATGTAACCTTCTTAACACCTACAGACTTTGACTTTGAAAGCTATCATGTTGCAAATCGTGTTTTCAAGAAAGTATTTGGCGTATTTTATGATGATGTAATCCGATAGTGTTACATAAGAAAAGGACTAGAACTCTAGGAGTTCTAGTCCTTTTACTATATGTATTTATTTAGCATATGTACGTTTTGCTATATGTATTAGTCTTATACTAGCTTTCACCATTATTTTTTTAGGCTTGGTTTTAATAGTGCCAAGATGATACAAGCAATAACGGAGCCGATTGCAATGGATGCAAGGTAAAGAAGTGGGTTGCCGATTGTTGGAACTACGAAGATACCGCCATGTGGAGCGCGTAGTGTACATTCGAAGAACATAGACAACGCACCCGCTGTACCTGCACCGATGATGCAAGCTGGTAATACGCGAACTGGATCGGCAGCTGCAAATGGGATAGCCCCTTCTGTAATGAAGGAAAGACCCATGATGTAGTTTGTGATACCAGATTTGCGTTCAGCTTCTGTGAAGCGGCTAGGGAAGAATGTAGTACAAAGAGCGATTGCCAATGGTGGAACCATACCGCCTGCCATGACAGCCGCCATAATACCATATTCGCCAGTCGCAAGAGCACCAGTACCGATAACGTAAGCCGCCTTGTTTACAGGACCGCCCATATCAACGGACATCATCGCACCAAAGATAAGACCTAACAATACGCGGCTAGTAGTGCCCATGGATTGTAAGGAGTCCATTAACCAGTGGTTAAGTGCAGATACAGGAGGGTTGATTACGAAGGTAATAGCAAGACCGATGAACAATACACCTAGTACAGGATAGAAGAGAACTGGTTTTGTACCTTCTAATGCTTGAGGCAAACCAGATACTAATTTCTTAACTAATAATACTAAGTAACCTGCTGCAAAGCCGGCAATCAATGCACCAAGGAAACCAGAGCCACCTTGGTTAGCTAATAAGCCACCAACGAAACCAGCTACAAGACCTGGGCGGTCAGCAATACTCATAGCGATGTAACCAGCTAATACTGGTAACATGAAGCCGAAGGATGCACCACCTATTTGCATTAAGAAGCCAGATAAAGGTGTACCGGAACCGAAGTTTTTAGGGTTTGCAGGATCAAATGTATCGAATAAGAATGCAAGGGCAATCAAGATACCGCCACCGATAACGAATGGCAACATGTGAGATACGCCGTTCATCAAGTGTTTGTAGATTTGACGGCCTACGCTGTCAGATGCGCTAGCAGCGATTTCAGCGGATTCGCGGTCAGCAGCAGATGCGTGGTATACAGGTGCTGTACCAGCTGTAGCTTCACGCAATAATTCCTCCGCTTTATTGATGCCGTTAGCTACCTTTGTTTGAATCATAGGCTTGCCATCAAAGCGAGCCATTTCCACTTGGCGGTCGGAAGCGACGATAATGCATTTGGCATGTTCGATTTCTTCTGCTGTAAGCGCATCTTTTACACCTGATGCACCGTTTTTCTCAACCTTTAAGGAAATGCCCATTTCTTTAGCTTTGCGTTCTAAGGACTCCGCAGCCATGTAGGTGTGCGCGATGCCTGTAGGACAACCTGTAACAGCTAATACTTCATAGTGAGGATTATCTACAGAAATTTTAGGAGCTACTTTTTCGATAGCTTCTGTAGCTTTTTCTTCAATAGTATCAGTGAGGCTTGGTGCTTCTTGAGGTTCAGGTTGTTTAATAAAGCCTTCTACAGATGGATCAAAGTTGCCTTGCTCTTTCGCTGTTACGAGCTCCAAGAAACGTTCTACAGTTGGAGCAGCGATGAGGGCTTCTTTGAAATCTGGGTCGATAACCATCATAGCTAATTGGCTCAATACCTCTACATGCGTATCTGCAGCGCCTTCTGGAGCTGCGATCATGAAGAATAAACGAGATGGTTGACCGTCGAGGGCTTCGAAGTCTACGCCGTGAGGCACAACCATAGCTGCTAGGCCTGCTTCTTTTACACCAGCGGATTTAGCATGTGGTGTGGCGATGCCGTCACCAAGGCCTGTAGAGCCAGATTCTTCACGAGCGAAAACGGCTGCTAAGTACTCAGCTTTGTCAATGAGGTTGCCGCCTTTTTCCATTAACTCCCCTAAAGTGTAGATCGCGTCAGTCTTTGTAACAGGGTCTGCATTTAGCAAGACAGATTGAGGTTTTAATAAATCAGTGATTTGCATATATGTACTCCTTGATGCAAATAAAATATAAAACTAGTTAGCTCGTACTTGTGAAAGTAGTGCTTCTACCTCTGCAAGTGTGGCAAGATTTTCTGAGTAAGCGGACGCAGAGCCACTGGAGATACCCCAGTAGAGCGCCTCTTGTAGATCGCTTGTTTTTTCAAAGCCTGTAATAAAGCCAGCAACCATGGAATCGCCGGCGCCTACGGAGTTTACGAGTGTACCTTTAGGGGCTGGGCTCGTATATACAGTACCGTCAGCAGCTACTAAGATAGCCCCATCACCAGCCATGGAGATGAGCACATGTTGTGCGCCTTTCTCTTGTAATGCCTTAGCTGCCTCTACGAGGTCATCCTTTGTGGAAAGGGTGCGACCAAATATTTCGCTAAGCTCGTGATTATTTGGTTTAATTAAAAACGGTTTATATGGCAAGACTCGTGTGAGTAAGTCTTTCGTGGCATCTACGACAATGCGAATATTTTTATGTTGTAAGCGCTCCATAATGAGTTCGTACATATCGCTTGGTAAGCTGGAAGGAATACTGCCTGCAAGGATCAATGTATCCTGCTCAGTTAATGCATCGAGCTGTTGGTAGAGGGCTTCTAGTTCGTCGTCCGCGATGATAGGGCCACGGCCGTTAATTTCTGTTTCTTCGTCAGAGGCTTTCACCTTAACATTGATGCGTGTTAAACCTTCGCGGAGACGGATGAAATCCTCTTTCACACCGAATTGGTTCAGTTGTGTTACGATTTCTTCCCCTGTGAAACCGGCGATGAAACCGAGTGCCGTTGTATCCATGCCTAGGTTGTTGAGCACGATGGATACATTGATACCCTTGCCGCCACCGAGAACGTACTCTTGGGTGGTGCGATTAATGGTGCCCGTCTTGAGTTGATCAAGACGAACAATATAATCTAGGGCTGGATTAAAGGTAATGGTGTAAATCATACAAATTCCCCTTTAAGATAAATTTAATTAGCTTATGATTGGTTAATCTTGTAATTAGTGTAAATTTGATTGATTTTGTAATTAGCGTAAATTCGATTGATTTTATAATTAACGTATAATTGGTTGATCTTGATTCCGTAGTCGTAACCAGTATAGGAGTGGTACGAGGTATAGGAAGAAGGCGAATGGTACATAGCCAGCTGTACTAGTACCCATCATAACTATAGGTACATAAGCAGCGATGTTCCATGGTTGTAATGGAGCAATGAGAATGCCGCTGTTTTCAAAGTCGAGCATCACATCTTCGTCCTGAATGCCTCGCTGTGCGTACGTAATACGCATAATAGAATGTGTCATCACAACTGCTATAGCTTGACTACAGCCGACAGCACCTGTTAAAAAGGCGAGACCTACGTTTGCCGCAAATACATCACTTCGTGTTTTCGCTCGTTCTAATAGCTGTCTCACATCGTTCCAGAAGCCAACCCCTTCGAGCATGCCAGAAATGGCAGTTGCCATAAAAATGGAAAGGGTAGGGATGAACATCGTTTGTAAGCCGCCGCCGTGAATGATATCTGCTAGTGGATTATAATGTGGTAGTTCAAAGCCTGTTAAGGTATACCAGCCTAAATCAGAAAGGGTAGCTCCCTGATTGGTATAAGCTAGAATTGCCGCTACTAATGCACTAAGGCCGATAGGCCAACGGATAGATACTTTCAAAGGTAACAGACCAATGATGATGATGACTGGAATCCATAAGGTCCAATCGATGTTGAACACAAAGTGAATCGTATCAGACAGTAAGCTATTTGCATAGTTGAGAGGGAACCACTGCGATAGTATTAGGTAGAGCACTGTGGAAATAACAAGTGCTGGTAGACCATCTTTAAACATAATAGGGATGTTGGTCGATACCTTTGTATGCGTTAAGGTCGCTACGAGAGAGGCGCTAGACGATAAAGGCCCGTTCCGATCACCAAAGTAAGCGCCAGCAATGATGGCGCCTGCTACGATATTTTCTGGAATGTTACCGGCTTTTGCCATCGTAATGAGTACAATACCTATGGTACCCACAGTGCCAAGGGCAGTTCCTAATAGCATGCTCACCAGTGCTGTTAATAAAAAGGCACAAGCGATAAAGATAGAAGGATCAATCAAGTCGATGCCTGTGGCGATAATCATAGGTATAATACCTGCCGCTTGCCACATGGCGATGAGCCAACCGATGAGCAGGAATATTTGCATCACCACAATAGATGTTTTAGCACCTGTCCATGATAGGTTTAGTAGTTCCTTTGGTTGGTACCCTTTGCGGTAGAACACATAAGCCATAATGCACCATACTACAATCAAGGCGTAACCGATGGCAATGCTATTGGCTACGGCGATGATGATGACGAGTATGGATAGGAGTAAGCCTAAGAGGGGCTCTGTATTTTTCGGCATCAGTGAACGGCCTTGTTGATACTTTAGAAACGCATTTAATATGAGTTGTAACCACTTCATCTTAATCGATAGGAAGTTCTGTTTCGAAGACTTCCTCAGCAGGGCCTGTCATGAGC
>ERZ772904.440-NODE-440-length-12365-cov-9.04517_pt1 | contig 12365 bp, 9 predicted proteins | sample MGYA00512122_ERZ772904 | MGnify/ENA primary metagenome ERZ772904 (study PRJEB29015, sample SAMEA2738104) | human oral metagenome | biome: human oral; feature: human-associated habitat; material: saliva | place: China | collected 2269 ... | reverse complement strand
CATCTAGAAGTGGGTAGCCGAGTTTCTTGCGTTCTGCAACGAAGGTTTTGGCTACTACACGGGCCAAGTTACGGATACGGGCAATATAACCAGCACGTTCTGTAACGGATACAGCACCACGTGCATCAAGCAAGTTGAAGGTATGAGAACATTTCAAAACGTAGTCATAAGCAGGGTGAACAAGACCCAATTCCAAAGCACGTCCTGCTTCTTTTTCAAATTTCTCAAAGTTTTCAAGCAACATATCTTGATCTGAAACTTCAAAGCTGTATTTTGAATGCTCATATTCTGGCTGAAGGAAGATTTCTCCGTATTTCACTCCTGGAGCCCACTCAATATCATAAACAGAATCTACTTCTTGGATGTAAGAAGATAAACGCTCTAAACCATAAGTAACTTCAGCTGTAACAGGACCAGTTGCCAAGCCGCCGACTTGTTGGAAATAAGTGAACTGAGTGATTTCCATACCGTCCAACCATACTTCCCAACCAAGACCAGCTGAACCAGTTGATGGATTTTCCCAGTTATCTTCAACGAAGCGGATATCGTGTTCCAATGGATTGATTCCCAATTTTTCCAATGACTCGAGGTAGAGTTCCTGAATATTTGATGGTGATGGTTTCATAACCACTTGGAATTGATGGTGTTGGTAAAGACGGTTTGGGTTTTCCCCGTAACGACCATCTGCTGGACGACGTGATGGCTCTACATAAGCAGCATTCCATGGCTCAGGACCAATAGCACGTAGGAAAGTGTAAGGGCTCATGGTTCCTGCACCTTTTTCGTTATCATAAGCCTGCATGAGCATACAACCCTGGTCATTCCAGTATTGTTGCAAAGTAAGGATAATTTCCTGGAAGGTTAGTTTTTTGGACATGTTTTACTCCTTTAATTTATATTATCTTTTTAGGTTTATTTATCAAGCAACCAAGAAAAAGCTGGATCCTGAAAAATATGACGTTTGGGAACAGTTTGTAAATTCTGATCGCATTCATCTATTGTACCTAATTTCAAAGCACAGACTTCTGGTATATTTTCTTGAACAGTGAAAATTTGACTATGACAGTTCTGGCAGTAATAACGCTGTTTTCCTGGAGAAGAACTATACGTAACAAGCTTTTCTTTTCCATGCAATACTAGATTTTTACTGCTAACTTTGGCATTAACTGTATAGGCAGACGCAGTTGCTTTCCGACAGAATGAACAGTGGCAAAAAACTAATTCAGATAATTCCTCATCTAGAGTGTAAGACACTGCTTTACATAAACAAGATCCTTTAAGCATTGTACTCCTTTCTACTTAGGCATTAGACGAATTCAAAAAGAACCGAATTTCAACACCCAAGCCTTGCGACTAGGGGCGTCAGAAACGCGGTTCCACCCTAATTTATTACTTCATTATTTTTTATTAAAATACCAAAAGCGCCACACTTATCTCTTAACCACCTGACTCCCACTACCACAGGCTCGCTTAGGATCTACTGATAAGATATTCTTTCTTGCCATCTATTATAACAAAAAGGAATTAAAAAGTAAATTTTTTACATAAGGAATCACTACTAAATAATCTTATGATAGAACTACTATTGTTCTTGTAACACTTTTCGAACAAAAGAAAAACCGCTACTCCTAAGAATAGCGGTTTCATCATGTTTTTAAGCTACAAGTGTAGTTGCTCTATTATTTAAGAGTAATTTGAGCGTGATACTCAAAAGACTAAGTGTAAAGCTTATTTTTTATTACTTTATTTTTGTAGGGGTGTATATGGGGGTGTCGCTTCAACTCCTTCCTGTTTAAGAAGTTGAGTAATTTCATTCCCAAGAGTTATATTGTTTGCATTATAGTAATGACTGTATGTGTTTAATGTTGTAGCTTTATCAATTCTTCCAGAACGCTGTGATACTTCTAAAACATTCTTTTTCAGAACATTGATCATAAATGAATCATGTGAATGACGCAATCCTTTGCCGGTTATTTCTGGTACTCCAGCCAACTTTGCATGACGCTTCAACATTCTTGTCAAAGTGCTTTTTACCATTGGTTCACCAAACTTAGATAAAATATAATCTTGATTAGAATTAGAAATCTGAATTGAGCGCCAACGTTCAAGCACTTTTATTGTTTCATCATCTAAGTCTATATATCTTATACCTGCTTCGGTTTTTGTCTGCTCTTTACGCTTATAGACACCACCTTTTAAAGCTTCTAAAGTTGAGTGAACAAAGATACATTTATTTTCTTTATCAAAATCTGACCAAAGTAAAGCAAATCCTTCACTAACACGTACACCAGTCATATAGTATAGCCAAGTTGTTGTAAAACGGTGAAGATCTTCATAATCAGTTAAATCAAAAGTTGAAATAACTTTCTTAAACTCTTCAAAAGTCCAGAATTTTGTATCTGGTCTTTTACCTTTTGGATTATCCAGACTCTTGCACGGGAATGTCTTGATATATTCCATTCTCTCTGCATAACCTAAACATTGTTTAAATCGTATCCAAACACATTTTGCATAATTCGCAGAATACTTATTAATAAGTTCTAAACGAAACTTTTCACAGTCACGAGGTTTGATGTCTCGTAATTTCATTTTTCCAAATCTCTCAATGAATGTATCAAATTGAGTGATTGCGGTTCTATATGTGCTATCCTGTACCGTTTGTTTGTAGTAAGGTAAAAAAACCTCCAACATATACTGTTCAAAATTTAGATTATAATCACTATAATCAAATTTGTCGTAAAATTCAACTCTTGCTCGACATAACTCATCATATGCCTCTTTTTCAGTTGAAAAAGATTTTCCCCAAATATTTCGATATCTTTTAAATCTTTGACGTTTACCTGTAGCTGATGCTTTGAATTCTGTCTGACAGTAAATTCTTCCTTTACTATCTCTAAATACTCCTTTATACTTCTTTGACATTGCTTTCAATTCCTTTCATTAAGTAAATTGAAAGCCGAGTAATTCTTCCACAATAAAACTAGGTGCAAGATCAAGTCTTTTGTTATCGAAAGGCGATTTACTTAATTTTACCATATTATTTGAAGAATTCAAAGATTCATCAAATTGATTTATAGCAATATTTTTAGCTTGCTTAATTATTTCTTTTGAAGCTGTTTTAGAAAAACCAAGCTTCATAATATCTTTATGATTCACTGTCTTCATTCTTATCTCCTATATTGTAGAATTCTGTAATATAACTAATTTCATCACCTGTGCTAATAATATGATTTGTTTTTTTTGAATAATTGGCATCTAAATCGATATCTAGTCCATTGATAGTCATTACTTCTCCTTTAGTAGCTGTTATTTCAATTGGTTTTTTTATTCCTCTAGAACACCTATAAATTCTGACACCTTTTGGATATAAATATAGTCGTGCACCCTTGACGTATTTTTTTGTATTCTGATTATCATCTATCTCCAAATTAGTTAAATATGCGACAACATAATTACCTACTTTATCACTATTTTTAAGCCTTTTTGTTTTAGTGAAACCTTTTTTCCAGCACTCTTCAATAATTTTATTTGGAATATAAAGAGAACTTCTTTTAGGTGCTTTTATCAGCAGATGACAATGCCAACTCCCACTAGCTTGTGGTTCAATAACATTTATATATTCTAAATCTGAATATTGTTTTCTTAAATCTCTTATAAATAATTTAAAGTCTCTATATACAATTTTAATTTCATTAGTATACTTAGCATAGGTCAACGTTATCCAAAGTTCATTTTTATTACCATTGAAGTTATGAGTAATAAGACGCCTTAACTTTCTCATTGTAATACGAGTTGACTTTATATTATCACTTCTTGTCTCTCCACTTGTATCCATATCAAATATTTCCCCAGTCTCCAAAACAACGTATTTTTTATTCGGAAGTACTTTTATGGTCTGCTTGTGTACTCCATTAGAAGTTGTTAATTCTAGGGTATTACCATATCTATAAGATTTTACGATAGCTCCTGCATGTACTTTTGAATTATTTACTTTCACTCCTAACTTTCCTTATTGTTCTATTGTTTGACGTTTATCAAGTTAAAAGCAATAGAAGCAAGCTTCTATTGCTGGGCACATTTCTTAAAGTAAAGAAAGAGGGACGCTCCACTTGCTCTAGCTCTCTGAGCTGAGCACCCCTATTCTTTACTTTCGAAAGTGCTCTAATAATATTTTTCCAATTCTTTTAAAAAGTCAAACTTTTTATCAAAAAATGGAGTTTCAAAATAAGTTGGTAAAGTCATTTTTCCATCAATCTGTACATGGCCTCCTCCTTTTATTTCAATTGATTTATAGTCCTTAAAATTAGAACCAAAAACCATTCTGTATCCATCTTCTGATAAATTGCCAAGTGCAACTCGACAACCTAATTGATCCCTAATTGCACCATCAAGAATACTCGCATCTGGGCGCTGCAGAGAGACCTCGGTTAGTATTCCGACTTGTCTTCCCATCATTACTAAGTTATAGAGGTAAGACATGGCTTCTTCAGCAATTTTTTTATCAGATACTTTTACAAAAGCTGTAACTTCATCAATAAATACTACGATTGGTTTTAATCCAAAATCTGTAAAATCTTTACCAAATGATTCTTGACTAGAAAAATATTTATCGTATCTATTCATCATTTGAAAATTTACAACTCTCAGTATTTTACAGATTTGGTTAGAAGTAACAGCGATATTCTCTTCTGGAAAACCACTAACATACCTCAATAAACTTAAATCTGCATTTTTCGGATCACAGATATAAATATCAGCACCCATCGATGCATATTGCAAAAGTTTATAGTTTAAGAACATACTTTTTCCTGAACCTGTTGTACCAACTGTTAATCCATGAGGAACTTTGCTAATATCGTATGATATTTTTTTTGTGAGTTGAATTACTGTCGAATTTCTGCCTTTTTCTAAATTTAAATCCGATACTTTTAAACGTTCATCTTTTATTAATTCAAAAGTATAGTCGGTGTATGTTAACTGTTTTGTATTAGATATCAATTTTTTCCCTAAATATGCTTCCAGCTTGCTTCCAAGATCATTAACTTTATGGCTTAGAAGTCCACCTATATTGTATACTCTAATTGTAAATGTACTCGTATCTTTTTTATTTTCAATCCATTCCATTTCCAAAGTTTCAATATATTTTTTTTCTTTAGTTTCAGTTATTTGTGTAATGTATAGTTGATTTAATTTAATAAATTTATATAACTTTTTCTGTTTTAAATACTTACTTCTATTAAATTGACCGTAAACAAACAAAGAACCTAGTAGTATTTCTAAAGAATATATAAGCAAAATTTGATTTATACTTAATTTCAAATTGATAAATGGTAGCAAATATAAATCGATAAAAAGAACCACTACTATAAAGAATAAAAATATTATTCGACTTCCCCAAAAAGGATACAACCAGTTTATACTAACTCTTTTCATGTTACTTATTTCCTTGTGAATCTAAAATTACATCGGCAGTAATTGACAATTGATTTTGATACTCGCCATAAACGGTTGCTTTACTAATATTAACAACTTTACAAACTGTTTGTAATGGTTTAAATGAAGAATAATCATCAATCCCTTTGTTATTTACAGTAACAACTACTTGCTCTCCTAGATTAGTCTGACCATTCTGATATTCTGTAGTATCTTTAACAATAAGCAAGCTCACTTTTAATCTGTTATCTTGTGTAAGTTTAGAACCCAAATAAACAAGTTCTTTGTTATCAAAAAATGATTTATCAAACTTTAAAAAGTTTCTTAAATTTTTTAGTGTCATAATTATTTACCTCTTTTTATTTTAAACAAAGAATCAGCAACTTCTTTATTCATTTGAAAATAGATTTGCAACTCTATTATCAATTTTTATCACATTATTGCTGTAATCTGATAAATTAATTATAAATTAAAAAATTTATGATTTAGTCTAAACTTTCGTCTATATTTTTGTATTAAATCGTAGACTTAATCATAGATAATGTTAAAAATTCCATTGATATCAATCGTTTGAATAAATTGTTCAAATAAAAAAAGAAATATAATAGACTTATACTTCTTTTTCTTTAACTTATAAAAAATTTTCCAATTCAGAAAATCTGATTAATCCTAAAAGATATTTTTGATACTCTGTAAGATCTTTTACATGATTAAGCATCAAATCGTTTAGTTCTAGCTGAATATACTTTGATGCTCGACTATTTATAGTTAAAATCCCTGGGACATGACCTCCAAATTTAGCTATATTCTGCTTAACTAAATCTGTGAATTCATTTCTATTTAAGTTTCTATTTAAACTAACTAATTTTGTTGGATAAACTCCATCTTCCTCATTTGGTCTATCCTTTCTTACTATTTTATCTCCTTCTTTTGTTTTAACTATAAAATAGGGCATATAATCTGGATTTCTTTGTGCTCTTACAAAATTAAAAGGTATTAAATCATTTTCTATAATTGGTATATCACTCTCTATAAACTCTTTCATTAAGGTGTCAACCATATATCCAATTTTAAAAATAGTATTCTTTTTCAATGATTCAATAGTCTCAGGGAAAAAATTATCAGATAAATCATTTTCAAGCCATCTTTCAAAATACTGATTTATTTCAACGAATTTAAACGAACGGTTCATATCATTAAATATACCCTTTATTACATTATTTTTAAAGGAACGTATTAATTTTCTTTTAATAAGTAACCATGAAGTCTCAAAAAAATTAGAGGACACTTGAGTCATATCTAGATTATACCATGTCGAAAATTCAGCAAAAATACATAAATAATCAATAAAAGATTTATTAAAATTATCTAATTCATCATTAATTTTCTTCCTAGATAATATTTCTTGAAAATAGTTATCAAATGTAACTTCTAGAAGATTCTCAATTTCACTGTCTGTACCAAAAATTAATGGAATTTTTTTTATATTAAATATTCGGGAGTAATCTTCCAATAAGCTATCTGGAATAAAATTACCACTTTTTATATTCTTCCCTGATTCTATTCTTTTTATTGTAGATACCTGACCAGATGAAATTGTTTCTATTTGTCTTGAACCTCTTAACTCTCGAAATCTTACTGAAACCTTTTTTATTAATTCATCTTCAAAAAAACTCATTTTAACTCCAATATTTATAAAGTAAATTCAGAAACAATTTTTTTTTCATCTTCTGTTAAATCAAATAAATCCATGACTAGATTGTCAATATCAAGATTAAGCTTGTTAATCAACTCAGAATCTTGTTTTTCTTTCTTCATTTCATCCATCAATTGTTCTACCAGTATCGCTATTGAATCTTGTTGTTCTTTTGTCGAATTTGGTATTGGGAATTCACCAAGTTCATTAACTTTAAATTGAGGGAATAATCTTCTTTGGAATTTATCGTATCTCATGAAAAACCATAAAGATATTAAACGGGAATTTAGTACTCCCAAAAGATATAACGGATTAACCTTAATATCTGTAATTATCATTGAGTTAAGATCATTTATAACATCACTATCTGTATAAACTGCCTCTATTGAATAAACTGATTTTGTAGGGATTTGACGAACAAGAATCCTTGGATTTTCAAAAATCATTTTTTCTCTTGGAGCAGCAAGGTTATCACCATACTTTATATACTCATTATTCCAAGTTAATTTATAACGTAATACATTTTCACCATCAATGTATGGGCGATAAGAAGAATCGATTCTATTTGCGGAATGATAGATTCTATTATTTTTATCTTCCGCAGTCATTTTAGGAATTCCTTTTCCTGTTTCATATGCTTTAATCCCTGATTTTACTTTTGCAATCTCTTGTCTATCAAGAACAGGATATTCATTAATCTTCCAGTAAATATCAATCGCTTGTCTATATTTTACCATTGAAATTGAAAAAATTGGTATTTCTCCAAAAAATTCTGGTTCGACACGCCCAACAGTATTGAAATCATCGTGATGCAATTCCGCTACTTCAATCCAGTTTGGACTATTTTTCTTAAAGAAGATTATACAGTTATCAACGCTAGCATCTGTAAAAATTTTATCTAGGGAGTTTATCAAAACAACATCACTCGTTTGTTCTGTAATAAACTTGCGAATTTTTGAATTGTTTTGAATGGTCAAAAAATTATTCGGAATAATATATGAAAATGATCCACCTTTTCGCAATAACTGATAAGCTAATTCCATGAAAATAGTGTATGTATTAGCTTGATATTCGCTTACTTGGTAAGTTCTTAAGTAGTAAGCTTTCATCTCTTCGGTAAAAGATTGATTCCGAGCAAAAATATAAGGAGGATTCCCAATAACTAAGTCGAATCCAATAAATTCACCATTTTCTCCTAAAATCTCAGGGAATTCCATTCGCCACTCCATGCCACCTGCATAAAGGGGATTTTTCAAACGTTCATCAAATTCTTTCTTAGCTTTTTCAAGTTGCTTACTTAATAACAAATATTCCTTATTATTATTCTCTTCTTCAAAAAGACTAATTGCTCCTGCTTTATTTTTTTCGGAGATCAGTTTATGTAGTTTTTTTAATTCTGGACTTGAAGCTAAATCATCAAAAGAATATTTTAGTCTTTCAATTTTATCCCATATATTTGCCTTTGTTGCCTTATTATTTGTATCTTTATATTCACGAACTAAATCTAAGTATTCTTTGAAATCATTTCTACGTAGATCAAACTCATAATTAAAATCAAATTTATGAAGTAGACTATCCCCAACCTTTATATTAATATCGATATTTGGTAAAGTGGTTAAAACTGGTTGATTAATCTCATCATCCTTATAATAGTAAGAAGATTTTAATAGTTCAATCCATAAACGCAAACGGCAAATATTTACTGAGCTTGGGTTAATATCTACACCAAATAAAGTATTTTCTAAAATTTGTCTTTTTTGAGTAAATATAGCTTTTTGAATTCTTTCTGCTAAATCATTTCCCACCTGATACACAAAATTATTACCAGACATATCTTGAATAATTAACTCATCATTGATAACATAACATTGAATTATATTACCTATATAATTCCCATCAGAATCAAAAAGAACATTTAAATCACTTTTTAAAGCAATAATTTCATTTAAAACAGATACTAAAAAGTGGCCAGATCCTACTGCAGGATCACAAATTTTAATCTGATCAATTGTATCACTAATTTTTTTAGCGATTTCCATAGAGCGAACTTTTAGTTTCATATCCTCTATGCTTTCACAGTTCCATGACATTGTCTCATTTACTTTGTCAACTACTGCCATTCGTACAGCTCTTCGAGACATATACATAGTAATATTTCCTGGTGTATAGAAAGAGCCATCTCGATACCCATTAATTTTTTCAAAAATCAAACCTAGAACTGAAGCATTAATAAGGTCATTTTTTGATTTTTCGTGATGAGAAATACTAGTCGAGAAATCATAGGAATCCAAAAATTCAAATAAATACTTAATAAAATTTATTTTTCCACTTTTTCTTTTATTATTAGAACCTTTAAGCGATGTTTTCGAATAAATTTCAATATCACCTTCTGGTAAACGATCAATACCAATACCATCACGAGAAACTTCTAATTCATTTTCTTCAAAAAGTGATGAATTTAAATAGGGAATATAACCAAATTCTTTTTGAACTCGTTCTTTTCTATCAGTTATTTTTTTAGCTAGAACAGCAAAGAACAATGTATAAATTTCTTCGAAACTCGATAATTTATCATATGTTAAAAAGCGATATGATTCGTCTTTGTTAAATAGAACTAACTGAGATTCTAAAAGTTTTAAAAATAGAATTCTATTCATCCAAATGACGGTTAATTGAATCGCAATATCTTCTTGTCTATCTTTTGGAACATCTTTAACTTCCAACTTATCAATAATATTTTCAACAAATGAGTATTGTTGGCGTTTAGACGGTTTCAAGCGAGAAATAATTTTTGAAGTTCCTACTTTAGATTCTTCAAGTCCCATCAAGTATAAAAGCTCATCATAGAAATTCTTATTTAACTTATTTGAATCAGTAAATATCTCCTTATTTAAAAGATTTTCTGCAGTAAAGAAACGGTATAATTGAGTCAGATTATTTTTCTTTATTTCAATCGACTTACTATTTTTGACAAGCGCATCTCGTAAATCAAAATGGGCTATTTCTATCCCTTTATCAATCGCTAAATCTATTGCTGGAGAGATTACTTCATTATAAAGAAAATCAGTCGTATTACTAGATAGTTGATTATTTTTGAATTTAGTTACAAGATCTACTAACTTCTTGTTTTTTGTAAAATGTTTTTCGATTTCTTTTGCTTCAATCACAAACCATGATAGACCGTTTGTAACAATGCATTTTTTTATCTCTAGATTATGTTCAAATAATCTTTCTCCTAAGTAATAAGCTACAATCTCCTGAAAAGCCTTAGAATTAATTTTATCTTTAGCCATCATCTCTGATTTATTTGTTAAACTTTTATGTTCAAAAATAACGCCTAAAGTAGAATTTGAATCTTTCCCGTTATAAATAGCTAAATCTATTCTATTTGATGTATTTATAAAATTATGTGGTAAAAGCTTTTCGAGAAAAGATTTCAATAAATTCTTTTGATATTCCTCAGATTCCCTTTGATTATCATATAAAAGAGTAAGATAATTATTTAACTTTTTCCCAAAGGCTTCCTTATCTTCATCTAATGGCATAATCGCTTGAACTGAACGGTTCATAGAACCTTTTAAACTTAATTCTTTTATCGCCATAATATCTCCTACAAAAAATTTTAATTGATAAGATAAAATCTATAAATTCTTAAATAGATTAGTAAATAACACAATATAATTATACATCAATTTTGTAAAAAATAAAAACTCCCACAAAAAATATGGGAGAACTTTATGAGATTAGTTTAAATGAAAATTCCGTTATCAAGTTTTAACCATCTAATTATAAGGTTATTCAACATTGAAATATGAACTAGAAGACAATTATACCATCTTTTCCTAGTGAAATTGATTGATTATCTTCAAAATAATTTTCATTGTTATACATTTCGCTAGAAATAGCAAAAATATCTTGAAATAAATCAGATTTAGTAGAACTGTTTTGATAATCAAAATTTATATGAAGTTTATTAAAATTATCGAGACTATAATATGGAACCAAACAATTAAATATATCTCTATTTAATCCGATTTTATAGCCATCAAAATTAATAACTTTATATTTTATGTTCTCAATCTTTATTTCCCTACAATCAGTAGTATAAAACAATAGCAAAAACATTACATTTTTATAATACATTAAAATTTTTTGTCTGGCATCAAATTCATAAATTACTTCACCTGTTTCTTCAGGATCAATGTCACAGAAATTTAACTCTTTACTTTTGAAATAAGTACCTATTATATGTCTTTCAAAATTTCTAATCGTGTAAGAAGTTGTATCTAGTTTCACATCAACTGAACTTATAGAATTAACTTGATCTTTTGCATTTACAAGAGTATCCTCTGTCAATCTTGACGTATTAGTACCTTTAGCTTCAATCAAATAAGCCATGTTAAAATTGTTATTATACAAACCTAAATAATCAGGAAATCTTTTTTTATCAGGATTAAAATGATTTATATTACTAATAATAGGGTCCTTCAAATGGAATAAATAGGATAGATTATAATGTTTTTCAGCTATTGCATAGGCAGATATACTACCCATAAAATAAGAAATAAACGATTTAATTGTTGTCTCCGAATTGTCATAATCATCAGAGATTTTAAAAGTTCCACTACTGCTATCTAAAGCCATTTTTACTAGATAATAATAAAAATAAAATCCGTTAATACTAATATTTTTATTAAAAAAGGAACCTAATGTGACTAAATATCTAATAAAATCATATTCTTTAACTTTTAGAGAGTAATTATTTGAGGAATTAAAACCTTTATAATGTTTAACATTATTATAAAAAAATACTTTTACCATCAATTATAATCCTTTACAAAATTCACAAAAAACCCCCACAAAAAATTGTGGGGGTGTTTGTGGGGAAGTTTCTAAAGAAACATTTCCTATTCTATCACCTTTACTATTAACTAAAGGCTTTTAAACTCGGCTTTCCCCCTTAAACAATCAATGAACGATTATTTAAGAGTAACTGAAGCTCCAGCTTCTTCCAATTTAGCTTTAAGTTCTTCAGCTTCAGCAGCTGCAACACCTTCTTTGATAACACCAGGTGCACCATCAACAAGTTCTTTAGCTTCTTTAAGTCCAAGACCAGTGATTTCACGTACAACTTTGATAACGCCAACTTTTTTGTCACCAGCAGCTGTCAATTCAACGTCAAATGAATCTTTAGCAGCACCAGCGTCAGCAGCACCAGCTGCAGCAACAGCTACAG
>ERZ772904.426-NODE-426-length-12600-cov-6.58868_pt1 | contig 12600 bp, 8 predicted proteins | sample MGYA00512122_ERZ772904 | MGnify/ENA primary metagenome ERZ772904 (study PRJEB29015, sample SAMEA2738104) | human oral metagenome | biome: human oral; feature: human-associated habitat; material: saliva | place: China | collected 2269 ... | reverse complement strand
AACACCTACTTCTGCCGTGAATAACTGATAACCAACAGTGGCTTTTGCCCCTCCATTATGGGTTGAACTTGTTATCTTGGAGAAACCGGAGACTCCTACAATACGCACATCTTCTCCATATAGTACTTCACTATTTTGCGAAGTCGGTATTTGGGGACGATAATAAAGTGCGCCACCTTTTCTAAAGACCTTATCAGGAAGCCCATCACCATTAATATCCACCAATGTAGAGACTCCATTGCTCTTATCCAAAGAATACCCGTAAGATGCGCCTATGGTATTTCCTTTCCATTTATCTCCATCCATCGGACCGATACCGGCATAAAATGATCCACTAAGGGAGAAACTCGTTGTTCCACCAAGGGCACTGGGTTTGTCAGAAAAAGCTTTGCTGACAAATTGCAATGGATTCAAGAAGCCTGCACCTAAATGGTCGTTGTGCGTATTCCATGTTTCCTGTTTTTCCTTAAAAGGCACATACCCCTTAGCAGCCTGCACATCATCATAATAGTCAAAATTCTGATAAGACACTTCTGCACCTTTGTCGTCGAGTTGCTTCACACCCGTAAGCACATCTTTGTTGAACGCACCCTCGCTATAGGTAAAGGCATAACTGCGGAGCGTACTTCCTTGGAAGTGCACCGTTAGCTTCTCTAACAAACGATTCGATGAGGTTAGGAAGCCATATCTTGCATTGTTGTTTTTGAGTCGTTTCTGTTTACTGCCTTCTAAGACAACCACTGTGTGGGGTGCTTGTCCGCTATTACCAGCACGTACTTCCTTAAGATAAATGGCTTTTGCCACAAGTCCACCACGAACAGGTTCGTCGGCTGTCTCATAGACGTATTCGATATAATCACCGTGTGTTTCTTCCACACGTTTGAGCTTCCATTCGGTAATCACCTCACGGCTTTGACCGCTTGCATCGGTGATGGTACCTTTGAGAACGGCACCTTCTCCACCATAAATATATTTGATTCCTTGTTTGTCGGTTACTTCCCAAGTATAGTCGGCAGGAGAATTACCCTTTCGGATAATACGGCTGAAGTCTCCGCCCTGACGGGTATAGAACTGTCGGTCGGACTTCCTTGCCATCTTCTCACCACGGTGGGCAACACCCATTTTGCCGTCATCCCCCATGGTAGAAAGCATGGATCCTGACATGAGGTAGGTCTCGGTTTCCTTTGCCGTGTCGTAACGGGGTACACCCCAACGGGTATCCAACGTAATAGAAGGAACAGAGAGATTCCAACCCTCCCCAAGCCATCCGCTGCCACCCTCACTGCTGTACTGAATGCCTAAGGACGGTGCCATGCCATTGCGGGCAGGGGGCATCTCGAAGCCATACTGTAGATTGGCAGAACCTCGGTTGTTAGCCGTAGGAGGAGTGATGAGATTGATTTTTGTCGTTGGGTCTGCCGCCTTGATGTCATTCATCATCGTCGGCGTAAATCCGTCGGTCTGTGGAGATTCCGGTGCCTTGATTACACCGTTGATCATATCGGTGAAGTGCGTGGTGCGTGACACGACGCAGGTCTCCTTCTTATCCACCCTGACTCTTTCCAGTGCCACCCAATGTTTTGTCTCTTTATCGAAATAGTAGGTGTTGATATCGTCTTCTGTAAAACCGCTTGGTATCCTTGTGCGGTCATACTTGATTTTGACTGTCGCACCCTTTCCCACGAAGTGTTCGCCGTGAGGCAAGAAGCGATACCCCTCGTCACGTGCCGTCACATTGGTCATACCATAGTCCAAGGCGGGGATATCCGTTTCACGAAGTGCCGTAATGGTGTATTTCCCCGTTTTAGAAATTTCGCCCTTGGTAACAGAGAGCGTATTGCCGGCTATGACAAGGCTGTCGGATTGATGGGCAAGGAATTGTTTTCCAACCACTATTCCGACAGAAACAAAGGCACGGCTGAAATCAGCTTTGCTATTCCGTGCAACGGAAAGCGTTTTGTTTACGTTTTTACCTGATACCGAAGCCGTGAGAGACAATCGACCTATGCTAACAGGAACTACACCTTCGAACTCTCCATTTCTGACAGTTATCTTTTGTCCTGATATAGTAATCCCATCAGCTTTGCCACGGATAAATCCATGGACGTATGCCAAAGAACCGTATGCTGTCGGATGCTCCGAGAACACAATGGATTCTTGTGTCTTTTCGAGCGGGGAGGTCTCTATGTGGACATTCCTGACGCTATAACTGTAAGAGGCATCAGAAGGAAGCGTGAACAAGATGGTGTTCTTACCTGCCTTAACCCAAGAGGGACTGATTTCCTCCCGAACGGTCTTCCATTCCTTGGATAGTGCCGTAAGATAACCGCCCACTCCTGGACGGTCGTTGATACTCTTGCTTACGCCCGATGCAGAGGATACACCCTTTAGGTCATAAACAAGCCATACCCGTGAATTGGAAGGAACCTTGGCAAGAGTAATCTCGAAAAGATTGTCTTCGGGATTGTCTGACACTCGTCCGTCAGGTATGCCGACAATTCCGCTGTTTGGTGTAGCAAACGAGGTGGAGCTTCCAAGCCCCGCAGGAACATCGTTTCCATGTTTTTCGGAATGTTTCTCTCGGGGCAGTTCCCCTTTGGATATCTTATTCCCTTTCTTTTTCTTTCCTAAAAGCCGTCCGGGCATAGCCTGAACTTTCCCGGAAGAGACCATATAAATGTTTTCTGTACCCTTCTCCTGTGTTGCAAGAGAATCGTCTTGTTGGTATTGCACAACGGCAATAGCGGACACTGTCACGATCGTAGCGACTAATGCCAAAGTGAGCGTCTGTTTCATAGTTGTCGCTATTTTATGATGATTTTTTGTGTATGCTCGGCGTTTTGTGTAATCGCCTTTACTATATAAACACCAGGAGCGGGAACAATTTCCCGAAGTATTCGTTCGGTTCCCTGTCCGTAGGCTTTTTCGGACAGAAGATGGCCTGCAACGTCAAACACCATGAGGGTTGCTGCCTCAGAGGTCTCCGTCAGTAGCCTTGTATAGAGAGTGAGGTCACCATCCTGTGAAACGAAGAAACGACCGTCATAGGCTTCTGTTCTCAGTTCTGCCGGTTTAGGCTTTGCTTCACTCCGTGTTTCAAGTGGGGAAAGGACCTCGGATGGAAGACCACACTCGCTACCGACACGTACCTGCCGGGTGATACTGCATACCCCGACATTTTCAACTGCTGTGGGGACGTTTGAGTTAAACTCGGGGACATGTGCACCTGAAACCTTGAATGCCACAACGTGGGATTTCCCTGCACCGTAATTGACCACGGCACTCCATTCGGCAATTTTTTCTTTCAGGGTCTTTATATCTTTTCCGTTAATATAATAGGATACGCCGTTACCGTCTAGGCGGATACCCAGAGAATCCCCCGTAGAGATGGTGTAAGCCGGAGGAACGATTCTGCCATTATGGATGATTCGCACCTTGTCGCTTCGTACCTCAAAACCATATCTTACTGATTTAGAAGAACTGCCAGCTTGCAATATTCCGATGCGTACATTAGAGGACAGGTCTGGGTGTACCCATGATATACTTCCTGTGCGGAAACTCCTTGGATCTTCAGAATAGCTGTGAAACAACAGGGTACCGGCAGAAGAGATACTATTGCTTCCTCCCTGTGCCAAGGTAAGCTCATAAAGACCCGTGAAAAGATGCCCAATAGTGAAAACATCCTCACCGAACGTCCCTTCACGGACAATGCTTTTCGGCGGAATGCCAGGAACTTCAGCAGCTTTTAAGCGATAGGTGTAGGAAGGTGTTCCCAGTTCTATTGCTATATTGATACTGCCGTCCGGCAAAGACGTGCCGTTCTTACAGTGTGTGTCATGTGGAAGAATGGATGCCTTTAGTCCATCGTAGTAGCCGAAAGAGAAAATGTCACTGCCGCTGCCGTCGGTATCAAGGAAGACATTGCGGAAAATGATTTTCTCACGAGTATGGTCTGTGGAGGAGCTTCTGACGAAACGTATATTGTCAGAAGTGAAGTCTCCGCTTCCCGTGGGATCAATAATCAACAGGGGTATCCTGCCTGTGAAGAACTCCCGTCCTTTGTCCTTGAGCTGTGCGTAACTCAACTCCGCCATATTGCCCGTTACCGATGTACCCGTAACACGGACATCGGAAAGTGAAAGGGCACCAGAGGCTACAGCTTTGATGACAGCCCTGCAGGAAGCGGATTCGGAAATATTGGGATTTTCCTGGATATTCACACATAGATGGTCATTTCCCACACCATCTACGGATAAGAAGACCAAATTCCCACATTTCCTGACAAGAAGGCGCTTTCCTGATATCGAACTGACAGGAATGGTTTTCCTGAGCGTCCCGTCTTCAATGACTTGAATTCTTGTTGGAGCAACTATGCGGAAACCGTATTTGCAGGAATTCTCAGAGACTGTGGTATATCCGATGTCGAATGAAGGAAAGGAGGCTGGGCAGACCAATTCAACAGAACCTTCCGTCCCGAAGAGAAGGGCGGAAACTGCCGTTGCTTCTGTCCCATCACCACTGCGTATGAGGGCATCGGTGAACCCGCTGCGGACAATTTTGAAATCTTGGGAGAACCATCTGGCTGCGGATGTATCAACCTTCTCCGTAATATTTGTCCGTGCAAGCCAGGTCCTGTCAAGCAGGTGCAGCAGGCTGTCCGGACCAACTGTATGGAAGTTCATCCTATTTCCGTCATCACCCCAGATGAGATAGTTCCCGGAAAGAAACGGACTTCCGTACTCCCGTCCTATTACAAGTGTCCGTTTGGAAGAGGGCAAATCATAAGGACTATTCTGGTAATAGCTTCCTGTATTCTTCTCCGTTGTATAATTTGGAGATTCTTCGTAGGAAGTCGAAGAAAGTGTCTGCAACAGGCTGCTTTCATCGTCACGGATAATGCCGGTTACCCTGTGATGGTAAGCCTTGTTGGTGGCAAAGTCCCAAAGAAGGTTTCCTCGGCTGTCAAGATAGGAACTATAGAGGGTTAGACCATAGCGTAGGGCTAGACCGCTTTCAACACGGAGCCGCTCTGCTGGTGTCAGCATATGGTTGAAAACAATGAACTCTGGGATATACCCATCAAAGGATGCCACGTCTCTTGTCATATCAAGATAGGACTGGCTGAACCGAGTATCCCTATGTCCAGGAGCACTTCCGACAGTGACTAACGAGTGTTTCGGCTCACCCCATACGGAATGTACAGGCCGGTTAGCCCACATATAGGAAACAACCCTAGGGAAACGTTCCAGAAATTCTGGTTTGGTTTCTTTCTCGGCAGAGCCATAAAGCAGGTCCTCTCCCTGTGCTTTGCCGTAGTCAAGGTATGCTCCACTGCCAGCATGATGTACCTTATCCTTTCCTACCAGAGTTTCTTCTCCATTTCGTCCCTTTAAGCCAAAAAGTGCCGCATCGGAGGAGGAGGTGGTTGCTATGGGGGCAAAGATTCCGATGACAGTTCCTTGGGCAAGGGAACTGTAGGATAGTGCCAGTTCCTTTTGGAAGATAGAGCCTGAAAACCTGAGTGCAGGATGAAAATTGATACTGTGCGTGTCTAGGAAAGGAAGGGCATTGGTATTTACCAATGTGGGATTGTTTCTGTTTCGAGAAACTGTTGTTACAGAATCGCCCGAAAGGTCTATCCAATGATAAGTTCCTAACAATGAGGATGAGGTAGGGACAGTCCGGAACCATGCTTCGGGGGCAATTCTTGCCCTTGGAACCTGAGCGGATACGGAAATAGCCATACCAGCAAAAACAACAAGGGCGGACAATGGGAGTAAATATCGTCTCATGGGCCTGTAAAATTAATAAGCATTAAAAAGTGGATAACTCAGAATGTGCAATAAACCTATATGGCTGAAATCATCTTGCCCTAATTTCAGCCAACACTCAAACGCCACGAATAAGAAGGATATATTTCGTAGACGGAGAGTGAAATCCATTCAAAGAATGAGTTACGACCATAAACCTGTTATTAGTTATATCCTTGTTGGCAAAAGTATATAACATTCTTGAGAAATCCAAAGAAATCGGAAATTATTTTTGAGATTTTTTTTGTTTTATTGCACCATATTGCATCTCATGGCTATTTGAGAAGGCTTCGTTTTCATAGTTACGACACTCAATTAGAACTGACTTATTATAAAAATATTCTGATTATCAACACCTTATCGATATTAATATCTCATCGAAAAAGGGCTTTGAAGATTTTTTAACTAAGATGGGTACTGGTGTGAATGCTCAACAACGTGCCGTTGCGGTCCATCATTTGGACATGCCTTGGCGACCTTCGGACTTAGAGCAGCGTAACGGACGAGCGGTGCGCAAGGGAAACCTTATCGCCAAGGAATTTGCGAATAACAAGGTCGATGTGATTATCTATGCCGTGGAGCGTTCTTTGGATAGCTACAAGTTTAACCTACTGCATAACAAGCAGCTCTTCATTAATCAGCTAAAGACAAACACACTTGGTAGTCGTACCATTGATGAGGGTTCGATGGATGAGGACAGCGGTATGAACTTCTCAGAATATGTAGCAGTGCTTTCTGGCAATACCGACCTTTTAGTGAAAGCAAGATTGGATAAGAAGATTGCCACCTTGGAATCCGAGCGCAAGAACTTCCTCCGTGAGCGTGATGCCGCAACGGGCAAGTTGGCAGAGATTGAAAGTTCCGTATCTTTCCATTCGGACAAAATCAAGGAGGCACAGTCTGACCTCACTCTATTTGAGCAGCGTGTAGAACGTGATGAGGAAGGTACACCTATAAATAAACTGACAATCAAAGGTGTGGAAGACAGTACCGACATCAAGGCTATTGCTGCACGTTTACAGGAGATTGACGAGAAAGCTCGTACCAAAGGGGAGTACAACAAAATTGGCGAAATCTATGGTTTCTCCATTATGGTCAAGACAGAGAGTACTTCCAAGGACTTGTTCGACTGTTCGGTGAACCGCTTTTTTGTGAAAGGGCAGGAGAGTATCTACTATACCTATAATAACGGTAAGTTGGCAACTGACCCGAAACTTGCGTGTCAGAACTTTGTTAATGCCTTGGAGCGTATTCCAAAGGTGATAGAGTCGCATGAGAAGGAAATGGCAAAGGTTGTGGCCAATAAAGATGTTTACACCAACATTGCCAACAGTTCTTGGAAGAAAGAGGACGAGCTTCGCTCACTTAAAAGTGAAGCTGCTGAATTGGACAGAAAGATTGCGCTTACCCTTGCACCGCCGGAGGAGAAAACAGAGGAAAAAGAGGAAACAGAAGAAATGAAGCAAGGAGAGGGTTTATCCGATCATTATCATTCTGGAGGAGTAAAGAACGAAAGCTATCTTGTCCAAGACAAAGAAGATAATAGCCGTTTACAGAGTTTTAGACCCAAATGGAGGCACTAAACACATGCCGAGGGGCTAAATAAAAGTCAGACATCCGTATTGAATGTCTGACTTTTATCACTATACCTGCAAATAACCTTTTAGCTTATCTATTCCTTCTTTGTGCTTATCGGGAGTCTGTTTCTTAAGTTTACCTATATTCAGTAATTTCCATTGTACAGATGGATATTGGCTTAAATCACCTGCGCAACATTTCTCCCACTGTGGTGTTCCCTCCTCAAAGGAAACGAGGAATTCCTTGTCTGTATTTGTAAGGCAGTCATTTACCTTTTTAATAATAGATTTACGAGCCTGCTCATAGTCTGTATATGTAAATGGAATATCTGACATTCCCTTGAATTGGTTTTCAAGTACCTCCTCTTGGTTTATGCTATTAGGAGACAAGGATTCTACGATAGGCTTGTCGCTTCCCAATAAGCATAAGATAAGCCCGTCTTTTACATCTTCAAGTGTTTGGTCTTTCATGTATTTGCAGTCAAACATGTCACGTGGGTGCTGGCGGCTGAGAGCAGCTGTAATCTTTCCCCCATAAAGTTGAGAATAAGGAACTATACGTGCCTTACAGCTGGCTTGAAACTCTTCCTTCGCTTTCGGACAGAGTTCCATAATTTCAACCTCTCCAAGTATGCCCCGCTTTGTACCATTTACCTCTATTTTCACCGTAGCGCCATCATGTGTGCACAGCAATTTCCATACTTCGGATTTATGTTCCACATGTATTCCGGGAATGGCACGTTCTATACTTGTTTTCAGTTTTCCGAGATGTTGATTTATCTTTTCCAAACTCGCCGTGCGTGGCTCTATCGGAATATAGGTAAGGTCAATATCAACCGAGTAACGCGGCATATTCTGGTGGAACAGGTTAATAGCCGTACCTCCATGAACAGCAAAGTCCGTTATCTTGTAAACCAAAGGCATAATGCGTAGTAACAATGCCACCTGCTTTTTATATTGTTGATCATTCATAGTCGTTTAATTCTTTTGGGATAATCATCTTATACTTGCTGATATATATACCGGATTTGACGAGTTGGAGTTTATGTGTCCCCAAATCTATTTTTGTAAGGTCTAAATCTTCATACCAATAATGCCCCGCTTTCTCAGCCATATATAGAAACAGCCTCTTCATTTTGTAATGTTTTGTGGTTTCCAATAACGATTGGACGACATTCGGACGCAGAGTGGTCAACTGTTCCATTATATAAAATAAATCCATATAGTTATATTGGCGTGGTGTTAACAGCAGACATTCCATAAAGGCCTGCTCAGGGGAGGATATAAGCAGCCTCCAGTCCAAGTATGTTAAAGTTGTTATCTGTGCACTGATAAACACCTCTGTCTTGAAAAACTTAAATTCACGGTCGAAAATGTCATGCTTCATCCATTGTGGCATTTTATCACTTGCCGTTGATACCATTAACAGGGGTTTACCCATAGGAACATAATGGTTGAAGCCCCAAAGCTCCAAAGCAGAATGCGCTGCAACACGAAAACTCTTTCCTACTTGTTCGTTAAAGGACTGCAAAGCACCAAAAGCGGACAGCGTGTCGCCTGTGCGGTACATGACTCCCTTACATAGAGAGGATAACCAACCAGAAGAACGATACCTGCTCAACAACTGCCTGGAATAGCCATGCTCTATAAGCCATGTCGCAAACAGCAATCCGTTCTTTTGCCCGGATTGAAGCATTTGGTTTATTTTTTTTCCTTTTAGTATACTCATAGTTTACTTGCTGTAATTAAAGCCAACCGCAAAGGTACAAAAGACTTTACTAATTACAGTCGATTGGTTGAATTATTTTCCTGAAAGTAAACTAATAGTTGACTTGCAGGATAATATTTCAACCATAGTGAGGAAAAAGAGGATGAAATAAAACATAAACATTTCCAACATACTTGTATAGAACTGACTTCTACCACCCTTCTCGCTTCCGTACCATTTCATCTATCTCTTCCCGAAGGAAAAGTAACCTGCCATTGGCTTTAAGATAGGGAATTTTTCCTGCCCAAACCCAGTTGTATATAGTCTTTTGTTCCACCTTCAAAATTTTGGAGACATCTATGATATCCAAGTATTCGGGTTTCAATGGAGGGTGAATGGTCGTATCTACTTCCTGTTCCCGTAGGACAAGCAGACGGTCGAGCATGTCTTCCATATTCTTCAGTTTATCAAACAGGCGTTTCTGCCATGCATTTTCTGGCTGTTGATCTAAGTATGGCATAATTCTCCTTTTTGATAATTCCCACTTGTATCTTGTATCAAAATATGCTGCTCTTTCATATAGGCAATATATTTCTTTGCAGTTCTGTCCTTGATTTCCATTTTGTGCATCAGAACCTCACAAAGTTCTTGGTAAGTGAGCTTGAAAGAATTTCGGAAGGTTTCTTTGACAACGGCAATGAGTTCATCAGTCTTGCGCTTTTCCTTGTCCTCTTTAGACTTCTCGCCACGATAGACGTGCATGTCCTCAGCCTTATCCCAGCCGAAAAGCATCATCGGTACGTCCAACGGACTTCCGTCACGGACTTTCAATGCCTTTACGACCGAGTATTCAGGATTGTCGTCCTTTTCTATGGAGAGAATGCCCGCCGCCTTGCGTTGAAGTTCCGATCCTATATGCCCACGTAGCTTTATACCATTAGGCACAAAATGAAGCACACAGATGATGCAAGTATTGTATATTCCTGCTAATCGGTAGAGTTCATCAACAATGGCTATACTTTCCGTTTCATCGTTGGCGGAACGTATTAAGTCGGCTATACCATCTATTACCACAAGATGAATACCTCCATGTTTGTGGTAAAACAAATCCATACTCTCACGGATAAGTTTCAAGCGGTCCTTGCGTGAGAGCGAGGCTAGATATAGGGAATGGTAAAACTTCGGCACATTTTTCAGTGAAGCGCGTTGTAAGGTTTTACCCAAGTTTTTATGCAGTTGTGCCTCGGACTGTTCCGTATCGTAGTGTAATACCGCCAAGCCGTTAGGGTTGGGCGTAATTTCCAATCCCAATGTCCTCTCGGCAGGTAACCGTTCTGTTCCTAATGTCCCAGTAAGAATGGCAGCCACATAATTACTTTTACCAGTTCCTTCGCCGCCTGTAATACAAAGCAGATTATCCTGCGTACCCAGCGGCACACCATTTACTGCTACGATGGACTTTGAAGCATCAGGAGGATTCTCATAGTCTATTTCACATGATTGTAGCATCATAATTGTATGGGTATATATACTTGACAGCTTGTCTGTTAACAAAGAAGTTAAATCCTTTGCAGTCTTTCCCAAAGCAAAAAAATCAGAAATATCCTTTTCGGTTTTTGTTCCTCGCAAAGAAAGACTCAGACAAAATACATGGTATGGTTCCAACTGCTTGGCCTGCCTCTCTGCTTCTCTTAATCCGGTTTCATCCGTGTCATAAAGCAGAATGATGTGTCGAAATCTTAGTTGCAGGCTTTCGATAATAGGCTCAGGGATGGAGGCTGTTTCGCTATTGAAACAGATTGCATTAAAATGGTGCGAAGATAATGACAATACATCTTTCTCTCCGCCAGTGATAAATAAAATATCCCCTTTACTTGGTAACTGTTCAAAACCAAAGATATAATCCTTCGATTTATCCCCTCCATAAAGGAACCGTAACTTGCTGTTTGGGCGGTATATCTTGACAAAATCGCCCATTACATAACAAAAGATAGGTTCATTCTTAGTAGAGGTTAGACTAAAAGGATTCCCTTGATTGGAAATTGTCTCATAACGGAACAGTGACTTCACATGATATTTTTGTAAAACCTTGTCAGTTATTCCATAACGTTGCCAATAGGCGATTTCGTCTGCCCTGAAAGGTTGTTCGTATAGCTTGAATATCTTTTTCTTTTCGGAAAGTTCTTCTTTTGCATTGGTTGATGTTGAAGAAACAAGACGAATGTCCTTGAGAGATTTTGTTTTTCTATTCTCGTCAGTCTTAAAATCCATGGTAATATTGAGATTTAAATCCTGTATGATAGTCAATAAGACTTTCTTGAAATCCGATCGAACATCGAGACCAAGCATCGTTGCTGCAAACCAAAAGCAATCACCCGAATATGCCTCGTTCCCAAAATCCTTCATGCGGTAACATTGCGATTTTGTATCAAGGTAGATGTTGCAGGATGCCCGTTTGTCCTTATAAAGTGGATTCCGGAATTTCCGTTTGGGAACGAAATCAATCGGCATATAGAAACAAAAAATTTCCAGTCCCCTGTTTGTGTGTTCCAATATCTCTTCCTTAATGTTCATAGCTCCTCAAACGAAATTTGTGAGTCTCCCATATATCCTTTTAGGATACCGTCCTTGTAAGCATTGAGCCTTTGAAGAGCTTCCACTCTACGAAAACCTTTGAAGGAAGCACGTCCCGTCTTGATTGCAATATATAATCCTTTGAAAGGATAGACCACATGATTGCAGGAAACATAACGATAAGGGATTACCTGACTGTCTCTCCATCGTGCCAGTGAAGCTCTGGATATACCGAGAAGGCGCAATACATCAGAAGAGTTCAGTTCAATCTTTTCTTCCAAAACAACATAATTCTGTTTCAGTTCAAGAATGAAGCCTGCAATTCGATCTATACTTTCTTTCAAGGAATGTATCTCTTCCAAAAGAGTGGCAGAAAGCATGTTATTCTCTGTCATTATGCATCAGTTTTTTAATAAGTTTCTCAATAGCTTCCATCATATCTCGAAATTCAGACATATTATTTTGTTTTTTTACTATACGGTTGGCTAGAAATATGATATGCTGAATCATTCTTTTGTGATCTACATGACAGAGCTTGTTCAATAAAAAGATGAGATCTTCTTTTTCAATTGTAAAGAAACTATGGCCTTTATCTTCAGTGGTATGCACCAAAGATTCTATCATTCCTTTGGGAAGATGCAAAAGAAGCACATCCATATCGAATGCGGAGGCACATTTGGTATAGGTCTCAATTCTCAAATCCGTCTGCATCTTACAATGTTTCCTAAAATTGGAATACTCCATGCCAGCACCTTGGGCTCGCATCTTGCTGTTATCGCAAGAAGACAGCATGGTTTCAAGAGTGGGAAGCACGATAAACAAGCGTCCCTCTCCCTTTTGAGGTATCATCTTCTTATCCATTTTGTGTATTTAATTGATTTCTTAGTGCAAAGTCCCAAAGAAATAAACCTTTTTTAAGAATATTGGATTG
>ERZ772904.420-NODE-420-length-12683-cov-10.3569_pt1 | contig 12683 bp, 12 predicted proteins | sample MGYA00512122_ERZ772904 | MGnify/ENA primary metagenome ERZ772904 (study PRJEB29015, sample SAMEA2738104) | human oral metagenome | biome: human oral; feature: human-associated habitat; material: saliva | place: China | collected 2269 ... | reverse complement strand
TTGTATTTGCCAGTATGACCGGTAATACCGAAGAAATTGCAGATATTGTAGCAGACAAATTACGTGACTTGGGCTTGGATGTCGATGTTGATGAATGTACAACTGTTGACGCTTCAGACTTCTTGGAAGCAGACATCGCTATCGTTGCGACCTATACTTATGGTGATGGTGAATTGCCAGATGAGATGATGGACTTCTACGAAGACCTAGCAGATCTCAACTTGAATGGTAAAATCTACGGAGTGGTCGGCTCAGGAGATACCTTCTACGATGAATTCTGTAAGGCTGTCGATGACTTTGACCGCGTTTTTGTAGCGACAGGAGCAGAAAAAGGTTCAGAGTGTGTTAAAGTTGATCTTTCTGCCGAGGAGGAAGATATTGAACGCTTAGAACAATTCGCAGAAGAATTGGCTGCTAAAGTAGGATAATCATAAAAGTGCACTGATGCAATCAATCAGTGCATTTTTCTTATCATGACTTGGGATTTTACTAGCCTATTTGGTGGCTTTTTGATACAATAATTCAAATAAAGGAGGAGACTGTATGGATTTAGATATTATTCGTCAAGAAATTGATCAAATTGACGATCAAATTGTCAAACTGTTAGAAGAACGAATGCATTTGGTTGAGGATGTAGTTGCCTATAAGAAAGCTTCGGGTAAACCAATTTTAGATACCAAGAGAGAAGAAGTTATTTTTGAAAAGGTTAGAAGTCGTGTAGAGGACAAGCGCTATCAGGAGACTATTGTCGCGACTTTTTCTGACATACTCAAACGTTCGCGTGATTATCAGGATAAGAATATCAAATGAAAAAAGAACAATTTTATCCGCTAGGAATTTTTCTAGCTGCCATGGTGGGCGGACTTGTCCGCTATCTAGTTTCCACTTGGTTACCAGCCAGTCCAGATTTTCCTTGGGGCACTCTCTTTGTCAACTATCTGGGCATTTTCTGCTTGGTTTATTTGGTAAAAGGCTACCTGATCTATAAGGGGACTAGTAAGGGCTTGGTTTTAGCACTGGGGACGGGTTTTTGTGGAGGTTTAACAACCTTTTCTAGTCTCATGCTTGATGCTGTGAAACTGCTTGATACAGGGCGTTATCTTAGTTTGGTCCTGTATTTGCTTTTGAGCATCGGAGGAGGCCTGCTCTTGGCTTACTATTTGGGGAGGAAGAAATGGTAATCATTTATCTTGCAATTACTTGTGGTTTCGGAGCTTTAGTACGGTATATCTTTTCCCGCTATAATCAAGCTTCTAAATTGCCCCTCGGAACGCTTATAGCCAATCTTTTAGGTTGTTTTTTGATTGGATTATTCTATAATCATGTGGAGTCTAAGGAAGTCTATGCTATTCTAGCAACAGGATTTTGTGGCGGTTTAACGACTTTTTCGAGCTTGAATGACGAACTGCAAAGACTGTTAAGTGATAAGAAGGTATTTTATTCTTATCTGACTTTGACCTACCTAGGTGGTTTGATTGCGATTTTTTTAGGAATTCTGCTATGTAAGTGTCTAGTGTTTTGAGGTAAATAGAAAATATTGAGTTAACGGAAAATTCCGTTAGCTCTTTTTTGTATTTTGGGAGAAAAAATGTCAGATAATATTGAAATTATTATGGATATTGATTCGTTAGAAATTTTCGATGTAATAGATCTTAATGAGAATGAAAATATAGTTGATCTTGTCTCTGAAGAAAATTCTGAAGAAAAGGTATCTTCATACGATGACCTCAATAGAGTTTGGCTTGGGAAAGGGTATTATTATAAGCCCTCTAGTCTACTTTGGGAAGTTATTAAAGATGATGTTATTCATGAACTAAAGCCTAGAATTAAGTTTGGCACTTATCCGTACTCCAGGAGAGCGAGAGATGGAACATGGGGACAAACTAGCCAACTGACTTATGATGAATCCCTGTGGTTGACTCTAGAGTTTAATCCAGAATTGATGGGGTATGTGTAGGAAAATAAATGATATATCTTAATTCTACACTTTGTTAATATCAAAAAACCTGGCATCTAACCAGGTTAAGGAGGAAACAAATGAAACAATTAGTAAAAATATTTACTAAAGTGACCATGTATACTTTTTTAGGTTACGCTTTGTTTATGATTAGGTTGGTAGGTGGAGGTCAAACTTTATTGTCCTTAATACTAATTAGTTTAACTGTAACCGCCTTAATTTATTGCTGTACGGTTATTGAATCATTTTTAAAACAAAGAAAAAAATCCAATAGGCGATAGTTAATACATAAGTGAGAGAGTTCTTAATAGATTTCTTAAAGAATGCATTAAATCCAATCAACAAAGGACTAAGAATGGTTGATAGGACTAAAATGATATAGAAAGCGGTAAGAACTATATTATAGCTAGGATAATCCGATAAAAGTTCGAAAGCTTTTGGTATTAAGCTACTGAAAAAACTATTTACAGCAGTTTTCCAAGAGGATAAATCGGGATTTGTACTCATCTTATCCAATATTGATTGAAAATTAGCTGGGATTTGATTACTAACTGAGAATATTGTCGTTAGAGTACTTAGGACAGAAGGAACCATTTCAGTGATTAGTAGCTTTATGTCTTTTGATTTGAAATAAACATAGCAATTGACAACGATAAGTAGAATGATTTGAGTCATAGTAATTACTTGTTTATGTTCTTGAATAAAACCTAGAAGTAAGTTTCCTAGAGATAGTGTAATTACTAGAAAAATGATAATCCACATACCTGAATTATTTGATGAGCTACTAGGTTGAGGATCACCGTATGTTAAAAATATATTTGTTGTAACACTTTGATCGATGTATTGATTTCCATGTCCGTAATGAGTTTGGTTATTATTTTTGTTTAGCATGTCACCTCCATGACCACCTACCGAAAATTATTATAACACAATATATATGAGGAGTAGTTATGTCTAATAGGCTTAAAAATCTAAGAAAAGAAAAATTGCTAACTCAAGCTGACTTAGCAAAAGTTTTGAATACTAACCAGTCTCAATACGGAAAATACGAAAATGGAAAAACAAATCTTAGTCTAGAAAATGCTCAGATTTTATCAGAATATTTTGGTGTAACACTTTCATATTTACTAGGACTTGATGATGATTCTTGTATTGATGGAAGCAAAAAGATGACCCCATTTCAGTCACTGGTTAGAGATAAAGAGATATCCTTGAAGGAGATAAGTGAGGCAACTGGTATAGGATACTCTACTCTTGGAAATTACAACCAAGGAAGTAGAAGTCCGAATGCTAAAAATGCGCAATTACTATCAGAATATTTCGGAGTATCTATCCCATATCTACTCGGTTATGAAGAGAACTCTACGGTCGATAAACCAAACGCAACAATATTGACAGAGTTTGTTAAAAAACTTTCTTTTATCAGTGAAAAAAAGTTAAAACTCCTACAGGAATACATAGAACTTGATAAAAAGGAAAGAGATATTATCAAACAGATAAAGGAAATAGTTCGATAATTTATTGATTGTCCCTTTAAAATAGAATTTCTCATTATACATTATGATATAGCTGTGAATAAATCACCATCAGCTGGTGATAAGAAAGGATAACCCAATGACAAGACAAGCGCAACAATCACGTGACCTAGTATTGAAAGAAATTATGAAGTCACAAAATATGACAAAAACGAGAGCACATTTAATTTTGAAAGAGCTAGAGGAATTTGGTTTGTTTCAGTTTTCTGATACTGGTCAGTTTTTGTTGAAAGTAGGTGTTTAGTATGAAGCGAATTTCTGCAAGCCAGATTCAATCAAGTGAAAGATTTTATAGAATACCAAAAATATTTGTTGAATCGCCACTTTATAAACCGATGAGTACAGATGCTAAATTTACATACGCTATCTTGAAAGACCGTTTTGAACTATCTCTTAGAAATAACTGGATTGATAAAAATGGAGATGTCTATCTGATTTATACAATTACTGAACTTCAAGAAATTTTAGGCTATGGTAATAAAAAAGTTATTAAACTAAAAAAAGAGCTCCAGGAATATGGCCTCTTAGAAGAGGTTCGACAAGGTTTGAATAAGCCTAATCTACTGTACTTGGGCAATATTGACTATCAAGTTCTCCCTGCTGAAGAAATTTACTCCAACCCATCGGCAACGGCGGAAATGTCAAAACGACACTTCCAAAAAAATCAAGGAAATGTTAGAACGACATGTCAAAAAATGTCGAAACGACACGCTAATGATACTGAGAATAACGAGACTGAATTATCTAACGATACTAATCGATACGAGAACGAATCTCCTTTATCTGATTTATCGATTTCTGAAGCATTTAAAATGGGGCAACATGGTTTTCTTTCTCCTCAACTAGTTCAGAAACTCAGTTTGTTTGGAAAAGATGCAAAAATTCTTGAAAATAAGATTTATCAATCAAAACGTAAAGTTGAGACAGATTACAAGAACCTCTTAGCTAATCAAGAAATTTATGGAGAGGTGTGGCTGCAGGATCTTGAACGTGAGCTTGATAAATTGATTTTTAAAATTAAAACAGGAGAGATTGAAGGAAAATCAATACAGAATGTTCCAGCGTACTTCTACAAAATGATGATTCATTTTTGGAAGATGGCTTTGCTAATTGAAAAAGAACAGGGTTTCCTGGAGCTATCAGGACAAAGTGAGTATGCTAGAAAATTCCCTGAAGAGTGTCCTAGTGTGGTTGCACATTATTATCCAGACAAACTATCAGAGATTAAACTGAATCACTTTTTAGCTGAGTTGTCTAAAGACACTGTGACTTGTTAAAAGAAAGAGGCAACACAATGCAAGAACCATTCACAATCAATCTTCCTAAGATTACAGAAAAGCAATTACTTGCGCGCTACGATGGCATGATTCGAGAAGCTATTGAAAAAGCTTTTACGGAACAAGAACTTTACAAACCAATGATACGCATGGCTGGTCTCTGCCGTTGGCTTGATGTATCAAATACAACTATTGTTAAATGGCAAAAGGCAGGAATGCCTCATATCGTTATTGATGGAGTCACACTCTACGACAAACACCAAGTTAGAAAATGGCGACATTTATGTCATTCCTCTCAGCAATGTGACGATTTATAAAAAATCGTCTGAGAACTAAACTCTTGACCTAAGCAAGTCATAAAACTACTTTTGTTCTTTGAAAATTGAATATCTCCACTGTCCTGATTAGCGCAGTCTAGGCATAAAAAGAAGAATAGGGGCGGTGTGTATCTAGAAAGTATATCTAGTGCTGACTGCATGATGTAAAGTCACGGTTGACTTGTCCCGTAAGACGAAAGAGTTTGCGATTTCTAAACTATAAATCGTGCGTAAAAAACACAGTAGAGATGTACGGCATCAACTCGGCATGGCTGTAAATCAGCCTTTGATTCAAAAAGGAGGACAATATGAATCAAATAAAATCAACTAGTGAGGTTACACTCACTGACTTAAGACGACTAGGTTTGCAAGGTGATGCAACTGCACGACTTGCAAGTGGTGAAGAAATGAAATTAACTAGTAAGTATGGTCTTATTCCTAAAAAAGGATATGTAGCAGGAAAACTTCAAATCGTTGAAATGATTGCAGATTACTCTAAAATCTATAGAGATATACGCACCATTAAACGTGGGGATGTTTTAGTTGCCAGACGAATCAAACAGGGGAATAAACTAATCTTACAGCTAACTGGTAAAGGTTATCACCGACCTAACGGTAAAATTTAACAGATAGAGCCTCATCTATCTGTTTTAGGGAACAAGGAACTATTTCTTTGTTGCTGAAAGCAGATAGGTGATGTTATGAAAAGGTGAAGAAATGAGTATTATACAGATCATAGTTACAGCTATTCTTTTATCATCAGGGATTCTGGTATCTATGACTTTTATACCAAATAAATTGTCTGATAAAATCTCACGAAAACTAAAAGACTATTCAAATAAGCATTGTTTTAAATAATATCAAAAAGGAGAAATCAAATGGAAATCATGAATGAAGTTAAGAAAGTTATGTTGGCTAGTGTTATCGCAACCGCAAGTGTTGGAGTAACGACGCAAGTTACTGCAGAAGAGGTAAAACCTTCAGAGCTAACTTCAGGTAACCAACAGAAGACAGTAACTCAAAAAACAGTTACAGAAACTGATGTCGCACTCTCTCAAGCAAATGTGGAACAGGCAAACGCAGTTGTAAAAAACCAGGAGGAGATTGTAAAATCTAATCAAAACGAGGTAAACGATGCAGAGAAAGTAGTTGAAGAAGCAACAGAAGCTGTTACTCAAGCGGAGAAAGCTGTCAAGGAAGCTACTCCTAAAAATATCCAGAATGCAAAAGAAGATGTTTCTGTAAAAGAGGTTGCTGAGAAGAAAGCTCAAGAAGGACTATCCACTTCTAAAGAGCAACAAAAGCTAGCTGAAAAGAATGTTACTGATCAGGAAACAAATGTCAAAGAAGCTACTAGAAAACTTGTTGACAAAACAAAAGAAGTTACAGATGCAGAACAAACTGTAGCTGAAAAACAGGCTATTTTAGACGGCACTGGAGTTGCAGATGTCATCGCCAACGCTGAAGTAACTAAGCGAAACTTGGAAATGAGCGAAAAAGTTGCATCACAAGCTCGAGAAGATTTGGTGACTGCTAAAAAAGCGGATGACCAACGTGCTTCTAAACTGAAACAGGCAGAAGTAGAGGTAACGAGTACTGAAGGAACTAGGTTGGTGAAAGCGCAGGCGCTAGATCAAGCAACCACTCAAGCTACTAACGCTGAAAATCAGTATCGAGTAGCTAAAGATAATCTATCTAAGGCTCAAAGTATCCTGGATAGTTTGACAACGACCTCTATCACTTATCCTGCTGGCTATGTAGAAGCTTTGAAGGCTTACTTCAAGAATCCTACTGAAGAGAATTCCAAAAAGTTACATGAAATTGCCAAGAAAGGAATGATAACTGCTGGCTTTAAAACTCCTGATGGAGGTAATAGCTATTACAGCAATCCAGTTTCCCCTTTTAAACAAAGTGAAGTAGATAAAAAAACTGTAATTGAAAACGTTAATTATCTATCTACTGAAATTCAAGAGGAACTTGCTTCTTTCAATGCGCATCTGATTAATGATTTCCGTCGGGTGATGGGAACGGATGATATTCCAGTTCTAGTGAATCGAGATATGCAGAAAGTGGCACAAAAGGCTACTCAACTATCGACCAATCAATATGGACATGATCAGGCTACTTTGGATGTTGTCGCGAAAGAAGTAGGTTTAAATCAAGGGCATCAAGGTTTTCTTTCTGAAAATATAGGATTTCAAAAAACAGGGGATGTAGTGACACTAGCTGATTTGAAACAGCAGTCATACAACAACATTGTTATGATGCTATTTCATGATAAACTTGCTGATTGGGGTCATGCTTTGAATTTTGCAGGACTTAATCGCAAGTCAGTCATGTTACAGTATATCGGTGTAGCAACTCGAAAACTAGATCGAGGTTTGGTTGCGATGCACTATGTTGGAACAGATTCTAAAACAATTGATTTACTGAAAAATGAGTTCCATCAAAATGTTAAGATTAATACTAAGAACAATGTAGATAGTCTTCAGAAAAAAATTCAAGTAGCCAGAGACTCTGTAGTACAGGCTCAGGATGCTTTTGATGATGCGCAAACTACTAACAAAGATGCACAAGCTAGAAAAGAACAAGCACAGACAGAATATACTCAAGCAGAAGTTGTTGCGCAAAATGCAGTGACTAATCGTAAAGACATTCAGAATATTGCATTAAAAACTCCTGAAGCAGAAGCTAAGTTGAAGCAGGCAGAAGCAAACCTTGAAAAAGCTAGTTTAGAAAATAAACAAGCGCAAGAGGCTTTGGAACAGTTGAATGCAGATGTTAAAACTAAACGTGAAGTGCTCATGGTTGCTAAAGAAAAACTAGCTGAAAAACAAACGGAATGGCAATCGCTGAATGAAGTTTTGAAAGCTGAGAAAGAGGATTTGATTACTAAACAAGCTAAACTTACTAGAATTAAAGAACTTGTCCTCAGTCGTCAAGCTTTACTTTCAGAATCAACGGAAGCCTTGAAAGCATCAAAAGAGCGAGTGGAAGTTTTAAAGAATGCCCCTCAACTCTTATCAAAGGCAAAAGTTAGTCTTGAAGCTGCTCAAGCAGTTTTGAAAGAAAAGAAATCAATTCTAGAGTTAGCACTAGCCAAACTAGCAACTGGACAAGAAGAACAAAGAAAGGTATTAGAGGCTCATAAAGAGTTATTGTTGGCTTATCGTGATTATCTGAAAGCACAACAAGAAATTGAGCATCAAAAAGATTTAGAGGTTCAAAAAGTAAGTATTGAACAAGATGAAAATTATCCTACTCCAGTAGTTCCAAATGACAAGATTTCGAAGTATGTCCAAGATGAAGTTAAGAATCAAGTAGCAAAAGTGGAAAATCCAGTCTATCAAGCTCCAGCTACAACAAATGAACTCCCTAAGACGGGAGAAAAATCTTCAAGTCTTTGGTTATTGGGGATGGTAACTATATCACTTTTAAGTTTGATGAAAATCAAACGAGAATCTAAGGAAAATTAAATTAAGTAAAGTCATCAAGGTTTCTTGGTGACTTTTTGATTGGAGGAAAAATGATTATTGTATGTTTTAGAGCAAGAGCTCCTTCAAATTATTATCGAAAGTAAATAAAATTGAATACTATAAAACAAAATAAAGAGCACAACACTTTTTCATTCTGTGTTGTGCCTTGAATGAGACGAAAGGAATGAATTATAAATATGAAATTCAATAATGAAACAAGAGCATTCGGATCAATCCGAAAAACAAGACGATGGGGAACATGTGGAGTTATTCTTGGTCTAGCTAGTTTAAGTCTTCTAAGTCCAGCTATGGCAGATGAAATAACTGAAAATAAGGCTACGAATGCTCCCTATGCACAGACGACTCCAAGTAGTATTTCTACAGATAATCAAGGAAAAAGTGGTCAAAAGCAGGGAGCATTACCTATTCAAGTTCCTCATACAGAACTAGATTCTGCTGTTGATAAGGCTAGGGATGCAGGTTTAGTAGTTGTAAAAGAAAATCCAGTCGATAAAGGTATTGCAGAAACGGAAACAGACGCAAATGCAAAGTTGGCTGATATAAAACAAGACTATGCCAATCAAAAAGAACAGATTGAAAAAAAAGTAGAGGAATATAAGAATCAATCTAAATCGGAAAATACTAATGTTGAGCATATTAGAAAAGAAAATCCAGTTGATAAAGCTATTGAGGAAGAAAACAAACGATTAACCAAAGAGTATGAAGAGGCAAAGGCTAACCATTCATCGACTAATGTTGAAAGTATTGTTGGAAATAAGCCTTTGGTAGATTCTAAAGATGGTTTATCTTTATATGGTGGTTTTGATCGAACTTATGCAACTAGTACAGGTTTTCATGGTATTCCTTTGGAGACTATAAAGAAATTCAGTACTCTAACAGAAGAAGAATTTAACAAAAGATTAGAGGCTTTGAAAGAACAATGGAGAAGCAGTTATAAAAATGAAGATCAAATTAGACAAAAGTTAGCTGGTTCTGGTGTTGGTTCTGATTGGCTTAGTTCAGAGTTAGAAAACTTACTAGGTTCAGATGCTTGGAATTTTAAGGATAAGATTTATGAGTTGAGACATAAAGACGTGGGAGGAATTAAATATTATGACTTCCTGTTATTAAATGATAAGGGAAAGACACATGCGGAAACTTTGATTGGAAGTATTCGTTGGAAAACAGATACAAAAGTGGAAGATATAGCTGGAGTAGCAGATAAATTTGTCAATAGAGCTTATAGGGATCGATGGAAAGAAGGTACGGGCGATACGACTTTATCTACAAAGTTTTATGATGTTCATAAAGGGTTGACATTTAAGCTAGCTAATGTTGGAGAATTTGAAGATGGTAGTAAACTAGATCTACGTTTTACGGTTGCTGAAGAGCCAAAAATTGCTTACAAGAATGGTAGTACTATTTATTTGAATACAGATAAGGACAATGCGATGTATAGAGAAGTTGGAAGTCTACCTACTCTAACTGTTAGTAAGTCAGCTAAAGATGATAGTCTAATGTTCTATTATAGTAATTTGCAGAGTCTTAAATTTCATGTAGAATTTTTAAAGAATGGGAAAAAGACAAAAGTAGCACTTTCTACAATGATTTCGGATGTCGATTGGAATCAAGGTTCAGAGTTTGTGTTTAGTGATGTCACTTTAAAAGATCAGTTATATTCTCCAGATGAGGATAAACTAACGGATAGTGGTTCTGAAGGTTCTTATAAGCGAGGTTTAAAAATTTATGAAGGTCATAAAGTTTATGCTCCTTTTGGAGATGGGATAGCAGACGATAAAGCTCAAGCTCCTGATGGAACCTACTTGGTTAGTGGTTACGGAGACAGTTTTGACTATACTTTTTATGCAAGAAAAAGTGTTTTAGATGGAACGTTTAAGGATGGGGATATTGATACTATTAATTCTTATGACTTTATTCACGCTTCTGGAGGTTTACAGTTTAACTTATTTGGCTCCTCAGCTAAGGGTGTTGTCCATTCAACTGTGACACCTCCTAAATTAAAAGAATTACCTCCGACTCCATTAATAACGCCTGTTCCAGACGTTATTTCTAAACCTGAAATTCATTATCACTATAATTCCTTTGGAATTCGTCCGAACCTAGAAAAGTTTGTCAAGAATTCTACGGGGGAATCTATTAATAAAAGCTATGTACCAAAACTTTCAACGGTAGAGTGGGAATTAACAACGAAGCCTCTTCCAGCTAATCGTGAAGTGATTACAGACTTTGAGATTGTGGATGCCTTGCCTTCAGGTTTTGTATTAGATGTTGAAGCTTCAAAGAAGATCAATTCTGATTTTGAATTAACTTATGATAAAGCGAGCCATGTTGTTCGGGTGAAAGGCTTAGAAAGTTTGAAATCTAAGCTTAATCAAGATTTAAGTAAGGAAGTACAAGTACCAGCTCCAATTTTAGTTGGTAAAGTAACGAATGATGGTGCAACCTATAAGAATAACTTCCAATTAAAAATTAATAATAAGTACGAAAGTTATTCAAATATTGTTCAGGTATCAACACCTGGTAAACCGAATGACCCTGATAATCCAAATAACAACTTAATTCAGCCAATCAAACACAATCATAATAAGGATGGTGTTATTATTGATGGAAAAACAGTTCTAGCTGGTTCGACAAATTACTACCATATTACAATGGATTATGATCAGTATAAGGGAATAAAGGCAGATCCATCCGCTATTCTGAAAGGCTTTGGTGCAATTGATGATTATCCAGAAGAGGCAGTGACTACTAATCAATCAGATATTCGTTATATTGATAGCGAAGGAAAAGAAGTTTCTGGTATCTCAGTGTATCAGTATGATTCTATAGATTCCGTTGATAATGATAAGGTCAAAGCATTTCTTGCTAGTTCTGAAATTAAGCCCAAGGGTGCTTTCCAAGTATTTTTAGTAGATGATCCAGAAGCCTATTTTAACCAGTATATTAAATCAGGAAAATCGGTTACAATTATTAATCCAATGGTAACCAAGGAAGAACTACGAAATACAGGGAAATCATTTGAAAATACAGCTTATCAAGTTGATTTCGGTAACGGTTATCAAACAGATACAGTTGTAAATAACGTTCCTACTGCAAAACCAGGTAAGAAGAATCTGAACAAGGCAGGTGTGAACATCGGTGGTAAACAGGTATTGGCAGGCTCAGTCAACTACTACAAGGTAACGGCAGATTATAGCCAATACAAGGGCATTGAAGCGGATAAAGACCGTATTGCCAAAGGGTTCTATATCGTTGATGATTACCCAGAAGAAGCTGTTACAATCAATCAAGACGGTGTTCAAGTAACGGATTCTAAAGGTCAAGTGGTTAAAGGGTTGAAAATGGCTCTTTATGAAAGTCTAGAAAAGGCCCCATCAGGTGTACAAGAAGCTCTTAAATCAAGCAACTTCAAACCAAAAGGAGCTATCCAAGTGTTTGAGGCAGAGAATCCAGAAGAGTTCTACAAGACCTATGTGCAAGCTGGAGAAGTTCTGACGATTACCAATCCAATGACTGTTAAGAAGGAATTGGGTCAAACAGGTGGTAAGTATGAGAATACAGCTTATCAATTAGACTTCGGTAGTGGCTACCAGACCGATAAGGTAGAGAACAATGTTCCTACTGCAAAACCAGGTAAGAAGAATCTGAACAAGGCAGGTGTGAACATCGGTGGTAAACAGGTATTGGCAGGCTCAGTCAACTACTACAAGGTAACGGCAGATTATAGCCAATACAAGGGCATTGAAGCGGATAAAGACCGTATTGCCAAAGGGTTCTATATCGTTGATGATTACCCAGAAGAAGCTGTTACAATCAATCAAGACGGTGTTCAAGTAACGGATTCTAAAGGTCAAGTGGTTAAAGGGTTGAAAATGGCTCTTTATGAAAGTCTAGAAAAGGCCCCATCAGGTGTACAAGAAGCTCTTAAATCAAGCAACTTCAAACCAAAAGGAGCTATCCAAGTGTTTGAGGCAGAGAATCCAGAAGAGTTCTACAAGACCTATGTGCAAGCTGGAGAAGTTCTGACGATTACCAATCCAATGACTGTTAAGAAGGAATTGGGTCAAACAGGTGGTAAGTATGAGAATACAGCTTATCAA
>ERZ772904.416-NODE-416-length-12737-cov-8.25461_pt1 | contig 12737 bp, 10 predicted proteins | sample MGYA00512122_ERZ772904 | MGnify/ENA primary metagenome ERZ772904 (study PRJEB29015, sample SAMEA2738104) | human oral metagenome | biome: human oral; feature: human-associated habitat; material: saliva | place: China | collected 2269 ... | reverse complement strand
ACGATCCGTATTGTAGAGAAATTGTATATGATAATGATGTGTTTTCCTATAAAGGTGGAGATGGTGGCCGCAATTTATGTGGAGGATTAGGTGTTGTGTGGGGCTATCTTCCTATTTCACCATATTTTCAAGATAGGGAAGTAGGAATGGGTGATTATATAAATGGTGGATATGATTTCTTTAGGAGGATTATAAGGATTATTGATGATAGTGTGAAATGATGTTACATATAATATTTCTAGAATATCAAATGGCAATATCGTTTCATAAATGAAAGAGGTGCTCCTTAGGAGGCACCTCTTTTATCAATATTGAGATAAACGGAATATTCTTCTATACTCTTCAGGTGAATCAGAACCATCAGACGGTTTTATAATGACTCTAATAAATATCCTTTCTTTGAAGTCTGGATAGGTGTTAGCATATTCTTTGCAGAATTGATCCATACGATTGTAAAAACTTTCTACATCTTGGTTTTGTATGGCTGAATAAGGGATAGGCATTTCAATATACAAGGTAGATGTGTCATATGTAGCATAAGATAATTCCTCTGCTGTTAAATGGTTTTTCATTAATGGAAATACAGTTATCAACGGAATGTTGGTTATTAGTATTCGCTCAACTTGTGGTACAACTGGTGCCGAGGTGTGCATGACTTCAGATATTTCAATGGGCATTTGTGGATATTTATCAAAGGTGACTTGCCATGTATGATTCCGTTGTGATTCTAGGTGATAGGTCAGATTAGAATAATTCTTATTTATATATTGTTGTACCTCATCCTCACTGTAATGGGAGAGAAGATGACAACCTGTTGTCATTATGAGGGAGAATATAATGAATGGTAATAATACAAATCGTTTAAGAGTAAGTGGTTTCATTGTATATTCCTTTTATAATGCTCTTAAAAGTTTAGTAACATTGTAAATGCTTAAAGTGTATCCATTAATTTGTTGGTCTCTTTAGAAGTTATTTTAATTATATTATACCTAAATTATATTTTTTCTTATATAGTTGATTAGGGTTCATGAATATATGTATTAGAAAATACATTTGATTTGATAGCTTTCACCATTGAAATATGATATACTATTCTAACGCGCATAATTCGTGTGCGATAGGAGGAAACACATTTAGATGTTAGAAAAATTTGAACAATTAATGATTAGCGAACCTGTTCTACGTGCGTTAAACGATATGGGCTTTGAAGAGCCTACGCCAATTCAACAGGAAGCTATCCCAGTAGCCATGAGCGGTAAAGACATGATCGGTCAAGCTCAAACAGGTACTGGTAAGACAGCCGCATTTGGCTTGCCTGTATTGGAACGCGTAGACGGGAATGAGCGTCACGTTCAAGTAGTTATTTTATCCCCTACACGAGAATTAGCTATCCAAGTAGCTGAAGAGCTCAATAAAATGGCTCAATACACGAATATCACAGCACTACCTATTTATGGTGGTCAAGATATTAATCGTCAGTTCCGTGCCTTGAAAAAAAATCCACAAATCATCGTTGCCACTCCAGGCCGATTGATGGACCATATGGATCGTGGTTCTATCCACTTTGACCATGTGAAAGTTGTGGTATTGGACGAAGCCGACGAAATGTTAAACATGGGCTTTGTTGATGATATCAATAAAATCTTGGGTGCTATCCCAGAAGACCATCAAACATTGTTGTTCTCCGCAACTATGCCTAAAGCTATCCAACAATTAGCTGAAACATATTTGACAGAGCCAACATTGATTCGTATGAAACCGACTCAAGTTACGATGGACTTAATTGAACAATATTATATCGAAGTGCAAGACCGTCAAAAATTCGATGTTCTTTGCCGCTTGTTCGATATTCAAACACCTGAACTTGCTATTATCTTCACACGTACAAAACGTCGTGTTGATGAAGTAACTGAAGGTCTTAAGAAACGTGGTTACATGGCGGAAGGCATCCATGGCGATTTGTCTCAACAAAAACGGGACAGCGTTATTCGTCAATTCCGCGAAGGTACCATCGATATTCTCGTGGCTACTGATGTGGCAGCTCGTGGTCTTGATATTTCTGGCGTATCTCACGTATATAACTATGATATGCCTCAAGATCCTGAAAGCTACACGCACCGTGTAGGTCGTACAGGCCGTGCTGGTAAAGCTGGTCAAGCTTTCACGTTCGTTATCCCTCGTGAAATGGAGCATTTACATGCTATCGAGCGTTTAACAAAACGTAAAATTGCACGCCGCCGTGCACCTTCCTTAGGTGAAGTTCTTGAAGGTCAACAACGTTTGGCAATTGAAAGCCTCGTTGAAATGACAGATAATTTAGAAGCATTAGCGCCATTCAAATCTAGTGCAGAGGAATTGTTGAATGATACAGATTCCGTAACACTTTTGGCAGCAGCTCTTAAATTGTTAACAAAAGAACCAGATACAACTCCTGTAAATATTACAGAAGAAAAACCATTGCGTGTACGCCGTCGCCGTGAAGGTGGTCGTAGTGACCGCCGCCGTGGTGATCGTCGTAGAGATGGTGATCGCCGCCGTGACGGAGATCGTCGTCGTGATGACCGCCCTCGTCGCAGCCGTGATGACCGCAGAGGTGAACGTCGTGATGACCGCCGCAGAGATGATCGTAGATCTGATCGTCCACGTGGTGATAAAAAACCTCGTCATCAAGGTGAAGGTTTCAAACCTTACTTTAAAGACTAATAGAATGTGGATTGCTTACGAGCAATCCACATTTTTTATTACTTAATAGTTAATACTATCTATCTTGATAAGTGTTGAGAATTCTGATATAATAGATAATAATTATTTCTTGTGAATGGCCGATAATGGTCGATGCCTTATAGATTTCCAAGTGGAGAAAGGTAGAGTAGAGTATTATGGATATCGCACAAATTCTGCGTAGCCAAGGGTTTAAAGTGACCCCACAACGTATTGCGATTTATGATGCCTTGCGTGGTCATCATGATCATCCAACAGCAGAAATGTTGTACCATACGTTGCGTCCAGAACATCCAAGCATGAGCTTGGCAACTGTGTACAAGACAATGGAGATTTTTGAAAAAATCGGTCTTGTAAAAATTTTAGAAGTTGGTGATGAGCGCGCTCATTACGATTGGGACACACAAGCTCATTCCCATATCCGTTGCATCCGTTGCAACAAGGTAGAGGATATGATGGGCATTGATTTACAAGCTATCAAAACAATTGCTGATCAAGGTAGCGAGTATCAAATCACAGGTCAACATATTACCTTTGAAGGTGTATGCCCTGAGTGTGCTAAAAAAGAAAGTCATTAATACATAACCCCTGTCGCGAAGGGCTCCTTCACGGTAGGGGTTATATTAGTTATATATGTCTTCTATTCATTAGGCTTTTGGAATAGATGTAAGCGTAATAGAATAGATATTAGAATTGAGTATTTTAGAATTTTAGAATTATATAAATATAAAGGAGTATTATGTTTGTCATCGGCAGTCATTTATCAATTAGCAAAGGTTATTTAAACATGGGGAAGGAAGCTACAAAAATTGGGGGCAATACATTCCAATATTTTACACGAAATCCTCGTGGTGGTAGTATGCGTGCCCTCGATGTAGAGGATATGAATAGCTTGAGTGCGTATATGAAAGAACATAACTTTGGCACCTTATTAGCTCATGCACCTTACACGTATAATCCATGTGCAGCAAAAGAAGATTTGCGTGCTTTTGCAAAACAAGCCATGACAGAAGACCTAGAGCGTATGGAATATTTACCAGGCCAAATGTATAACTTTCACCCTGGTAGCCATGTAAAGCAAGGTGTAGATCAAGGCATCGAATATATCGTGGAATGCTTAAATGAAATCTTATTCCCTGGCATGAAAACAACAGTTCTCTTAGAAGTCATGGCAGGTAAGGGCACAGAAATTGGTTCCCGCTTTGAAGAAATTGCTCGTATCATCGACGGCGTCAAATTAAAAGAGTACATGGGCGTTTGTGTAGATACTTGTCACATTCATGAAGGTGGTTATGATATCGTCAATAATCTTGATGGTGTTATTGATGAGTTTGACCGTATTGTAGGCTTAGATCGTTTAAAAGCCATTCACTTGAATGACTCTAAAAACCCTATGGGCGCTCATAAAGATCGGCACGAAAAAATTGGTGAAGGTCACATTGGTATCGACGCCATTGCTCGTATTGTAACACATCCTAAATTGACGAACTTGCCGTTCTATTTAGAAACGCCAAACGAATTAGATGGTTATTCAAAAGAAATTGCTATGTTGCGCTCTATTGTAGAGAATCAATAATTAAGCTAAAACGCAGTCTTAGTTATATAATTATTTATATAAATACATTTAGATAAGGTATAGGGAGAGCTGGAAAGGGGGATAAAATGCGTTTTTTACATACTGCTGATTGGCATTTAGGACGTATTTTTTATGGTCAGTATTTAACAGATGACCAAGCTCATGTGTTAGAGAATCAGTTCTTTTCTATTTTGAAAGATGAAAAAATCGACGGCATATTGCTCGCAGGGGATATATTTGATCGTGCGGTACCTCCTATTGAAGCTATTGAGTTATGGGATTCCATCATTACCCGCCTCGCTATGGATTATAAGGTACCACTCTTCGTGGTAAGTGGTAATCATGACGGAGCTGAACGACTTGAGGTGGGCCGCTCTATGTTAAGTCGTTCTGGCATCCATATTTGGGGATCCCCTCATCATGCATTACAACCCTTTGAATTTGAAGGTGCTGATGGTAAAGTGGCCATTTGCCCTATGCCATTTAGCGAGCCTCGTCGCATTGGTGATGCATTAGGCTTTGGCTCTACTAATATCTCCTTAGAGACTATTCAAAATATAGAAAATGTAGAAATACAAGCGGCGAAGGCTAAAACAAAAACTAAGGGTTCTAAATCTAAAAAAGTATCTGTAGATATTGTTGAGGACTCTTTATTTGCTAGTAGTGACATGGCAGATACATGTTCTGCTGATACCGAAATAACTGACGAAGTCGCACGAAATTTAGGCTCAAATAATGAAATTGGTCTAAATCTACACAACTATGACCAAATGTATCAGGCTTGGAGCAACCATTTACGCAATCAAGTGCCAAAAGGGTTGCGCAGCATTGCTATTAGTCATGCCTTTGTAATGGGCGGTGATGTAGGTGGCTCTGAACGTACCTTGTCTATCGGTGGTAGTGAACAAGTAAGTCCACAAGTCTTTAAAGACTTTCACTATACAGCCCTTGGCCATTTGCATGGGCCGCAACGAATGGGGGCAGACTATATTCGTTATAGCGGATCGCCTTTAAAATATTCCTTTGATGAGCATACGCAGAAGAAGTCTTTTACTATCATTGATATGAATGTAAAAGGTAACGTAGATATTAGCACCATTCCTGTAGAGGCGAAGCGTGACGTTGTAATATTGGAAGGCTATTTTGAAGATTTGCTAAACAATAAGGAATTACAGGATAAGCATAAAGAGGATTATGTGCAGGCCCGATTGCTCGATACGATGCCTATTATGGATGGGATGGCTAAGTTGCGCCAAGTCTATCATCGATGCATGACTATTGATTTAGTAGGTCGCTTGGCAGCACCTATAGCTGACATGGGAGATGCCGTCTTTAAAGAGTTAAACGAGCGCGAATTATTTAATCAGTTTGCTGAAAGCGTGTGGAAAGAACCATTAACAGAGCGTGAGCAACAATACATTAACTCTGTATGGGATCGAATTCTAAAGGAGGACTAAATGAAGCCTATATCTTTAACTATAGAAGCCTTTGGTCCGTACCGCGATTCGGTTACCTTGGACTTTAATGAGCTCCAAAACCATTCCATGTTCCTCATCTCTGGTCCTACAGGAGCGGGGAAAACATCCATACTAGATGCGATGGTGTATGCCTTATATGGCGAACCTAGTGGGGAAGTGCGCAAAACAGATGCTATCCGTAGTGATTTTGCAGAACCTCAGCGTATGACTCGCGTAGATTTTTCCTTTGCTATCGGTGATGCTCAGTATCGTGTTGAACGATTGCCAAAACAATTGGTAGCTAAAAAACGTGGTACAGGTATGCGTGAGCAGAATGCTAGTGCTACTGTATACAAAATGAAAGATGGGGAGTGGAAAGTTATTGCTACCTCTGCCGCTGCTATTCGTGATACGATTCAACGAATTATAGGTTTTCGTAAAGATCAATTCTTACAAGTAGTACTTTTGCCGCAAGGGGAGTTTAGAAAATTATTAGTAGCCTCCACCAGTGAACGAGAGGAGTTATTACATACACTCTTTAGAACTGAGTTATATCGAAGATTACAGGATGCCCTAAAATCTGCTTATGATGAGGCAAAATCAGGCATTGAAGAAAATGTAACAAAACAATCTGCATTACTGCAATCCATTCCGCATGATGAAGAAATACCTGTACTAACTATTGAGCATGTACGGGAGCTTTTGAAAGATAGAGAATCTCGTCGTGATACGATTGTTGTTGAACGTGATAAAGCTGTCGCTGTGGTGGAACGATTCAATGCATTGCGTAACGAGTGGGCCTTATATAATCAGGCACAACAATCTCTTACCGGTGCTACGAATAAATTAGATTTGGTAAAAGCAAGAGAAGAGGAGCGGGCTAGTTTACATAAAAAGGTTCAGTTCCTTACTGGTTTAACACCAAGCTATGAATTGTATAAACAACTTAGTGATAAACAGGCTACATTAAAAACCTTGGAAACGGCACTTTCAGATGCAAAAAAAGGTGTAGATGTCGCAACTCAACATGAGTCTAAATGTACAGCGGCTTATGGAATGTTAGAATCTCAAGCTGAAACTATGCAAGCTAAGAGGACTACGTTAGCTCAATTACAACAGCAGGCCGAACAATTTACAGAGTTATCCGTGCTAAATAAGGAATTAAGCACATTAAATAGCCAGTTAGAAACACAAGATCGCGAGAAAAGTGAAGCTAAGTTACAGGCGCAGCACAAGCTAGTTGCTGATTTAGAGGCTGAGTTAGTTGAAGTGAGAAAACAGTTTCAAGATAATAGTAAAGAATTAGAGTCTATTCCTCACATCCAAGAGCAGTTGAGCCAGTTACAACGATATTCTGAATTGGTAGCAGATAAACAAAAGGCTCAAAATGATATTGATGCTAAGGAGCGGTCTCTAGCGACTCTAGACGAATCTGTAAAGAACTCAAAGGTGCAGCTTGAACGTTTAGAACATTTGATGGCAGAGGGACGAGCTTTTGAACTCGTTCATTTAGTAGTAGATAATGAGCCGTGTCCTGTATGTGGCGCTACAGAGCATCCACAGTTAGCATCCAAGCCAGAGTTATATCCTACTAAAGAGGAAATAGAAGAGGCTCGTGCGGTGCGTGATCTTGAGTTACAGAAGCGGGCTAGCGAAATTGGTCAGAAAGAAACATTATCTGTTCGCCTACATGAGTTAGATGAGCAAGTTAAAGACCAAGTTTCTAAACTTACATCATCTATTGCTGAGTTTTCAGAAGATGCTTTTGCTTCTATTCATCAAGACTTGCTGTCCCAAATAGATCAACTCACAGCTTTGCGTAGTGACACCGAACAGTTGAGTGAAATTATAACTAAAAATGAGCATGACTTGATTGAGGCTAAAGATACATTATCAAAATTGGAAATCGGTCATAATGAATTGCTTAATAATTTGCATGACTTAGAGGTTCAGATTAGTTCTGTACAGGCTAAGATAGATGGGTTAGCTAAGACATTGCCGACTACAGATCTTGAGGCATGGCATAAACAGATTGAATTATTAGAGACTGAAATTAAAGAATACGATGAGCACGTGAAGGTTTGTAAAACAAATTTAGATGTTGCTCGTGAACAGCTCAATGCTAAACGAGGGCGCCTAGAAACCTTATCTGCACAAGCACAGGTAGAAACAAAACATATTGACTTGTTACATAAGGAATATACAAAATCATTAGAATCAATTTCCTTGATTGAAAATGACTTTATAGATGCGCTAGGTGATTATAAGGCCTTAGATGCGTTTAGAACTAAGTTGCATGCATTAGATGAGGCTTTTAGTACAGCTCAAGCTGTATATGATGCGGCTTTGAAACATGCTCAGTCTGTAATAGAACCAAGTGATACGGTTTCTGACGAAGTCTATGATGCGGCCGTAGAGAAACGTGATAATTTAGTAGGTTCTCTTGCGGCTTGGGATAAAGAAACAAAACATATTGAAACCACATTAGCATCATTAGAAGAACTGGAAAAGGCTATGGGCGAAGCTCGTGAGGAGATCACTTTCTTAAGCCGTCTTAACGACTTAGCCAATGGCGGTGAACAAGGCTTTAAAAATGTAACCTTTGAACGATATGTGCTAGGTGCTATTTTAGATGAAGTTGTGTATGCCGCCAATTTACGACTTCAAAAGATGAGTCGTAGTCGATATTCCTTGGAGCGGTCTGACTATACTGGTGGTGGGCGAGGCAAACAAGGCCTTGATTTGGCCGTTATGGATGCTTTCACAGGTCAGTCAAGACCGGCGAACACCTTGTCTGGTGGTGAAACCTTTTTGGCGTCGATGGCTCTTGCCTTAGGTCTTGCGGATGTCATTCAAAGTTATGCAGGTGGTATTCATATGGATACGATGTTCATCGACGAAGGCTTTGGTACTTTAGATCCGGATACATTAGAACTTGCCATGGAAACATTGGTACAATTACAATCTTCTGGACGCCTCATCGGTATGATTTCTCATGTACCTGAATTAAAGACCCGCATACCTGCCCACTTAGAGGTCACACGTGGTGATGATGGCAGTACAGCAAAATTTGTGATTAACTAGCTATAGAATTGCCAAATGTGATACTATTAAAAGAGGAGAATTCCTACAAAAACATACTGGAATTAATTAAGGAGGTCCTATGAAATTTTCATTTGCTCATAATAATATAAATGTTAAGGATCTTGATAAAAGTTTAGCATTCTATAAAGAGGCTTTATTACTTGAGGAATCTCGCCGTTTGGAAGACCCAAGTGGTGCTTTCATCCTTGTATATTTAAAAAGTCCATATACAGCGCATGAGCTAGAACTTACTTGGTTGCGTGACTGGGATCGCCCTTATAATTTGGGAGATAATGAATTCCACTTGGCATTTTATGTAGATGACTATGAAGCAGCTCTAAAAAAACACAAAGAGATGGATGTTGTAGCCTACGAAAATGCTGATATGGGGATTTACTTCATTGCCGATCCAGACGGTTATTGGACAGAAATCATTCCGGCGGGTAAATATTAATGGAATATATGTTAACTCGTTTAGAATGGTTAGTTGGACCAGATAAAATCCAAACCTTAAAGAATACATCTGTGGCTCTCTTTGGTGTCGGTGGTGTAGGCGGTGGAGCTCTTGAGGCTCTGGTACGTGCAGGGGTTGGGCGAATCGTTCTTATCGACGGAGACTCTATAGCACCTAGTAATTTGAACCGCCAAATGATTACAACTCACAACACGATTGGTGAGCGTAAGGTAGAGGTAGCAAAGGCGCGAGCTCTTTCTATTAATCCGGATGTGGTGATAGAAACTCATGATATTATGTATACTGAGGAAAGTTACCCTAGATTCATTCAAAGCTTGCACGTTGATTATGTTATCGATGCTATCGATATGGTAACGGCAAAACTGAATATTATTGAGGTTTGTCAACGTGAAAGTATCCCTGTTATTTCTTGTATGGGCGGTGGTAATCGCTTTTACCCAGAAAAACTTATGATTGCTGATATCAATAAGTCTCATACATGTCCTCTTGCGCGCGTTATGCGCCGGGAGTTAAAAAAACGGGGCATAAAAAAACAATTAGTTTTATTTTCTACAGAAAAACCAACAAAGCCACAGTTCCGTGGGGAAGCAACAAGCCCTGGTACATGTAGTTTTGTGCCACCAGTGGCAGGTTTTATATTAGCAGCACATGTGTTGCGTACAATTTTGGAGGTACCTGAACAATGAAAAAAGCAAAAATCCATATGGCTGACGGCGGCGATATTGTAATTGAATTATTTGATAAAGAAGCTCCTGGCACAGTGCAAAACTTCATTGATTTGATCAATAAAGGTTTCTACAATGGTCTTCGTTTCCACCGTGTAATTCCTGGTTTCGTAGCTCAAGGTGGTTGCCCTAATGGCAATGGTACAGGTGGTCCTGGCTACACAATTAAAGATGAATTAATTGGTAACCCACACAAACACGAACGTGGTGCATTGTCTATGGCTCACCGTGGTCCTAATACTGGTGGTAGCCAATTCTTTATCGTATACGAACCACAACCTCATTTGGATGGTGTACATACAGTATTTGGTAAAGTAATTGAAGGTATGGACGTAGTTGATGGTATCCATCAAGGTGCTATCATGGAAACTGTTGAAGTAATCGAAGGTTAATCTCATGAATGATGTATCTATTAAACATCCGGAATGGCTATATATTGATGTAGACGGAAAGACATCATATGGGTATGACCAAGAGTGGTTCACAGATGAGTGGCAACGCCTGTCTGGTTGTGGTCCTACATCGGCATCACAAGTTTTGAGTTATTCGCTATTTAGGGATGGCTTATTAGATTTAGAAACCACATCCGATCAAACGCTTGCTTTAGAACGGATGAACTTAGTTTGGAAATATGTGAAGCCACGCTTCGGTGGTGGTGTCTATAAAACGCAATGGATGGAACGAGGCCTGGTTCGTTTATTAGAAGACGAAGGCTTGTCATATGATGTACATATGTTAAATGTGTCTCCTTTCTGTGCTTCTCGTGTAGAGGTAGAGGCAGCAGCTCAGTTTATTCATGATGCATTGGCACAAGATGTGCCTGTGGCGTTTTTGAATCGTCATAAGGGCAAGGAAAAGGCTCTTTATACATGGCATTGGGTTCCAATTCACAAGATTTTTAGGGATGGCGATGATATTCGCTGTGGCATCTTTGATGAAGGTGAGATCCGAGATTTTTCGTTAGCGAATTGGATGAAAGATACCATTTTAGGTGGCGGTTTCTGTTATATTAGCCGTAAAGGTTAAGTAATAGAGCAATTAAAGTAATATACATACGCATCGCAATAACTTGCGGTGCGTATTGTAGTATAAAAGTAGGAGGTACTACATGAGTCAATGGATTACAGAGGAACAAACCCCTCATTTACGTCTCAGCGCTGAAGCAGAAGAAGTATTATATTCAGGTGAATCTGAGTTCCAAAAAATTGAAGTATTTAAATCTAAAGAGTATGGTACAATGCTCGCATTAGATGGCGTATTCCAAACATCTGAACGTGAAGAGTTCATCTACCATGAAATGATGAGTCATGTTCCATTATTCTTACACCCAAATCCTGAACGAGTACTGATCATCGGTGGCGGTGATGGTGGCGTAGCTAGAGAATGTGTACGTCACGACTGTGTAAAAGAAGTAACAATGGTTGAAATCGATGGCAAGGTAGTAGAGTTGGCAAAACAATATTTACCAACTATTGCTAAAGCTATGATTGAAAACCATCCAAAATTAACTGTAAAAATTGGCGATGGTATAGGTTTCATGGCAGAAGCAGAAGATTATTATGATGTAATTATAGTAGACTGCTCTGATCCAATTGGTCCAGGTGAAGGTCTATTCACTGAAGAGTTCTATAAGAATACCTTGAAAGCTCTTAAAAAAGACGGCTTGTTTGTACAACAAACAGAATCTCCTATGTTGCATCAACCGCTCGTAGAGAAAGTATTTGGGTATGTAAATAATCACTTCCCAATTGCACGTTTATATACTGCATTTATTCCAATTTACCCAGCAGGCATGCATTGCTTCACGTTGGGTTCCAAAACATATGATCCATTAACATGGACTCCAAACCGTGAACAAAACTTTGAAACTAAGTACTATAATGCTGAAATTCAAAAGGCTGCTTTTGCTTTGCCAAATTTTGTAAAAAACTATTTGCCAACTAAGTAATTTATATGTATAATAGGGAAGCACCATTCGTGAGGCCTTTGCTTTCGAAGTGCTTCCTTATGTATATAAGGCTAAAGAGTTTATATTAGAGATAATACATTTCTTGATTTTAATTGTAAAAGTTAAATGAAATTGAGAAAAAGGTGTTGACACAAATCTCTAGAACAGATATAATTCTCTTTGTTACGAAGACAACGTCTTCGATACCTACAAGGTGGTGGGTATGGTGAAGCGGTTAACACGGCGGATTGTGGCTCCGTTACGCGTGGGTTCGATCCCCACTACTCACCCCATAACCTACACATCGTAATCACTGTAGGGGTGTCGCCAAGTGGTAAGGCAACGGACTTTGACTCCGTTATGCGCTGGTTCGATCCCAGCCACCCCTGCCAACATGACTCACTAGCTCAGTTGGCAGAGCACCTGACTTTTAATCAGGGTGTCCCGCGTTCGAGTCGCGGGTGAGTCACCAAATTAAAACTCACAAACTTCGGTTTGTGAGTTTTCTATCTCTATTTCTAGAGAATTTGGTTATGATTGTATGTATAAAATCAGTTGAAAATAAATTGAAAAAATCTTTGAAAAAAGAGGTTGACGATTTAAGACTTCGCTGATATACTTATACAAGTCGTTAGGGCAACAACCTGACGTAACAGATCTTTGAAAACTGAACAATGATAGGTAATCAATCAATACGATTGAACATATGCCAGAGTGCGGGTTTTGACAAAGTCAAAACCAACCATAATTC
>ERZ772904.415-NODE-415-length-12745-cov-17.1628_pt1 | contig 12745 bp, 8 predicted proteins | sample MGYA00512122_ERZ772904 | MGnify/ENA primary metagenome ERZ772904 (study PRJEB29015, sample SAMEA2738104) | human oral metagenome | biome: human oral; feature: human-associated habitat; material: saliva | place: China | collected 2269 ... | reverse complement strand
AGTCTTTGTCTGATTTGCCTTGAGTACCAGCCAAATCCACTTCATAGAAGTAGAGGCCTTTGCCCAATTTTTCTACTGGTGGGAGGGCGGGATTTTTAGCTGAACCATTGTCTGACCATGGAGCCTTGTCTGATGCCTTCAGAATCAAACGAGTCAACATGCCGTCGCCGCCGAAGAATTCGTATGGAATCACTTGGTTGACGCCGGCTGTGAATGGGCCTGGGTAATTGGCCTTGTCCAAGTAAGAAGCTGGAACATCTACTGTATCTTTGGTGTTTTCAGCCACACCTTTTTGTACTTCAGCTGGAGTGGTTAAGCCATTCAAATTGACATCCAAATCCTTAGTCGCTACGAGATTACTCAAATCTGCTTTGCCATCTTTCGCACCATACACTTTAATAGTAGCTTTATAGCTTTGAGTGCCGTTTTGTTTCAAGAGGTCAAGAAGCTCTTTATCTGATTTTCCTTGAGTACCTGCCAAATCCACTTCATAGAAGTAAAGGCCTTTGCCCAATTTCTCTACTGGTGGAAGGGCAGGATTTTTAGCTGAGCCATTGTCTGACCACGGAGCCTTGTCAGAAGCTTTCAAGATAAGGCGAGTCAACATACCGTCACCGGCGAAGAATTCATATGGGATAACTTGGTTAACACCGGCGGTGAATGGGCCTGGGTAATTGGCCTTGTCCAAGTAAGTGGCTGGGACATCTACTGTGTCTTTGGTATTGTCAGTCACACCTTTTTGCACTTCAGCTGGAGTAGTCAAGCCATTCAAGTTGATATCCAAATCCTTAGTCGCTACGAGGTTAGTCAAATCGGCCTTGCCATCTTTCGCACCGTACACTTTAATAGTAGCTTGATAACTTTGAGTACCATTTTGTTTCAAGAGGTCAAGAAGCTCTTTATCTGATCTACCTTGAGTGCCAGCCAAATCCACTTCGTAGAAGTAGAGACCTTTGCCCAAATTCTCTACTGGTGGGAGGGCGGGATTTTTAGCTGAGCCATTGTCTGACCATGGAGCCTTGTCTGATGCCTTCAGAATCAAACGAGTCAACATACCGTCACCGGCGAAGAATTCATATGGGATAACTTGGTTAACACCGGCGGTGAATGGGCCTGGGTAATTGGCCTTGTCCAAGTAAGTGGCTGGGACATCTACTGTGTCTTTGGTATTGTCAGCCACACCTTTTTGCACTTCAGCTGGAGTGGTTGCTGGTTGAGCTTCACTTGCCTCACGGTCTTGTCCAGAGACTACAGGAGCAGAATTTGTTGCAGGTTTAACCGTATCTTCTGTTTGTTTCTTAGATTCTGGTTTTGCTTGCACTTCTTCTTTGGGAACTACTACTTGGTCTTTATCAGCTACATCCGCTTTTTCTGGAGAGCTTGTAGAATCCAAGCTTACTTTAGGTACTGAATCTGCCTGTTCTGAAGGAAGAGCTACATCGACTGCTTTTTTTAGAGCCTCTGCTGGTAAGTCGCTCTTTTCACTCACCGAATCTGCATCTGGCACGACTTGAGCAGTGGTCGGATTGACCACATCAGCACGCGCAGAACTTGGTTGTCCGACCAGGACAAAGAAGCCACTAGCTACAACAACTGAAGCAACACCGACACTGAGACGGCGAATAGACCAACGAGTATATCTCTGATTTGGATTGAATTTCATAGGATTCTCCTTAGAGTTTTCTTTTTTTGATGACTCTAGTATAATCTCCTAAAATTAAAAAGGATTAAGAAAAAGTTAAAATTTTTCTTAAATCCCTCTTATAAAATATTTATATTGACTCAATAATCTTTTTCTTCTACTCATTGAGGTTTGCAAGATTATCTAAGTATTGGTTATTAATAATAGCCATGATATAGGTATCAGACTGTAAAAGGTCTTCCGGTCCGAATTGAACATCTAGTGGAGCATTCTCGTATTTACGAAAACCGAGTATATTGAGATTATAGCGTCCTCTAAGATTTAATTGGCTAAGACTCTGACCTACCCAAGATGCAGGGATTTTCATCTCAACAATGGAGACATTCTTGTCCAACTGAAAGACGTCTACGCTATTATGAAAGAGAATCGTTTGTGCTAATGAACGACCCATTTCATACTCTGGCGAAATAACAGAGTCTGCACCGATTTTTTCAAGTACTTTTTTTGCTGTATGACTTTTGACCTTAGCAATAACAGTTGGTACTCCCAAATCCTTGCAATGCATAACCGCAAGAACACTAGACTCCAAGTTTTCACCAGTTGCGACCACAACCGTATCACAGGTATCAATCCCGGCTGATAACAAGAGTTCTTCATCTGTGATATCTCCAACAACACCGCGAACTAAAACAGGTTCAAATTGATTGATAAGTTCCTCATGGTCGTCAATAGCTATGATATTGATATCATGCTTGGCAAGCGCTGCGAGAACACTGCTCCCAAAAATTCCTAAACCTAAAATTCCGATTGTCCGATCTGACATAGTTTATCCTTTCCTATCCTATGGTAATATCTGCTTTCATATAGTGGATCATATCTTTCTTATCTGGTTGATACTCAGCCAAACTAACTAATAGCGTCAGTGGCCCAATTCGTCCGATAAACATCAGTAGCATGATAATGCTAAGAGCTAATCTGCCTAACTCTGGTGTCAGATTGGCAGTCACTCCGACCGTGGCAAGCGCTGAAATTGTCTCGAACATGATGTAGATAAAGCGCGGATTCCCTTCTGCTGTTACCCCTAACAGGATCAAGCCCAGCAAGAAAGTTAGCAAGAAGATAATAAAGACACTGAATGATTTTTGGACTGTCCGAGGTAAAATTGTTCTCCGAGCTACATTGGCATGGGGTAATCCTAAAAGTTCACTGCGTGCAAATACTAATAATACAAAGAAGGTTGTGATTTTAAGCCCCCCAGCTGTTCCACCAGGCGCCCCACCGAGAAACATTTGTAAGATATAAATCATCAAAGTAACAGGCCGAGCCTGGGTGTAATCAATAGAAGCAAAACCTGCCGTTCTCATACTAACTGTTTGGAAAAAACTGACTAGCAATTTATCAGGGATGCTGAGATTGCCAATGGTACCTGGATTGTTCCACTCTATCAAGAGGGTTGAAACTGTTCCAGTAAATAAAATTCCAGCTGTCAAGAAGAGAACCAACTTGGTATGGAAGCGAAGCCGACGTTTTTTCTTGCTCAACTGCGTGGCCAGGTCAAACCAAACCATGAACCCTAGACCGCCTGTGATGATCAAAGCAGCAAGCACTAGATTAATCAAAGGATCAGTTTGAAAAGCTACTAAACTTGTACTTCCAAAATTATCAAAACCAGCATTACAGAAAGCTGAAATAGCTACGAAGATAGAGGTAAAAATTCCTCGGCCCCAACCAAATTCCGGAACAAAACGAAAACTTAACAGGAAGGCTCCGAGTCCTTCAACGATAAAAGTCGTCAAGAAAATCGAACGTATGAAAACCATTAAAGAATGAGTTTCTCCATAACTAAAGCTCTCCAGAATTGTTTCACGGCTACGAAGACTTAGCTTTTGCTTACTTTGAATATAAAAGACCCCTATAAAGGTCATGAGACCCAAACCACCAATCTGGATCAAAAACATACAGATTAACTGACCCCAGATGTTATATGTAGTAGCTACTGGTTGAGTAAAGAGTCCCGTCACACAGACCATGGATACTGCTGTAAAGAGATGGTCGAAATAGGTCGCTTGGGAGCTTGTTGCTTGCACAAATGGCAGACTCAAAAGGAGAGAGCCTGCGAAAATAACCAAAGCAAAACTTAAAAAAATTCGACGAGCAGGTGATAAACGTCCCAAGGTCGTGTTTATTTTTTCCGAAAATGATTTGAATAACATAGTTACATTGTACCATAAAAACAATTAAAGCAGTCACATATGACTAACGATTTCAAGACAGAGTTCTAAGGCCTTGTCAAAAGCTTCTGAACCCCAATCGCGGCTATCATAATTTTCTAAATCCGCTAGAGAGTCGGCTGTAAATAGAAGTTGTCCCCAAACGACTCCTCGAAGCTGGGCAACTGCTGCAAGAGCTGCACACTCCATCTCCACAACTGCACAGCCTTCTTCCTTACGATAGGCAACTTTTTCAGCCGTTTCTCGGTAAAAACCATCTGTCGACCAAGTCATGACCTCCTCGTAAGGAATGCCTAGTTGTTCCAAGACTTGCTCAATGGCAGAGATAGCCTCAATCTGCATCTCCATATAACGAGAAGGCGCTACATAGTGGTAGCTGGCCCCCTCATCTCGCAGAGCGCGAACAGGGACGAGAAAGGCATTTTCCTCTATATCGGCTAGGACTCCACAAGTACCAGTGGAAATGATTTGCTCCACACCATAGCCAATCAACCAATCCATAAACTGGGCCGCTGGAGCGGAACCGACAGGCGCTTGGGCAAGACACACTTTTTCACCTTTGTAGTCCATGACATAAACCGGGTAGGTCTTAGTGGCAGAAACAAACTCCCCTACGCAATCTGCTTCTACTTCCTGAGCATAGCGGTCAATCTCTTCTTCCAAAAATGCATAGATGCACTTCTTTGGTAACTGTAAATCCAAGCCTTCGTGATTCGGCATGATGACTGCCTGAGGATTATCGTCAAACTCTAAAATAGGAATAGCATGTTTTTGAATCATAGAATACCTCCTCTAAATTTTTACTATTATAACAAAAGCCAAACGAAAGTCAAGACGGGAGGCTAAGTCAAATCATAAAAAACCTACCTTAAGTAGGAAACAACAATTAAATGCTTTTTCCTCTACTAACAAAATTGCTAAAACTTAGGAATTAGTTTATAATAGATTGAATTTGAAAAAGGGAGGTTCTTATGAAATTCTATTCATATGACTATGTTATAAGCCAGATCAGTCAACAGGATTGGGTCATGATTATTGTGTCGACGCTCTTAGTGATTGTGACTGGATTCTTTGCATTTAAGGCTTTCAAAGATAAAAGAGGGAGTAAGTTCCGTGAATTATCGCTCATTTCTATTTTGACCTTAATTGCTTTTGTATTGATTAGCATTACGAATCTTCAAAACAACCAATCCAATGATAATCAATTTCGTAGTTCCTTGCACTTCATCGAAATTGTATCAAAAGAGTTAGGTGTTGATAAGAAAAATGTTTATGTCAACACATCAGCAGTGACTGATGGGGCGATTATTAAAGTAGGTGACAATTTTTATCGTGCCATTAGTGGGACTGACCAAGATAGCTATTTATTAGAAAAGATGGAACTCTATAAATCAGATGTGGAACTCGTGGAGGTTGAAAAATGATAAGCTTTTTTGCTACAATTGCAATTAAATTAGCCTTGGGGCTACTTTCTCTTGTTTTTGTTATTAACGTAACAGGTAAAGGAAATTTAGCACCAAGTTCTGCAGTAGATCAAATCCAGAACTTTGTTCTCGGGGGTATTATCGGTGGGGTTATCTACAATAGTTCGATCACCATCATCCAATACATGGTTATCCTCATCATCTGGACTATTCTCATCTTGCTCCTTAAATGGCTTAACACCAATGTTTCTTTGATTAAACATCTGATTGACGGAAAACCTACTATTATCATAAAAAATGGTCAGTTAGACCCTGAAGCCTGTCGATCAAAAGGTCTTGCAGCTGCAGATGTAGCTCTTAAATTGCGCGCCCAAGGGATCTTCCAATTGAAGGATGTCAAGAGAGCTGTGATTGAACAAAACGGACAGCTAATTATCGTAAGAATGGGTGACGAAAATCCAAAATATCCTCTCATTACCGATGGTGTTGTCCAAGTTGAAATTTTAGAAACCATTGGCAAATCTGAAGAATGGCTAACAGAAAAATTAAAAGAAGAAGGTTTCGAAGACGTTTCTAATATTTTTATCGCAGAATATGATAAAGGTCAATTGAACATTGTAACCTATTAAAAAATAAACTGATACTTTTCGTATCAGTTTTTTGCTTTTTCACAACAAAGGGTATATACTTAAGTTATTATCTGATGGATTTTTAGATAATACAATACATTATCGGAGGTAAACCCTATGTCAATCGAAGAAAAATTCAACCAAGCTAAAGGTTCTGTTAAAGAAGGTTTTGGTAAACTTACTGGCGATACAAAAACTCAAGCGGAAGGAGCTGCAGAAAAAGTAGCTTCAAAAGCTAAAGAAGTTGCTGAAGATGCTAAAGAAGCTGTCGAAGGTGCAGTATCTGGCGTGAAAAACATCTTTAAAAAAGACGGAGAATAATTCTTTCTCGTCCTAATATCATAAAAATCTCCCTTCTCTTTCGAGAAAGGAGATTTTCTTTTATGGTCGTCCACCAGGTGCACCGCCAGGGCCACCATTTCCTTGAGGACCACCACCAGGTGCTCCTCCGCCTCCAGGCATAGAATTAACAATCTCAGTTTGTTTCTCACCATTGAGGTAGATGTCTCCACCTGTGTAGGTCGCTGTTCCATCAAAGTCAAAACCAGTTTGACCAGTCATCTTAATAGTTCCACCTGTGACAGTGATATTACCATTTGAGTCAATCGGGTCTGTGTCCCCTTGACCAACTTCAACTGTCAAGTTCCCACCATTCATGGTAAAGAAAATTTCACTTTGTTGGACATTTTTGTTGGCTGCATTGACACCATCGTCCGTTGAATAGATGGTAATATCCCCGCCGTTAATAATGATTGACTTACCTTCAAGCCCTTCTGTAGAATTCTTAACGGTATAGGTTCCGCTATCGATAACCAAATCACCTGATGCATGGATACCATCATCACCAGCAGTAACAGTGATAGTATTATCAGAGAGATACATGGTTCCAACAGATGTATCGTCATCATTGTCTACCTTGACGCCGTCCTCCTTGGCATCGACGGTCATGGTTGTGCCAGTAATGTTAAGTTCATCATTGACATTAAAGGCATCTCCGACTGCTGTGATATTATAAGTCCCACCTGTGATATGAAGCGTATCGTTTGCTTTAATACCATTATTTTTCTTACCATCTACATTGAGAGTTCCTTTACCATTGATGGTTAAGTCCACTTTAGAAAAGAGGGCCGCGTCTGCCTTTTCGTCACTATTAGTAGCAGAATCTGACAAGCTATTTGTAGTTCCATCTACTAGGGTCACATAAACATGACCTGCTGATTTTGCAGAAATAGCAGCATTGGTATTGGTCATAGTCACACCGTTTAGGACGAGATGCACATCATCTGTTTTTTCAGCTTCAATCTTGATTTGAACACCATCAGATTGTCCAGAAATCACATAGGTACCTGACTTAGAAATTGTGACGGTAGAATCTGATACGGCAACTCCGTCACCAGAAACAGTTGCAGATGACTCTGATAGCGTTACAGTTGCTGCCGTCTTTTCATCATAAGAAGAATCATAGTCTTTATCCGTAAAATAGCTAGTTTTCTTAGCGTTTGTAGTTGATGTGGTGCTTGTTGCGGTATTGCTAGTTGTTGTATTTGATATTGACTGGGCACATGCCGTCACCAGTGCTAGAGTTGCTATACTCGTTAATAAGAATGTCCATTTTTTTGCTTTCATACTCATTTCCTCGTCTTTCATTTACATGATCCTAGTCTACGGGACTTTCCTAAAAGAAGCCTGAATTTTTTCTGAAAATTTTCTTAACCCCATCCGAACTTCATTAATAATCATTATTTATGGTACAAAAAAGAACAGCATTTTGCTGTTCTTTTAATTTTCTTTAACTGGAATTTCTTTGATAACTCGTGCTGGATTTCCTGCAAGGACTACATTGTCGCCAAACGACTTAGTAATAACTGCTCCTGCTCCTGCAACAACATTATCACCTAAAGTAACACCCGGTAGGACAATGACACCACCACCTGCCCAGAAATTTTTCCCAATCGTAATGGGTTTCCCAAATTCTATCCCAGAATTTCGTTCATCGGGATCAAGGGGATGAAGAGGTGTTAAAAATTGGCAGTTAGGACCAATCATGGCATTGTCACCAATGGTAATTGGACAAACATCCAACATGGTTAAATTCCAATTGGAATAAAAATTTTCTCCCAAATGAATATTGACACCATAATCCACCACCAAGCGAGTATTGACATAGAGATTTTCACCAGTAGAACCAAACCATCCTTTGATGATTTCCATACCTTTTACTGGATCGACTTCTTCATTAAATGAGGCTTGCTTTTGTCGTGCTGTTTGCGATAGAGCACGAAGTTCTGGATCGAACGGGTGATAGGGTTCTCCCGCAATCATTTTTTGATATTCACTTTTCATCGTTTGACTTCCTTGTTTGCTTTACAAGATTGTAGCATAGTTCTATCCTTTAGACAAGCAGCAAAGAGATTAAAAAAACTAGTACATCTAATGATGTACTAGTTTTTAAGTAGAAAGTTAACTATTCCTATCTTTAAAAGTCAGATTAGTCTTCTTTCTTTTTACGAGCGATAAGTCCAAATCCACTCAAGACACCTACTAAACCAAGGGCAGCAAGGCTAGCATGATCTTCAGTACCAGTATTTGGCAATTGGTCAGTTGTCCAAACGACCTCTTCAGCAACTGGGGCTGGTTTTTCTTGAACTGGTGCTGGCACCGGAGCTGGCGTTGGCACTGGTGCTGGCGTTGGTGTTGGCACTGGTTTTGGTGTTGGCACTGGATCCGGCGTTGGCACTGGTTTTGGTGTTGGTACTGGATCCGGTGTTGGCATTGGATTTGGTGTTGGCATTGGATTTGGTGTTGGTACTGGATCCGGTGTTGGCATTGGATTTGGTGTTGGTACTGGATTTGGAGTTACAACTTTCTTGTAGATGTGTTGGATGTTTCCATTTGCATCTACAACAGTCTTCACAAATTCATAACCTGGAATATCTTTCTTAGGTTGTTCGCCATCTTCTGTTGGGTAACCTGGAATTGGTTTACCATTTTCATCAACATATGAAGTTGTTACTTTTTCGTAGACATGGACTGTATCCCCGTTAGGCAATTTCTTAGTTTCAACGAAGCGGTAACCTGGGATATCTTTCTTAGGTTGTTCACCGTCTTCTGTTGGGTTACCTGGAATTGGTTTACCATCTTTGTCTACAAACGTAGTAACTGGGGTTACAGTTGGTGTGTAAGTTGCAGAAACTTTTGTTCCGTTAACATCTTCACGCACAACTGTCACTGATGGAGCAGTTCCAGTAAATTCTGGTTCTGGTTTAAAGGTTACTGTTCCATCTGGAGCTACTGTGTATGTACCAACTCCTTCAACAGTCTTAGTTGTTGAACCATCTTCAAATGTAGCTGGAACATCATTATTCATAGGCACATCTGGGTTACCTGGTGTGAAGGTTGGTTTACCAGATTGTTCTTTACCTTTTGGTCCAATAGATGTAGCTGGTTCCGCTGTTGGTGTTACTGGGGTTACAGTTGGTGTGTACTTAGCTGTAACTGGCGTACCGTTCTTGTCAACACGTTTAACAGTCACGCCTGTTCCTGTTCCTGTGAATGATTTTTCTGGTACGAATGTAACTGTTCCATCTGGAGCTACAGTATATGTTCCTTCACCTGGAATTACCTTAGTTGTTGATCCATCTTCGAAGGTTGCAGGTGTATCATCATCCATTGGTACACTTGGGTTACCTTCTGTAAAGTTTGGTTTGCCTGTTTGTGTCTTACCTTGGATATCTGTTGATGTTGCTGGTTCCGCTGTTGGTGTTACTGGGGTTACAGTTGGTGTGTACTTAGCTGTAACTGGCGTACCGTTCTTGTCAACACGTTTAACAGTCACGCCTGTTCCTGTTCCTGTGAATGATTTTTCTGGTACGAATGTAACTGTTCCATCTGGAGCTACAGTATATGTTCCTTCACCTGGAATTACCTTAGTTGTTGATCCATCTTCGAAGGTTGCAGGTGTATCATCATCCATTGGTACACTTGGGTTACCTTCTGTAAAGTTTGGTTTGCCTGTTTGTGTCTTACCTTGGATATCTGTTGATGTTGCTGGTTCCGCTGTTGGTGTTACTGGGGTTACAGTTGGTGTGTACTTAGCTGTAACTGGCGTACCGTTCTTGTCAACACGTTTAACAGTCACGCCTGTTCCTGTTCCTGTGAATGATTTTTCTGGTACGAATGTAACTGTTCCATCTGGAGCTACAGTATATGTTCCTTCACCTGGAATTACCTTAGTTGTTGATCCATCTTCGAAGGTTGCAGGTGTATCATCATCCATTGGTACACTTGGGTTACCTTCTGTAAAGTTTGGTTTGCCTGTTTGTGTCTTACCTTGGATATCTGTTGATGTTGCTGGTTCTGCTGTTGGTGTTACTGGAGTAATCTTAGGTGTGTATGTTGTTTCAGCCGGAGTGCCGTTGGCATCTTTAGCTTGAACTTTAACCGGAACTACTTCACCTGAGTAAGACTTATCAGTTGGTGTGAAGGTTACAAGGCCTGTTTCTTTATCGACTGTGAAAGTACCGATTTCTTTCCCTTCTGGTGACTTAGCAACTACAGATTCTGCTGGTTGGCCATTTTCGTCAAGAAGAGTAATAGTATCTTTGTCGATTGGTGCAACTGGGTCACCTTCTGTGAAGGTTACAGTTCCAGTTTGAACCACACCTTGAGGTGCTTCTGATTCAGCTGGAGTTGCTGTAGGAGTTACTGGAGTTACAGTTGGTGTGTACTTAGCTGTAACTGGTGTACCATTCTTATCAACACGTTTCACAGTTACGCCTGTACCTGTTCCTGTGAATGATTTCTCTGGCACGAAAGTAACTGTCCCATCTGGTGCTACTGTGTAAGTTCCTTCACCTTCAACTGTCTTAGTTGTTGATCCATCGTCAAAGGTTGCAGGTGTATCATCATCCATTGGGACATTTTCATTACCCGGTGTGAAGGTTGGTTGACCAGTTTGTGTTTGACCTTGTTTGTCAGTTGTAGTTGCATCTTCAGCTGTTGGTGTTACAGGAGTTACAGTTGGTGTGTAGGTTGCAGAAGCTTTTGTTCCGTTCTTATCTTCGCGAACAACTGTCACTGCTGGTGCAGTTCCGACGAATGATTTTTCTGGAACGAACGTAACTGTTCCATCTGCTGCTACTGTGTATGTACCAACACCTTCTACTGTTTTAGTTGTTGATCCATCGTCAAATGTCGCTGGAACATCTTCGTTGATTTCAACAGTTTTCTCAACGCCATCAACCGTTACAGTTCCACCCTTGAATTCAGGCTTACCTGTTTGAGTGGCACCTTGGATGTCAGTTGTTTCTGCTGGTGTTGCAGTTGGTGTTACTGGTAATACTGTTGGTGTGTAGGTCGCTGAAGCTTTTGTTCCATTCTTATCTTCGCGGACAACTGTCACTGCTGGAGCAGTTCCTACGAATGATTTTTCTGGTACAAATGTGACAGTACCGTCTGCTGCTACTGTGTATGTACCAACACCTTCAACTGTCTTAGTTGTTGAACCATCGTCAAATGTTGCTGGAACATCTTCGTTGATTTCAACAGTTTTCTCAACACCGTTAACTTCAACTGTACCACCCTTGAATTCAGGTTTACCTGTTTGAGTGGCACCTTGGATGTCTTTTGTTTCTGCTGGTGTTGCGGTTGGTGTTACTCCTACAACTGTTGGTGTGTATGTCGCAGAAGCTTTTGTTCCGTTCTTATCTTCACGGACAACTGTCACTGCTGGTGCAGTTCCTACAAAGTTTGGTTCTGGAACGAATGTTACTGTTCCATCTGCTGCAACCGTAAATTTACCAACACCTTCTACTGTCTTAGTTGTTGAGCCATCGTCAAATGTTGCTGGAACGTCTTCGTTGATTGGAACAGTCTTTTCAACACCGTTAACTTCAACTGTACCACCCTTGAATTCAGGCTTACCTGTTTGTGTTGCACCTTGAATATCTTTTGTTTCTGCTGGTGTTGCGGTTGGAGTTACTCCTACAACTGTTGGTGTGTACTTAGCTGTAGCAGTCTTAATGTACTCTTCTTGAATCTTACCGTCTTTATTTCGACCAACTGGAGCTGACAATGTAACTTCTACACCATTGGCTGTACCCGTAAAGCTAGGTTCTGGAGTGAAGGTTACTTCACCTGTTGAAGGATTGATCGTGTATGTTCCTTCTCCCGCTACTGTTACAGATGTCGCATCAGTAGTACGACCAGTTGCTGGGTCTACCAACTTAGCAGGATATTCTGCACTTGGGGTGATGGAAATCTTGTCACCTTTTGCGTTAGACGCAGTTGTGTTAAAGGTTGGTGTTTCTTTTTGAGTTGCACCTTGAATATCAGTCGATGTCTTATCAACCCCTTCAATTTCAATCGGAGTGACTGTTGGAACGTATTGACCATCCATGGTATTCAACTGACCATCAATATTTGGTTCTTTGTCTGGGAATTTTGATGACCAACCAGTATCGTAGCCATTGTTATCTACACGACGGATAGAGATACCATCAGCTGTTCCAAGGAAGTTATCCTCAGGAATAAACTCAACATCTACATCTTTACCTTTAGCAGTAATCTTGTACTTACCTTGACCTTTAACGACGTAGTAACCGTCTGCATCAAGGGTTGCACGGTTGCCATCTTTGTCAACGATGTATGGTTCTACAGTTTCGTCGATGACAGCCTGAGAGTTACGTTGATACTTGTGCTCTCCACGTGCTGTAAAGGTTACTGTTGCTGTTTGTTTAGTAGCTTGAGGACCAGAAGTTTCCTTAAATTCCCCTTTAGGTGGGTGGGTGATTTGAGTCTTGAAGTCTTCTACTTCCCCTG
>ERZ772904.412-NODE-412-length-12771-cov-21.5686_pt1 | contig 12771 bp, 13 predicted proteins | sample MGYA00512122_ERZ772904 | MGnify/ENA primary metagenome ERZ772904 (study PRJEB29015, sample SAMEA2738104) | human oral metagenome | biome: human oral; feature: human-associated habitat; material: saliva | place: China | collected 2269 ... | reverse complement strand
TTCCATTTTTTGTATGAAGTCATCCCTATGAATCATTACACGACATCCGTACTCTACAAGTTGGTCATCAAGGACAGATAAAAAAGTGTCATCAATATTTTGTGTAGATTTTAGATAGCTATTTCTCTGTTTAAGGATGTGGTTATAACTTGACAGGTCTGACAAGTAAATTGGTTTGATTTGGCCTAACTCCATGTCAATGAATTTACGACGAATGGCCGGAGCACCTTTGACAAGTTGTAAATCTTCTGGAGCAAATAAGACAACGTTCATATGTCCGATATAATCAGAAAGACGAGCTTGCTTTAAATGGTTTACTTTTGTAATTCGACCTTTTTGTGTGAGGTCTATTTCAAGTGGTATAGTTGCCGTTTTTTTCTGCAAGATTCCAGAGACTTGTAGTTGCTCTTCTTCAAATTGAATTAAATTTTTGTCGGTCTTTGTTCTGTGACTTCTTGTTAGAGCTAAAAAATAAATACTTTCAAGAAGATTTGTTTTTCCTTGAGCATTCCGGCCAACAAATACGTTTAATTTTGGGTTAAAATCAATTTCTGTATTACGATAGTTACGAAATTGTTTAATGCATAAGTTTTTCAGCCACATATTTACCTACCTGGGAAACGTGGTGCACTTTTTACTTTTGGTGGCTGGTTCTTTTTGTCTGGTTTTTTTTGAACCTTTTTATTCATTTCTTTAACAAGTTTAGCTACACGCTCTTTCTCGATTTTATCTTGTTTAAATTCCTCAAGTTCTTCAGGATTTGGTTGAACTAGAATAATTTGAGTTTTTAAATCAGGGATTTCAATAGAATCTCCGACTCTAATTTTTTTGCCTCGACGATTTTCTAATTCTCCATTAAAATATACAAGATGGTCCGCTAAAAAAGATTTAATAGCACCTCCACTTTGGATGATTCCAAGATCTTTCAAAAGAGCTTGGAGAGTAATAAATTCTTCAAATAATTTGTATTCCATAGTTCACCTCAATCTTTGGTATTATACCATATTTTGCTTAAAATAGTGGAGAAGAAACCCGTTGAGTGAAAACGATTTTAATTTCAAAAAAGTCAAAGAGAACAAGAAAAATTTTCATTTTCATGGTATAATAGAACTCTATGTAAAAGGAGGTAAAAGATGGAGCTATTCCCAGGAATTGCAGTGCATTTTATCCAATCTAAAAAGTTTAAGACAAATAAAATAACCATGCGTTTCACAGCTCCATTATCTCTGGATTTAATCTCTGGTCGCATGCTAAGTGCCAGTATGCTTGAAACTGCTAATAAAGGCTATCCAACTGCCCAGGTTCTTAGAAAACATCTGGCAGCATTGTATGGAGCAGATTTGTCAACTCATGCTTATAGAAGGGGCCAAAGTCACTTAGTAGACGTGAGTTTGACTTATGTTCGAGATGAATTTTTAAGTAAGAAAAACGTATTAACTGCTCAGGTTTTAGAATTATTGTATCAAGTCATATTTAATCCATTGTCAAATGAAGATGAATTTGAGACCAATGCCTTTGAAATTGAAAAAAAACAATTGTTGGCGAGACTAGAATCAGAATTAGAGGATCCTTTCTTCTTTGCTCATAAAGAATTGGATCAGTTGTTTTTTCAAGAAGAATCAATGCAGTTAGTTCCTAAAGATTTAATTGCCAGAATTTCCGAAGAGACTTCTAAATCTTGCTATTCAAGTTTTCAAAAAATGCTGAAAGAAGATAGGATTGATTTATTCTTTTTAGGTGATTTTAATGAAATTGAAGTCTTAGAAAACTTGAAGAAATTTAACTTGACAGGTCGTAAAGAAACTGTAAATATTCAATATCAGCAAGGTTATTCAAATGTTCTTAGAGAAGGAATTGCCAGGAAAAACCTAGGTCAGTCTATTCTAGAAATGGGTTATCATAGTACAATTGGTTATGGAGATGTTCAAAAGATGGCCTTGCTTCTCGTGAATGGTTTGCTTGGAGCTTTCCCACACTCTAAATTGTTTACTCAAGTTAGGGAAAAAGAAGGACTGGCCTACACTGTTTCTAGTCACTTAGATCTCTTTAGTGGATTTTTAAGATTATTTGCTGGAATAAATCGTCAAAATCGCAACAAGGCAAGAAAATTGATGAATGATCAATTGTTAGCAATCAAAAATGGTAGATTTACAGATGCTGAAGTTACTCAAACTAAGGAAATGATTCGTAGGACGATGTTGTTGAGTCAGGATAATCAAGATTCGATTATAGATAGAGAATACTTGAGCATCTTTTTTGGTAAATCAGTTTTAGACCAAGAAACTTTGATAGAGCAACTAGAGCAAGTTGACAGGGATGAAATCTGTAGGGCGGCATCTAGTTTGAAATTGCAGGCTATTTATTTTATGGAAGGAGCAGAATGACTAGAGTTACTTTTCAAGAGAAATTTTATCCTGCTGTAAAGGAAACTCTTTATCAAGCAAAATTAGAAAACGGCTTGACAGTTACTTTACTTCCGAAAAATGACTTTAACGAAGTTTACGGGGTAGCCACTGTCCAAGTTGGTTCGGTTGATACAAAGTTTACAGCTAGAAATGGTAAAAAGGAAGAATACCCTAGTGGGATTGCTCATTTTTTAGAACATAAACTTTTTGAAAGAGAAAATTCTGAAGATATCATGGCTGCATTTACCAAATTAGGTGCAGATAGTAACGCCTTTACAAGCTTTACAAATACAAGTTATCTTTTTTCAACCTCTGACAATGTCGCTGAGTGTTTAGACTTGCTTGACGAGCTTGTTACTTGCTTTAACGTTACTGAAGAATCTGTTGAACGAGAAAAGGATATCATTCAACAAGAGCGCGAAATGTATCAGGATGATCCTGATTCTTGCTTGTTCTTTAAAACTCTTGCAAATCTTTATCCAGAAAGTCCTTTAGCTTCGGATATTGTTGGTACTGAAAATTCGATAGAAGATATTCGTTTAGAGGATTTACGAGATAATTTTGATGAATTTTACACACCTGTCAATAGCCATATTTTTCTCGTTGGAAATTTTGATTTAGAGTTGATACAGAATTATTTCTTGCAAAAGGATGTTGGAGTTTGTATAGTTCAAAATCCACGAGAAACAATCGCTTTACACCCTGTAAAGAAGGTTGAGAGTATTCGTATGGATGTGGCTTCTCCTAAATTAGCTATTGGAGTTCGAACAAATGCTGAGATGGAGAGTAAAGACTGCTATCGATACGGTGTTTTGTTGAAGGCCTTGTTTTCGATGATGTTTGGATGGACCTCAAAAAGATTTCAAAGTTTGTATGAAACTGGGAAACTAGATTCTTCATTATCTATGGAGGTTGAAATCAATCATCGTTTTAATTTTTTGATGCTGACAATGGATACAAAAGAACCTGTTGCCATTTCACACCAATTTCGAAAGGCAATAAAAAATTTTGTAACTGATCCGGATGTGTCAGAGGAGCATCTTGATTTAATAAAAAGTGAAATTTATGGAGAGTTTATCCATAATCTGAATTCTTTAGAATTTATTGCGACTCAATATCAGTCGCACGTTGATGAATCAACCTTGTTTGATTTGCCAAAGATTATACAGGAAATGACCTTAGAAGATGTTCTTGAGGTAGGTCATCATTTTATTGATAATAGTGAAATGGTTGAGTTTACGATTTTTCCGCTATAATAATTGAAAAAAATGAGACTAGAAAGAAGGAATGATAAGTATGAGAAAAAAAACAATCGGTGAAGTATTACGTTTAGCAAGAGTAAACCAGGGGTTGAGTTTAGAGGAGTTGCAGCGCAAGACAGATATTCAACTGGATATGCTAGAAGCTTTAGAGTCAGATGATTTTGATAAATTACCTAGTCCCTTTTATGTTCGCTCTTTTTTGAGAAAGTATGCTTGGGCAGTTGAATTGGATGAAAGTATAGTTCTAGATGCTTATGATTCAGGTAGTATGATTACCTATGAAGAAGTTGATGTTGATGAGATAGAACTATCAGGTCGTAGACGTTCTAATCGAAAGAAACGTTCCCTGCTTCCACTTTTTTACTTCGTCTTATTCTCCTTATCAATTTTAGTATTCGTAACCTATTATGTTTGGACTTATATTCAAACACAACCAACAGAAACAACTTCAGCTAACTATAATGTTGTAACTACTACTACAAATGCAACAACTAGTGAAACAACAACTAGTGAAACAACAACTAGCAACCAAACCACTAGTCCATCAAGTTCGAGTGAAGCATCAACTGTGACTGTTTCAGGTCAGGGAGATGTGATATCAGTAGAGTATAAAACTTCTAAAGATACTGCTGAACTTCAATTATCTGTGACGGATGCAACAAGTTGGATAAGTGTATCAGATACGGATCTAGCTGGAGGAACTACTCTCGAGCCAAATAACAAAACAGCTAAAACAACAATTTCTAAAGGCTCTCCGGTAACAATCACATTAGGCGTTGTAAAAGGCGTTAAAATTAAAATTGATAATCAAGAAATTGACACTGCAAAATTAACTGGTCAAACTGGTTGGATTAGACTAACAGTGAGTTCAAACTAAGGAAGGATAATATGAAAAAAGAAAATATTCCTAACATACTTACGCTTGGTAGAATTTTATTTATTCCGATTTTTGTTCTCCTTCTATCATTTGGCCCATCTCCTGTGTTACATAAAATAGCAGCAATTATTTTTGCTATCGCCAGTATCACGGATTATCTAGATGGTTATTTGGCTAGAAAATGGCAAGTCGTTAGCAATTTCGGGAAATTTGCGGATCCAATGGCTGATAAGCTATTGGTAATGTCGGCCTTTATTATGCTAGTTGGCCTAGATATGGCTCCTGCTTGGGTGGTGGCTGTTATCATTTGTCGTGAACTTGCAGTTACTGGTTTGCGCTTGCTTTTAGTTGAAACCGGAGGGACTGTTTTAGCTGCAGCAATGCCAGGAAAAATCAAGACATTTAGTCAGATGTTCGCGATTATCTTCTTGTTATTCCATTGGAATTTGCTCGGTCAGATAACTCTTTATATTGCCTTGTTCTTCACAGTTTATTCTGGTTATGATTACTTCAAGGGAAGCGCATATTTATTTAAAGGAACCTTTCGCTAGATATGGAATCGATTATTGAAATTAAGGATCTGTCATTTCGATACCAGGCAGATCAAGAACATTATGATGTTCATAACATTTCGTTTCACGTGAAACGTGGAGAATGGTTGTCAATCGTTGGTCACAACGGGAGTGGGAAATCAACGACAGTTCGCTTGATTGATGGCTTACTCGAGGCTGAATCTGGAGAAATTTGGATAGATGGTGATTGCCTAACACCAGAAAATGTCTGGGAGAAAAGACGTAAGATTGGTATGGTGTTTCAAAATCCCGATAATCAGTTCGTAGGAGCAACTGTTGAAGATGACGTAGCTTTTGGCCTAGAAAACCAAGGGATTCCACTTGAAGAGATGAAGAAACGAGTCTCTGAAGCTCTGTCATTAGTTGGGATGGCGGAATTTACAAAAAAAGAACCAGCTCGCTTGTCTGGAGGTCAGAAACAGAGAGTGGCAATTGCAGGAGTTGTAGCTCTGCGACCAGATATTTTAATCTTGGATGAGGCTACAAGTATGTTGGATCCAGAAGGGCGACTAGAGTTGATTAAGATAGTCCAGAAGATTCGCCAAGACCACCAGATAACAGTTATCTCTATTACGCATGATTTAGATGAGGTTGCTATGAGTGACCGTGTTTTAGTAATGAAAAAAGGGAAAGTCGAGTCAACAAGCACTCCTAGAGAATTATTTTCTAGGTCAGATTTAGATCAAATTGGCTTAGATCAACCCTTTGTCAACCAATTGAAAGAATCATTACGTACTAGTGGTTTGAATTTGCCAGAGTTCTATCTTACAGAAGAGGAACTTGAGGAGGCTTTATGGGAATTATTCTAGACAATGTTAGTTATACGTATCAAGAAGGAACGCCGTTTGCCTCAGTTGCCTTGTCTGATGTCAGTTTGACAATAGAGGATGGCTCTTATACTGCGATTATTGGGCATACAGGAAGCGGAAAGTCTACAATCCTTCAACTTTTGAATGGTTTGCTAGTTCCTACAGAGGGAAGTGTTCGTGTCTTTGATACATTGATTACATCAACATCAGTCAATAAGCAAATTCGTCAAATTCGCAAACAAGTAGGCTTGGTTTTTCAGTTTGCTGAAAATCAAATTTTTGAGGAAACAGTCTTAAAAGATGTGGCATTTGGACCTCAAAATTTTGGAGTTTCTGTAGAAGAGGCAGAAGTTATCGCGCGTGAAAAACTAGCTTTAGTGGGAATTGACGAGTCACTTTTTGAACGTAGTCCATTTGAACTTTCAGGAGGACAAATGAGAAGGGTTGCTATTGCTGGGATTTTAGCAATGGAACCTAAAATTTTGGTTTTAGATGAGCCAACCGCGGGCTTGGATCCAATTGGCCGAAAAGAGTTGATGACCTTGTTTAAAAAGCTTCATCAAGATGGTATCACGATTGTTTTGGTGACTCACCTTATGGATGATGTAGCAGAATTTGCTGACCAAGTTTACGTAATGGAAAAAGGGAAATTAGTTAAGAGTGGGAAACCAAGTCTTGTCTTTCAAAATGTCGAATTTATGGAAAAAATCCAATTGGGTGTTCCAAAAATTACAAGATTTGCTCAAAGGCTTGCTAACAGAGGAGTTTCTTTTAAACAATTGCCGATAACGATAGAGGAGTTTAAGGAGTTCATCAATGGATAATATGATTTTAGGTCGTTACATACCAGGAAATTCGATTGTTCATCGTCTGGATCCTCGTAGTAAGTTAGTGGCAATGATTTTATTAATTCTGATTGTTTTTTGGGCCAATAATCCAATAACAAATTTGATCCTTTTCGTTGCAACAGGTATATTCGTAGCTTTATCAGAAGTTCCCTTATCCTTTTTCATAAAAGGTTTGCGGTCTATGTTTTTTCTAATTGCTTTTACAACCCTTTTTCAACTGTTCTTTATCTCAGGTGGAGATGTCTTGTTCGAGGTAGGGTTTATAAAAATCACAAGTCATGGAATTGAACAGGCTGGGATTATTTTTTGTCGCTTTGTTTTGATTATCTTTTTCTCAACCTTGCTTACTTTGACGACCATGCCGCTAAGTTTGGCAACAGCAGTTGAATCCTTGCTTGGACCTTTGAAAAGATTCAAGGTTCCTGTTCATGAGATCGGGCTCATGTTGTCTATGAGTTTGCGCTTTGTACCAACCTTAATGGATGATACGATTCGAATTATGAACGCTCAAAAGGCGCGTGGTGTTGATTTTGGAGAAGGGAATGTAATCCAAAAAGTCAAGGCTATGATACCTATTTTGATACCTTTGTTTGCTACCAGTTTGAAAAGAGCGGATTCTCTTGCTACAGCTATGGAAGCTAGAGGGTATCAAGGCGGAAATGGACGTAGTCAGTATCGACAGTTGAAATGGATGAATAAAGATAGTGTAGCTCTATTACTTATTTGTGTCTTGGGCGGTATTCTATTTTTGTTAAAATCCTAGAGTGAAGTATAGAATGAGATAGGGTAGAGGTATGAACCGTTTTAAAAAATCAAAATATATCATTGTTCTATTTGTCGTTGTATTAGTGGTTTCAGTTTTTTTAGTGATGACGAAATCAAGTGCGGTTGTGACAAAAGTTGGAGATGGCATTTCTCTGATAGATAGTGTTGTTCAAAAGCCATTCCAATGGTTAGAATCTACAAAGTCTGATTTAGGAAATTTGACGAGAGCTTATAATGAGAATGAAACTCTTAAAAAAGAACTCTATCAAATGGAAAAAGAAACGAATGAAGCAGACAGTCTGAAGGAAGAAAATGAGCAATTACGTAAGTTATTAGATATGAAGTCCAAATTAAATGCGACCAAGTTAATTGCTGCGGATGTCATCATGAGAACTCCATCAACCTGGAAACAAGAATTAACAGTTAACGTTGGTTCTCAACAAGGAGCAACAACAAACATGCTTGTTGTTGCTGGTGGAGGATTGGTTGGAAGTGTTGAAAAAGTAGAAGACAACTCAACTGTGGTCAATTTATTGACAAACGCTGAGAATACAGAGAAGATTTCCGTTAAAATCCAGCACGGTTCTAGTAGCATTTATGGTATTATTATCGGTTATGATAAGGAAAAAGAACTTTTGAAAATCAGCCAGCTCAATAGCAATAGCGACATTAGCCAAGGCGACAAAGTGGTGACTGGAGGTTTGGGAAACTTTAATGCTACAGATATTTCTGTAGGAGAAGTCGTATCAGTGACACATAGTACTGACTATCTAACAAGAGAAGTTATGGTTAAGCTACACGCTGATCCAATGAATCTTAAGGTTGTAGAGTTAGTGGGGAATGCGTCATGAGACTTGTTAAGCAGATAGGAATGTTCTTACTCTTACCCTTGATTGTCTTAATAGATAGCCATTTAGGGCAGCTTGTAAATAGCTTTTTCCCACATTTACAAATTGTTAGCCACTTTATCTTTATCTTCTTATTATTTGAAACAATTGAAGTATCAGAGTATCTGTTTTTAGCTTATTGTTTGGTTCTAGGTCTATTATACGATGTTTACTTCTTCCATCTGATTGGAATTGCAAGTCTTCTTTTTGTGATTATTGGAGCAATTGTCTATAAAAGTAACTCTGTCATTTTGTTAAATAGATGGACCAGATTGCTAGCTGTCTTAATGATGACTTTCATTTTTGAGTTTGGAAGCTTTATGTTGGCAGAGGTGGTCGGGCTAACTGCTGAAAATCTATCCGTTTTTATGGTTTATAGTCTTGTACCTACTATGATATTGAACTGTTTATGGATGTTGGTTTTTCAATATATTTTTGAAAAAATATATCTATAAGAAAGAAACAAAACTGTAATAAAGGCGTAATATTTATTAGGCCTTTTTTTGATATACTAGTATTGTCTTTTTAAAGAAGGAGTATTACACTTATGAAGAAAAAAATTCTAGCATCACTTATGTTAAGTACAGTATTGCTTTCAAATGGAGCTGTACTTTCAAGTGTTAAAGCCAATACAACAGATGAAAAAATTGCTGCTCAAGATAGCAAAATTAGTGAGTTGACAACTCAACAGAAAGAAGCTCAAAAACAAGTAGACGAAATTCAAACTAAAGTTTCAGCTATTCAATCAGAGCAAGAAAAATTACAATCTGAAAACGAAAAACTTCAAGAAGAATCTAAAAAACTTGAAGGTGAAATCGCAGAGCTTTCAAAAAATATCGTAGCACGTAATGAATCGCTTGAAAACCAAGCTCGTAGTGCACAAACAAACGGAACTGCTACAAGTTACATCAATACGATCATTAACTCTGACTCGATCACAGAAGCTATTTCTCGTGTAGCAGCCATGAGTGAAATTGTGTCAGCAAACAATAAAATGTTGCAGCAACAAAAAGAAGATAAGAAAGCTATCTCTGAAAAACAAGTTGCAAACAACGAAGCAATCAACACAGTCATTGCTAACCAACAAACGCTTGCTGACGATGCTCAAGCTTTGACAACAAAACAAGCAGAATTGAAAGTAGCTGAGTTGAATCTTGCAGCTGAAAAAGCTACAGCAGAAAACGAAAAAGCTAGCTTGCTTGAGAAAAAAGCAGCAGCAGAGGCAGAAGCTAAAGCAGCAGCAGAGGCAGAAGCAGCTTATAAAGCTAAACAAGCAAGTCAACAACAATCACTCGCAGCTTCAGCCAACACAACTTTTGCTGCACAAGTACAAGCAACTTCAAGTTCTTCATCAGCTTCATCATCAGATGATGATTCAAGCTACACACCTGCAGTAACTACTGTAAGTCAACGACCAACTTATAGTTCAAATGCTTCAAGTTACCCTACAGGTCAATGTACATGGGGTGCTAAGACCTTGGCTCCATGGGCTGGTGATTATTGGGGTAATGGTGGTCAGTGGGCTACTAGTGCAGCAGCAGCAGGTTTCCGTACAGGTTCTACACCACAAGTTGGTGCGATTGCTTGTTGGGATGATGGTGGCTATGGACACGTAGCGGTTGTTACAGCTGTTGAATCAACAACGCGTATTCAAGTTTCAGAATGTAACTATGATGGTAGCGGAACTCAACCAATCGGAAATTATCGTGGATGGTTTAATCCTACAGCATCACGTGGTACAGTAAGATACATTTATCCAAACTAATATACTGATTATTACTAAATTTAGGGTGAGGTTTTATTAATCTCACCCTTTGTATAGTGCTGAAAAATAAATTTCATTATATAATTACTTGAACTTATTTTGTATTCTATTCTATTCTTAATAATTATTTAGTTAAAGTTAGATGAAATTTAGAGATTTAGTACGAGTTTAGCACGTTAATAAAAAGGTTTCTAAAGGGAATTGGTACTGGAATTATGTTTACTTATAAAACGAATGTTGATGTCAAAGAGTGGGATTTGTTTTTACAAAATCATCCTCAAGGAAATTTATTGCAGAGTAGTGATTGGTCCAAGATAAAGGATGCTTGGGGGAATGAAAGAGTTGGCTTTTATAAAGAGGATCAACTAGTTGGAGTGGCGAATATCTTAATTCAGCCACTACCATTAGGACTTTCTATGTTCTATATTCCACGAGGTCCAGTTATTGATTATAAAGATAAAGAACTTCTGAAATTTGTGCTTTTAACATTGAAAAAACTTGCTAAAAAAAGCCATGCAATAATGGTTAAATTTGATCCAAGTTTATTTATCAGTAGAGGTCTTATTGGGCAAGAAACTGTCCAAAATTCTAGGACTTTAGAAATTATTGAAGAACTGAAAAAAAATAAAGTTTATTGGACAGGCTTAACAAAGGATATGGCAGAAAATATACAACCACGTTTTCAAGCTAATATTCATAAAGAGAACTTCTCGTTGGATCAACTATCCAAGTCCACTAGACAGGCAATCCGAACTGCAAGGAATAAAGGATTGGAAGTGAAATTCGGTGGAATTGATTTATTAGATGAATTTTCATTTTTAATGAAGAAAACAGAGTCTCGTAAGAATATCAGTTTACGAGGCAAAGATTATTATCAAAAGTTACTGACTACTTATCCTAATCACTCTTTTATCACACTGAGCTACTTAGATTTACCTAATAGACTGAAAGAAGTTGAGCAGCAACTCGAAAAGAATCTTAAAATAGCGCAGAAATTTACTGATAAAACGAAAGAAGGCAAAATAAAAGAGAATCAGCAAGAGAGAAAACGATTAGAGGAAGAAATTTCTTTTCTTAAGAGCCATATTGATAGAGGGTACAGTGTCGTTCCATTGTCTGGAACTTTAACCATCGAATTTGGGAAAACTTCTGAAAACTTATATGCTGGAATGAATGAGGAATTTAGACATTATCAACCTGCTATTCCTACATGGTTTGAGACAGCTCAACATTCATTTGAACGTGGGGCAGAGACTCATAATATGGGTGGAATTGAAAACAACTTAGAAGGCGGGTTATTTAATTTTAAATCTAAGTTTAATCCCACTATTGAGGAGTTTGCTGGTGAGTTTAACTATCCAACTAGTTCATTATATTTCTTGTTTAATCTAGCTTATAAGATTCGTAAGAAACTTCGAAGTAGATAGCATAAACACCCCTACATTAAATTTTAAAAAATTAGCTATTAGAACATCTCAGCAGTATATGTTGAGATGTTTTAAATTTAGAGCTTTTAAATAGTAATTTAATAAGGAGAAAATAACAAAATTACTTGAAATAAAGCTCCAATTATGATAAAATGAAACTTGTCGTGTGAACGATAATACTCATTCTTGATGAATTGTGAAACAGTTGCCCTTGGGTCGTTTTGCGAGTTGAAGTCAAGAAGAGGAAAAAAACAAAAAGGAGAAATACTCATGGCAGTAATTTCAATGAAACAACTTCTTGAGGCTGGTGTACACTTTGGTCACCAAACTCGTCGCTGGAACCCTAAGATGGCTAAGTACATCTTCACTGAGCGTAACGGAATCCACGTTATCGACTTGCAACAAACTGTAAAATACGCTGACCAAGCATACGACTTCATGCGTGATGCAGCAGCTAACGATGCAGTTGTATTGTTTGTTGGTACTAAGAAACAAGCTGCTGACGCTGTTAAAGAAGAAGCAGAACGTTCAGGTCAATACTACATCAACCACCGTTGGTTGGGTGGAACTCTTACTAACTGGGGAACAATCCAAAAACGTATCGCTCGTTTGAAAGAAATCAAACGCATGGAAGAAGAAGGAATCTTTGACGTTCTTCCTAAGAAAGAAGTTGCACTTCTTAACAAACAACGTGCACGTCTTGAAAAATTCTTGGGTGGTATCGAAGACATGCCTCGTATCCCAGACGTAATGTACGTAGTTGATCCACATAAAGAACAAATCGCTGTTAAAGAAGCTAAGAAATTGGGTATCCCAGTTGTAGCGATGGTCGACACAAACACTGACCCAGATGATATCGATGTTATCATCCCAGCGAACGATGACGCTATCCGCGCTGTTAAATTGATCACTGCGAAAATGGCTGACGCTGTTATCGAAGGTCGTCAAGGTGAAGACGCAGCGGCAGTTGAAGCTGAATTTGCAGCTTCAGAAGCTCAAGCAGACTCAATCGAAGAAATCGTTGAAGTTGTAGAAGGCGACAACGCTTAATTCAAATAAGTAATTATTACCTAGGAGGGCGGGGCTTAGCCCGGCTCTCCTATTTTTAAAAAATATAGGAGAATCAAAATGGCAGAAATTACAGCTAAACTTGT
>ERZ772904.401-NODE-401-length-12935-cov-8.34689_pt1 | contig 12935 bp, 5 predicted proteins | sample MGYA00512122_ERZ772904 | MGnify/ENA primary metagenome ERZ772904 (study PRJEB29015, sample SAMEA2738104) | human oral metagenome | biome: human oral; feature: human-associated habitat; material: saliva | place: China | collected 2269 ... | reverse complement strand
AGGGCTTCATACAATTCTGCCAATACCCATCTTCCTCAATGAAGATCGGGGCAATGAAGGGCTTTGAAAGACTATGTTCATACGGCATAAGCTTTTTCCTTTCAGGCTTAGTCAATAAGACGAATAAAAGTTAGATAATGATCTGGCGAATAGTAGATACTTCCATTACTCCCCACTACTAAACGATGCTTACCACGATCAAGCCCCAGCTTACCATTTTCTTTATTGGTAAGCTCTGGCGGTTTTACATCATACTCGGTATAGGTAATCGGATTACCATTCACGTCCTTTTCCGGAAGAATATGACCTCCACTCTTATTCTCAGGTACATTTTCATATTCATTAGGGCCTTGAGCCTTCTTCCAGAGTTTATCCTCAGGCAAACGTCCAGTTTCCCAAATGCTCTTCACAGACTCTTTAATCTCCTGAGGAATTACCCCTTTGAATTTGTCAAGGCTGATAATCGAATGCTTCGTCTTCTCAACCTCACTGAGGCCTTCAAAAGCAGTGTTATAGTCAGCCTTAGTTTTCTCAGCCTTCCAAGGCGAAAACTCAGGCCTAGGTCCTTCTACACCACCATTTTTAAGCCCTCGATAATAGTCCCGCTTAGCATCGTGGAACTTTCCAAATTTATTGTGATACCTCACCGGAGTTCCATCGATCTCTGACGCGCTGCCAATACGAGAAGCCTGAGGTAACTCAGTATCGACCCAAGACTTCAGATCATTAGGATACATAATTTGCTGAGCAGGTTTATCAACCTCAGAATGTATAGGCTGAAGGCCACGATCATCACGGAGCACTCGCACTGCTTCCCGTCCCTCTGGCGTGAGGTTCTCAACCTTCGGTTCCTCAACAGGTTTCAGCTGCACCTCAGGCTCACGCACACCACCAGCAGAACCACGAGCCGCCACAGCATCATCGGCCACACCACCAGGCTTAACAGCCTGCATACCAGCAGCACCAGACCCAGCACCCGAAGCAGGCGGAACCTCGCCCACCTGCGGAGCTTCCACAGGCTTCACCGGAACCTGCGAAGCACCACGAGAAGCACCAGAACCCTCCACCGGAGCAACCTGCGGAACATCAACACGCGACACCGCAACCGGCGGAACCTCCGTCGCAGAACGAGCACCACCAGCAACAGGCTTAACCTCGATCTCCACCTTCGGATAGCGCAAATGACGCAACTCATTGACAGTCCTAGCACCCTCAGCGCCATCACGATACAACCCTGTCAAAGGAGCTGTTTCTTGAGATTTAAAGAAACCACCAGCAAAAAAATCCTGAATGCTAAAATTCTTCGGAGCCTTACTAGCCCACCGAGGAGCATTTATACTCATCTGAGTAGCCTCAAGACGCAGGGTCACGCCGCTCATACTCTGAAGCCTTTCCATGCGCTGCAGGTACAGTACGATAGCAGAAGCAGTGATACCACCAAGAAGACCGTCGAACGTGAGTTGGTCAGGGTTAAGGTCTCCGTACTCCCACTTCTGTAATACAGCCGAAAACAACATGGAAGTAACTATGGAACCACCAACACCACGAGTAGCCTGAGGAATCATCAATAATAAACCACCGACAAAAACGACTCCCGCGAGAACATCCTTGCCGTGATCGTTAAACCATCGTCCTGGATCTTTTTGGAGCTCTTCAAGAGATTTCTTCCAACCATCCACTGACCAAAAACCGTCCCAGTGACGTTTCGTTTCCTCTGCCATAGCACGGTCAAAATCCCGAATAAAATCATCTGATTCAATATATTCGGCATACTTCCGCATAGCTTCAGCAGGGATTGGTTGTAAACCTGTGGGGTCGTGCAGGTTCACCGGATCACCCGACGCAAACAGATACGACGCACCCATATACCCCGCCCCAACCACAGGCTCCACAGGGTCCGGCGACAAAAACCCAGCCGTCACAGGATCATACAAACGCGCACCCATCAACTCACCGCCAACGGTTGCTAACGCACCCTGATCCGTCAAACCCACATCAGCAGGCAAACCCGGCAACCCACTACCAGCAGCTGCAGTGGTATTGCTTCCCCAAGTCACCGGGGACGCGGTACCGAAGATATCCGTGCCAAAACCATACGCTCCCATACCTGTACCGGTGAGGATACTATCGCGCCCGCCAAGCACAGACCCCGCCGAAACCGCCTCGGTAACACCGACACCCACCAACGAAGCAGCATCAGGTACCGTCGTATCCCACACCAGCGGCGAGACAACAGGATCCTGCCTATCCTGCTGACTCCCAACAGCTACCGGCATATTCCGAACCGACGATGCCGCAAACCACACCGTCGAGTTACCCTCGCTGGCAGCGGACAAATGGCCGCCCAACAGGGAGTCGGAGCTGTGGTTGATACGCTCCACCCGCTCTAAAGAGCCCAGAGCATCCCAGCCCCACGTCACAGCAGCACCAGTATGATCAGCCGCCCCGGTACGGAAACCCCGCACATCATAGGAATACTGAACCGACCCCGTACACACCAAAGATGACGTATCTAACCCGGTTAGATCCTCCACCACACCCGCAACAGGTGTAGCAGAAGAACCACCACCATCCTCTAGTGCCTCATACAGGCGTACCGTCTGTACCCGCTCCCCCGCATAGGAAAACGCACGCACCCGCACCAGGGCACCTTCCTGATGGGTTTCTTCCCTCATAAGCAATCCGACCGGATCATACACCCACGCCACCAACACATCATCCGAGCTCACCGCACGAATCAACCTGCCGGAAGCATCATAGGCGTACTCACACCAGGAACCCTTAACGGTATCTTCCACTCGAGTAATCTTCCCCGCAGGATTCCGGCGTACCCGCACACCCTGCACCACACCCGACGATGAACCACTAGGCTCGTCGGCTCCACCGAGAACTTCCTCGGTGTACCCCATAACGACCCCGGATGTATCACGCACCCACGAAGAGACACACTCCCCAACCTGAACACGTTCCAAATACCCCAGCGCATCATAAGCGAACTCAGCCGCCCCAGGCTTATCGCCAGCACTCGATGAGTCCTCTACCCCGACACCGGCAGGGACTTGCTGCGTAGACCTAATACGCCCGCCCGGAGAATACCCATACACGGTAGAACCATACGGAGTAGTACGCTGAACCACATTCCCATCAGCATCATAGGAGTACGCTAGACTCCACGCACCCGTAGATGCAAACACCTCAGCCGCAGAAGCATCCTCGGCAGCGGATACTCGATTACCCGCTGCAAAGAACGCCGTATCAGAAACTTCATCCCCGAGTTTCGGGGCAGAATCCACCCGCACCAGACGTCCCAAAGCATCTGAGACATAGGTCGTCTGAACATACACATCAACTTCGGATCCCGCGCCATCCGAGAAACCGATAGAAGACCTACCAGCAGCCGTTGTTGCACTCGCGTTAGCAGAACCAACGGTGGTTGTTGCTGTAGCGACCGTAGCAGCTGCAGACCGTTGAGCGCCCAGCCGTGCCAGGTTCTCCCCCGCCAGATAATCCTTCACCGTCAGGCACCGACCGGCTCGATCCCGCACCCACTCACAAGCCAACCGACCCAAGCGTTCACCTGGCTTAGCCACATGCATACTCGCCACCTCGCCGGCGCTATCGTATGCATACGACACCCGCGAACCATCTGGGTTCATGACTTCAGTGCACCGGTGCGCGCCATCATACGCATACTTGGTCACCGCCCCGAATGGGTCCGTCACCGACACCACATTCCCCACCGCGTCATAGGCATACGAGGTTGTCGCAAAACCCTCAGACGTAGCTACCCGACGCGCTAGCAAACGCCCAGCGCCGTCATAATCAAAAAAGCATGTTCCACCCACGCCGGAAACAGCCTTAACCACACGCCCACACGCATCATAGGAGAACGACCGGGTGCCCCAAGCAGCATCCACACACCGCACCACACGCCCGGCAGCATCGTAGGCATACCTGCCCACCAGCTTAGTCCCAGCACGACGCTCCAGCAGACGCCCACAGGCATCATACACAAAAGACTCCACTACCACGCCAGCACGAGTCTTCGCCACCAAACGCGAATCCGCATCATACCGGTACTCAGTCATCACCCCATCAGCATCTGTCACTGAGGCAACCCGACCACACGCATCATACGAATACTCCGTCACAGCCCCCGAGGCACTCACCTGCCTGAGTAACCGCCCAGCAGCATCACACACCTCACCCGAAACCTGACCAGCAGCATCAGTACACGTCCGCAACGCATGGGCACCGGGGACCCTCACCAGATTCTCGGTCGGATCCTGTACACGAACAGGCTCTGAAGTACCCTGATGATGCGCGGCACCCCGATCCCCTTCACCCGAGGAGGCAGTCGTAATGTTAGTCAGAAACTGATACGCCCACGACGTGACTGCCCCAGACGGGTCAATACTGCTCATCACCCGGCCCAGCGCGTCAAATCCCACCGTCGCGGTGTTCCCAACACCGTCCTGATGCGTGATCTCACCGGCAGCACTATCTCGACTTACCCGTGTGAGCACACCCGTCGGATCGGTATGCTCCACCAAAGTATCAGCAGCGTTATACTTGCTCGCCCACACATTCCCGGCTGGGTCAATCTTTTCTGTAACCCTGCCCATACCATCATGGACAAACTTCGTCACATGCCCCAGCGGATCAGTCTCAGCAACCGTGTATCCCAGCTCGTTGATCTCACGCACGGTACGGGCACCATCAGGTGCCACCTGCGCAACCAGTTCCCCAGCGGCGTTGTACTCAAACCGGCGCACACCCCCAACCGCATCCGTGATACTGGCGACTTTACCCGCAGGAGTATATGTATACACAGTTGCGTTCCCCACCGGGTCAATCACCCGAACAGGACGCGAGGCAGCGTCATACTCAACCCGCATAGTTGCCCCCGATGGAGAGATCACCGCCACCGGTCGATCCTGGGCATCATACTCAACTTTGAGCATGTCGCCCACAGCATTGAGCACCCCGGTCAGATTCCCCCGAGCATCATAGGAAAGCCGCGTCAAGACCCCTGTCGGATCTATCACCGACAATATCTGCCCCGCCGACGTATAGGTATACCGGCTGGTGGCACCATCAGTCGTCACCGCAACCGGCTGACGCGAAAAACCCTCCTCAGCATACTCATATGAAATAACCTTTACCGGAGCATCTTTACGAATCCACTCATCCTTCGAGCCATATGTCCGCTTGTGAACCGGTCGGTCCAAATCGTCATACTCGGTAATACTCATCGCGCCCGTAGAAGCAAGCTCCTTCACCACAAGCCCACGAGTATTCGCAGACCGCACCGTCCGCGACCCTTCAAGGTCGGTCACCTGAATCCGGTTCCCAAACGCGTCATAAATAAACCGAACCGTAGACCCTTCCGCCGACGTAACCGAGACTAACCGCCCTTTACTATCAGACACCCACGTATTCGGATGCAGCGCCCGCTCAGCAGTATCCGCAGTACCAGAGTCCTCAGAATCGGTCTCCAGAGTGTTCTCATGGGTACCGGTGGTAATCTGCGTAATCCCACCCGGCAAATACGTATAGTCAATCACACGACCATGCTCACTGACCTGCTGGGTAACACGCCCCGGATTATCCGGATCCCCATACACATTAGTCACCTCACGCACGCCGCCAGTGCCCGTGACCGTCTGCACCAAGCCATCCTCGGTATGCGTATACACGCGCGAGGCAACCACAACGCCGCAAGCCGCAGCAGTACCACCCTTGACAGCACTCTCAGGCTCATCCACGGGATCGGATGTTGTCTGCGAGGCTAGGGCGCAGGTTGTCGCCTCTGCCAGATGTCCCGTCTCACTATAGGCATACTCCACCCGAGATCCAGCCCCAGTAACAGCCACCGCACGCCCAGAAACATCATCATACGAGAGGCGGATAGCCTTACCGAAAGCACCCACCATAGCCCGCACACGAGAGGAAGAACCACTATTGGAAGCGTCCTCATAGATAGCGGCAACCGCAGAACCAGGTTCCGACCCCCACGAGCCCAGCCAGGCACCGCCCCGCGTATAGTAATGGTACTGCCCGGTATTATTCGACACCGCATAAAACTCACCGCCAGAGACCGCTTGGTCAGAATGCTCAGCGGCCAAAGAAATCACAGCAGCAAACCCAGCACGCGCAGCCTGCACACGCACGCCACCGTCAGCCTCATCATGAACAGCGCCATTCTCAGGGTCAGAAACCTGAGACGCAGACGAATCCGCTGGGTTCACCGTATACCGATGCAGCCACCACGCCTCCCCCGCAGCCCGAGTAAATCCAGCTCCAGAACGAGCAAAGAAAACCTGCCGCCCATCAACATCAACCCACACCACACCGGAAGCCGTAAACCCCAAATGTGTATCCACCGTAGAAGACCACCCAGGCCCAAACGCGCCCACCGGAGCCGCATACCCCTCATGCGTAGACGCCGCCCCAGCAGCAGCGATACTGTTATACATCCGCACCAACGACACGCCACCATCGCTGAGGTCTTTTTCCTCCTCAATGAAATTCCCCGTCGCCACGTTCACGGGATCGTTTGCATAACCACTCGAAATTTGTGTGCCAAAAACCTGAACGTCAGCGACCTCTAACCATTTACGCCCAGGATTTACACCGGCTTGCTGAATTGAAGACGCTAACGCAGCATCTGAAACCGTGAATTTCACTCCGGCACCAGCATTACGAAACGCCTGAGCTACCGCATTAATCCAGGCAGCATCATTATCATTATCCAAAATCCAATTCTTAGTTGAGAGCAACAACGTATCGATAATCAGCACACCCCACTGACATGTTTTCAAGTACGTATCATAGGCATTGCTAACTGCGGTGAACGCAGCATTCATCTCAATATTGAGCGTGTTCAGCACAAAGTTCGTGTACTTTTCCAAAGCATCAGGATCTGCAGAAGAAGTACCACCAGAAGAAGCTAAACCTTCAGCATATTTCTCGCTGTTCGAACTTTTTGGTTCAGCAATACTCGCAGGCGGCTCAGGTTCATGAGGTACCTCTCCCAAACGCCCCAAAGTAGGTTTAGTATTAGCGTTAGGGTTAACCCCTGGGTTAACTTCGATCTCAGGTCCCGGCTGAGCCTGGTAAGCAGGACGAAAAGGATCACGTTTTTCATGCGCACCAAAAGCTGCAGCCTTATCTCCATTCACTGAGCGTGCAGTGTCACGAGACAGTTCAGCCTGACGCGCCCGACGGCGGTTATCCTGCTCAGCTTCAGCCGCCCGAGCGATCTTCCTCACAGCCTCAGCCGCACGATGACATGCATCTGCCAACCTGTGGGCATCATCCATACACTGACCATAATTGAGCACAAATAATGTGGCATACCGACCACGGAACTCTTGGGCAGCATGCATACCCTCGGAGCGAATCTTGCCCTGGAAATCTCCCAGCTTATGGGCCGCGTCATCAAAAGCACGAGCAAGCGCAGCCGCATCTTCCTGACTATAAACAACATCGTTGTGGTTTACATGAAGCTTGTCAGTATCTCGCATAGCTGAGTCGTCTTTCTCGGGAAGGCTTAATAGTGAAAATACCTTTTCATCTTACAAGGGTTCTTGAAAATAATCTGTACTTTCGGTAGAGAGTTATAAAAATGTTCAAAAAATTTTGTACTACAAGTTCATACTCTTAAGACCCCTACTCCGCCGGAGATCAAACCCCTATCCGCCATATGCGCATGCACATAGAAAAACGGCCCTTCAGTCATGGTGACCGGAGAGCCGCTCGATGGGTGAAGCTATGTTTTAGGGTCAGCGCAGCAGCCAACCATAGGTGCGTCTATTTCGTGCTTGCCTCGCGGGCTGCCTCTTCGACTGCCACCCACGAGAGCATCGCACATTTGACGCGGGCCATAAACTTTGAGACCCCAGAAAATGCCGCCATATCGCCGTATTCTTCCTCATCCAGGGTAATCTGACCGCGCGAGCGCAACATCTCGCGGAACGCATCTACATGGTTCTGCAGCTCCCCCACGGTCATACCCGGTGCCATCTCGGAAAGCACCGATGCCGCCGCCATCGAAATGGAACAGCCGTCGCCTTCCCACGAGACCGATTCGACGACCTTTTCGCCGTCTTTCTGCTCATCAGAAAGCACGAGGCGCAGGTTGATTTCGTCTCCGCAGGTGGGGTTGTACTGGTGGTTGTCGGCGCTGGCGTGCCCGGCGGGTACCTCCACCAGATGTTCGCCGGTGCGCTGCTTTGAGTGTTCCAGAATAATGTCTTGGTAGAGCGATTCTAGGGACATGAATTATCCAATCCTGTGTATATGAGTAACGGCTTCTTTACAGCCCGAAGTAGGGGCGTACCTCGGCGAGCGCGGCAAGGAATGCATCTATGTCTTCGGTGGTGTTGTAGAGGTATGCGGAGGCGCGGGTCGAGGCCGTCAGCCCGGCACCGCGGTGCAGCGGCTGGGCGCAGTGGTGACCTACGCGCACGGCGATACCTTTCGTATCGAGCAGCTGCCCGGCGTCGTGCGGGTGTACCCCGTCGATGCCGAGGGAGACGAGCCCTGCGCGTTTGTTCGGGTCGGTGGGTCCTAGCAGGCGCACGCCCTCGATGTTCTGTACGCCAGCCACGAGCCGCGCACCGAGTTCTTGTTCCCAAGCGTGTACGTTGTCCATGCCGAGGTGCTGTAGGTAGCGTACTGCCTCAGCAAAGGCAACTGCTTGGGAGACGCGCTGGGTTCCCGCTTCAAATTTGATGGGGGCGGGCATATAGTCGGCGTCTTGGAGTTCGACGCGGGTAATCATAGAGCCGCCGGTGAGGAATGGGGGCAGGGCGTCAAGAAGTTCGGCGCGGCCGTAGAGTGCGCCGATGCCGGTGGGGGCGAGCATTTTGTGCCCGGAGAATGCAGCGAAATCGACACCGAGTGCGGGGAAGTCTACCGGCATGTGGGGTACGGATTGGCAGGCGTCCAGGACGGTGAGGGCACCGACTTTTTGGGCGAGTGCGACGAAGCGCGGCACATCCGCAATGGCACCGGTGACATTGGAGACGTGGGTGAAGGCGAGTATGCGGGTTTTCTCGGTGACGAGTTCGGCTGCGGCTTCGTAGTCGATCTGTCCGTCGTCGGTGGCGGGGATGTGTTTGAGGGTTGCGCCGGTGCGTTGGGCGAGGATCTGCCAGGGTATGAGGTTGGCGTGGTGTTCGATTTCGGTGGTGAGAATTTCGTCGCCGGGTTTCAGGGCAAAACGTTGGGCTTTTTCGCCGCCGAGTCCTTGGGAGGCGTTGCCTATTGAGTAGGCGACAAGGTTGAGCGCTTCAGTGGCGTTGGAGGTCCAGACGATGTTTTCGTCGCGGGCTCCTACGAAGGCGGCAACGGTGGTGCGGGCCTGTTCGAAAAGTTCGGTGGCTTCAACGGCAAGGGTGTGCGCGCCGCGGTGTACCGCAGAGTTGGCGTGCAGGTAGAAGTTGCGTTCAGCATCGAGAACTTGGAGTGGTTTTTGGCTGGTGGCGCCGGAATCGAGGTAGACGAGCGGGTTGCCGTTGACGACGGTGTTGAGAATAGGGAAGTCTGCGCGCAGCGCTCGCACGGTGTCGTCGTTGAGCGGCGTGTTAGCGGGGACTGAGTATTCTGCCACGGTTGTTCCTTTTCTCTTGACCGGTTTCAGGCGCGCCGCATGGCGTTGAGACCCCCTGCTGCTGGCACGTTAGGTCGGGGCTGTACACCCGGGCTTAGTGTCTGTGGGGCTATAACGTCATGCTTTTCTAGCTTATTCCTTGGCGCGGGCAAAACCTAGTTAGGTGTGTGCAATAGCCTAGGAAATCTGCCTAACCATAGCTACGGGCGTAACGGGGCGTCATGTTTGCTGCTGGGCGCACCCGACAGATGTAAAGGCGCCAGATTGTGCGGTTTGTCGAGTGCCCGTGCCCTGCGCATATTTAGGATGCACTGTGAAAGCGCTGCTGCGCCGCCGTCAACCCGTCGGTGATAAGCATGGCGACCGCATCAACGGAGTTGTCGATCAGGAACGGCAGGTCTTTGACTTCGGCTGCCGTGAAGGGTTTGAGCACATAGTCGGCGGTGTTCATGCGCCCGGGTGGGCGACCGATGCCAGCGCGCACACGGTAATAGTCTTTGGTGCCCAGCGCCTTGGTAATATCGCGCAGGCCGTTGTGACCGCCTTCTCCCCCACCGATTTTGAGTTTGATGGTATCGAAGGGAATATCAAGCTCGTCGTGCACCACGATTATGTGGTCGGGGTCGATGCCATAGAATTTTGCGACCGCAGATACGGGCCCGCCCGAGGTGTTCATATACCCGAGGGATTTCATGAGTACGACCTTGGGACCGCCTATACCCAAGCGACCTTCGACAACTACGGCGGATGCTTTGGAATGCTTCTTGAAGGTGCTGCCCATTTCACGGGCGATTTTATCGAGCACCATCTGCCCGATGTTATGGCGGGTTTTCGCGTATTGCGGTCCGGGGTTGCCCAGGCCGACGATGAGCCACGCATCAGACATGTTCTCGTGTACCTTCCTGCGGGTTATAGGGTGAGGAATAAAAAATGCTCGGTAGAGACTACTCGGTAAACCGGATAAAACTATGGGCGGATTAGGCGGTTACTAGTCGGCTATCTCGCACCTGAGCCAAACGGTAAAGATGGGTGTACGCCGTAAGTTGGCGGGGAATATGGAAGCGGCTCGCACCCGCCAGAAGCAGATACGAGCCGTACCGTTGCCGAAAAACCTCTAAAACAGGTTCCGGCGTAAACGTTGATGCGCCGCGCGCTCCTTCGTCTACCTAACCTTAGTCGACGAACAGCAGGTCGATGTGCTGCAGTTCGGGGCGGATCGGGTGACGCTGAATATCCTGCACGCGAGTCTTGAACTGCTCACCATCAACCTCGATCACCAGAACGACGTCCTTGTTACGAACAGCCATGGTGGTCGCGTGGCCGGGGAGGATCACGTGCTTAGGCTCTTTACCATTGCCGTAGATAACGGCGGGGATATCACCAACAGCGCGGATGCGGCGTGCATAGCCCTTACCGAAATCGGTGCGGGGCTCGGCAGTAATTTTAATTTCAGACATGGTAATCTCCATTCTTTAATCATGGGTAATGCGCCAAGAGAATAATGGCGCAAATCATGGGATTCCATGCGCCACCTCGTCGATAACGGCAGAACCTGCCCTCGCCTTGGCTAACACTATATTCTTACAGATTTTCCAGATACGAGCAAGGATAGTTTTTCCTAGGTCCAGGCTCGCACCCCAGCACCAAGTACTGCTGAGGGTCCCCAGATGCTCGGCGAGCGCATCGCGGTGATCGCAAGGTCGTCTGAAAACTTAAAATATATTAACAAACCGCCCTCGCCCCCATACATCATCAAGATGTGACTTGACTGCGTTTTCCGTTTTGCAAAATTACATATTTGGAATTTCGAGAATGCTTTCATTTTTAGCGCTTGAATCGAAACAGAAAAAATACTACCCTGTTTTCAAATGACGTTGAATAAACGACTTAAAACCCAATAAAAACAACTAAAACCCAATAAAGACAACTTAAGGAGACAGCATCATGGCAAAAGATTTGAATGTGTTCGATAAAGAGTACGGTCTTTTGATTAACGGCGCGTGGACGAGCCCCGGCACGCTTTTGGATTCCTACAATCCCGCCAACGGCGAAACACTGGCGAAATTTACCGACGCGTCCGACGCCGATGTCGATGCCGCCGTCGCCGCCGCGCAGGAAGCGTTCAAAACATGGCGCAAGACCACCACAACCGAACGCGCCGCCATACTCAACAAAATCGCCGATGTGATTGACGAAAACTTGGAATTGTTCGCCTTGCAGGAAACGCTGGACAACGGCAAACCCATCCGCGAAACCCGCGCCGCCGACATCCCGCTGGCTTCCGACCATTTCCGTTATTTCGCCAGCGTCATCCGCGGCGAAGAAGGCACCGCCACCCAACTTGACTCCGAAGACCTGTCCATCGTATTGCGCGAACCTATCGGCGTAGTCGGTCAGATTATTCCGTGGAACTTCCCCTTCCTGATGGCGGCTTGGAAAATCGCCCCCGCACTCGCCGCAGGCTGTACCATCGTCATCCACCCGTCTTCCAGCACTTCACTGAGCCTGTTGTCGTTCGCCCAGAAAATCAACCACCTACTGCCTAAAGGCGTGCTGAACATCATCACCGGACGCGGTTCGAAATCCGGCGAATACATGCTGCACCACAAAGGCTTCAACAAACTCGCCTTCACCGGCTCGACCGAAATCGGCCGCCGCATCGGCATTGCTGCCGCCGAAATGCTCATTCCCTCCACCTTGGAGCTGGGCGGCAAATCCGCCAACATCTTCTTTGACGACATGCCGTTCGACAAAGCCCTCGAAGGCGCGCAAAAAGGCATTTTGTTCAACGAAGGTCAAGTGTGCTGCGCCGGCTCGCGCATCTTCGTACAAGAAGGCATTTACGACAAATTCGTCAACGCCTTGGCGGAAGAGTTCAAAAAGATCAAAGTCGGACTGCCTTGGGAAGACGATACCCAAATGGGTTCGCAAGTCAACGCCGGTCAGCTTGAAACCATTTTGAAATATGTCAAAATCGGTGAGCAGGAAGGCTGCCGCATCATCACCGGCGGCAAAAAAATCGAGGGCGAGTTGAGCAAAGGCGAATTTGTCGAGCCGACCTTGATTGAAGCTGACAACAACGACGCCCGCGTTGCCCAAGAAGAAATCTTCGGTCCGGTTGCTACCGTGATTAAATTCAAAACCGAGGAAGAAGTCATCAAAATGGCCAACGACAGCGAATACGGCTTGGGCGGCGGAGTTTGGAGCAAAGACATCAACCGCTGCCTGCGCGTCTCCAACGCACTGGAAACCGGTCGTGTCTGGGTGAACTGCTACAACCGCCTGCCCGCAGGCGCACCGTTCGGCGGCTACAAAA
>ERZ772904.400-NODE-400-length-12942-cov-3.08776_pt1 | contig 12942 bp, 16 predicted proteins | sample MGYA00512122_ERZ772904 | MGnify/ENA primary metagenome ERZ772904 (study PRJEB29015, sample SAMEA2738104) | human oral metagenome | biome: human oral; feature: human-associated habitat; material: saliva | place: China | collected 2269 ... | reverse complement strand
AGACAGGGGGAGGGCGGCACCAAACCTACCGCCAAACGCTCACCGAAAGGAAAGACCAATGAACAACAAGAAACACATGCATCGGAGCAACCACATCCTCTACTACTGCGACAAACCAAGCAAGTACGCTCCGTGGTGCAGTTGCAAGTTCGATTTCACCCGCACAATGCTCATCCGCATGTTGTGCAAGCTCATCGAAGCACTCGAATGCAAGTGCGACAAACTGAGCGATATTCAGTACCTCAGCTTCATTCGCGGTGAGACCAAAGACCCGATAGAGGAATTCCTGAAGTACCGCAAGGAACACCCCTACCGCTGGACCGGCCACATCGACGAGGACGACACCTGGGGACTATCCGAACTACGTGACGATCAGATGCAGTAGCAACCGGCCCGCCCCCCGCCCGCAAGGGCGGGGGGCTACCCGTTTGTGTTCGCTCCTGGTTGTCCACAGCGTCCCGACGGCGTTGCCGTCGGCTGTGGGCAACCAGGGGCTTGCTTGGGTGGGTGGTGGTGGCTGGGGGCGGCGCACCCAGTGTGGACGGCCGGACACCTCTGGGGGGTGTCCTGCCCGCCCACAATGGGCACGCCACGCGATCGGGCGCGGACGCGGGCCCGACCACAGCATCGGGGCGCGATCAGTCGCGCCCCGGCTATGGACGGCCCCGCTCACACCAACTGGGCTGGGCAAGACTCCGGCCCCGTGCCGGGGCCGGACGCTTCGCGGCCGTGGCTGAGATGGTGTGCGCGGCCCCCGTCGAGGGGGCCGCGCACAAGGTGGCTGAGTTAACCCCCTGTCTGGGTGCGCCCATTGTGGGCGTGTCGCACTCGCGCGTCAACTGAGCCCTTGCCCTGTCGCGTCCCCTTGCCCACAGCGGCTTGCGCCGCCATGCGCAAGGACACGCGCCAAGCCTGCGGGACATTTCAGTTGACCCACGGCGCGACACGCCCCACCTAGGGAGCACCCCAGACAGGGGGAGGGCGGCACCAAACCTACCGCCAAACGCTCACCGAAAGGAAAGAACAATGAGCACCGCAATCGTATCCGCAGAACACATCAACGTCATCCTCGAAGCAGCCACACGAGAAGCCGACGAAGGGTTCGAGTGGTTCGCACAAGGCAAGTGGTGGACATTCACCCGCAACAACCGCGACCGCATCGGACAACTCATGCTCGACGCCAACCTCGACGCCTACGGACGCCGCTACCTCGACGCAACCGAGATCTACGTCTACTCCTACTCGATCCCCACCCGCATCTACGAACCGATCGAAATCCTCAAAGCGATCGACGGCTACGAATACCAATGCGACGTCGACGCCAGCTGGGACACCCACCCAATCCACCTCATGATGCAAAAGCTCCGCAAGTGCGTCATCACCCGCATCGACGGATACGACGACGCCGAATGGCTCATCTAACCCCGGCCACCCCCACCCCACACGGGGTGGGGGACGCCCCCCGGGCAACCTCAGTACACCCCAGGGAGGTGTCCTGCCGCGTGGCAGGACACCGGTCAGGTCAGGTGGACGCAAACGTGCACGCTCTCAGCTATCCTCACCGCACATGCAGCTCATCAAGCAAGGAGGCCAAGAATGAGCACCCACCGTAAGCCCGCCGCCGTCCCTATACGCCGCGCAGCGCCCGCCCTCATCCCAGCCGCCGTCGCAGGATGGGTGACACTACCCGAAATGCGCCCCATCATCACGCTAACCGCCGCCGTAATAGCGGCCGTGAGCATCTACGCATGGACACAGACACGCCCCTGGGGACCACGAGCACGCACCGCCGCCCACGCGGCCAGTCGGGCACTTAGCTGGGGGCTCTCATGTGCAGGCTACTTCCTCCACCTCGTTGGACTCATCATCCGAGCGATCCTCTGGGCAGGCTCACTCATGGCCCTCCTCTCCATCGTTGGCTACGCACTCGGACTGTGCGGAGATGGAAACCGCCGTTACCGGTAACCCCATACAGCAAATACAGCTAATACAGCATGTGCAGCAGTCGGACAGCTACCACCTGTGCGCAGCGCCAGGATGGTCACAATCGGCCGATTCTGGCCATATGTGCGGGGAATGCTATGCATTCCCCGCTAAGGCAGTCCAAAAACCCTGGCCAAAACAAAGACATGGCCAGAACTAGACCTATACGATTGTGGCCATGAGTGTCACCGGATACGCGCGCGTGAGCACCGCCGACCAAGACCCGCGCGCCCAAGTCGCAGAACTGCAAGCGGCTGGGTGTGACCCCATCTACGTTGAGCACGCCAGTGGCGCCACCATGGAACGCTCACAGTGGAGCGAATGCAACCGAGGCCTCGGACGCGGAGACACCCTCGTAGTCGTGCGCATCGACCGTCTCGGACGATCGCTCACAGACCTGGTGAGCACTCTTGATGACCTCGGAACACGAGGCGTGCATTTCCGTAGCCTCACCGAAGGCATCGACACCTCAACAGCCCTGGGTCGCATGTTCTACCAACTCGCAGGTGCGTTCGCCGAGTATGAGCGAACCCTCATCAGCGAACGCACACGCGCCGGCCTCGACGCAGCCCGCGCCGCCGGCCGGCGGATCGGCCGGCCGCCGGCACTCACAGAAGAACAGAAAGCCAGCGCCCGACAACTCCATGCCCAGGGGAACAGCATCGCAGCCACAGCAAGAGTCCTGGGCGTTTCCCGTGCGACAATACGACGCGCCATCTCCAAAATATGATCACATTCACAGTTTGTGTAGATCTTGACGATCGATGTCAAGATCACGTCGACCACCAGGCCGCCCGCTTGACTGTGTAACAGTATTGTAGTACACTAAATGTATGGCGGATGAAACGGTCAGCACCCGAAAAACCGGGCATGGAGTGGCGTTCCACCCCGACGCCCTCAAACGGCACTACCCGGTCGAGGACATCATGGGGGCCATCGCCAACCATGTGCGTCAGATCCGCATGCGGGGACGCGACGGGCATCCCGACTTCATCATGTACATCGGCAAACCCCACCCGCAGGCGCGCGAGTACCTGGAGATCGGAGTCGAGAGAGTCAGTCCCCGGGGGCTCTACATCTTCCACGCGATGCGCGCGCGTGACGAATTCACCCGGGGACTATAAGGAAGGAAGAACCATGACCGCACACACACCCGCCGAGTTCCTCGACCGCCTCGACGACGGGGACTACACCCTCGTCGAGGCCACCGACGCCGACCGTGCCGATGCCCTCCAATACATCCTCGACGCCACGGGGGCCGCCTCGCTCGACGAGGCCACCGACGCGATCCGCGGCGGCCGTCCGCGCCTAGGGGATGAGAAGGGCGAGAACTCGCCCCTGGTGCAGTTCCGCGTCCCCCAGAAGGTCAAAGACCAGATCGATACCGCCGCCAGCGAACGGGGCCTGAGTCGCAGCGAGTACATGCGCCGCGCACTTATCGTCGGCATGAACCACGTCGCCTGACGGCATGGCCAGCAACGCATGCGTTGCTGGCCATGCCGCACATGCTGTACTTGCTGTCATTCAGGGGCGGGGCCCCGTCGGCAGCTCTCCGGGGCCGACCGGCACGAACGGATGGCCCTGGTTGTGCGCGGCCCGCTCAGACGCGAGGTGCGCCTCCAGGGCCTCGATCACCCACGCGCTCATCGATCGCACGCCCGTGGTCGGCGCCGTCGTCCACCACGCCGCCCGCACCTCTCCCATGAGATGGGAAGGCACCCGCACGGTGAGCCTCTCCACCGCTGCGGCCCGGGCGGCCCCAGGAGCGGGCGCGGCTGGCGGTACGGGGGCTGCGGGGGCGATCACCGCGGCGGCGCCGCCGGTCAGGGCCGATTTCTTGCGCATCGGACGGGCACTCATGCCCCAACACCTCCCAGTGCGGCCACCACGGCGGCCAAGTGCGAGTCATACACGTCCACCAGCTCCGCAGGGGCGCCGGGCCAATCGTCGAGGCCCACTCCCGCCTCGGAGCTGTCGGAGATCGCCACCCTGTCCGGAACCGGGGGGTCGAGTAGCGCGAGGCCACGCGCTTGGCATGCGCTGGCCAGTTCACTGTTCCAGTGCTTGCCCTGACTGGTGTTCGCCCGGTGTTGGTTCACCAGGACACCGACCACCGACAAACACGGGTTGTAGTAGGCCCGTACCGCCTCGACGGCGTCGAGGAGATGGGCCAGGCCGGTCGCCGAGTAGAGCCTGGACTGCGTGACCACCAGGACGCCGTCCGCGGCTGTGAACGCGTTCGTCGTCAAGGCGTCGAGGGCGGGAGCGCAGTCGATCAACACCAGATCGAACGGTGCCCCGTCGAGTCGCCGCAAAGCCTCCGCCAATCGCATTTCGCGGCCAGGGCCGGATGTGATCAATTCGTTGCGCACCACTGCCAGCGCGTCCCCTCCCGATGGCGCGAGGTAGACGCCGTTCCACGCGGTTTCCACGACCACCTCGTCGAGGCAGTAAGACGAGGAAGCCGAGAGGACATCGGCCATCCCCGCTTGCTTCTCCTCCAACTCCGTGAGCGAATCGGACAAGTTCCCCTGCGGATCCAGGTCGATGACCAGCGTTCTTAGATTCCGTCGGGACGCGGCCCGCGCCAGATGGTACGTTGTCGTTGTTTTGCCGACCCCGCCCTTCTGGTTCGTAATCGAAATAACTAGCATTTTGGTTTCTCCTTCCGTTCAGATGGTTTCGAGGGCTATGAGGGCGTCGTGCAACTCGACGAGCGCCACGGTGACCGCCTCATGCGCGATCCTGGTTCCGACTGCCCCGCCCTCGGGCGTGGCTTTGCATGCCCCGTCGACCTCCTTCAGGGCCCGCGAAGCTGCCTCGTATGCCACGTCCGCCGACTCGCAGCGCTCTTCTGCGGAGACGTAGTCATCCATGATCTTCTCCTTTGATTTTGTTGGAATTAGAAGGAAAACAGAGGCCAGCAATAACAGCGTTGCCGGTCTTGCTGTCATTGCAGGTACTTGCGGATGTCGGCCGCCTCAACGGCGCGGCGCAGGGCGTCTTCGGGAGGGGCCGCATAACGTTGCGTCGTGGCCACGCTCGCATGCCCCAACAGTCGTTGGACCGCCAGCAGATCCCGCTCGGCCGAATATGCGGCCGTCGCGAACCGATGCCGCAGCGTGTGCAGAGTCCACCCGTCTCGCAAGACGACGGCCGCGAGCTTAGAGACGTGTGCGCCCGACAGATGCCCGCCGTACTTCGACGGGAAACACCAGCCGCCCCCAACGCTACACGCGGCCACCACAGCTCTTGCCAGCCAATCCGCGAGAGGCACCCGACGAACGCGCCCGCCCTTCCCCGCGACCATGAGGGATACACCAGCCCCGTCATCGAGGACATCCCGACCATGAACAGCGGCAATCTCCGAGGCCCGCAGACCCGCACATGCCCCCAGGCACAAGATGAGCCGGGTACGCCGATCAGCGACCGAAACCGCTTCATGCAGTACATCGAGCGGTACCGGACGCGGAGCACCAGGACGCCTGGGTACCACGGGTAGCCACTCGGCAGGCGAACCACCCGTCGGATACAGCCACCGATAGAAGAGACGCAACGACTCGTAGTACCCATGCCGAGTCTCGGCAGCCCACCGCTGACGCCCCAGGTACCGCATGAGCATGTCCGTATCCACGTCGCGAGGTGACGCCGTGCCAAGGCCCCGAGCGACTTGCCGCACGTGCCTGATGCGCGTCTCGACCGTGCGCTCACTGCGGCCACCCGCTCGCAGATACAGCTCCCACCGATCCAGGGCAGTCGACCACTCGGCGGGGACAGACTTCGTTAAAATGTGATCTTTGTCCATATCCACCAAGGATGAGCGCCCGCGACGGCGCAAGCCTAGGAACAAGCCCAAAACCTCGGAGGCCATACAGCAAATTCAGCATGTGCAGCGAGACCAGCAAATACAGCACCGACAGCCAATGCCCGGAGGTCGCAGGTTCAAATCCTGTCCCCGCTACCACCATAGGCCCGGTCCCGACAGGGACCGGGCTTTTTTGCTCGCCTCGCGTTTCATCGTTCGAACGTCTTGACCTGGCGACAGACTCACGCGATAGTATTGACTGTTCGCCATCAGGAACAGCACTTTCGGGTGCGAGAGGAATACAGATGAGCACTATCGACCCGTCGCAGCTCAGCGCTGCTGACATGAGTAACCCGGCGCTGACCGCTCAGGACCTCGCCGATATCACGGCCGCGCGTCCCGACCTGCGCCCCTACGTTGCGACCCACCCGTCGCTGTACCCGGCGCTTGGGCAGTGGCTGTCCGACCAGGGTGTCGTCCCCGCGCAGCCGCCGATCGCCGAGCAGCCTGTGTCCGACCAGGCCGAGGCCGTCGATGAGGCCGTGGCCGCACAGATCGCGGCCGTTGATGAGGCCGTGGCCGAGCAGGGCGTGGCTATCAACGAGCCCGTTCAGCAGGAGCAGGCGGGACCTGCGACCGACGCGACACCGACCCTCGGCGAGAACCCCACCACCGACGCCCCCGCGGTGTCGGACGAGGAGCTCGAGCGCACGATTACCGAGGGTGCGCGTGAGAAGTCCGCCGCCGAACTCGCAGCCGAGGTCCAGACCCCCGCCGCGCAGCCGCAGTACGGTCAGGCTCCCCAGGGTCAGCCGCAGTACGGTCAGGCTCCGCAGGGTCAGCCGCAGTATGGCCAGGCTCCGCAGGGTCAGCCGCAGTACGGCCAGGCTCCGCAGGGTCAGCCGCAGTACGGCCAGGCTCCCCAGGGTCAGCCGCAGTACGGGCAGGCCCCGCAGGGTCGGCCGCAGTATGGCCAGGCCCCGCAGGGTCAGCCCGGTCAGTCCGCCGGTCAGCAGCTTGGAGCTGCCGCCCAGCAGTTCGGCGCCGCCGCGAATACGGCCTTCAACCAGTTCCAGAACGCCGTTGTTTCCGAGACCGGTAAGGTCAGTGGTCGTTCCGTTCGCGCGACCTACGCGCTGATCGGCGTCGGCGTTGCGGCTCTCCTGGTCCTCATTTCGATGGTCCTGCCCTACGTCTCCCTCTTCGGCTTCCACGAGTCGCTCCTTGGCGGCGGCGGCTGGTTCCCGGTTACCTTCACCCTCCTGCTTGTGGGCACCGTCGCTGTTGGTGTCGCCTACTGGTTCACGAACCAGAAGTGGGCGTTCATCACGACGGGTGCCGGGTCGATTCTCCTGGCATTCCTCTCGGTCATCTTGACGATCTATTCCATGGTCGAGATCGGCGTGAGCTACCTGTCGATCGGCGCGTTCCTGTTCCCCTTCTTCTCCCTTGCCATGGGTGCCGCGGGCGGCGTTCTGCTCCTTGAGCTCAAGGCCGGCAAGGTTGCTCCCGTGAATGCAACCCCGGGTGCCTTCGGCCAGCCGGGCCAGTACGGCCAGCAGCAGGGCTTCCAGGCGGGTCAGTCGGCCTTCGGTCAGCAGCGCCCCCAGCAGGGTCAGTATGGACAGCAGGGCCAGTTCGGCCAGCAGGGCCAGTATGGACAGCAGGCCCAGCAGGGGCAGCAGCCTCAGTACGGCCAGCAGCCCCAGTACGGCCAGCAGCCCCAGTACGGCCAGCAGGGCCAGCAGAACCAGCAGGGTAACCAGCCCTTCAATCCTTTCGGTCCTCAGGCGTGATGCGCTGAGTGCCTGAGGGCATGAATGAGGGGCTCGCGGATGAAACCGCGAGCCCCTCATTCTCTTGTGCTTACTCGTCGTCTTCCTCGGTGACGTCGACGCCGGCGACGCCGTCCAGGTCCGACAGGGTGGTCACCAGGAGGGACTTGGAGAGGTCCTGGCGTGTTGACGCGGTGAAACGTGCGACAGACATGCGTTCGGTCGAGTCGGTGCGCGTGGACACGGAAGACACGGCCCAGCCCAGCGTCCCGACCTGCGTCAGGAGCGAGGAGAGGACCCCGTGCCCGGGCGAGTAGTGGACGCTCAGCGTCACCTTGTGCCCGTGGGCGCGCATGAGGATGAACTGGACGAGAGGCGTCAGCAGGGCGATGACGATGAAGTGGAGGGCGGTGCCAGCGATGGCGAGCCACCACAGTCCAGCCCCGCACGCCATGCCGATCGCCGCGGTCTCCCAGATGGTGGCGGCGGTCGTGAGGCCTCGGATCGCGCCGTGTCGGGTCAGGATGATGCCGGCTCCGAGGAAGCCGATGCCGGAGACGATCTGGGAGGCGACGCGCGAGGGGTCGTAGCGGGTGATGCCGTCCATCAGGATGTCGGAGAAGCCGTACTTGGAGATCAGCATCATGAGGCACGCGGTCATGCCGACGATGGCCTGGGTGCGGATGCCCGCGCTCTTGCCTCGGATCTGTCGTTCGAGGCCGATGGAGGCCGACAGGACGAGGGCGAGCAGCATCCAGCCGATGCTCGCAAGTTGGTACGTCATGGTCCCTTCTTTCGTTGGCGCGGAGAGGGTTTCAGTGTAGCGATCCGAGTGCGCCAGGTCTCGGCGCCGCGCACGGTGTCCTCTCCCTCATGCCGGACCCGATGCGCACGGGTGACGAGGCAGGGGAGAGGTAGCGACAAACCGGACCGCGGCGCCCCGTGGTGCGTTACGTCGAAAGTGTTGACAATACAACGAGATGTCGGTGAACTCATGGGAGCGGCGAGCGCGACCCGGCCCCGGCCTCGTTAAAGACCGAGGAAAGAACGTCCCAATCTCGACACAAGAGTTTGGGACTAAGATGGGACTCACGATCGACAGATGAGGAACCCGTTCATGGAAACCCCCACTCCCGATGACATCGCGAGCGAAGTCCGCCAGCGCTCCAACACGCAGCTCAAGCGTGGCCTGGCGTCGCGCCACATGCAGATGATCGCCATCGGCGGGGCGATCGGCACAGGCCTGTTCCTGGCCTCCGGTGCCACGGTCGCCAACGCTGGTCCCGGCGGCGCCCTCCTGGCGTACGCGGCGATCGGCCTCATGGTGCTGCTCCTCATGCAGTCCCTGGGCGAGATGAGCGCCCACCAGCCGGTCGCGGGCTCCTTCCAGACCTTCGCGACGAAGTTCATCTCCCCGTCCTTCGGGTTCGCGATGGGGTGGAACTACTGGTTCAACTGGGCGGTGACGGTGGCCGCGGACCTGGTCGCCTCGGGCCTGGTGATGGCCTACTGGTTCCCGTCCGTGCCCTCGTGGATATGGGCGGTGCTGTTCCTGGTGATCGTCGTCGGGCTCAACGCCCTGTCGGCGCGCGTCTACGGCGAGGCGGAGTTCTGGCTGGCGGCCATCAAAGTCGTCATCGTCGTCGTGTTCGTCGTCTCCGGCGTCTTCATGATCGCGGGCGTCATGGGGACGAATTCCCCGGGCCTGTCGAATTGGACGACCGGTGACGCCCCCTTCCATAACGGTTTTGTCGGCGTGATCGCTGTCTTCATGATCGCGGGCTTTTCGTTCCAGGGGACCGAGCTGGTGGGCGTGGCCGCCGGCGAGTCGGAGAATCCGCGCCGGGACGTGCCGCGCTCGATCCGCACGGTGTTTTGGCGCATCATGTTCTTCTACATTGGCGCGATCGCGGTGATCGGTACGCTGTTGCCCTACACGGATCCGAGCCTGCTCAGCGCCGCCGACGACAGCGCGAACAACGTGGCGCAGTCCCCGTTCACGCTGGTTTTCGCGCGCATGGGGATCGGCGCGGCGGCGGCCGTCATGAACGCCGTCATCCTCACGTCGATCCTGTCGGCGGGTAATTCGGGCTTGTACGCGGCCTCGCGCATGCTGCACTCGATGGCACTCAAGGGGCAGGCGCCAGCCATCTTCGCGCGTGTCACGAAGGGCGGAGTGCCCGGTTACGCGATGGCGGTGACGACGGTGATGGCGGCGTTGGGCTTCCTCACGCAGCTGGTCTTTAACGACGCCTACATTTGGCTGGTCAATATTGTTGGCATTTCGGGCATCATCATGTGGCTGGGGATCGCGGTGAGCCATCTTCGATTCCGTCGCGCGTACTGGATTCAGGGTTACCTCTTAGAAGATTTGCCGTACCGGTCACCGTTCTACCCGGTGGGTCCGATCATCGCGTTCATCATGTGCCTGGTGGTCATGGCGGGGCAGAACTACGAGGCCATTATCCATGGCCAGGTCTGGGAGGTTGCCTCCTCCTACATTGGCCTGCCGCTCTTCGGCGTCGTGTGGTGGGGCTATCACCTGGTGCGCAAGGACCGCCTGGTGTCTTTCGAGGAGATGGACGTCGCGCCCGTCAAGATTGAGCCGGTTTCCGGCAGCTGAGTGGTCGCGGGAGGGCGTCGTTCTTTGCTCGCGTGGACGGATTGGGAATTGACGAGGCCGGGGTGGCCCGCCGCTCGCGTGGTGGGCGCCGCTTGTCACCAGTTCGTAACGACCGGCGTGGCGAGGGGGACCCCCGCCTCGCTTCCATAGGATGGTCGCATGATCAATATGCGACGCTTCCTTGCCGTGACCGCACTGTCCGCCCTCGCCCTGGGCGTCGGCGCCTGTTCGCCGAAGGGCGGCCAGCCCGAGTCGGGGGCGACGTCCTCGCCTGCGACGCCGAGTGCTTCGACTTCCTCTAGCGCGGCGCCCTCCCAGAGCGGTGGGGCCGGGCAGAGCGGTGAGGCGGCCCAGAGCGCGTCCACCGATAGGGGGAATCAGGCGCCCGACGTGGACGTGAGTGACAATGAGGCGCGCTGCGACCTGTCGAACCTGCAGGCATCCGTGGGGTCGCGCCAGGAGATTGGTTCGACCACCTATATCGAGGTGACTTTCACGAATGAGGGGTCCTCGTGTTGGATCAGCGGCTTCCCGCAGGTCCTGTTTGCCTCCGGCGGGGCGACCGTCTCTGAGGCGGCGCGCGACGGCGAGGATCCGGGCAACGTGTACACGATTCCTGAGGGGGGGCGCGTGGGCGTCACGCTGACGGCCGAGTCGGTGGACGGCGTCGAAGGGTGCACGGCTGCGGACGCCGACCAGGTGGACATCATCAACACGAACGGTTCGGGTTCGACGAGCCTGCGACTCTCCCTGCGGGTGTGCCAGGAGATGGCTTCGGTGGCGGTGAGTCCCTACGAGCCGCGTTCCTGAGCGGCTCCTGTCATAGTGAGGCCGGGCGCCGAGACGGTTATGGCCGCCTCGGCGCCTGCTCGTTGGGCGATGACGCCTCGTCGCCTTCGTTTTTCACAGGGGCTGCCTTCGTGTCGCGCAATGCTCCAGGAGGGACGATGCGTCAGGAAACGTTCGTATCCGTGCGCGATCGACCTGGCATGATTCCCCTGTTCGGCGTCGATGTCGGTACGCGCCCACCGAGTCGCTGGCTCTACGCTGTCTTTTTGCTCGCGTAGCCCCTGCTGTGAGGCGAGGCGCAACGTGCCTGTCCTGTCCACGTTCGCAATGTCGGATTATGACTACATTGTTGCTGTTGAAGCTGATACCCTGGACCGGCTGGAAGGGGTCATGCACGCCCAGCGCTACACCAAGGAGCGCTCATTCATGTGTGAGGATAGCCTCTTCTTCACGGGTCCGCGCGTGAGCCTCGCGCAGTGGGCGATACGTCAACCATGATCACAAGGAGACACCATGGGTTTTACTGCTAGCACCACGCAGGCGTTCCAGTACAGCCTGCCGTACGAGCAGGTCTTCAACGCGGCGACGAGCGCGCTGCAGGCCGTCAAGAAGGCGACCCTGACCGGCGCGGACATGAACGCCCGCTTCATCACGTTCGAGACGCCCTTCAGCTTCACCTCCTACGGTGAGCGCTTCGTCGTCGGCTTCATCCCGAACGAGCAGGGCGTCATCGTCGAGGTCACCTGCACCACGAAGGGCATGCCGAACCTCATGCAGGATGGTCGTAACCGCAAGCAAATCGCGCGTTTCATGGATGCTCTGTCGGGCCTCGTGCAGAGCGCGCCCGTTGAGGTCACCGCGTCCTGACCTGTCGCGTCCGTTACGGTGCTCCCCGGTGTCGATACGATGCCGGGGAGCACTTGCATGTGATGCGCGCCTCATAATCCCAACCCTGGTTCGAATGTGACAATTGTTCGGTAGCTGTAAGCTGATGCACAAAATTCTTCTATCAGTGCTGACTGAAGGGTAGGCATCATGGCGCGCGGCTATCGGGCAATTCTGGAACTGGAAGGCGCGGAAAGCGCGATGCAGACCGCCGACCGCCTCTTTCACGAGTGGGTGAACAAGAAGTACCCGCCCGGGGGCTCACGCGAGGGCGTGGAGTGCGACGCTGAGGGGATCTATCGATTCGGAGAGCTCACCTCCAAAAGGGACGAGACAGCAGACGTCGTCGCGACCAAGCTGTCAGAGGCGTCAGAAGATAAGCACTACGAGCGCCAACTCCTGGAGATGGTCGAGCGCAGAGAGAACGGCGACCAGTGGACCACGCGCGTCTACGCGTTGCACGCGACCAAAGAATCCAACTACGACCAGGTGCTGTGGATCGAGGTGACCCCTCCGCGCGAGGGCGAATGGGACGCGAAGCCACCCGCGCTGGTCCGCGACCTCATCACCGAGGGCCACTGCCACGACCGCGGCATGCCGCTGTCAGATTCCCCCCAATCCGTCGCCGACGAGGAACAGGTGGAGCAGCTGATCGGCTGGATCCGTGATGAGCGTCGGCGCGCATCTGTCGTCGTGGCCGCCCCGCTGACGGACGGGAGCGACTCGGACGCCCTCGAGGCGGAATACCGTTGGAAAGACATCCTGCGTTCCCTGACGAAGGACTCCCTGGGCTGCGCGTCCTACTTTCTGCTCACGCCCGAGGCCTACCGCCAGTTCCATGCCCGGATCGGGCAGGGGTGCGCCATGCCCAAGGGAAGCCTGCGAACCTACCTTCCCGGCTTTCGAGCAGACGAACCAACCGACAGGCTTCGCCACAGGGTGCTGACCGCGGGCACGTTGCTGCGAGGCTACGACGAGAACAGCAAGCGATTCCGCCCTGAACTGTCGGCGATCATCGCGCGAACGCCCTGCGAGTACCTATGGGAAAATGGCCTCGATAAGGAGCTTCGCCGGGCCCAGGC
>ERZ772904.399-NODE-399-length-12956-cov-9.38819_pt1 | contig 12956 bp, 7 predicted proteins | sample MGYA00512122_ERZ772904 | MGnify/ENA primary metagenome ERZ772904 (study PRJEB29015, sample SAMEA2738104) | human oral metagenome | biome: human oral; feature: human-associated habitat; material: saliva | place: China | collected 2269 ... | reverse complement strand
AGGGTATCCGATGGGGGATAATGGCTCTATGCAGGTTTCCCTTAGTAGTAACTTTTCGCGTTTTTCACCGAACGATTCCTCTGGCTCTTCCGATGCCCCCGCACAGCAGGCGGAGGCTCCCGAGGCGCTAAACCCGCAGGAGGTCGCCCCCAAGGCCGAACGCTCCCCTAGCGCCGAGGCCGGCTCTACCGATGATGCCCTCATCGAGGAGGCCATCGCCCTCTACACCCCCGTGCCGCCCCAGGCGAGCGCAGACTCCGCCGCGATGCGCCGCAACCTCTCGCGCATGCTGACCTGGGTGAAGGGCCTGGAGCAATCCGGCGGCCGCGACCTTGCGAGCGTACGGATTCTGGGCACCGGCATGCGCTCGGTCGTGGTGCGTGTGAACTTTGAGGCAGCCGACCCCGCGGAGGCCGCCGAGGCTCTGCCGTCCTCCCTGATTCTTAAGCGCTACCGCCGCAAGGATTCCACGCAGAACGCCGGCGGCTTCGGGTACCTGCGCGAGCGCTACGGCCTACCGGCCCTCAACGAGCAGGTGCCCGGGCTCTTCCCGCGGTTCTACGGTGCCGATGCCGAGCTGCGGGTCATCGCGCTCGAGGACGTAAGCGCCGGAACCGTCGAGGGTGAGCAGTACTCTGTCGCCCACGCCCTGACGGAGGGCACCAAAGAGCAGGCCCTGAACACGTTGGACTACTACGTGGGGGCCTACCGTTCGCTGGCGCGCGCCGGCATCATGGGCGAGGCCGTGGAAAGCTACCGCGCGAACCTGGCCCGCGCCGACCGCAAGGCGCAATTCCCCGGGGCCATCGCATCCCCGGCGCTGGCCGAGCGTGGCCTCAAGCGAATTTACGGCGTGGACGAGCAGGAACACCTCGAGGACCGCGAGGGTTTTGAACTTCCCGAGGACCTCGAATCGCGCAGTACTCTGCCGCCCACCGTGGAGGAGCTCTCCTTCCGCTTCCGCCGCGTGGTGCAGCCCTTCTTCACCAAGCGTCCGCCCGTTCCCGAGCAGTTCAAGCTCAACCGCGGACGCGTCTACATGCTGTCCTCGGGCGATTTTTCGCCGCAGAACGTGCTCATCGGCCCGGCCGAGGACGCACCGGTGCGCATCGTGGATGCTGAGGGCACCTGCCTGCATCACCGCGGCTTCCCCTTCGTCGAGGCCATGCTGGGCTTCCCCTCGTCACCGGAATACCCGCGCTACCGGGTGGACCGTCAGCTGGCCCTGCCGGCGCTGTACTCCGCGCTCTTCGATGATGCTCCGCTCGAGGCGCACCTGGCCGAGGATCTCGCGGTGTGCACCGCGGTCACGGTGTGCGTGCTCGTGGAGCTCTACTCCGCTTCCCCGCGTGCGGTTCTGCTCCCGATGATTCGCCGCGAGGGCGCGCAGCTGATGCGCCTGCTCCTGCAGATTTCGGGTTCTCAGGACACAACGCTCGCCGAATGTGCCAAGCGTCTGGACTCACCCGAGTAGGGAGCGGCCATAGGCCTTCGGCAGGGCGCTTTATAGGGTTTGAAAGGGGTGAGCCCGCCACAGAATATCTCTGTAGCGGGCTCACCCTTTTGTTGCTCGTCATAGTGCCGAGCGTAGCTGCGCAGCCCTCCTGCCGTCCTCCTGCCGACTTCCTACCGCAGGCCCTTACCAGAGGTCGTCCTCCGCGCCGTAGGTGGCGAGCTCCTCGCGGATTACCGACATCGATACCGAGGAGGAGTAGCCGCGGCGCGCAAGCATCCCCAGCAGGCGGCGGGTGACCTTATCCTTCTCGGCGCGGTCGCTCAGGCCCATGCCGGGGCGTAGCTTCTTGCGCACCAGCTCGGCGGCGTCCTCACGTTCCTGCTCGTCGGTGCGCTGGGCCAGGGCGTTCTCCGCTTCCTCGCCGCGCACCCCGCGTTCGGCCAACTCGCGGCGCAGCGCGGCGCGCGAGAGCTTCTTGGTGCGGCTCTTCTGCCGCACGAAGGTCTCGGCGTATTCGGCGTCGTCGATGAGCTTGGCCGCCTCGAACTTATCGAGCAGCGGCTCGATGAGCTCGGCTTCGAAGCCTTCTGACTGGAGCTTCTTGCGCAGCTGTCCCCTGGTCTTTGCCGAGTAGGCCAGCTGGTTGTACACGATAGTCTTGGCTCGGGTGTAGGGGTCGGCTTCCTCGGCGGCGCGGGCGGCACGCACCTTCTGCTTCCAGGAGGGTCTCTGTCCGTCCTTCCCCACGGAGCCGCTCCCGCCGTTTCTCGGCGCGCGAGCCCCGGAGGCTTGAGAGGTTCGGGGCGCGGCCGGGCGCTTGCCGTTGCCGATACCCTGAGCCTCCTCCTCGGCAATGCCTCGAATAAAGGCTTCCTCGGCCGCGGTGAGCTTCTCGTTCAAGCTGCTTCCCTCCCTGAATAGGTTGCTCCCCGAGCCGCGACCCGCGGGGCTCTTATGGGTTTCCTCTTCCTCGCGCCGGGCCCCGAAGGCGGGCGCGTAGGGCGAGCGCTTCTGCATCTTCTCCCGCTGCGCCGGGCTCATGCGACGGAATCCGCGCTTGTACTCGCTCGGCTTCTGCCTGCTCGAGCGCTTCTTCTGCTGCTTCTCCCACTGCTGTGCCTGGCGCTCAATCTCTTCTTTTTCCTCCGCGGTAAGTCCCGACCCGATGGATGCGGCCCCGGCCCGGCTCATGCGGCCGGCCGCCATGGGGCGGGGTTCCGCGCCTCCAGGCATGAAGGCCCGCACGGGGGCCTCGTCGATGGAGACGGCCGGCAGGTTCGGATCCACTCGCAGGCTGCGGCGCGGCGAGCCTTCCGAAGATTCCTCGGAGCCTTGCCCTGCTCCCCCACCCGGTGCGGGTTCGAGGGGCGCCGTGGGTACCGGAAAGTAGCCGGGGTAGTCGTCTCCGAGGTTGCGGGCGATGGGCTCCTCACGGAAGCCGTGGGCCGCCGGATGCCAATCGGGGAACTCTTCGGTTGCCTCTGGGGCCGTCATCTTCCAGGAGGTCTTTTCCCCGGAAATCTTGCGCGGGGCTGTGTTTTTCCGGGTTACGTTTTCCTGCGCCGGTTTTGCCTGCGCCGGTTTTTTGGGCTCGGTTTCCACCGCCCGCGTTGCTTGGGGCGCGGAGGTCTTCGGAGATGCTTCCGGCGGTGTTTTCGCGGGCCTGTTCGCCCCGGACTTCTGTGCCATCGGTTTTTGCGCTACAGATCTTTGCGCCCCGGATTTTTGCGATACGGGCGCTTCCGGTGCCTCCGGTACCTGACGCGGCCCGGCGGGTGCGTCAGGCTCCGCGGATGCGTACTGCGGAGCCCCCCAATCGAGGAGGGGCTCGGCCAGGGGCGCGGGCGCTTCGAAGGCCAGTGCCTCGAAGGCTCCCAGCTCGGCCGGGGCAGTGGGTGCTTCAAAGGTGAGGGGTTCAAAGCCTCCGTGAGCCGTGATATCGCCGTCCGCCGATTCAAAACCTGAAAAGCCGTTGGTGCCCGACACTGCACCACCGAGGTTCTGCGCCGGAGAGGACCCGAAGAAAGGTTCGGTTGCGTCCAGGGCGGCGAAACCGGCGTCGTCCTCGCGCATACCGTCACGCTCGCCGCCGCGCGCGTTCTCGTCTTGGCCGAATACGCTTCGTTCCATCTGCCTGTCCCCTCCTCTCTTTCTAACCCGCCGGAGCCCGTGTGCCTCCGGTTGGAGGCGCTCCCCCATTGTATCGAGCCGCACCGCCGCCGGTTCCGGCTTAAACGGTAATCGCCGCGCACCATGCGAAAAGCACAGCGCACGGCGATTACCACGCGTTGTCGAGCGGGCCGCACATCCTATTGGGGACGGCCCACGGGCGAGGGTTTAGAACTCCTCGGCCAGCTCGTCCAGCGGATCGTTCTCGGTGCCCTCGGCCTCTGCGGCCTCCTCGGCGGGCTCCTCCTCGATGATGCCCAGCTTCACCAGAACCTTGTACTGCAGTTCCTCGGTCAGCTCGGGGTTGTCCTTGAGAAGCTTACGAACGTTCTCACGGCCCTGGCCCAGCTGCTCACCGTCGTAGGTGAACCATGCACCGGACTTCTTGACGATATCGTTCTCCACGGCCAGGTCGAGAATACCGCCTTCGACCGAGATGCCCTCGCCGTAGAGGATGTCGAACTCGGCCTGCTTGAAGGGCGGAGCCATCTTGTTCTTCACAACCTTGGCGCGGGTGCGGTTACCAATCGGGTTCGCGCCGTCCTTCAGGGTCTCGATACGGCGAATGTCGATACGCACCGAAGCGTAGAACTTCAGGGCCTTACCACCGGTGGTGGTCTCGGGCGAGCCGAAGAACACGCCAATCTTCTCGCGTAGCTGGTTGATGAAGATCGCGGTGGTGCCGGTTGCGGAGAGGCGACCGGTAATCTTACGCAGAGCCTGGCTCATCAGGCGAGCCTGCAGACCAACGTGGGAGTCACCCATGTCGCCCTCGATTTCGGCGCGGGGCACCAGCGCGGCCACGGAGTCGACCACCACGATATCCACTGCGCCGGAGCCGACCAGCATATCCATGATTTCCAGGGCCTGCTCGCCGGTGTCAGGCTGGGAGACCAGCAGCTGGTCGATGTCCACGCCCAGCTTAGCGGCGTAAATCGGGTCGAGGGCGTGCTCGGCGTCGATGAACGCGGCCACGCCGCCGGCCTTCTGCACATTAGCGACGGCGTGCAGGGCCACGGTGGTTTTACCCGAAGACTCGGGACCGTAAATCTCAATCACGCGACCGCGGGGCAGGCCGCCGATGCCGAGAGCGGCATCCAGGGCGATGGCACCGGTAGAGATAACCTCGGTGGTGGTGGTTTCCTTATCACCCAGGCGCATCACGGCGCCCTTACCGTAGTTCTTATCAATCTGTGCCATGACGGCTTCAAGTGCCTTGGCGCGACCCTCTTCGGGAACGCGAGCTACGCTCTGAGACTTGGTGCTCTTAGCCACGTTAGTACCTCGTTCTTTGTGGTGTCAGTGATGACGTCAATAATGTTTCTAGGAATCGGCGGGGCTCGTCGCCCCAGCTTTTCGCCTGCCGGTTCCTTCTGAGACTACTCTAGGGTCACGGCCTGACAGGATAAGGCCATTTTCACGATTTGTGGAAAAATCCCGCGGATTTTTCGAAAAATTCTCGATGTGGAGAAGTCTAGCACGAATCGAACAAAATTACGAGGCATTTTCGAATACCTCGCATAAGATTTCGGCAAATATTTTCGAATATTCGAAACCCGCCCGAGGATGCCTCGTCCGATGCGCGCTCATCTTCCGAGGCCTGGGGCGCACCGTAATCCGGCCGCCACGCTCCCCGCGGCGCATCCCCGCGGCATTTAGACACACCGCCCAGGCACGCGCCGAGCTAACGCAACGGTTCCTTATCCGGGCCCCAGCGGCGCTCCTGCGGGATCTCCTGTTCCTCGCAGATGGCAAACCAGACCGTCTTCGGATTGACACCGGCATCCAGCGCCTCCGCCGCCGTCCGGTGGCCCAGGGAACCCAACACCAGATCCCGGGCCAGCACCGGGGCGTACCCGGCGCCAAATTCGTGCTCCATGAGCGCCCAAAACTCGCTCAGCTTCATCGCAACCTCCTTCACCGCACCCGGCGGCAGCGTGCCCATTGGCGGAGCACCCACCCGGGCTCTTCGTTCTCACAATTCCGTCTCGCCATTGCTCGACAAAGAACCGATGCCGCACACCCGTTCGGGGTGTACGGCATCGGCCCAATAGCGGTGCGGAGCTTCCGCACCCTCACGTCTTAGAGAGAGACGTAGTAGTCGTTCTTGTAGCGCTCGGACAGCTCAGCCGGAACGGTATCCGGAATCTGAACACCCTCGGCGACGGCCATACGATCGGCAACCTCGCGCAGCATCTGGGACATCGGGATGTCCAGGGCCTGGCAAATCCAGGCCAGCAGCTCGGAGGAAGCTTCCTTCTGACCGCGCTCAACTTCACTCAGGTAACCGAGGGAAACGCGGGCACGCTGCGAAACCTCTCGCAGGGTGCGGCCCTGACGCTGGCGGACATCGCGAAGAACCTCACCGATGGCCTGGCGGAGGGGAACAACTCGTGCTTCCTCAACGACCGGAGCCACCTGCTTGGGGGTCTCGTCGATTTCCTTCCACTTCGTAATACCGTTGATTGATACGCGCTGCTTAGCCATGAGCTTCTTTATCACTTTCCTGAGTAGTTCCTCCCGACGCGCGGGACTGTACAGAGTTAAGCCTAACTGATTTTTGGGATGCGAGCTACAAAACTCGCTGTTTTCGTCATCTTCTTCAGACTTGTATCCATTCAAACAGACCAAGCTATGTGTTTATTCCCTTGAAGCTGGGAGAAGACTGGGAAATTCTTTGAACCGTAAAATATCCTCCCGAGTCTTTCCCCTGTGCCTTCCCCAAAGCTTCACGAGCACCGCCTCACGTGCCTCACGTGCTGCCAGGTCACGCCGCGGGGCTGGGCCCTAGAGGATCTCCCTCAAAGAGCCGGAGGCGCTCCCCCGCACCGCGCGGGCCAGCAGCGCAATCGCATCCGCGCTCGCCGCCGCGCGAACCCGGGCGCGATCCCCGTCGTAGTGGCGCTCGAACACCTCACACCCGCCCGGGGCGTGCACCCCGATAAACACGGTACCCACCGGCTGGCCGTCCGCGGGGTCGGGCCCCGCCACACCCGTGGTCGACACCGCGTAATCGGCACCGCACACCCGCGCCGCGCCGGCCGCCATCTGAGCCGCCACCTCCGGATTCACCGCGCCCTCGGTCGCAAGCAGCTGAGCATCCACGCCCAGCACCCGCGCCTTCACCTCGTAGGCGTAAGAAATCACGCCGCCTCGGTAGTACGCCGATGCACCCGGCACCGTGCAGATCGCGCCGCCTACGTCCCCGCCGGTCAAGGACTCAGCCGTGGCCACCTGCACCGGACGCTCCTGGGATGCGCACGAGCGCACCGCATCGCGCAGCAGCAGAGCCGCCGCCTGCGGGGTACCCGAAAAAACCTCGGCACGCGCCAGCTCGGGCGAGGCCGACTGGGTGCCTTCGTTCAGAAGAGGGACCATGATTCATCCTTTCCCGGCGGCTGGGCTGACCCGACCGCCCGTTCACGCACCCGCTCCTTCCGCGAGCGCCCCGGTGCTCGAGCGCTGCTAACGCTCACCCCGGGTACAGTTCGGGGGAGCGGCCCGTGCCGCTCCCCCATCAACGTCTATTGAGCGCGCTGCTTCTGCGCGGCCTGGTTCTGCAACCAGGTGCGACGCAGGTTGTAGGCATCGCGCACGTACACCAGGCCGGTCCACACGGTAATCGCCGTGACCGCGCCCATCAGCACCCAGCCCGGCACCAGCCAGCCCAGGCCCAGCTGACCCAGCGGCAGGAGCATCAGCACCAGCGCCACGGTCTGCAGTACCGTCTTGATTTTGCCGCCCTTGCTGGCCGCCATCACGCCGTACTTGATGACGAACAGGCGCATCACCGTGATGCCCCACTCGCGCAGCAGAATCACGATGGTCACCCACCACCACAGCTCGCCCAGGGCCGAGAGCACAATGAACGCGGCACCGGTCAGGAACTTATCGGCAATCGGGTCGGCGATCTTGCCGAAGCTCGTGATGAGGTTGCGGGAACGCGCCAGGTAGCCGTCGGCCCAGTCCGTGAGCATCGCGAGGATGAAAATCACCCAAGCGAGCCAGCGGTGGGTCGGATCGTCGGCACCAAAGGTACCGCCACTGACCAGCGCCACGATGAAGAAGGGCACCGCGATGATGCGCAGGACCGTCAGCACGTTGGGGACGTTCCAATTCGACGTGCGAGGCTGCACCGCCCGGACCTCACCGGTGGGGGCTGGGGTGTGAGCGTCGCTCATGGGTGCTCCTTAGAATCGGCGGGCTCGACGGGTGAGCCCGGTGTTGCAGTTTCGATGCGGGCCGTACACCGCGCGAGGCACGCGCACAGCCACCGTCAAATATTGGCACCGAAGGGTATCGGGAACGCACAAACGCCCCGTACGTCCATTATACGGGTGCCTCATCGGGCACCGCCGAACGTTCGGGGCGCATGTGGATAACGCGTGAGCCTAGCGGCCCGTCAGCTGCCAGGCGTCCTCCGAGCCCTCGTCATCGGATTCGTCGTAATAATCCGTGACCGGCTCCCCCGGATCCACCGCGTTCGCGTACGGGTCGGCCGCCGGGGGCTCCTCGCCGCGAATACGCGCCAGGGTGGCCTGCAGGTCGTCGGGGCGGACCAGCACCTCGCGGGCCTTCGAGCCCTCCGAGGGGCCCACCACGCCCTGCGACTCCAGCAGGTCCATAATGCGGCCGGCCTTCGCGAAGCCCATGCGCAGCTTACGCTGCAGCATCGAGGTTGAACCGAACTGCGTGGTAATCACGATCTCGGCCGCCTGCAGCAGATCGTCGAGGTCGTCGCCGATTTCCTCATCAATCTGCTTCTTTGCGGCCGAAACCATCACGTCCTCGCGGTAGATGGTCGGGGCCTGCTTCTTCACGTGTTCAACCACGGCGTGAATCTCGGATTCGGAAACCCACGCGCCCTGAACACGCATCGGCTTCGAGGCGCCCATCGGCAGGAAGAGCGCGTCACCCTGACCAATCAGCTTCTCGGCGCCGGGCTGATCCAGCACCACGCGGGAGTCAGTGACCGAGGAGGTCGCAAACGCCATGCGGGAAGGAACGTTCGCCTTAATCAGGCCGGTCACCACGTCCACCGAAGGACGCTGGGTAGCCAGCACCAGGTGGATACCGGCGGCGCGGGCCAGCTGCGTGATACGCACGATGGCCTCTTCCACGTCGCGTGGGGCGACCATCATCAGGTCGGCCAGCTCGTCCACGATTACCAGCAGGTACGGGTACTCGTGAATCGTGCGCTTGCTGCCGGGCTCAGGCTGAACCTTACCCTCGCGCACCGCCTTGTTGAAGTCGTCCACGTGCTTGTAGCCGTAGTGGGCGAGGTCGTCGTAGCGGGCGTCCATCTCGCGAACCACCCACTGCAGGGCCTCGGCGGCCTTCTTCGGGTTTGTGATGATGGGCGTAATCAGGTGCGGAATACCCTCGTATGCGGTCAGCTCCACGCGCTTGGGGTCGACCATCACCAGGCGCACCTGGTCGGGAGTTGCGCGCATCAGAATCGAGGTAATCATCGAGTTCACGAACGAAGACTTACCGGCACCGGTCGCACCGGCGACCAGCATGTGCGGCATCTTGGCCAGGTTGGCCAACACGAAGCCGCCCTCAACGTCCTTACCCACGCCCATGACCATCGGGTGGTGGTTCGCGTGGGCCTGCGGGGAGCGCAGCACGTCGCCCAGGGCCACGGTCTCGCGGTCGGTATTCGGAATCTCAATGCCGATTGCGGACTTTCCGGGAATGGGCGAAAGGATGCGCACATCCGGGCTGGCCACCGCGTAGGCGATGTTCTTGCTCAGCGCCGTCACGCGCTCCACCTTTGTGGCCGGTCCCAGCTCAATCTCGTAGCGGGTCACGGTCGGGCCGCGCGAGAAGCCGGTCACGTGGGCGTCCACCTTGAACTGCTCCAGCACGCTGGTGAGGGCCTCAACCACGTGCTCGTTGACCTCGGAGGATTCCTTGGCGGGCGGGCCGGAAACCAGCATCTCCTCCGAGGGCAGCACGTAGGCGCCGCGGGAGGACTGCACGACCTGCTCGCCGCGGGCTTGCTCGGTGGTCGCGGTCTGGGTGTTGTTCTGCAGGGGGCGGGACAAGCCACCACCGGAGCGTGCCGCCTGCTGGGACGCGCCCGGGTTCGTACCCTGGTTTGCGCCCTGATGCGCGCCGGCCGAATGTATGCGGGTCGGAATCGGAGCCTGACCCGCGGAGGCACCTCGGCCGGCCTCCTGAGCGGGTGCGCCCGCGGGCGGAACCACATCGTGGGGCCTGGTCTGCGGGGCGGGCTCGGAGGGAGCCTGCTGCGAGGAGTCGCCGCCGAAACCGTCATAGGCCTCCACATCGAAGAGGGGCTCCTCCCCCGGGATGCGGCCGTGCGCCACCGCGGCGCGCTGCACCTGATCCAGGCGGGCGGCGGGAGCCTGAGAGGCCTCCACGTCAAAGAGGTCGGGGCCGCTCGAAGCTTCGGCGGGAGCCTGGTTCAGGCGACCTGGCAGGCGGCTCAGGCGGTTCGGCTTGGCGCCGATACGCGCGCCGGGAGCGGGGTCGGCGGGCTGCACGGGCATCTGAGTGGTCTCGGGGTGGGCATCGTCCACCACGGCGTTCACGAAGGCCTCGTCACCGGCGTACTCGTCGAGGGGGCCGTCATCGCCCTTGGAAACGCCAAAGCCCAGCCAGCCGCGCAGGCGCGCCATCAGGCCACCGCCCGAAGAAGAGGCTCGGGCCGGCTTCTCGTCGTCACCGTACAGGTAGCTGCGGTCGTGCTCCTCGGCGTTCAGGTCCACGGTCTGAGTTGCGTCATCCGAGGAGGAGCGCTCGCGGGTGGTGCCGTTGGGCTTCTCGCCCAGGGCCAGGCCCACCAGGTACCGGGTGCGGGGCACAATCTGGCGAATCGGGGTGTTGGTCATGACCAGCAACCCGACGAGCGCCAGCAGCAGGTGAATCAGAATCTCCACCGCCGCGATGCCCCCGCTCAAACGAACGATGGGGGTGCCGAGGATTACTCCCGTGACGCCGCCTCCGGCCCATACGGCCTCGAAACCGTCCGCGAAGGTCGGGTGCCCGGCGTGGCGGGCGAAGAAGAGGGAGGTCGCAATCAGCAGAATCAGGGAGCCCAGGGTCACCCGGTTATTACGTTTGACCAGGTCGGGGCCTCGGAAGACGCACCAGGCCAGCACAAAGCTGAGCACCGGAATCAGCAGGGCACCCTGGCCGAAAATGCCGCCGAGCATCGTGTGCCAGGCGTCCAGGGGCGCGCGCAGCATGCCGAGGGAGGTGTGGGCGCGCCAGTTGTACCACTCAACACCGGCGCTGATGAGGCCGAAGAGTAGCAGTACGAGCGCGCCGCCGTCACGACGCTGTTCGGGTTCCAGATCGGTGCGCGCCGTGCCAATCGAGCGCACCGCCCCGCCAATAGCGTGAGCAATGCTCAGCCAGACGGAGGCGATGGCGCCGGCGACAGGATTCGTCGCCTCGGCACCGCGACGGGCACCGCCCCTCGAGGAGGTGGTGCGCTTGCGGGTGGTTTTCTTTGACTTAGCGGTCGTACTACGACCCTTCGTGGTCCGTGGAGCCATACCTTTTAGAGTATCAACCTTCCCGTTAATCTAACGATTTCTTCGTTATCAGTGAGCGCAGCGGCTGCGATGGGGCGTCGCGCGCGGGTGCTGGGCCCGCCGACACCCGCCGAGCCAGCCCGCCCTGCCGGATGCGCAGGAGGCGGGGCCGACACTCGGTATCGACCCCGCCCCCTGCGTTTCAGGTAACCCGTTTCAGCCTCGGCCCGAAAGCCGATGGCCACCTGCGGGAGGCGGCCGCGCTGATATTTAGTTCTTAGCGTCCGGAGAGGTGCTCTCGATGACCACGGGCACAATCATGGGCTTGCGGCGCAGGCGGCGAGAGATCCACGCGCCGATGGTGCGGCGCACAATCTGCTGCAGCTGCTGCACGGTGTGCACCTTCTCGGGTGCGCGGTGCAGAGCATCCTCCAGAGCAGCGGTAATCTTCGGAACAATCTCGTCAAAGACCGAGTCGTCCTCAGCGATACCGCGAGCGTGAATATCCGGGCCGGTCACCACGCGCTTAGTTGCGCGGTCAATGACGGTCACGATAGACACGAAGCCCTCTTCACCCAGGATGCGGCGGTCCTTCAGGTCGCTCTCGGTCACCTCGCCGACGGAACGGCCGTCAACGTAGAGGTACTCGCAGGGAATCTCGCCGACCACGGTGGCTACGCCGTCGCGCAGATCCACCACGGTGCCGGACTCGCAGAGTAGCACGTTCTGTGCGGGAACGCCGGTCTCAATGGCCAGATCGCCGTTGGCAATCAGGTGGCGCACCTCGCCGTGAACGGGCATGACGTTCTTGGGCTTGAGGATGTTGTAGCAGTACAGCAGCTCGCCGGCGGCCGCGTGGCCGGACACGTGAACCTTCGCGTTGCCCTTGTGCACCACGTGGGCGCCCAGCTTCATGAGGGCGTTGATGATGCGGTACACGCTGGTTTCGTTACCGGGAATCAGCGAGGAGGCCAGCACCACGGTGTCGCCCGGCTCAATCTGAATCTTGTGGTCGCCGTTAGCCATACGCGAAAGCGCCGCCATGGGCTCGCCCTGCGAACCGGTGCACATCATCACGATCTGGTCGGGGCGGTAGTCGTCGACCTTCTTCAGGTCCACGAGCACGTTGTCGGGCACCTTCAGGTAGCCCAGCTTCTCGGCGATGGTCATGTTGCGCACCATGGAGCGGCCCACGAGCACGACCTTGCGACCGCGTTCGGCGGCGGCGTTCAGCACCTGCTGCACGCGGTGCACGTGCGAGGAGAAGGAGGCCACGATGATGCGGCCGCGAGCGTCACGGAAGACGTTCGAGAGCACCGGGCCGATGTTCTTCTCGGTCGGGGTGAAGCCGGGAACCTCTGCGTTGGTGGAGTCCGGCAGGAACAGGTCCACGCCCTCCTCACCCAGACGGGAGAAGTGGCGCAGGTCGGTCAGGCGACCGTCCAGCGGCAGCTGGTCCATCTTGAAGTCACCGGTGTGCAGGACCTTACCCGCCTTGGTGCGGATGAACACGGCCAGCGCGTCCGGAATCGAGTGGTTCACAGCAACGAACTCGCACTCGAACGGGCCGAAACGCTCGACCTGGTGCTCCTTCACCGCGAGGGTGTAGGGCTTGATGCGGTGCTCGGCCAGCTTCGCCTCGACCAGTGCCAGGGTCAGCTCGGAGCCGACCAGGGGGATGTCGGGGCGGCGACGCAGCAGGTAGGGAACGGCGCCGATGTGGTCCTCGTGACCGTGGGTGAGCACCATGGCGACCACGTCGTCGAGGCGGTCGACAATGTAGCTGAAGTCGGGCAGGATCAGGTCCACGCCGGGCTGGGACT
>ERZ772904.397-NODE-397-length-12990-cov-4.16189_pt1 | contig 12990 bp, 4 predicted proteins | sample MGYA00512122_ERZ772904 | MGnify/ENA primary metagenome ERZ772904 (study PRJEB29015, sample SAMEA2738104) | human oral metagenome | biome: human oral; feature: human-associated habitat; material: saliva | place: China | collected 2269 ... | reverse complement strand
AGCCTCTCCGTAGCACCCACCCGCGCCTGGGCAGCATACGCCTTCGACCTGCTCAAACGAGCCCAAACCCGCGGGCTGCTCAGCGGCGTAGAAGGCAACCTCAAACTCCTCTCCGGCCCCGAACAAGACGTCATCATCGGCGAACTACTCGCCAACCACGCCGCAGGCATCGCACCCGGACCCGCCTGGCCCGACGTACTCCGCGACGCCCTCGCAACCCGCGGATTCCGCCACGAAATCCGCGACTTCTTCGACCGCATGGCAGAATACGACCTCACCGCCGAAGACGTACACGCCCTCGCCACCGAACACAACCAGCCCGCCTGGCACGCCCTCGCCCAACTGCACACCGAATACCGTGCCGTGCGAGCCCTCCGCGCCAAAAACGCCTACGACCCGGCAGTACTCATCAACGACGCCTGCCGGCTGCTACTGCGCGCCCCCGAATTCCTCGCCGAAGAACGCCGCCGCTACGACCTGATCCTCATCGACGATGTACAGGAACTCAGCCCCTCCATCTACCGGCTGCTGCGCCTCATCGCCGCAGAAGTCGCCCCCGCAGACGCCGCGCACCTGACCGAAACCCACCCCGACCTCTTCGCTGAAGGCCCCCAGGTTGTCATGACCTACAGCGACGAAGCCGTCGTCCAGGGCTTCCGCGGCGCCCGCCCCGACCTCGTCACCACCCTGCAGGCAAGCTTCCCGAGCATGCGCACCCGCACACTCACCACCTCGTACCGCCTGCCCGCACTCATGATGCCGCTCGTGGCAGATATTCGCCGCCGCCTGCCGCGCTACACCAGGTTCGTGCCGCTCACCGCCGAGCAGGAGGGGACGGGCGTGCAGGAGGGGGTAAAGAACGGTGCGCAGGGAGGCGCAAAGAACGGTGCGCCCGCAACCTTCGGACGTATCAACACCACCCCCGCCGACGAAGCCCTCACCTGGGGTGCCGCCGACGAGCCGCTGTTGCATTTGGGCGCCGACGGCAAAATCCTCGACCCCGCGCACTACCGCACCGCACCCGCCGGCGTGTATAAGTATGCGCTCTCCAGCTCGCAGGACGAGGCGAACCTCATCGCCCAAATGCTCCTCGAAGAACGCATCTACGGCAACCACCCCTACCGCGAGTCTGCCATCATCGTGCGTAGCAGCGCGGACGTGGCGCGCATCCGCCGTGTGCTCTCCTCGAACGGTATTCCGTCGCGTACCTCCGCGGCGCTCGTGCCGGTGCGCGACGAGCCCGCCGTACGCCCCTTCCTGGATGCGCTCAGCCTGCTCGTTTACGCCCGCAAGCGCGGCGAGAAGGCGCTCAACCCCGCCGTGCACATGCCCGCGACAGAAGGTGCGGAGGCGGGGGAGCGCGGCGGCTACGAGGCCCTCAGCGCAACCGAAGCTGAAGAGCTCATGCGCCGAAGCCTTGACGACGTCATCGCCGAAGAAAGCCGCGCCAACCCCCTCGGCGGCGCGCAGAGCGCCATCACCCTGCTCACCTCCCGGCTCGGTGGCGCATCCAGTATGGACGTGCGACGACTCCGCCAGCAGCTACGATCCATCGAACTGCAAAGCGGCGGCCACCGCCCCAGCGACGACCTGCTCCTCGGCGCCCTGCTGCACCCCGAAACCCTCCCCGAAGAAGGCGTAGGACGCGCCGTGCACCGCATCGCAGCCGTGCTCTCCGCCGGACGTAAAGCACTCGCGCGCCCCGAATCCACCAGCACCGAAGTGCTCTGGGCGCTCTGGGAAGCCAGCGGCCTCGAAAAGACCTGGGTCGCCCAGTCGCGCGGCGCAGGCCCCGACGCCGATGCCGCCCACCGCAACCTCGACGCCATGATCGGTCTCTTCGAAGCCGCCGACCGCTTCGACGAGCAGATGCGCGGCGCCGGTGCCGAGCAGTTCCTCGACTTCATCGATGCGCAGGACCTGCCCATGGACACCCTCGCCGCCCGCGGCGTACGCCAAGACGCGGTCGAGATTCTCACCCCCGCACTCGCCGCCGGTCAGTCCTGGCGCACCGTATATGTATGCGGTCTGCAGGAAGGTACCTGGCCCAACACCACCGTGCGCGGCTCCCTACTGAGCACCGGCGACCTTACGGACCTGTGCGATGCGCGCCTCCGCCAGCGCGCCCAGCAGGCAGAACAACAGGCGGGGGAGGGCAAGCAACCTGTGCCGCCTGCCCGCATCCGCAGCTACCCCGAACGCGTGCGCGACACCCGCCACGACGAGCTACGCATGTTCGCCGTCGCCGCCACCCGAGCCAGCACCCGCCTCGTGCTCACCGCCGTGCGCAACGATGATCAGGCACCCTGCGAGTTCTTCGACTTCGTGCTGCCCACCGACGCGGTCGGCGACTCCACGGACGTGCCCATCACCCGCGTGCGCCGCCCCGCGACCCTGCGTTCCCTGGTGGCGGAGCTTCGCCGAACCCTCGTTGAGGAATCGATGAACGCGATGCGTGCCGAAGACGCTCAGGACGGCGCGCAGATGCACAACGCACCTGAGGAAGAGGCGCTCACCCCGGAGGCTTCCGCGTACCGACTCGATGCTGCCTCCCGCACTCTGGCGCGCCTGGCGAACGCCCAGGCACCCGGCGCCGCACCCGACGAGTGGTGGGGTCTGCTGCCGCTTTCTAGCACGGAGCTGCTCTTTGCGCACCGCCCGGCAGATCGCGCTGAGCTGGACGAAAACCACGGTGAAGACGGCGAAGAACACGGCGAAGAACAGGCTGAAAACCCCGGCCGCCGTACGATTACGCTCTCGCCCTCGCGTCTAGAAACCATTCACAGCTCCCCGCTGGACTGGCTGGTTTCCGCCGCCCGCGCAGAAGCCCAGACCGACCTGTCCCGCTCCCTCGGCACGCTCATCCACGCCATCGCCGAAGAGTACCCGACCGGCACCCTCGAAGAGCTCCAAACCGCCCTCGACGAGCGCATTAGCTCCCTCGGCGTGCCCGCCCGCAAGGAGGACGAAACCGACGAAGAGTACCGCGAGCGCGTGCCCTGGGAATCCTACGCCCTCTACGAGCGCGCCAAGCGCATGATTCTGCGCCTGAGCTACTACTACCGTCAGCACATGGGTGACGCCGGCTGGCAGAACCTCGGTGTTGAAGGCTCCTTCTCGGTGCGTGTGCCCGTGCCCTTCGACCCCGCCGGTGAGGTTGGCGAGCTGGATGCACTGCTCACCGGTCGCGTGGACCGCCTCGAAGGTACTGCCCTGGCGGAGGACGGCACCCGCCGCTACGCCATTGTCGACCTGAAAACCGGTAAGTCTAAGCCGACCGGTGCGGAGATGGAGACGCATCCGCAGCTTGCCGCCTACCAGATCGCGGTGGAAGCCGGCGCGGGCGAGCAGCTGGAGGAGCGTTACCGCGCCGAAGCCGCCGCCCTGGAAGCGGGCGAACCGCTACCGGATGCCCGCCCCCAGGAGCTGGAGTACACCGGCTACACGGGTCGTTCCGGAGGCGCGGCGCTCGTGCAGCTGGGCGCCTCGGGCGTGAACGATGAGAGCAAGACTCGCCTGCAGGTTCAGCCCGCCCTGACGGAGCACGATTCGTGGGCGGCTGAGCTGGTGCAGCACGCCGCGGAGCTGATTGCTGGCTCGCAGGTGCAGGCTCGTCACCGTGAGGGCGGCTATGGGTGCCGCCTGCCGGAGATTTGCCCGATTTGTACACGCGGACGCCAGGTGACGCAGCCCTAGTAGTCGCGTACCCTGCGTTTACTTTCGATATCACTCACCCCGAACCTCCCATGAGAATGATCCATGAGGAAGAGGAATCATGACTGACTCTGGCACATACGGCGCTACTAACCCCGGTTCTGGCACCGGCATGCTCACCCCCGCCCAGTGGTGCGAGCACAATATCTGGCAGCTGCCTAACGGCGTGCTCTTCTCAGCAGAAGCCGCCTCGAACGACCCCGCGCTGAAGCCAGCCGACTACCGCAGCGCCCTCGACATTGCCGAGATGCTCAACGGCGCCGACGGTAAGAAGCCGACCCCCGAGCAGGTCCGCATGATTGAGGCGGGCCCCGCCCCGACCCTCGTCATTGCCGGTGCGGGTTCGGGTAAGACCGCGACCATGGTTGACCGCGTGATTTGGCTGGTTGATAACGGTTTTGTGCGCCCTGAAGAGGTGTTGGGCGTGACCTTCACCCGCAAGGCGGCAACCGAATTGCGTAGCCGTATGCGCGCCGGTCTGAACACGCTGCGCCGTAGCCGCCGCGTCGCCCCGACCGATGAGGAGCTGCGCGAGGGCATCGCTGACCCGACCGTGCTCACCTACCACTCCTACGCGAATAACCTCGTCAAGGAGTACGGTCTGCGCCTGGGCGTGGAGCAGGACGCGCAGATGCTTGGCGATGCGCAGAAGTGGCAGCTTGCCGCGCAGATTGTGCAGTACTGGGAGGGGGAGCTTCCCCTCGATAAGGACGGCGTGCCGGTGTCTGCGGCGACCATGATTAACCAGATGCTGCAGCTTTCTGACGAATGCGCGGAGCACCTGGTGGAGCCGCAGGAGGTCATTGACTTCTGCACCGAGCAGTTGGCGGCGTATGCTGCGGTGCCTGATCCGCGCCGTGAGACTAAGACTGAGAGGGACATTCTGAAGGTGCAGCGTCTGCTGCGTAACCGCCGAGTGTACGCGCGTATGGCGATGAGCTACGCCCGCGTGAAGGCGCGCATGCAGGTGCTGGATTTTGGTGACCTGATGCGTTTTGCCGCCCGCATTGCGGAGGCTGACCCGGCGATCCGTGAGGGTGAGCGTGCCCGCTTCAAGGTGGTTCTGCTGGATGAGTTCCAGGACACTTCGCACGCGCAGATGCGCTTGTTCTCTTCGATTTACGGTGCCGATGAGGCTGCGGGTATCCCAGCGCATCCGGTGATGGCTGTGGGCGACCCGAAACAGTCAATTTACGGTTTCCGTGGAGCTTCGGACGGTCAGATGTTCAGCTTCTACCGTCATTTCCCGACCGAGCATGTGCAGCCGCTGTTCCTGTCCATTGCGTGGCGTAACGACATTTCGGTGTTGAACGCGGCGAACCACGTGGCGGAGAAGCTGAAGGAGGTTCCCGAGTGGGTGCGTGCCGCCGACGGCGATATTACCGCCGCTCAGGTTCCTGACCTGCGCCCGCGCTGCGCCCTGGTGGGGGAGCCTGGTTCGCCCGCTTTTGAACAGGCTGCCGCGGGCATGGTGGGGCGTGTTGATTTGACGTACCACGACTCTGACCGCGAGGAGGCTGTGGCTATTGCCGAGCGTATTGCGGCGATGCGTGCGCAGGCGGTGCGCGAGTATGAGAGCGCCTACGCGGCGCATCGTTCCGGTGATGGTTCGGTGCGTCCGCGCCTGAAGATGCCCGAGATTGCGGTGTTGGCGCGTGTGCACGGTCAGCTGGACCCGATTCGTGTGGAGTGCGAGCGTCTGGGCATTCCGGTGCAGCAGGTGGGTTTGGGCGGTTTGCTCTCCCAGCCGGAGGTTGTGGATTTGGTGTCGGCGTTGCGTGTGCTGGCTGATCCGAACCGTTCGGATGCCCTGGCGCGCCTGCTGACGGGTGCGCGTTGGCGTTTGGGTGCGGCGGATATGTTGGCGCTGGGTGATTGGGCGCAGTCGCTGGTGCGTGAACGTGAGCGTGCCCTGCGTGAGCAGATGGCGTTGCGTATGCTCGCGGAGGCTGAAGACGCCGACGACGCGGCCGCTATCAACCTGCAGGCGGAGCACCTGCGTGCCGCCCAGGAACGCCTGGACGAAACCCTCAAGGGCGCGGTGGAGGATTCCTCCGGCTACGCCTCCCTCATTGAGGCGGTGGAGAACCTGCCGCAGGACGGCGCGGACGGCGAACCCCTCTACGGTGAGCACTACCGCGGCCGCCGCTTCTCCCCGGCGGCGCTGGATCGTCTGCGTGCTTTTGCTGAGCAGATGCGCGTGCTGCGTGCTGGTTTGAGCGAGGACTTGGGCACGCTACTGTACGAGATTGAGCGGACCATGCTGCTCGATATTGAGCTGGCGGTCCGCCCGGGTACCGACCCGCTGGGTTCGCGCGCGAACCTGGACGCTTTCCACGAGGTTGCCGCCGCCTACGGCATGTCGGCGCCGCGTATTAACGCGATGATTTACGCCGGTTCTGACGGCGTGAGCGCGGAGGAGGGCGACCCGGGCGCGCGCCGCTTCCTGCTGTCTTCGGGCGGCGTGAGCTACGTGATGGGATTCCTCGCCTGGCTTGAGCGTGCCGATGATGAGGAGAAGGGCCTGGTGCTGGGCACGGTGGAACCTGACCCGAACGCGGTGCAGCTGATGACCATGCACGCGGCGAAGGGCCTGGAGTGGGATCATGTGCTTCTGCCGGGTCTGTGCGGTAGTGCGACCGGCGGGCAGACCCCGAACCTGTGGCAGATGTCGGCTAATGCGGCTCTGCCCTGGCCGCTGCGTGGCGACCGCGAGTACCTTCCGTCGATCCTTGAGACCCCGGAGGAGATTACCGCCTTCGAGAAAGCGAAGGACCTGGAAGACTACCTGGCCGAGCATAAAGATGATGCCGCCGAGCACGCCGGCTTGGAGGACCGCCGCCTCATGTACGTGGCGATGACCCGTGCCCGTAACCTGCTGGCGATGAGCGCCTACCGCTGGAAGAGCGTTGCCGCGCAACCTCTGCCGGTGCAGCCCTTCTGGGAGGAGCTGATGGAGATGCTTTTCAAGTCCCTCTTCGGCATGGGCACGCCCACGGTAGATGCGCCCTCCGTGCGCTTCCAAGAAACGATGGATACCCCCTGGGCGGCGCCGCAGCTGGTGGGCATGGGCCTGTCGTACACGATGCCGAACCCCGCCGATAAACGCAAAAAAGTGCACCTGAACCACGTGCGACGCTGGGTTGAGCAGCTGGCTGAGTCGAAGTACCGCCTGGTTGAGCCGGTGACCCTGGTGCACGGTACGGTCGTGGACCCCTCAAACCTGCCGCCCGCCCCCGATGAGGCGGCTCTGCTGGAGGACCTCGAACTCTACGTAGATGCTGACGAGCTCACCCCCGTACAGGCGGAGGCGCGCGCGAACGCTCGGGCAACCTACGCCGAGCAGGTGCAACGCTACGCGTGGGCGCTGGTTGAGGCGATGGCTCCTGCCCTCGCGCGGGATTGGCAGCTGGCGGCTCCTTCCGTACGAGCACGCACGGTGGCGGAGAACTGTACCCGCCTGAACCTGCCGGTGCCCGAATGGATTATCGAAGCCACCGAGCGGGAGAAATGGCGTGAGGCGCAACCGCCTCAGCCCGGTTTCTCGCCCACTGTGGCGGCGGCGTTGCCGATTGAGGTGCGCGGCCAGTTCGCCCAGAAGAACTACGAAGACAGGAACCCGAACCTGGGGGCGGTGCTGACCGCCATGTGGCCTTTTGACCCGCTGGAGCGCCCCGTGATTTGGCGTTGGGCTTCTGACGATGCTCTCACGCAGGGTACGAAGGCGGTGCTTCGCCGCGGCCAGCATGAGCAGCTGGAGCGTGAGATTGCGATTAACTCCTCGAGCCGTCGCGAGGCGGTGGAGCGTGCCGCCCTGGCGGTGGAGCTTGCCGTCGGCGCGGGGGAGGATGACCTGCACCAGAGCGGGGGAGAGCGCAAGCCATCCTGCAACCGCCGCACCCGCTGCATCTGCTGCACACGGCGAGTCCGCCATTCCCGAATCCCTGCGCCAGCAGGCGGTGGACTGGGAACGCGAAGCCGACCTACTACTGCTCATGATGGGGCAGACCGACCCGGTGCTGAGCGATCAGCTGCCGGGGCACCTGTCCGCATCCACGTTCATTCGCCTGAGTGAGGACCCGCAGGGCACGGTGCATCAGCTGATGCGCCCGGTGCCTCAGCGTCCCTCGCGTGCGGCAACGATTGGTACCGCGGTGCACGCGCTGATTGAGGAGCACTTCGGGGTGGCGTCGAGCGCCGACCCGCTGGAGGCACCCGACGCGGAGGACACGGTGGGCGTTGACCTGCCTGGTTCTGTTGCCGCCTCAGCTACCTCCACCTCCGCCGCGCCCGCTGAGCCTGCAGATCCGGCTGACCTGCAGGAACAGGATGAGTTCACCTTCGAGGACGACTTCGAGGAATCCGAGAGCGAACTGGATGCCTCCGTTCAGCGCCTCTGGGAGCGCTTCGCCACCAGCGAGTGGGGTAGCGACGAGTGGAAGAACCGCATCTGGGCGGTCGAATACCCGGTCGAAACCCACATCGAGGGCGTGAGCCTGCGCGGCCGTATCGACGCGGTGTTCCGCACCGAGGACGAGGACGGCGAACGCTGGGTTCTGGTGGATTGGAAGAGCGGTTCCCGCCCGAAGATGGCGACCATGCAGTCTCGACGCTTCCAGCTGGGCCTGTACCGCATCGCGTTCTCCCGCATTATGGGAGTGGACCCGGAGCGTATCAGCACCGTGTTCGTGTACCTGGGCGGCAAGGGCGTTGCGGAGGTGTGGGACCACCAGATCCGTGGCGGCCTGCCCACGGAGGCGCAGCTGGCGAAGGTGATTCGTGAGGCGCGCAAAGGCTAGCCAGCAAAACTAAGCGGCGGAGGCATGCGCTCGCGCGTTAGCTTGAGCTAATAACCGAATACAGAAAAGCAGCTCACGGAGGCTTTGCGCCTCGTGAGCTGCTTTTCTGTGTGGACTTCTGCGGGTAATGGCAGAGAACGCCTCTTCACCCCACTGCATTAGGGTGATGAGGCGTCCTCAGCCGCTGAAGAACTATAGAGGTACTTCGTGCCCTCGCACGCTCCGGGAAAGAATCGCGCCGAACGACTGCCACTCTCGCGGCCTCACTCGCGCCGCCGGCGCCCCGTGGGGTTTGCGTGCGTCTTTACTCTCAAACACAACCTCGAAAGTAACTCTATAGATTTCTGCCATCGGTGATTGGTTGCGCGGTGCATGAATCCGGCTCGGGTCTGACATGACCGGTCAGGGTCCCGTCCAATCTGTCTCCCCACTTTATCGCTGCCACGATATCAGCGCTGGTCAGTGCGCTATGGGGAGTGTGTCCGCTGGTTTTCTCGCGGCACAGCAAAAGTATTCCAGGAGTTTTTGAAAAAATCTACAGGGTAAGTTTTTACCCTAAAATGCACTATTTTGAGCATGGTTCAAGGTGAAGTTGATGCTCTGTGGACTCCCGGGGTCAAAAGTTGGTTCATGTGGGTTTGTGGCGTATTTGCACCCGGGAAATATTGTGAATGGCGTCCTTGGCACACCTTCAAGTCTCAGGCTTAATCTGAGTCATTCATGCACAAAAATGCAAAACTGGTGCTCAAAAGGTGAGGGGAAACACTTAAATAAATTTTGATAAAAGGCCCACTAAGGCCCCTCCACTAGCTCTTATGGGCATAATTTCGTCGGTTTGACAGACACTCGGGGAACTGGTTTCACCGGGCACAGGCAAGCGGATATAAAACCCCGTAGATACAGTTCAGCCCCGCAGCGCAGTACTGCGGGGCTGAACCGAAAACCTATGCGGCAGGTGACAGCCTGGTGGGGCAATCTAACGGCTACCCGAGCCAATAGCTACTCAGCGGGGCCGACCAGCGGGCCGACCTCCTCCTGTCCGAGCAGTTCGCCGGAGGCGCGCAGGTCGTCCTGAATGTCCAGGAGCATGGACACCGCGTGGGTTGCGCCGTCGCGGTCGCCGATCTCTACGGTGTGGGTGAGCCACTGGGCGATTGCGAACTCCGCGTAGAAGTTTGCGCGCTGCGCCAGGTAGGCGTCGGGCAGCTGGGGCATCTGCTGGCGGTACACCTCGATTGCCTCGTCGGTGAAGTCGATGTCCTGGCAGGAGTAGAGCCACGCGAAGTCCTGCGCGGGGTCGCCCACGTGCACATCGGACCAGCCGGTGACCTCCACGATGCGCGCCTCCGTAGGAGTCACGTGCAGTACGAGGTTCTCGGCCCCCATGTCACCGTGGACCACGCGCGGGCGGAACTGCCACATGGGTCCGGGGGAGAGCACGGTACGCCAGTGTGCGAGTAGGTCGGCGGGCACCTTGCCGGTTGCGGCGGCACGCTCGAGCTCAGCGTTCTTGCGCAGACGAATCTGCTCCGAAGAGTAGGAGGGCAGGTCGGCTTCGTAAATGATGTCTTCGGGCATCACGTGCAGGGTTGCGATGTCCTTGGCGATGATGGATGCCAGGGAGGGGCGGCCCGCCGCAACTTCGCGGCGGCTCAGTTCGGCGAGCTGGTCCACGTCGTAGATGGTGCCGGGGATGTGCGTGTACATGAACACGTTGCCGCCCGCGTAGGGTACGGTTCCGGCGACGGTGGGTACGGCGAAGGGCAGTCGCGCGCGCAGGCCGGGGCTGAATGACTGCAGGATGAGGTGTTCAGCTTCAAGACGCATGCTGGCGTCGGGGCGGCGCGGGGCGCGCACTCGCCAGCGGCGACCGGTGGAGTCGGCGATGATTGCCGAGTCGAAGTCGTCGCTGTCTTCGCGGACCGGTTCGGCGCCGACGGGGTAAATCCCGGGCACTCCGGCGGAGACAATGGCTGCTAGCTGAAGGGGAGATAAAGTCACGGGTTAAGGTTACCAAACCTATGTGTGCCGTTTAGTAGTTTTTAGAATCTTTATGCCATGTGGTGAAGATACTTGTGGACAAGGCTAAATGTGCTCGTCTGCGTATTTCTGCGCATTGCGTTGCGCTTCTCACCGTGCGCGTCCAAACAGGCGGGTTCCTCACGCCTTGAACCCTCAAGCGCTGAATCCTCATGCACTGAATCCTCACGCCCTGAATGAAAGCAGTCGCTAAGAAGCCGCGGCGGGACTGGAGAACACCGTCTGGGCGAACACAGTCTGGGAGAATACAATGGAAGACCGGCTATCACCGCCTCGCGCACCCGTATGCCCGTATGCCCGTATACCCGTATATCCGCATGCCCGCGCGAGCGTAAGCCCTCTGCCCGTACCGCCCGCCTTACTGATGGAGCATTATGACCGCCACACCTCAGCAGCCTCAGCATATGATCTCCGCAGACGATATTCTTGCCGGGCTTGACCCGGATCAGCGTGCGGTCGCCACCGAGCTGGACGGCCCCATGCGTGTGCTGGCGGGTGCCGGTACCGGTAAGACCCGCGCGATTACGCACCGCATCGCCTACGGTATTGCGATTGGGCGCTACCAGGGCCCGCGCGTGCTCGCTCTGACCTTTACCCTGCGTGCTGCGGAGGAGATGCGCACCCGCCTGCACCAGCTGGGTGCGCACGGCGTGCAGGCGCGTACTTTCCACTCGGCGGCGCTGCGTCAGCTGGTGTATTTCTGGCCGCAGGTGGTGGGTGGTACCTTCCCGTCCATCGTGCAGAACAAAGCCTCGCTCATTACGGAGGCGGCGAACCGTCTGCGCATCAGTACGGACCGTTCTCTGCTGCGTGATTTGGCGTCGCTGATTGAGTGGGCGAAGGTTCAGCTGCTCACCCCGGACACCATCATGCAGCGCCTGAGCGAGAAGCAGCTGCCCTCGGCGATTACCCCGCAGAATATGCAGCGAATTTTCCAGGCGTATGAGGACTTGAAGGATGAGCGTAACCTCATCGACTTTGAGGACGTGCTGTTGCTGACCATCGCCATGCTGGAGGAGGATGAGAAGCTCGCCGCGACCGTCCGCAACCAGTACCGCCACTTTGTGGTGGACGAGTACCAGGACGTGTCCCCGCTACAGCAGCGTCTGCTGGATGTGTGGCTGGGCGGCCGCGACGATATTTGCGTGGTGGGCGATGCCTCCCAGACGATTTACTCTTTCACCGGCGCGACGAGCCGCTACCTGCTGGAGTTCCCGCGACGCTACCGTGGCGCGCATACGGTGAAGTTGACCCGCGACTACCGCTCCCACTCGCAGGTGGTGGAGCTCGCGAACCGTCTGTTGGCCGCCCGCCGTCCGCATCCGGATTCGAGCCCGCATTCGTGGGCGCCGCCGCTGGAGCTGATGTCTCAGCGCGGCCCCGGCGTGGATGTGGAGTGGTTCGGCTATGCCGACGATGAGCAGGAGGCCGCCGGCATTGCCGAGGATATCCGCGACCTGATTGAGAAGGACGGTGTGCCGCCTTCGGAGATTGCGGTGCTGTTCCGCACGAACGCGCAGTCGGCGGCGATTGAGTCTGCGCTGGCTGCCGCCCACATTCCGTACCAGCTGCGCGGCGCGGAGCGTTTCTTTGAGCGCCCCGAGGTCAAGCAGGCGATGCTTGCCCTGCGCGGTTCGGCGAAGTCCACGGACGGTACCGAGGACGTCACCCGCTACACCCGCGATGTGCTCGGCGGCCTCGGATATAAGGAGGAAGGCCCCCTTTCGGGAGGTGCCACCCGCCAGAAGTGGGAGTCCCTCGCCGCCCTGGTGCACATGGTGGACATGATGGCGCAGCACCGCCAAGAGCAGCTTCAGGAGCACCGCGCGAACCCGCGTCCGGGCGTGCCCGAGCCGCTACCTTTGACCATGCACGAGGTCGTGGCGACCCTGAACCACCGCAGCGAATTCAACGACGCACCGCAGGTCAACGGCGTAACCCTCGCCTCCCTGCACGCGGCTAAGGGCCTGGAATGGGACGCTGTGTTCCTGTGCGGCCTGAACGAGGGCCTCATGCCCATTACTTTTGCGACCACCCCGGATGAGGTGGATGAGGAGCGCCGCCTGCTGTACGTGGGCATTACGCGCGCCCGCAAGTACCTGTGGCTGACCTGGACGATGACCCGCACCGTGGGTGGTCGCGGTCAGCGTAAGCGTTCGCGTTTCTTGGACGATATTGATCCGGCGAAGCGCCGCCGCAGGGCTGAGAGCTCCGGATCCTCGTATAGCCAGCCTCGTTCGGCTCAGGCTCATTCGACTCAGTCCCGTGCCACGCAGCCCCGCCGTTCGTCGAAGGGAAGAGGAGACTATGGCTCAGCGTTTTAAACGTGAGATTCTGCCCGCCACCGAGGACCGCCCGCAGATTGAGCTGGTCCGCTCGGCGCGCCGCACCCGCACCATCAGCATGCAGCGCGACGGCGTGGACGAGCACGGCAACC
>ERZ772904.396-NODE-396-length-13034-cov-10.0496_pt1 | contig 13034 bp, 10 predicted proteins | sample MGYA00512122_ERZ772904 | MGnify/ENA primary metagenome ERZ772904 (study PRJEB29015, sample SAMEA2738104) | human oral metagenome | biome: human oral; feature: human-associated habitat; material: saliva | place: China | collected 2269 ... | reverse complement strand
TCTACGTCTCCTCCGGCATGGTGTCCGGCGGCCTGTTCTTCAAGTCCTCCTTCGGTCAGGAATACCACACCGGCATGCTCCTGCTGGCGGGCATCACCGTGTTCTACACGCTCTTCGGCGGCTTCATGGGCGCATCCTACACCGACATGGTGCAGGGTCTGCTCATGCTCGCAGCACTGATTGCCGTTCCGGTTGTCACCATTATTGACCTGGGCGGCATCGGCCCGGTGGTTGAATCCATCAGCCAGGTACGCCCCGAGGCCCTGAGCATCTTCGCGGGCACCACCTTCGCCGGCATTATCTCCTCCCTCGCCTGGGGCCTGGGCTACTTCGGCCAGCCGCACATCATCGTGCGATTCATGGCGATGCGCACCCCCGCCGACGCTAAGTCCGGTCGCCGCATCGGCATCAGCTGGATGGTCCTGACCGTAGTCGGCGCACTGAGCGGCGCGTTCATGGGCATCGCGTACTTTGCACGCCACCCCGAAGCGTCCCTCACCAACCCCGAGACCGCAGAGTCCGTGTTCCTGGACCTCTCGCAGATCCTCTTCCACCCCTTCATCGCCGGTCTGATTCTGGCAGCGGTTTTGGCGGCTATTATGTCCACCCTCTCCTCGCAGCTGATTGTGTGTTCCTCCGCTCTGGTGGAGGACCTCTACGGTATCTTCTCCTCGAAGAAGCTCAGCGCGGGCAAGTCCCTGTGGCTCGGCCGTGCAGGTGTGGCAATCGTGGCGCTGGTCGCCGGTGCCCTGGCATGGAACCCCAACAGCTCGATTCTGCAGCTGGTCGCATTCGCTTGGGCTGGCTTCGGTTCGGCCTTCGGCCCGACCGTTCTGCTCTCGCTCTACTGGCGTAAGCTGACCACCCAGGGTGCACTGGTCTCCATGATTACCGGTGCCGTTGTGGCATTCGCATGGGGCCAGAGCCCCATGAAGTCCGTGCTCTACGAAATGGTTCCCGGCTTCGCTTCGGCACTGCTCGTCGCCATCGTGGTTTCGCTCATGACCTACAAGAAGAACGATGCCATTGACGAAGAGTTCGACCGCGCGGTGGAGCTCGCAAAGGTCAAGTAAAGAGTCTCTCCCCAAGGCCCGGGCCGCACACACACGGTCCGGGCCTTGGTCTGTTTATAGGGTCTTAACCGGCCAAGATACAGGCGTGAGCACAAGAGCAGAAATCGTTCCCCGCGCATCATATTCTGCTATTGGAATATTATGCCGAGCGTGCTTCGTTCCCCGGCCTCGACGAGCCGCACCGCGGGCACCGTAAAATAGGGTCTATGACTGCACAACTTCCCGAAAAGGTCTCGGACATCTTCAACCCCGCCGACTGGCGCGTCGTTGAGGGCTTCGAGGACTTCACCGACATCACCTACCACCGCCAGGTTGAGCGCGACGAAAACGGCGAGATTCTGCGCGATCTGCCTACCGTGCGCATCGCCTTCGACCGCCCCGAGGTGCGCAACGCATTCCGCCCGCACACCGTGGACGAGCTCTACCGCGCCCTCGACCACGCCCGCATGACCTCTAACGTGGGCACCGTACTGCTCACCGGCAACGGCCCCTCCCCCAAGGACGGCGGCTGGGCCTTCTGCTCCGGCGGCGACCAGCGCATCCGCGGCCGCGACGGCTACCACTACGCCAGCGGCGAGACCGCAGAAAGCATCGACCCGGCACGCGCGGGCCGCCTGCACATCCTGGAGGTGCAGCGCCTCATCCGTACCATGCCCAAGGTCGTTATCGCCCTGGTCTCCGGCTGGGCAGCCGGTGGCGGTCACTCCCTGCACGTGGTGGCCGACCTGACCATCGCCTCCAAAGAATACGGCAAGTTCAAGCAGACCGACGCGACCGTCGGCTCCTTCGATGCGGGTTACGGTTCGGCGCTGCTCGCACGCCAGGTGGGTCAGAAGTTCGCCCGCGAAATCTTCTTCCTCGCCAAAGAATACGACGCACAGCGCATGTACGAAATGGGCGCGGTCAACGACGTCGTCCCCCACGCAGAGCTCGAGAACAAGGGCCTGGAATACGCGGCGCACATCGCCCGCCAGTCCCCGCAGGCAATCCGCATGCTCAAGTACGCCTTCAACCTGCCCGACGACGGTATGCTCGGCCAGCAGGTCTTCGCCGGTGAGGCCACCCGCATGGCCTACATGACCGACGAGGCTGTGGAGGGTCGCGACGCGTTCTTGCAGAAGCGTGACCCGGACTGGTCCAACTACCCCTACTACTTCTAAGTAGTTTCAGAAACACAGGCTCGGAGCCGGATTCAACCCTGAGACCCTCAGCTAAGAATCCGGCTCCGGCGCGTTGTTGGGTGCGTTATTGCCGCCCCGGCGCATGACATGCCCCTAGAGCACAGCCGCTAAGGACTTTCTATGATTACCACCCCCGTACCCGGGCTCGAGCCCCTACCCGCCCCCGGGGAGGATGCCCTGCACCCTCACGCGGTACGCTTGCGGGCCAATCGACCCGCCGATCCGCGGGCCCTTCTGGATTCTTTCGGGCGAATCTTCGCGGGGAACGATCAGGATTCCGTCGCCCTGCTCGTGGGTACCTCCGGTTCCACCGGAACCCCCAAGCACACCGCGCTGAGCGCCCGGGCCCTGCGGGCGAGCGCGGAGGCTACCGAGGGCTTCTTCAAGAGCGCGGGAAGCGAGGCCTCCCAGTGGCTTCTAGCCTTACCCGCGCACTATGTTGCGGGCGCCCAGGTTCTGGCCCGCTCGGTGCTGGCCGGAACCGAGCCAGTCATCGCACGCTCCGTGACCGAGCCGGTGCACTTTAGCCCCGATGTCTTCCTGCGGGCGGTCGAGCAGCTGAGCTCCAGCCGTCGCTTTGTTTCGCTCGTGCCCACCCAGCTGCACAAACTTCTCGAGACGGCCCGGAACGAGCCGCGCACAGGCGAAGAAATTCACGCCGCGCTCCGCTCCTTTACCGGGATTCTACTCGGAGGTGCCCCCGCCAGCGCCGACCTGCTCGCAGCCGCCCAAGAGCTGGGGCTCAACGTCGTGACCACCTACGGTAGCGCCGAGACCGCCGGCGGGTGCATCTACTCCGGCCGGGTACTGCCCGGCGTGCGGGTGGAGCTCGTGCCCGAAGAGGGCATGCCGAGCGTGCCCTCCGCGGGTACGGAGCTAACGAATGAGGACCCGGCGCATGAGGACCCGGCGCATGAGGATCCGCCGCAGGTTGGTCGCATCTGGATCAGCGGCGCGCATCTGGCGCAGGGCTACCTGGGCGACCCCGGTCGTACCGCAGAGCATTTCTTCGCCGCTGCCGACGGCACCCGCTGGTACCGCACCGACGACTACGGCCTGCTGAGCGCTCACGCCCCCGGTGAGCCGTGCATCCTACGCGTGCTGGGGCGTAGCGACGACATCATCATCACCGGCGGCGTCAAAATTTCGGCCCGCGCGGTAGCTGAGGCTCTTGAGAGCCACCCCGCCGTGCGCGAAGCCCTCGTGTGCGGTCTGCCGGATGAACGCTGGGGCTCCGCCGTGACGGCCGCCCTCACGCTCGTGTCCCCGGCCGAGGGCGCGGCTATGGCCCTCGCCGAGAACGCGGAGCTACGCGAGGCCCTGCGGAGCCTCTGCATCGAACGCCTGGGTGTGGCGGCGGCACCCAAGCTGTTGAGCATCCTGCCCGACTTCCCGCTTACCAGCACCGGCAAACCGGACCGCCGCGAAATATACAGTATCCTGGACAGGGACTATCGGGAGGCCTCGCGCGGATAGTATTCGCGCCGCGGTTCTGCCTCACAGCGCCGTCCCGTACCTCCCGTAGCCCTCCTCACCGCAAACGCATCAACCCCTGGAAGGAACCCCCGTGGCCACTGCCGCTCAATGGATTGAAGGCGCGCGCCTGCGCACCCTGCCGCTTGCCGTCGCTCCCATTATTGCCGGTTCGGCCGCTGCCTACGAGATTGGCGAGTACAAGCCGCTGTACGCCTTTCTGGCCTTCCTGGTCGCGTTTTTCCTGCAGGTGGGCGTGAACTACGCCAACGACTACTCCGACGGCATTAAGGGTACCGACGAAGACCGCGTGGGGCCCCTGCGTCTGGTCGGTTCGGGCGTGGCCAGCCCCCGTTCGGTCAAGTACGCCGCATTCGCGTGCTTCGGTGCGGCAATGCTGGCGGGTCTGGTGCTGGTGGCCCTGGCAAACCAGTGGTGGTTCCTGGCGATTGGCGCCTCGAGCGTCTTTGCGGCCTGGGGCTACACGGGCGGCAAACACCCCTACGGCTACATGGGCCTGGGTGACGTGTTCGTCTTCGTCTACTTTGGTCTGGTCGCCACCCTGGGCACCCTCTACACGCAGGCCCACACGCTGACCCTGCTGGGCTGGGTGGGGGCTATCGGTATTGGCCTGATTTCCTGCGCACTGCTCATGGCGAATAACGTGCGTGACATCCCCACCGATATCGAGGCCGGCAAGCTGACCCTTGCGGTGCGCCTGGGCGAGCGCTGGTCGCGCGTCGCCTACATCGCGGAGATGGCCCTCGCGCTGCTCCTGACCGTCCTGCTGCTCGACCAGAACCCCTGGTTCATGCTGGTCTTCGTGCTCGTGGGCCCGACCGTTCACTCCTGCATGACTGTGTGGATGCGTGGTGGCCGCGAGCTGATTCCCGTGCTGAAGCAGGCTGGCATCGTGGCGCTCGTGTACTCGGTGCTCCTGACGCTGGCCGTGTGGCTGGGTTCGCTGGATATCATCAGCCACGAAATTCAGGTGTTCACCGGCTACTAAGCCGCCGGAGCCCTCCAAAAGTTTTGCTCCTTAGATACCGCACGGCGGCGGTGGATCAGTCCTGAGCTGACTCGCTTTTGGCGACGACCCGCGATATGTCATAGTGGTTCTATGTTTCGAGCCATGCTAATTATTGGTGCGGGCGCCCTCGTGGTGGGCCTGACCATCTACGCCCTTCTGGATGCCGTGCGCACCCCCGCGCGCGAGGAGCGTACCCTGCCCAAGTGGCTGTGGGTTCTCGTCACCCTGTTCTTCCCTGTGGTGGGTCCCGTGCTGTGGTTGCTGCTGGGCCGCCCCAAGCGGGAGCGCGGCGCCCGCGGCTCTATCTCTCTGCCCGGCGCGGCTCAGCGAGGCAGCACCCCCTCGATGGCTTCCCCCGACGACGATGAGGCCTACCTGCGCTGGCTCAAGGCGAAGGCCGAGCGCGAACGCGCCAGCCGCGAGGCGGAGCGCGCTTCTCGAGAAGCCGGCACCGACGCGCACGAGGATTCTAACCCCGAACATAAACGGCCCGAAAATGAAGGAACCGAAGGCGAACGTCCCGAAGACGGCCCGAGCCGATAGCCCGGCACAGTTCCCCAATCCTTAACACAGGCTGCGGGGCGCATCCCTCAATGGATGCGCCCCGCAGCCTTAGCTATACCCGCGAATAACGCGCGTGACTTAGCTTCCGGGAAGCTGGATAACGCCACCGTACAGCGGTGCGGCAGGCTCGGAGTAGCCCACGAAGCGCGGCATCTCGTGCTCGAAGTCCACGGTGCTGAACGCGAGGGTCGTAATCGAGGCGAGGTTACACTCGCGGGAACGCGGGTCGTGCTGTAGCAGGCGACCCTCCACACCCAGGCGGGTAATCCAGATCGGCAGCTGGTGCGAGACGATGATCGCCTCCGCACCCTCGCCGCCGATTTCGTAGGCGCGACGGGCGGCGTCCTGAACGGCCGCGGCCATGCGGCGTACCTGCTCCAGGTAGGACTCACCCCAGGAGGGACGGGCCGGGTTGTAGAGCTTCGTCCAGTGACGCGGGTTGCGCAGAAGCTCCTGCGCGTTCACGTGCAGGCCCTCAAAGTAGTTATCGGCCTCGATGACGCGTTCGTCGGGCTGGGCGGTCAGCCCCAGCAGCTCCTCGACGGGTGCGGCCGACTCGCGGGTGCGCTGCAGGGGTGAGCAGACCAGGTGCACGAAGCGGGCGCCGTCTTCAGCGCGTGCCGCGAACTCCTCGGCGCTCAGACGCACCATCTGCCGACCCTTCTCGGATAGGCGGTAACCGGGAAGGCGGCCGTACACGATGCGTTCGGGGTTGTGCACCTCACCATGGCGCATGAGATGAACTTTAACGGTGTGAGTTTCAGTCATGGGTCCAGTCTCTCAGATAGCGGCCCCCACCCCCAAACAGCGAGAACGCGAAAGCCCCGCTCCTCGTGCAAGAGGGCGGGGCTGAAGAAGCCTATTTACTTCTTGTTGCGGCGCTGGTGGCGGGTCTTACGAAGCAGCTTGCGGTGCTTCTTCTTGGACATACGCTTGCGGCGCTTCTTGATAACGGAACCCATAGGATTTCCTCACTTTACTCGTACCCGGCCGAGTCATTCGACTCGGTAGCTACCCGGGAATATGTATACCGGTATAACCGATCCGGAACGCATTTTAGGCACAGAAATACCCTGCGTTTCGGAGCGCTACCTACCTAGAGTACTAGGTTTGCACCCATTTTCACCATTCGAGAGCCGGTTTTGAGGAGTTTTTCCCCGTTTTTCCAGATCTTCCCGGGCCTAAGCCGGGCTAAAACGGTGTTTCCGAAAGCCTAGCGACGCTTCTTCTTGGACTTCTTCGAGCCCTTGGAACGGCCCTTCGACAGGGCAGAGCCAGAGGTGTGAGTTGAAGAAGCGGCATCGGCGTTTGCGGGTGCGGAGGTTTCGCCGGGCTCAGCAGTTTCCTCGGACTCGGAGGTTTCGCCGGGCTCGACGGATTCGACCGGCTCCGCCTCGGAGCCCTCCACCGCGGGTTCCTCGAGGGCACCAGAATCAGCGGTAGCGGGCTCGGGCTCCTCATCGGCGGAGTCCTCGGATGCGGCGGCGTGGAAAGCCTTGAGACGCTCGGCGCGCTCGGCCTCGGCATGAGCCAGGGCCTCGGCGTCCGGTGCGACTGCCTTCTCTTCGGCGTCCTTTTCTTCAGCCGGTTCGGGGGCCTGCTCCTCGTCACCACGCGAGGCGGGCTCGTACACATCCACGCCGAAGAATCGCTTCATCTTGGACAGCAGTCCGCGACGCTCCGGCTCCTGATTCTGCTCGTGCGGGAGCATCGCGTAGGTATCTTGAAGCGTTGCGGCCGCCTCCAGACGGTTCGACGGCTCGGCCGAGGGCTCCTCATGCGCCTGCTGAGCGGCCGGTTGGGCGGACTCGGGGACGGCGGTCTTCCGAGCGGGTGCCTCCACACTTTCGCGCGAGGGAGCGCGCAGCACGCGGTCGCCGGAGGAAGCGGCGGGCTCGGCGGCACGGGACGCAAGCACGCTCGGGGCAACCAGGGTGCGGCTACGATCCACGGGCTTGATGATGGTGGCGCGCACCGGGGAAATAATCTGGCCGCTACGGCGACGGGACGTACCGGATGCCGCGCGCAGAACCTTTGCGGGTTCTGCCGGCTCCTTGGCGGGAGCGGACTGCAGGGTACGCTGAGCGTCACGGGCATCGACCCGAGCCGGCTCGGGGGTGTTCTGCGCGGAAAGGTTCTGCGCGGAGCCGCCCAGCCACGGGGCGCCGGCGCTCTGCGCGGGCTGGGCTACCTGAGCCTGGGGAGCACGGGTCGCCGTGCGGGGGTGCGGGGTGCCGAAGCTCAGGGGCACGTCCGCGCTCACGGAGCGCGCCGGGCGGGCGGGGGCCTCGGCGCGCGGAGGCTCGGCCTTCTGGGGCTCGGCTTTCAGGGGGCCGGTCTTCGGGCGGGCGGACTGCGCCTGAACCGCCTGTACGGGCTCGGGAGCCTTCACCTCGGCAGGTGCGGGGGCCGAAACCACGGGCGCAACGGTCTCACTCCGGGGTTCCTCCGCGGGAGTATCCGAAACGGGCTGTGCATCGCCGGAAACCTCAACGCCGGCAACCGCAAAATCTGCATCCGAGAATGAGGGGTCATCGGCAATGGCCTCGTCGAAATCTTCAACCAGGTCGTCGGCCTCAAAATCCTCCAGCTCAACCGGGGCGAAGGAAGCCGCCGCCGGCTCACCGGGCAGCCCGTTCGCGGAGGTTGCTTCCTCCTCCAGGTCAATGCCCGCCTCGGAATACATGCCGCGTAGCTGGCTAATCACCAGGGCGCGAGCCGTCGCAGCATCGCCGGCTTTCAGAGCCTCAGCAATGGCACGACTCTCGGCCCGCAGACGCTCCACGGCGCTGCTCCACAGCGGCATGCGACCAACCAGGGAGAGCATCGATTCGAAGCTCGGCTGACGCACGGAAGCCAGAAGGCCGACCAGTAGCTCGTTGCCGGCGCAACGCATCACCTGGTGGTGGAAGCTCAGCAGCAGCTCCAGGAAATCACGGATGGACAGGTCGAAGTCTTCCATCTGGGCGAGGACATCATCCATTTCGGCGAAGGACGCGGTCTTCGGATCAATACGCGCAATCGCCCAGCTCTCCAGCAGAATTCGTGTCTGCACCAGGTCACGCGTGGGGTAGCGCGAGCTCGACATGTGCAGGCGCAGGGCGGCACTCGCGGCGGCGGCAGGCTCATCACTCAGGTGAACCAGCATCTCCTTGCCACGGCCGGTGTAGAGCTGCACCAGGTCCATGTCTTCGAGGGTTCGCAGGGCATCGCGGGTGCGGGATCGTCCCACGCCAATCGCGCGCGCAATCTCGCTGTCTGTAGGCAGGTCCTGGCCCAGCTGAATATTACCTTCGAACAATTCGTTCTCGAGCCAGCGCAGAATTTTACGATGAATAGCCACGTGTATGCTGTCTTTCGCTTAAAGAGGTGAGTGAGAGTGGGGGTTTGAGGACAGGGGGTAGCGCACAGGGCGCAGGATGCGTGGGCTAACGGCGGCGGCCACGCAGGAAGCCGAAGAGGCCACCGCGGTGTTCCTTCTCCTTGGGCTCCTGGGCGGGGGCGTACGCCGAGTTGTAGGCGGGCATCGTCTGGTATTCGGGTTCGCTCTGCGCGGGCTCGGCAGATGCGGATTCGGGCTCCTCAGGGGTTTCCTCGGAGGCTTCTTCAGAAGCCTCAGCCTGTTCCGACGCTTCTTCTGCCGTCGCAGAATCCTCTGCGGGAGCAGCTGCGGAATCTTCCGCGGGTTCAACTGCAGGAGCCGCTACGGTAGCTTCTTCGGAGCGCTCGGAGGGGTCTTCCACGGCGGCGCTTGCCTCAGCGGTGCCTTCCTCAGCTGCGCTTTCCTCGACGATGGGCTGAACCGATCCGCCCACCACGGCAGCGGGGTCGATGCCGTAGGAAGAGGCCGAGTCGAAGCCGTAACCGGAGGACACGGAAACCGCGGGGCTCTCCGTCTTCTCGACGGGCTTTTCGCTCTTTGCGGGTTCCTCGACGGGTTCTGCGGTGGCAGTGGGAGCAACCTGCACCTCGGGGCGGGCGGTGCGGCCCGCATCGTAGCCATAGGAGGCGGGGGTGAAGGGACGCATCGGGGTGCTGTCTACCGCTTCCTCATGCTCGGGGATGGCCTGAGATTCAGAGTCTCGAGTGGTCTCGCTTGCGGCGGCGGGCGATGCTTCGGCGGGCGCCGGGTGCGCCGGGCGGGCGATGATGCGCGTGTTGGGGGTAATGTACTGGGCGCGGGCACGACGGATTCGCTCCTGCTCCAGTTCCTCCGCGGTGGGCTGGGCCTCGGCTGCAGGCTGCTCTGCGGACTGTGCCGCGGGCTTTACCTCATGAGCTTCAACAGCCTTGGGCTCGGCGACCTTCTCGACTGCGGGCTCGGTGGCGACGGTGGCGACGGCCTCGGCCTTTTCTGTGGGGGCGTGCTCGCTAGACAGGGTGGCACCGCCGGGCAGGGCCACCGGCGCTTCACTGGCGCGGCGTGCAATCTGAACCGTCTCGTTAATCCAATCGGTGACGGTTGCGAACACCTCGGGGTTCAGCGAGTAGAGGCGACGCTGCCCCTCCACCGTCACGGAGACGACGTCTGCATCGCGGAGGACTTTAAGGTGCTTTGAGATGGTCGGCTGGCTCATGCTCAGCTTTTCAACAACAGCGCCTACCGTATGGGTTTGCTCGGCGAGGATACGCACGATTCGACGACGGGTAGGGTCCGCGATGACAGAAAAAACATCAGAATGCATATAGCGATTATGACATATAATAGGGGCACCTCAAGCTAAGAATGAGGGTGATGCGGAGAATCCCCTTAAATTTTTTTATGCTCTGCACCCCATAAGAACCTCTCGCACGTTCGTTTCGGCTCGTCTTCTCTAGAAATCTCGACCAGATCCACGGCACATGCTCTTTTGATAGCCACCAAACGTTTCAGAGCATTAGAAATTGGGCATACACGGTTATCACGGCAATTTTTAGACAGAATATTCTTATAAGAGAATATAGTGTTTCCCGTGGATTTCTGGAGGTTTCAAGCCTCAATAACCCTCAAATTCCCAAAGGCGCAGAGGCGAGCCCGCAGAATAACCATCGGCCCCGCGCGAAGGCTCCCGCGTCGTGTGCCTTCGCTCCTGTCCATCGCCTCGGTTCTGAACGCCCAGCGCGATACACTAGGAAGGCACCATTTTGTGCTTTTCTCTATCCTCGCACCCGCATCGCGCACCCCATCCACGAGCTCATGAAGGAGGCGCATGGGAAACATATTCCGCCACCCACGGCGCCGTCCTCGACGCCGCTATCGCGGCCGCAACGGCTCGCAGAATCTTCTCAACCCCCGCTGGAGCTCCCTCAGCGGTATTCAGCACAAGTACCGCGCCGGTGAGCATCACGAGAGCTACCGCGAGCGCATCGAAGAATTTGAAGGCCTGAGCGTCCTCGCGAGCGTCCCGGGTCTCAAACTGGACAGGTTGCCCGCGCTCCGCGACCGTCACGAGCACTCCAGTACCCGCCGTCAGCCGAAGGGTCCTCTCGGGTTCAACCGGTATACCCTCGAACGCTTCCGCGATTTCATTGACGCAACCGTTCTATCCTCGCCCTCGCGTACCGCGATTGGCGCGTTCCTGCTGGTCATCATCTTCTTCACGCTTGCTCTGCTACTGCCCATCTCTTCCAACGATGGGCAGCCGGCCCCCTTCCACCATGCCTTCTTTACCGCTACCAGCGCGGTGACCGTTACGGGTCTAACCACCGTCTCCACAGCCCAGCAGTGGACAACCTTCGGGCAGGCCATGATTTTGGTGGCCTGCCAGGTGGGCGGTCTGGGTACTCTGACAATCACCTCTCTGCTGGCACTAGCCATCGGCCGCAAGATGGGCCTGCGCACCAAGCTCATCGCGCAGGAAGACCTGAACATCAGCCGTCTCGGCGAGGTCGGCGGCATCGTCAAGAGCGTTTCCCATGCTTCCTTCTCCATTGAGGCGATCATTGCGCTCGTGCTGATTCCGCGTTTCCTGACCCTGGGTGAAGACCCCTTTCAAGCCATCTGGCACAGCATTTTCTACTCTGTCTCGGCCTTCAACAATGCCGGTTTCACCCCGCACTCCGACGGCATTGTGCCCTACGGCCACGATCTTTTCCTACTCGTACCCATCTGTATTGCCGTGTTCCTGGGGTCGCTCGGTTTCCCCGTTTTCATTGCGATTCAGCGCAATCCTTTCCGCCCCCGGCACTGGTCGCTCACGGCTAAGCTGACCGTCGTCACGACCCTGTTCTTTTTCGTCTTCGGCGCGTTCTTCTGGGGTCTTTTCGAATGGAATAACCCCGCCACCATCGGCGGCTACTCCCCCGGAGAGAAGGTTCTCAACGCGATATTCGCCTCCATCATGATGCGTTCGGGCGGTTTTAACCTGGTCGATATGAGCAGTATCGCCCCTGTCTCCACGCTCCTGACGGATATGCTCATGTTCATTGGCGGCGGCTCCGGCTCCACCGCGGGCGGTGTGAAGGTCACCACCATCGCGGTCATTGCCCTGTCGATTCTTGCCGAAGCGCGAGGCGATCAGAAGGTCGTCGCGTTCAACCGCACCATCCCCGAATCCTCTTTACGCATTGCCATCTCCGTGATCGTGATGGGTGCTACCGTGGTGGGTGTTGGCTCAGCGACAATTCTGATTATTAGCGGCGCGGACCTCAAGGAAGTAATCTTCGAGGTCATCTCTGCCTTCGCGACCTGCGGCCTCTCAGACGGCCTCTCCGCCAACCTGCCGCCGGCGGGCATCTACGTTCTCAGCGTGCTGATGCTCATCGGCCGTGTGGGTACAACAACCGCCGCTACCGGCCTGGCGCTACGTTCACGCCGCCGCCTCTACAAGTTCCCCGAAGAAAGGCCCACCATTGGCTAGTGCACATAACGATCCCGTCCTCGTGATTGGCCTGGGCCGCTTCGGTTCCGCGGTGGCCGCCCAGCTGCGCGTGCAGAACAAGGAGGTCCTCGCGATTGAGAAGGACCCCGAGCTGGTGCAGAAGTGGTCGGGCGTGCTGACCCACGTGGTCTCTGCAGACGCGACCGATATCGACGCCCTGCACCAGTTGGGTGCAGATGATTTCGGGTCCGCCGTGGTGGGTGTGGGCACCTCGATTGAGGCGTCCGTGCTCATTACCGCAAACCTCGTGGACCTGGGCGTGGAACGCATCTGGGCGAAAGCCATCACCCCCGCGCACGGCAAGATTCTGGAGCGCATCGGCGCGCACCACGTGGTCTACCCGGAGGCTGACGCCGGCCGCCGCGCCGCGCACCTGGTCTCAGGTCGCCTGCTGGACTACATCGAATTCGACGACGACTTCGCCATTGCGAAGATGCGCCCGCCGAAGGAGACCCACGGCTTCACGCTGGCCGAGTCGGATATTCGCGCAAAGTACGGCGTGTCCGTGGTCGGCATCAAGTCCCCCGGCGAGGATTTCACCTACGCGGACGCCACGACTCGTATTCACTCGCGCGACATTCTGATCGTGTCTGGTCAGGTGGACCTGATTGAGCGCTTCGCGGCACGGCCCTAAAAGCACTTTTCCTCGCTGCTTTGAGGAGCCCGCGAATATACATAGAAAACAGCCTCTTCCAGAAGTTTCGGGAAGAGGCTGTTTTCATAGTTTTGCCCAGTAGTTTTACCCAGTGCGGGCGGCGCTACCGAACGGTATTAGTCCTCATCAGCAGTGTACAGCTTGCTCATTTCCGCCGAACGTGCCGCGCAGGCGCGCATCGCGTCCTCGGTCAGCTGG
>ERZ772904.385-NODE-385-length-13222-cov-6.66932_pt1 | contig 13222 bp, 10 predicted proteins | sample MGYA00512122_ERZ772904 | MGnify/ENA primary metagenome ERZ772904 (study PRJEB29015, sample SAMEA2738104) | human oral metagenome | biome: human oral; feature: human-associated habitat; material: saliva | place: China | collected 2269 ... | reverse complement strand
AACCCGCTCAGCCCCCGTTCTCTGCTCCGGTGCAGTACCAGGCCCCGGCCTCGGGCGTGCCTGGACCGCCGCCGAGTCGTCGCGACGTGCAGGCTGCCCAGCGCGCCGCCGGCCCCCAGGGGCAGTGGGGAGGCGCTGGCCAGTCCCAGTGGGGTGCGCCCGCGACGCCGCCGCGCGCGCAGCTCCTGTGGCTCATTTTCGACTCGGGCCAGCGTGAGCTCATCGACATGCCGCTCACCCTGGGTCGGGCACCTGCAGCCGCCGAAGGGTCGCGCGCTGTCGTCGTTCCCGATACGACGGTGTCCCTGTCGCGCACGCACATGCGCGTGGGTCCCACAGCAAGTGGGGCGTGGATTGAGGACTCGTTCTCCGCGAACGGCACGCAGATCCGTACCCCCGACGGGCGTATCACCGCGTTGACCGGCGGTCAGGCCGTTGAGGTCCCTGCGGGCACCGAGATCCTCATGGGGGAACGTCGCGCCACGATCGTCCACGCTGACGCGGATTCTGTTCGCTGACTCGAATGACGCGTCCCGGTCTCAGTCCCGGCTCTGACCCCGTGCCCTGCACACGGCTCTGACCCCGGGGCCTGTACGCGGCTCTGACCCCTGGTCCTGCACGCGGCTCTGGCCCCGTGCCCTGCACACGGCTCTGATCGCGGTCGTGAGTGTCTGAGTTTGTTCAGTCGGATGCGTCCCGCCGCCGTCCCCTTCGAAGGAAGGGGCGGTTTTCTGCTGCCCGGCACATAGTCAATTCAACCGGACGGAAAATTACGCCGGGCATGTCCGAAGTTGATCCAGCGGTCGAGCATTCGCGCAGCGCGCGCACCGAACACCGGATGTGAGTAAACGCGGGCCCGGCAAGACGGGCACACGAGAAATAGCGCACATGACACAGCGCGCACGAGAAATAGCGCACATGACACAGCGCGCACGAGAAATAGCGCACATGACACAGCGCGCATGGAAAAGGGGAGGGCCGCCCCACATGGAACGGCCCTCCCCAGAGCGCTAGGCGCTCATGCTCTCAGAAACGGGCAGCGTTGGACTGGTCCGTCGTCTGGTAGTTGGAGCGAGCGGCGTCGACAGCGCTGGAGGTGCGGTTCAGCACGTCCTTCAGGCCCGCGAGGCCCTGGTTCCAACGACGCTGAGCATCGTCGTAGGCTTCCTGGGTCTGGCCTTCCCACGAGGAACGCAGCTGGTTCAGCGTCTGCTCGAGGTCGTCGAGGCAGTTCTGCAGGTTATTGGCACCGGTTGTGATGTCAGCGGCGGCGGCGTCAAGCGCGGCGTAGTTTACCTGGAAATCCATGTCAGTCTCCTAATCTACCTAATCTCTCACAGTCCGCCGAGCAGGTTGGAGAACGAGTTCTCGGTCTCCGACTCGTTGGCTTCCATCGACGAATCAGTGGCGCGCAGGTTATCTGCGAGGTCCTGAAGGGCCTGGTTAACCTTTGCGGCGTTTTCCTGCCACTGAGCCATCAGCATCGTGAACTGCGCCGACGCGGAACCCTGCCAAGAGCTGCCGATGGTCGACAGGTCGCCCTCGAGGCGCTTGAGGTGGCTGTCGATGTCGGCCTTGGTGGACTCAACTGCCGAGAAGCCCTGCTTCAGGGCGCCTTCTGCGGCCCTCTGGTCTGCCATGTGAACCTCCATTTGTATGAGTGGACTCTCCCGCGGGGATGCGTGAGAGCATGGGGACATATGAATACTAACCATGTTTTCATGATTATTTTTGATGTTACGGAAAAATCATGACAAAAGCTGACCGAGAATCTAGACTTACAGGGTTGTGTCGTGTAGTTAGAATCCCCATCACGCGGCAAACGGGAGGACCGTATGGCAACGAAAACATCTCGAGGAGTGGCGCTGATTCCGCTCACGATTACCTATGGCGTTGATCGCAGTGACGTGACGATTCCGCAGTCGATCCCTCTCGTGGAGCTGTTGCCTGGAATGGTTGAAACCGTTGGTGCTTTCACTGATCAGCCGACAAATGATGGCTTCTCGGTGAGGACCGCGTCAGGTCGTCTGCTGGACCAGTCGAAGTCGCTGTCCGCCCAGGGTGTGCGTGCGGGAGCCGCCCTCACGCTCGAGCCTCTTGGTGAAGGCGCTGCCGACATGGTCTACGACGACCTCACTGAAGCGGTGGGTCAAATCGTCGAACGAGTGTCCACTCCTTGGACACGTGATGATGCTCATATTCTTGCTGCGCTGTCTGCCGCTGCCCTCATTTTCGTTGCCGCCCTCCTCCTGGCGACCACGCCCCCGGATGCCCTCGCATCCTTGGACCCCCAGCGCATCACGCTGCTCAACCGTGTCTATGGCGTCATCGGCATCATCGCCGCCCTCCTCGTCACCGGCACGTCGGCTGTCGTCACGCGTCAGAGCCCCCGGCCCAGCGGCATCGCGCTGGCGCACACAGTGCCCCTTCTGACCTGCGCATCCGCGCTTCGTCTCACGCAGAGCCAGTGGGACACAGCCGGGTGGATCTGGATCGGTGTCGGCCTCCTTGTCGGCTCGCTCGCGATCCTCACACTGCCCAAGCGTTACCGCATCTCGATCGTGGCGCCCCTCGTCCTCGGTACCGTGATAGCGACGACGGGTCTCCTGGTCTCTCTCGGTTCCCTCTCACAGGTCGGCGTCTCCGCTGCCCTCTTCGCTTTCATTGTCGTCCTCCTCCAGATCGCGCCGTGGATTGCCCTGGCACACATTCCCGTGCGCATCCTCGACGCGAACACGACCGAGCAGATTCCCGCCCAAACGATCACCGACCAGGTCGGCACTTCCTTCGTCTTCGTCGTCGCCTTGCGCGCGGGCGGGGCGTTGGCAGCGATTTTCCTCGCGGTCTCGTTGATGAGCGCGCCCGGCACACGTTCAGTGCTCCTCCCGTTGATCCTCGTCTTCCTCGGATCGATCTCCCTGATCCTCCAAACCCGCTCGATTCGCGCGCGCGTGGAGGTCCTCCTCGGTGTTCTCACGGGTCTGGTGACGATCCTGATCACCGCGAGCCTCGCCACCCGCGCGGAACCAACGATGCTGGCGTGGGTAGCCCTCACAGCGATTGCAGCGGCCCTCGTGCTCGTCATCACGAATGTCGTCGGGCCTCGTGCGCGTCCGCACCTGACGCGACTCGCCGACACTATCTCGGTGCTGTCGCTGTTTGCCCTGATTCCCCTGGCTGTCTACATGTGGGGCTGAGCTATGCCGACCAGTAAAGATATCCTCGAAGCCCAACGCTTCAACCGAAACCGCCTGATCACCGCCTTTACGTCGGGTACCCCTGGCGGTCGCGAGGTCGACACTCCCTCCCCGGTGCGTCCTCTCATCGTCGGCGCCGTCGTCGCCATCATTGTGTGTGTCATCGGCATCGCCCTGCGGAGCTTCGCGGCCAAACCAGACCTGACGGACGCTAACTACAAGCTGGTCGACGTCAAGGACACGGGCGCGCGCTACCTGTCAGTGAACGGCGTGCTACACCCGATCAGCAACGTGACGACCGCGAAGCTCCTCGCGGGAGACTCCGGCCTGACGATCGTCAGCGCCAGTGCCTCCTCCCTCAAAGACACCCCGCGCGGTGCCCAGATCGGCCTGCCCGGCGTCCCAGACGACGTGCCTGCATCCGCAGACCTGGCCTCGACGTGGCTCTCCTGCGACCTGCCGACCAGTTACCACACGTGGATCGCCCAGGACCTGCCGGCGGATAACTTCCCGCTTCAGCCCGCCACCGCGGCCCTCGTGCAGGCGGTGGGCAGCGAGGACAAGTACTTCATCGATGCGAAGACCCACAAGAAGTACCTTATTGACGCCTCCGTGAGCCGCCTGGGCGACTGGGTCCTGTCCTTCCAGAACAGGACGGCGTACCCGATCATCGTCGAACCCGAGTGGCTCGACCTCTTCCCCTCCGGCACTCGTCTGAAGCCGTGGAGCTACAGCGACATCCCCAACGCTGGCGAGCCTGCGAGGAATCTGCCGGGCCCACTCAAGAATGAGAACCTGACGATCGGCACGGTCGTCGAGCAGATCAATTCCAATGGCGAGGTCCTCAACTCCTATCTGGTCATCAACGACTCCGATTTGGCTGTCTTCAATTCGACTGCGGCCAAGCTCTACCAGGACGCACCGAAGGTCGAGCAGTATCCGACGGAAATGTTCAAGGACGTCGCGCCCGTGCAGGCCGACTTCATCGGCGAGGACTGGCCCGCCGTCGATGACTTCGCGAACCCGGAGTGGAAGGATGACAAGCTTGACGCGGCCAGCCGCACCGTCCTGTGCACCAAGATGGACACGAAGGACAAGACTGTTCCGCAATTTGGCCTGTACACAATGAAGGAACAACGTGCTATCCAGGCCTCCTACGACGCCGAATCGGTCTCTGCGACGGGTGGTCCGACGACGTCGCGCACGGTGACGGTGGCCGGCGGTTCCGGGGTCGTCGCGGCGCTGACGGCGGGCGGTGGCGATGCTGGTGCCTACGTTTTCATTTCGGATATGGGGTACCGACATTCGCTTGGCGATGCTCCCGCCATCTCGCTCAAGGCCCTCGGGTGGACATCGGATGACGTTGCGATGATCCCGCAGGCGTGGGGCAATATCGTTCCCCCCGGATCGGAGTTGACGCCTCAGGCGGCTGCTACCTCAGCGGGGCTGTCGTGAGCCGCATACGTGCCAGATCCCGGGCGCTGGGCCGAGGCCTCGTCGGGGCATCCCTGATCGCCGGCCTGACGCTCGCCGCCCTCGTCGCTCCCCTCACCCCGTCGGACGAGGCCGGGGCTGGGGGCGCGTTTGGCCCGGCCCCCGCGCACGCGGACCCGGTGCCGACGCCGAGTGTGCGTCCCACCCCGACTGCATCTCCCTCCCCGACGCCGACCGCCCCGGCCGACTCGGGGGACGGGAAATGTTCCGAGAACTCGCCGTCGTACATTAAGAACCAGCCCGAGATCTTCGATGCCGTGGGCGTGCGGCGCGCGTGGGAGATCTCCCGCGGCAAGGGCGTGACTGTCGCCATCGTCGACTCGGGTGTGGCCGCAGGCAATGAACACTTTCAGTCCTCCGACGGCCCCGTGGTGCTCCCCGGCGTGGATCTGAGTGGCGAAAATACCGACGGGCGCGTCGACGTGGGCGAGCACGGGACCGCGATCGCCGGCGCGATTGCTGCCCGCGAACTGCCCGAGTCAAAGAACTCTGGCCTCATCGGCGTCGCCCCCGAGGCTACGATTCTTCCCGTCCGCGTGGACACTGGCCTCGAGCAGGGTACTTCGACGAAGGAAGGCGAAGAGACCTTCATGTCCAAGGTCGGCCGAGGCATCCAGTGGGCTGCCGACCATGGCGCGCAAATCATCGTCGTCGCCCAGTCGGCGGCCGAGGGCGACGCGAATCTCGAAGCGGCGATCCAATCCGTGCGCGGCCGTGCCCTCGTCGTGGCCTCGACCGGCAACGTGTATCAGGGCCAGGACCAAAACAAGGTCGTGTATCCGGCCGCCTACGAGAGCGTCCTCGGCGTGACGGCCTCGAACGCCGACGGGTCAGCCTCCGACCAGCAGGTGCACGGTTCGCACGTCGGGATCGCTGTTCCAGCCGGCGTCATCCTCACGACATGGTTCAACCAGGCCGACTGCCTCGTCGGCGGATACGAGGGCGACCAGCCGCTGCCCTCCTCCTCCTATGCGACCGCCTACGCCGCAGGTTTCGCGGCGCTCGTCGCGTCGGCCTACCCGGACGAGGGACCCGAGATGTGGAAGTACCGCCTGGAGGTGACAGCCGTACGCGGCACCGCCGACCAACGCACCGATGGGCTCGGGTGGGGGATCGTCGCCCCCTTTGACGCGCTGACCTTCACCGACATCGGCACGAGATACGGGCCAGCGCACCCCAACGCGGCTCAGCACCCCGCCCCCGCTCGCCCCGCCGTCGCCTCGCCAAACCTGACGCAACGGGACAACAACCTGACGGTCCGCGCCTACATCGTCTCCGCGATCGCCGTGCTCGGTGTCGCCATGATCGCCGGCCTCGTGATCCTGTCGCACCTGCGCGGCAGGCCAGCGGTCGTCGAAGAGCCAGACGAAGACCTGTCGTGAGGCGAGGCGCCGCAGGGGCTGGCGTCGTAGCTCTGGTCACTGCGCCGTCGCGTCTCGCGCGCCCTGCCGTCCGCTGACACGGCGCAGGTCGCCCCCACCCACCCGATTCACCGAGAGGAACGACAATAATGAGGCCATTGGTTAATCGTTTCCAACGCCTGCGCGCCCTGTGCGTGACGGTGTCGGCCTGCCTTCTCGCGGTGGGCACGCTGGTGGCTCCTGCACCGGCCGCGCACGCAGATTCTCACAAGGTACAGGCATCCGACGAGGCCTACTATTCCCGCTATTCACTGGCTGACCTGCACGCACGCGGGTATCGCGGAGACGGCGTCATCATTGCGGTCATTGATAGTCATATCGACGCCTCAATCCCCGAACTTCAGGGTGCAGATATCGTGGACAAGACCCCCTGTGAGGTCACCAATGAAGCGGAGTCTGACGATCACGCGACCGAAGTCGCCCAGATCCTGGTTGCGCCCGACTTCGGGGTCGCTCCTGGCGCGACGATCTACAACTACGCGTACGCGGACGACTGGGGGGACGTGGATTCAGACTGTGCTCTCGGCTCCAATTCGGCTGCCCTCGCGCGCAAGCCGAGCCTGATTGAGCAGGCGCTCAACGACGGCGTGAACATCATCGTTATCACATCCTCCTACAATGAGGCCGACGAGGAATCGCTGCGGTGGGCGGTTTCCCGCGCGGTAGCGGCAGGCGTTCCGGTCGTCGTATCAATGGGTAACCACGGCGAGTACAACGCATCCGATACCATGGGTCCCTTCGCCGGTGTGATTGGTTCCGCTGCGCTCGCAACCGACGGAACATTCGCGGACTACTCGAACTGGGGCGACGGAGTCTCCATCGCCGCCGTCGGGCAGTTCTACGCGCGTGAGGCCAGCACCAATCAGCTGAAGACGGTCGAAGGAACCTCGTTTGCGACGCCGCTGATTGCAGGCGTCCTGGCCCTGGCATGGGACGGCTTCGATGGTGACGTGCCATCGGGGCAGATTCTGCAGGCACTGGCTGCCACCGCTCGCGGCTCGGGTGGTCGGTGGAACGATCGGACCGGTTTCGGGGAGATCGACCCGGTGGCCTTCCTCGCCTCTGACCCGACTCAGTACCCGGACGAGAACCCCTTTGAAGACAAGGGTGACGATCCCGTGCTGACTTCCGACGACATCGACGATTATGTCGATGGCCTCGTGGATCCCGAAGACATTTACAACGATAACGAGTACGTCTATCGAGGAATCGACGAACGGGTAGTGGATTCTGGCGCCTACGGCTTCCCAGCCCATCTGGGCACGAGCCCGCGCTACCACAATCAGTAACGAGCCTCGACTTGCCCGAGTGCCCGAGTGCCCAAGCGAAAGGAACAGACACAATGATGCGATCGGTCGGTCGGTCCCGAGGCCTGCGTGCCCTCTCCGTTCTGGCCTCGGCATGCGCCTTGGCCCTGACGGCCGTACTCTCGCCCGTCGCCCCCGCGGCCCCCGCGCAGGCGGTGGATCGCAAGGTGAGAGTCTCGGATGAAGAGTACTACTCGCGCTACAACCTGGAGGCGCTGCACGCCCAGGGCTACACGGGCGAGGGGGTGACGATCGCGGTCATCGACGGGCGCATCGACACGTCCATTCCCGAGCTACAGGGCGCGGACATCGTCGACAAGAGCCCGTGTGCCGCGCCCGCAGACGCAGAAAGCGACGAACACGCGACGTATATCGCGCAGCTCTTGGTCGCCCCGGACTTTGGTATCGCCCCGAAGGCGACCATCTACAACTATGTGTCGATCCTGGATCCGCAGAAGAGCAGCGATGACTGTTCGCTGGGAACGGCTCGTCCTGCAGGGCGAGCCAAGTTGGACTATCTCGTTGAGCAGGCCATCAACGACGGCGCTGACATTATTTCGATCTCGCTCACCTATAGCAACCCTCAGAGTCAGGAGATGCGCTGGGCTATTTCTCGGGCGACTGTCTCGGGTGTGCCGATCGTTGCTGGTGTTGCTAACGAGCGAACCCGCGATCCCGATAATTCGCTGGGCATGTGGGGAGGTGTCATTGGCGTCTCTGCCCTCGACAAGGACGGTAACTTCGCGGACTATTCGAACTATGGGGAGGGGGTTACTCTTTCCGCTGTGGGGGTCGTTGTTGGTAGGTCGACGCTGGACAATCAGCTCAAGGAGGTGACAGGTACTTCTATCGCGGGCCCTATGGTTGCGGGTTCCCTGGCCCTCGCGTGGCAGCGTTTTAGCGGTGGTGGGGCAAGCGTGTACCAGCTTTTCCAGGCCACGCTCGCTACCGCGTGGGGGACGAATGGGCAGTGGAACGAACGCACCGGCTACGGTGAGATCAACCCGGCAGCTTTGCTGGCCGCCGATCCGTCGCAGTACCCGGAGGAGAATCCGCTCCTGGAGAAGGGCAGTCGCTTCGCCTTCCATGAGGATGACCTCTACGACTACTACTACGGGCTGGCGAACCCGCGCGAGGTCCTGAACGACGACGGGTACGTGTACCGCGGAGTCGACGAGGAGAGCGCGCTGAGCGAAGGGCAGGGGTACGAGGTCCACTTGGGGACGAGCCCGCTCTACCACTACTCGGGATGAGTGGGCCGTGAGCCGCGACGCCCCCGCGAATGTTGAAACGCCTCGATGAAAGGAACAGACACAATGATGCGATCGGTCGGTCGGTCCCGAGGCCTGCGTGCCTTAAGCATTCTGGCCTCGGCCTGCGCCTTGGCCCTGACGGCCGTGCTCTCGCCCGTCGTCCCCGTTGCTCCCGCCCAAGCGGAGGACCACAAAATTACAGCTGCCGACGAGGCCTATTTTTCGCGCTATTCTCTGGCGTCTTTGCACGCACAGGGATACACGGGAGAGGGCGTGATCATCGCCGTCATCGATGGGTATATCGACACCTCGATTCCTGAGCTACAGGGGGCTGATATCCAAGACAAGACCCCGTGCACCGTTCAAACAGATCAGGATACTAACGATCACGCGACGTATATCGCTCAGTTTCTGGTCGCTCCCGACTTCGGTGTCGCCCCCGGGGCGACGATTTATAGCTACGCACAGGCAGGTCTCAAGCAAGACGCCGGGTCGGACTGCTCCCTCGGGAGTAATCCCCATGCTCTGGCGGATCAAGCGAGCCTCATCGAACAGGCGCTGAATGACGGCGCAAACATTATCTCTATCTCCACGACGTTTTCCCGCAGCGATGCAGAGTCATTGCGCTGGGCGGTGGCCCGCGCCGTCGTTCAAGGGGTGCCGATCGTCGTATCGATGGGGAATGACGGAGAACGCAATCCGGATGACACTCTCGGCCCGTGGGGTGGTGTCATTGGTGCCGGCGCGCTCGAGACGGATGGGCGATATGCGGACTACTCGAACTGGGGTGATGGTGTGTCCCTCGTCGCTGTCGGCGAGGGGGTCGCGCGGAGGGCCAGCACGAATAGTATCTACACGGTCGCGGGAACGTCGTTTTCCGCGCCTCTGATCGCCGGTGTTCTCGCGCTGGCGTGGGCAGGTTTTGGCAGCGACATAACGGCAGATCAGATCCTGCAGGCGCTCGCCGCCACGGCCAGTGGGTCTGGTGGACAGTGGAATGAACGTACCGGTTACGGTGAGGTTGATCCGGTGGCTTTCCTCGCTTCTGACCCCACACAGTATCGTGACGCGAATCCCTTCGAAGACAAGGGCGGTAATCCCGTTGTCACCTTCGACGACTTTGAGGACTATGCAGACGGGGTTGCTGATCCGCGTTTTATCTACAACGACGATGAGTACGTCTACCGGGGCGTCGACGAAGGTGTGTTGAACTCGGATGCCTACGGATACCCGGCTCATCTGGGGACGAGCCCGCGCTATCACGCAGATTAGTGGACGCGAGGCGCTCTCAGCCAATATGCTTCAATACTGAACGTATAGACGGCATCTGGCGAGGCCGGAATCTCTGAACTGTCTCGTCAGATGAAGAGGTGTACGTACACCGTGGAACTCAGTTAGGATAACCGTATGGTAGATGTGATGGGGCGTACCCCCGAAGAAGTAAAACAGACCCTCCGAGCTCAGATGGCTGCCGCCGAAAAGCGTGCTACCGATGCCCGCGACCTCGTTGAACTCCTCAAGAGCGCGAAGGCGACCGGCTTCGACTCCCGCCATGAGGTCGAGGTGGAGGTCGATCCGAACGGCCGGCTCGTCCGACTGTCCATCGATGACGACGCGCTCGAAGGCAGCGGTCGCGACGTTGAAGAAGCGATCATGGAGGCGTACGCCGACGCCGGGCGCAACATGCGTGACTACGTGCGTACGCAGACGACCATGCGCTTCGGCGAGGACGGCGGTTCCCTCAAGGAGTACCTCAATAGCGTCGATTCGACGCTCGGTTCGTTGGGTGCTGGTCAGCGATGAGCGGGGTGGATCTCGGCGTCAATACGGAAACAATCCGTAGCCACGCGTCCACGGTCAGCGACAACGCATCGACCCTCGACACGAATGTGGGCGTCGCTAACGCGACGCATGGTCAGGTCAGCGGCAATGCATTCGGCCTCATTTGTTCTTTCTTTGCTCCTCCCGTCAATTCGCAGATCGAGAATCTGACCAAGATGATCACCGACTGCGCCGGTGCCGAGAAGCGTCTCGTTAACTGCCTCCTTCAATGGGCTCAGGAGATGGACGATCTTGAGCGGAAAATCAAGGAGGATATTAAGAAGGCTCATGAGGGGCAGGAGAATCCGCAGCCGCAGCCGCAGCCTCAGCCCGGTCCTTCTCCGACGCCGTCGCCCGGCGGCGGCGGTGGTTCCAGCAGCGGCGGTGGTGGCGGCTCCAGCAGCGGTGGTGGCGGCTCCAACGGCGGTGGTGGCGGCTCCAGTAGCGGGGGTGGCGGCTCCAGCAGCGGTGGTGGCGATTCCAGCGGCGGCGGCGGTGATTCCAGCGGCGGCGGCGATGGCTCCGGAGACGACAAGCCCTCCACCCCGGTTCCTCCGACCCCTGGCACGCATAGCTCCGGCGGCTCTGACGGTTCCGGCGGCTCTGACGGTTCCGGTCACGATGGTTCCGGTCACGATGGTTCGGGCCACGATGGTTCGGGCCACGATGGTTCGGGCCACGATGGCAAGGACGGTTCCGACGGCCACGATGGCAAGGATGGGACCGGTCACGACGGCAAGGACGGTTCCGACGGTCACGATGGCAAGGATGGGACCGGTCACGACGGCAAGGACGGCAAGGACGGTTCCGGTCATGACGGCAAGGACGGTTCCGACGGTCACGACGGTTCGAACGGTCACGATGGCAAGGACGGTTCCGACGGCCACGACGGTTCGAATGGTCATGACGGCAAGGACGGTTCCGGCCACGATGGCAAGGACGGTTCCGGTCACGACGGCAAGGACGGTCACGACGGCAAGGACGGTTCCGACGGTCACGATGGTTCCGATGGCAAGCACGGGGATCACAGTGCCCCCGGTAATGACTTCGACAGCCTGCTCGGCGGCCATGACAAGATCACCTCGAGCGACGATGACCTTCGTGCCTTCCTCGAGAAGCAACGCGACGACGAAAACACCGACCTGTCGCAGTTCTACGAGCGTCAGAAGGAAGACCAGAACGAGGCTCTCGCACGCTACGCGGAGGCACACCCGGGTACGGATGTCTCCCAGATGAAGACCCTCATCGAGTCCAACCAGCAACAGCAGCAGGACGCGATGACGGACTTCCTGTCGCGTCAGCGCGCAGACGAGGAAACGCAGATCCGTCAGTACGTCCAGGAACACCCGCAGGCGACATCCAGGGATTTCGATACCTTCATGTCGCAGCAGCGCAACGACCAGCAGGCCAGCTACCGCAGCTTCGTTGAGCAGCAGGAGAAGGCCCAGTCCGCCCGTATCGAGGAGTTCTCCAAGGCCAACCCCGATACGAATACGGACGATGTGCGTTCACTGTTCGAGCGACAGGATAATCGCGGCGATAAGGACATCGAAACATTCCTCTACCGTCAGCGTCAGGATGAGGAGCGGACGCTGCGTCGCTTCCTGTTCGAAGGAGTTAAGAAGTGAGTCCCGAAGCCCCCGAATACACTCGGAGTATCGACTACACCACCCCGACAGAGGGCCTGGCCGTCTTCGACACTCTCTACAATGCTGCCCAGGATCTGCGCTCGGGCGATGTCACCCACCTCGTTGATTCCGCGCAGGGACTCGTTGAGGAGGTCGGCAATCTGGTGCTGGATCCTGTCGGTGGCATCGCTGGCTCGGTCGTCGAATGGATCATGCAGCACGTGGATCCGCTCAAATCCTGGGTCAACCAGCTGACCGGCGACTCCGGGCAGGTGTACGGCATGAGCGCCAGCTGGGATTCCATCTCCAGCTCCCTCGCATCCATTGCCGAAGAGCTGGAGAGCGCAGCTGAGAGTGACTTTGCCGACATGCACGGCGAAGCCGTACGTGCCTACCAGGAGCGTCAAGCCGTCGTCTACAGCGCGATCAACGGAGTGTCCGAGGCATCGGGTGCTTTCGGCGAAGCACTGTCCAAGGTCGCCGACTCCGTCGACAATATCCACGACGCCGTCGTGAGCGCCATCGCGGATATCGTTGTCACGTGTTTCGAGGTCGTCGCGGAAGAGATCTTATCGTTCGGCCTCGCGACGCCCGCTGCGACAGCCCAGGTGGCTGGTAAGACCTCGAAGTGGACCAATCGTATTGGACCTGTCCTCGATGTCCTCATGACCGCCCTCCAGGCGATCGAGGCCATCTACGCCGTCATGACCTCAGCTGGTGATGACCTGACTCGCGGCGTCGAGCACATCGGCGAGCAGTGCCAGGCGCCCGGTGGCGGTTGCTGCGGCGAAGGCGGCTCGACGAGCGGCACCGCCGGTAGCGATGGCAGTGCCGGTGGCGGTAGCACGGCTAACGGCGGCACCTCCGGTAGCACCTCGGTTGGCGGAGACAACAGCGGCACAGTTGTTGGCGGTGACAACAATGGCACCATCTACAACGGTGACGTCGACAATAGCGAAGACCGTCACATTGAGGTTAACCCCAGCATCGAGCCCCATATTGACTGGGGCGGCGGTAAATCCGACCATGATGGTTCTCACGACGATGGTGGCCACAAGGGTGGCCACGACAAGGGTGGCAACGACAAGGGTGGCCACAAGG
>ERZ772904.383-NODE-383-length-13240-cov-4.04922_pt1 | contig 13240 bp, 16 predicted proteins | sample MGYA00512122_ERZ772904 | MGnify/ENA primary metagenome ERZ772904 (study PRJEB29015, sample SAMEA2738104) | human oral metagenome | biome: human oral; feature: human-associated habitat; material: saliva | place: China | collected 2269 ... | reverse complement strand
CGGCGGCGGACGCGCAGCACGCGGCCCGCCGGGATGTTTTCGGCGGCGTCACGCATTGGGGATCACCACCTGGACTCCGGCGCCGTTCGCGGTCTGGGTGTTGGGGTAGGTGACGGTGAGGTCGCCGGCCTGCGCGGTGCGGCGCGCCGCGAGCACCGTCTGGAGGTTGGCGCCCTCCTGGGCGGCGAATTCGAGGCGCTCCCAACCGGCGTTGAGGCCGATCTGGTCGGCGGTTTCCGGCGCGGTCGACCGCTCGAACGCAAGGCCGATCGTCAGGCCGGTCGTCGCGGGCACCTCGGGGGCCGTACAGGTGCCCGTCTCGGTGGGTTCGGCCTGGCGCTTTTTGACCTGGCCGACGACGGGCGTGCCGCCGCCGCGGGTCGTGATCGCGGCCCAGCCCGCCTCGACAGGCTGCGACGTGCGCACCGTCAGCTCGGGTGCCCAGGGGCCGACGGCGACCGTGAACCGCATCGTGCCGATCCAGTATGGCTCGACGAGTGTCTCAAAACCGTCGGGGAAGGTGAAGGTCTGTCCGTTGATTGCCTTGGTGTTGACGGCGACGATGGTGCGGTCGCCCGCCTGCCCGTCGGTGGGGACGGTGATCGCGTCGCCGACGTGCTGGCCCGCCGCGTGAGCGACGAGGGTCGGGCCGGCCGCCGGGTTCGGGCGGGTTTCTCCGTGGTCGTCGTGGCCGGGCGCGTCGGACTGCTCGGTGAGGAGATACACGGCCCCGTCTGGGAGCGCTTCGGCTTCGGCGCGGGTGGTGACGACCTTGATGTCGGCGAGGATCAGGGGCTTTCCTGCCTCGTCGACGAGGGGCGTTCCTCCGGGCGCGGGGGCCGGGGAGTCAGTGGGGCCGGTCACGGCGGCGGTGAGGATATCGCCGAGGGTCAGCGTCTGGCCGTCGGCGAGGGTCACGTCGCGTTCGGCGAGGAGGCCGGCCGGGGAGGCGACCGACACGACGTAGCGGCCGGCCCTGAGTTCGGCGGCGACGTGCCCGTCGTCGCCCGCGCTGGTGACGGTTCCGGGGACGATGAGGTCACCGTCCGGCGTGCGAGACGGGTTGGGGTTGGGTGTCGCGGTGATGGTGACGGTGACGGGCTGGCCGGTAGGGTCCTTGACGTGCCCCTTGATGGTGGCGGGCATGGGTTCCTCACTGTGTAGCTGGGCGGTGTGGGGGTGGCCCGCCGCCCACGCCGCGAGCCTCGGGGGTCGTCGCGGCGCGGGGGCGGGGGTTACTTGGTGTCGCGCGCTTCGAGCGCCTCAATGCGTTCATAGATCGCGAGGTGCGCGTCGTGCGCATGCGTGTCGATGATGCGCTGTGCGGCCTCCCGCGCGGTGCGCTCGTCATGGATTTCGGTGGCCATACGCTCGCCGCGATCATCGATGCGGTCAAGCCGGCCTTTCATGTCCGCCAGGCTGTCGCCGTGACTGTCGAGCGTGTCGGCGACCCTATCGACCGTCTCACTGACGGCCTTCACGGTGTCACGCACGGCGTCGAGGTCGTCGCGGATATTTGTCGCGTGGTCATTGCTGACCTGCGCGTCGGCGGACTGGGCGGCGGCCTTCGCCTCCTCAGCGGCGCGGGTTGCCCGCTGCAGGTGCGACTCCATGCTGGTTTTCAGGCGAGCGAAGCCGACGGCGGCGGCGCCGCCCAGACCGGCGATCAGGACGGCGACCAGGCCGTTGATTGCCTCAACGACCTTAGGGTCTGAGAGGAGGTGGGTCACTGGGCACGGTCACCGCCCTCGTCACCACCGGATAGGGACGCGAGGTCGCGCAGATGCAGTTCGTCGACGGTTTCGCCGCCGGGGGTGATGGCCCCCGCCCAGTCAATCAGGGACGCGCCGTTGACCTTCACGGCGGAGAGCACCTGGAACACTGCCCAGGCGACGCCCAGGAACACGGACGCCTGCGTGACAAATAGCTGCCAGGACGCCGGGTAGCTGCCCGACACCCAGACAGCTAGGGACACGACGACGGCGACGACCGCGAGCAGAACCTTACGGCGTCGCGGCGTCCAATACGGGCGGTCAAGCGCCGCCTGCACCACCGGCCAGATCAGACCGACGACAACCGTCACAATGAACGGGTCCGACTGCAGGCCGAGAAAGAGCTGATTCACGTCAGGCCTCCTTCTTGGTGGCATCGATAACGCGCTGAACAGCGGCGTCGATGTCCTCGCGCACGCCGCCGCGAATGGCGGCGACGGCGGCATTGTGACGCTCCCACGCCTGACGCACGAGCAGGTTGTAGAAGTCCCAGTCAACGATCACCGCGGAGCCGAGCATCTGCTCGTATGCGGTGCGCTCGCCGTATGTGTTGTCGATAGCGCGGGCACCGCCCACGGTCGCGTGAATCAGGGCATAAGCCCACTCGCCCCAAGGGGTGCGGGTGCAAATGATGTGCATTTCGTCTCCAATCGTGTCAGTTGTTGCTGCGTGCGCGGGGGCCGCGCTCGCGGTTGTGGTGGTGTCGTCGGCGGCTTCGGCGGGCGGTCGCAGGACGTGGGTCCACAGGGAGCGCACGGTGTAGGGGTGCACGTAGAAGCCGATGACGCGGGATTCGCCGCCTGTGTCGTCCCCGGCGCCGTCGCCTTCGGCGCTGCCCATGATGTCTCCCTGGCCGTCGATCCAGAGCTCGGCAACGGTGTCGTTGCCGATGTAGGCGGCGACGTGGCCGACACCGCCCGATGCGGCCTCGGACAGGAGGAGGTCGCCGGGGTACAGGTTGTCGGCGTCGCCTCCGGTCTGTGCGTATGGGATGACGGCCCATCCGACGGCGGCGAGGCCTGCTCGCATGTCCCCCGTGTAGCTCGCCGTACCAGTAGGGAGGCCTGCGCGGCGTGCGGCGGCGAGTGTGGAGGAGGAGCAGTCGGCCTCGGCGACCGCGCCGGGGATCGGCTCGGTCAGGGTGTTGATTGACTGGCGGTTCGGCTGGGAATAGCCGACGTCAGCCGATGTCGCGTAGTACTCCATCCATGAGGCGAGCGCGTCGCCTTTCGTTGTCATATGTGCTCCTATCAGTAGCCGGTGGCGTGGAATGTGAACGAAACGGCGGTGGCAACGTCGCGGTCGGGGAATGTCAGGCGAAACCCGGTCGCGTTGACGATGTCGACGGCCCAGCGGGTCGGGACGTGGGCGTTCACGTCAGCGTTGACCTGCCCGTATGCGAAGGTCACGCCCACGTGGACGCAGTCGTCAGGAAATGAGACCGGGAAGCTGATAAAGGGCGTGACGCACCGTTTCGCACCGGTTATGCCCTCGTACTGGGCGAACCCGGTCCAGCGCCCGTGCTGTTCGACGCGCGGCGTCTGCGCTGGCACCTGGCCATGTGCTCCTACGACCCAGTTGCCCGCCGCTGACCCATAGGTGATGATGGGGGTCAGGCGCGTGAGGTCCCACTGTCCGCGCGAAGACTTACGGCCCTCGCACTTGTGCAGGTGGTTTGACATGTCAAAGTAGATCGGGCGGGCGGCGGTGGGCGGCTGCCCCGCCGCGGCGGCGGCGTTGCAGACGTTCACGGCCTCGTCGTATGTGTCCACGTGGATGATGTGGGCAATGGACGCGGCTGTTTTCGGCCAGGTGGCGAGGATATCCTCGCCCGCCGCCGGTGTATGGACACGGTTCCAGTTCTCAACTGTCAAGACATTCCCCTTACTGTCGTAGGTAGGTGGCTGTAAACCTGTAATCACGCAGCGTCGCGTATGCGGTCTGCGTTGATTGCAAGGCGATTCCGATGCGCTCGCCCTCCCCACACCGGACCATGCCCGAAGTCCGGATCGTCATATACTGGCCGGGGCCGGCGGAACCATACGCGTAGACAGACCCGAACGCCGACGTCGGGGAGTAGATAGCACCACGCGCGGCGTTCGTGACCGCGAGCAACACAGCACCGTCCCACCCATAGGACTTGATCGCCGCCCACGCCTCGACCTGGTAGACGCCCGCCTTGGGGACCGTAACGGTCTGACCCCCGTCTGATGAGACCCAGGTGCCGCCGGTCTCGACGATCTTCCGCCCGCCTGAAAGGATCTGCAGACGGTTCCACACCTCACCGTTGAACACCGTCGAGGAGACCTCCCCCGACGCCCAGCACAAGGTCGGCTTGTCCGCGAGCGCAGCCCAGGGCAGCTCGGAGACGAGGGTTCGACGTCCGTTGATCGTCTGCCAGTAGGCGAGGCCAGAGGGAGTGAGGGCGGTGTCGTTGCCGGTGCCGTCGGTGAGCTGGATTTGCACGTTCTGGCTGGTTCGGCTCATGCTGATACGCGTCGTGGCGGGGTCTGAGTATGCCTCGGTCCAGTTGGTGAGGGTGAGTCGGATTGGCCATTGTTGGCCAGTTTCGGGTGTGTTGGGGGGCCAGGTGGCGGTGACCCTGATTTGCCTATCGTCGGTTGCTTCGAGGTCGCCGACGTTCAACGTCAGAGTCCGCGTGGTTGCCTGACTGGTTGATGTGGAGATGACAGCGGCCTCGCCGCCGATCAGGTAGGAGGCGGTGACGGTCGCCCCGGCGGGGGCCTGCAGGGTGAGGGTGACGCGCAGGTCGCGGACGGTCTTGCCGGTTGTGGGCGTGGAGGTTGTTTCGACGTGCTCTGGGCCCCGGCGCGGGTGTTTGGAGATGTCAAAGACCGGGTGGTTGTCCTGCCATCTGGCCCGCGTCGCGGGGGCCCGCCCGTTGACGCGCCCAACCGTGAACGCGGCTTGCCAGCGCATCACGGTGTCACCGCGTTGCGTGTGGGTGGCGCCGACGCCGCCGAGCACAAACTCCGAGCCCCGTAGCTGCGCACCGCTGATCCACTTGCCGGTGATCCGCTCGGCGATCAGCTCGCCGGGGATGACCGCGTTCTCAGCTCGTATCTTGTCGACGACGGTGAGCGTGTCAAACGCCGCGAGCTGGGCGTAGAGGGCCTCACTCGCGACAATCTCACGCGCCGTGACAGTGCCCGCCTTGATGCGTGAGCCATCGATGGGCGCGCTCGCGGTTTCGGTGATCTTCCGGGTGAGGTCGTCGCGGGTTTCCTCGATGGCGGCCTTCGCGCCATTCAGGGCGTTGGTGGCCTGGGCGGCGGCGTCGCGTGCCACCTTGGCAGCCTCTCCCACGGGCACCGTCACGACGCCGGTGGGCGCGGTGACGGTTGGCGCGTGGGCGAGGGTGGCGGCCCCGGTGGCGTCGCGGTCGAGGCGCACGGGCGCGCCCTGCCACGTGATGCCAGCGGTCGAGGGAACAACAACCGTCGTGCCGGGGGGCGCGCCGTGGGGGGTGACCTCAACGAGGCCCGCCGCCTGGTCGACGATCCCCGTCACGGTGCCCTGCACGGGCCCCGTGTGCGGCGCGGGGCTGCGCGTGGGGGTGAGGTCAAGCCAATCGGACAGGCTATCTAGCTGAGACACTTGCATATACCTCCAGGTCAACGCGCATCTGCGCAGCCGAGTCGGCCAAATCGATGGAATAGCCGGTGACGGTGCCGGTCACAACCTCCTCGCCCGTCTCAACCGCGATCGTGTCCCACAGCTCAATGCGCGGATCAGACGCGAGGGCAAGGCTGCGCGAACCGCGCGCGGCCAGGGCCTTCGCCCGATACGTCTCAGCGGCCTGCTGCACCGTGCCCTGCAGGTCGCTCATCTGCATCTCGCTACGCTCGGTGACCACGCCGTACACGGACGGCTGGTAGGGCGCGTCATACAGGGTCGCGACCCCGTCATAGTGGGGCGCGTCCCCGCCGCCCTCCGGGGTTTCACCGGTGGTGCCGACGAACCACCGGTTCGGGCGACGCTCCGCGCTCTTGCGGGCGGCCTCGATGAGTAGGTCGCGCCCCGAATAGGTCTCAGACGCAACGCCGACCGTCGGCTTCCACACGTGCAGGGCGCCGTCAGGGCGGACCGTCCAGGCGAGCCCATACGCCTCGGCCAACTTCCCCATGGCCTCCGTGCGGCTGGTGCCCCACTCGAAGGTCCGGGGGATCGGCTGGTCCCCGTCGTCGACGACAACAGGTAGACCGCCCTCATCCGGGGCGCCGGCGAGGCGCTGAAACTCACTCGATACGGTCGCGCCGCCGGGCGGGGACGACGGCCAATCCATCGGGTTCTTCTCGCACCGCTGCAGAAGGTCATACGCGGTCACGGTCACCCCGCCGGTGCTGGTTTCCTCCCAAGCGTCGACCTGGTAGACCCCGACCTTGACGCGGGTTGTCACGCCGCCCGTGGTGATCGTCTGCGTGACCTGCAGGCGCTGCCCGTAATTGTTCAGCGGGTCGCCGGGATCGCGGGGCACCCACCCGGGCGGGGCTTCGAACGTGAGGCGCTCGCGGGGAGTGCGGTCTGCAGACGCTTCGAGGGTCGCGCTGACCACTGGGATATCCTCGGCCAGGACGCGCCCGGCCAGGACCGACGCGACGTGCACTGTGATGGTGGTTGGGGCGGCGAGCGCCGCGGCGTTCGGCCCGCCCCTCACGGCATCCCCGCAAACTCGCGCAGAAGGTCAGCATAGGAGCGGCCCTGCCATTTCGACCGGGCGTCCCACGCGCCCCACGTGACGACCGGGATGTTGCCGACCAGCGCACGGGCCTCGTCCAGGTCGATCTGGCGATAGTCGAGTGTCCATTGGCGGCGGACCCGGTCTCGGCGGCCCGTCCGCTGGCTGGTCGCGTGCGTGACGGCGAGGACCCGGACGGCGGGGATGTCGCAGTCAGACAGGTCGCACGCGTCGTGCGAGTGGACAGCGATCACCGGCTCGCGGGCTTCGAGGATGCGTTCGAGACGGGCGCTCTCCTCCGCGTAGGCGAGGAGCTCGAGCTTTCCGGTGTAGGCGGCTGCGACGCCAGCCCACCGGATGACGGGTGCGCGGCGGGCGTTGATGTCCGTCGCGGTCGCCCGCGGGTCGTAGTCGCGGGCGTCGTCCCCGATGTAGGAGACGACTGCCCGCTGACGTGAGTCAAGGCTTGTGATCGCGTAGCCTTCGCCGCGTCTGGTGAGCGTGGCCCGCCTGCTCCCTACTGTGTAGGTCGTCGCCACGCCGGGCGGCGCGAGCGGGTCACAGAACGCCGAAGCCTGGCCGGCCGCGCCGGCGGGGTTGACAAGCCGGTCCCCGTCGTACACGGACGCGCCCGCGTCGGGGCCGTCCAGGTAGAAACAGGGGAGACCCGTCTCGCGGTGTATCCATGCCTTCATTGGATGCTCCTTACGACCTTGACGGCTTCGGTTCGCGCGAACGCTCGGGCCTGCTCACCCGTCCAGGGATTCGTCACCAGCGCGGTCACGTGGACCGTCGCCGAGCCCGTACCCGTGGCGTTGCCACCCACGCCGCCCGTCGCATACGGCGTCGCCGCGCCGGGAATGTAGGTGCCGCCGAAAATGTCAGCGATACGCCCGAGAATGGCCTCGCTTCGCTTGCGCTTCGACTTGGCAAGCGGAATGTATCCCTCGCCCCCGGTCTCGGGCTCGGCCCACACGCGCCAGGCGCCCGCCGGGGCGATCTGCGCGACGTGCCGCTCCCTGTGGAAGCCACCGCCTGCGTAGAAAGACAACACCGACCCGTCGGCCTGCGCTGACGGCCCCCCCGACTGGCTGTATTGGCCGACTACGTTCACGTACCAGGTTTGGCCGTTCCACGTGGCCTTGATATCCTCCATCTTGCTTGACACGTAGTCATTCGCGTTGATATTGACATAGGGGCTGTAGCCGTCGATGGCTGCCTTGATGGCGTCGAGCTTGGCGTTCGCCTCGGCGTTGTTGCCGTCGATGGTGACTGTGCCGGTCGCCGCGTCGACCTCACCGACCGACGCGACCAGCTCGGCGATCGCCGGGTCATTGTTCGCGTCAATCGTGATCGTGCCGTCCTGGTTCTTGGCATAGCCAAGGGTTTCCAGGATCGTTGTGATTGCGGAATCGTTGACGGCGTTGATCGTGATCGTGCCGCCGTTTTGCGCCTGCACGTAGGCAATGAACGCATCCACGGACGCGTTCGCAGCCTCCGTCTCGGCGGTAACGTGCGACTCGATGTTTGTAGGGATGAGGTTCAGTTGGTCGGCGAGCGCGGCGGCGTCGTCGGCGGACAGGCCCATGGCCTGCGCGACGCTGATGAAGTGGTCGCGGGTCGTGGTCATGGCGGCCTGCATGTCCTCCATGGTCGCCCCGTTCTTCTCCATCGATTCGACGAGCTCCCACCCGCTCTTAGCGAGGTCGTCGAGCGCGGCTTGGTTGGCGCGGCCGGCGGTGGTGGTGATGTCGAGGGTCTGGCCGGTTTTTTTCGACGGCGGCGTTCGCGGCGTCAATCGCGTCGTATAGATTCCGCCAGGAACCACGTTCCCCGAGGATGATGTCCTGCAGGGTCTTTTGGGCGTCAATCAGGTCGTGCGTCGCCTTGGCCTGGTCCTCCATGGCCTTCTGCGCGCGATTGGCGGCGCCGGCGAGCTGGTCCTGAGCCGAAGCGTTCTTGACACCCGCTTCGGCGGCAAGATCGTTTTCTTCCTTTGCCTTATCTAGGGCCTCGATCTGCTCGTCGAGCCCCCTTTTGGCGTCCGAATACGCGACGGCTAGCTTCGTCTTTTCCACGCCGTCTGCCATCGAGTTATAGCGATCGAAAACGGCCTGGACACGGTTCATTGCCTCAGTGGAGCCCGCGGCGGCGTCGACGAAGTCCTTGACGTCGCCGCCGAGCTCCTTGAAGGCCGACGCGGCGGAGCGGCCTGTGCCCTGCTTGCCGAACAGGCCGACGACTTCAATCTCCTTCGACAGGTTTTTCAGCGCGAGAGCGCGTGTGCTGTCGGTGGCGGCGTTGGTGATGCCGTCGAGCGAATCGGCGTATTCTTTGGCGCGTGCCGTGGCGGCGGCCTGCTGGGCCTGGTATTCGCCGAGGACTGCTGTGAGGCCCACAATTGCGGCGGTCGCTGCGAGGCCCCACGGGCCGCCGAACGCGCCCAGGAGGGCGTTTCCGGCGCCCTTCGCGGCGTTGCCGATCCCCGCTAGAGCCGGGGTGGCGGCCTGTGCGAGGGCGCTGACATTCGACACGCCGTTCGCGCGGGCGGTGACCCAGGCGTTGCCGAATCCGCCGATCGCTGCGCGCGTTTCGGCGAGGCCGCCGCGCATACCGCTGAACCCGTCCATGATTCGTGTCAGGAATGGGACCGAGCCGTTCAGGCTGGCCATGGCGGTACGCACGTCGGTAATCATGGTGAAAACCTTCATGCCCGCGCCTGCTGTGAGGGCGGCGGCGGATGTGAAGGCGGCGAGGCCGAGCGCGCCCTGCTGCACGGGTGCGGGTAGGGCGCTGAAGGCATTGACGGCCTGCTCGGCGATCTGCACGATTGACCGGAGGAAGTCGTTAGCGCCCGAGCCGCTCTTGATGAAAAGCGTCTCAAACGATCCGCCGAGCTTTTCGAGGTCGCCGTTGAGGTTGTCCATGCGGGCCTCGGCGGTCTCAGCGGCGTACCCCGCATCGTTCACCTTGTCGATCCACTCCTGAATGCCCTGGGCGCCCTGCTCGTACAGGATGGACGCGGCGCGAATCGCGTCCTGGCCGAACATCTTCTTCAGGGCGGCCTGGCGGTCCTCAGCGGTCAGCTTCGACAGGGAGTCGTGGAGCTGGCCCGCGTAAGCGGCGAGGCCAACGAACTGGCCCTGCGCGTCATACGCATGAATACCGAGCTCCTCCATGACCTTTGCGGCCTGCTTCGACTGGGGCGTCATGTTCAGGAGCATGGTCTTAAACGAGGTGCCGGCGTCTGAGCCGAGGAGGCCAGCGGCGGCGAACGCCGACAGGGCGCCCGTGGTTTCCTCGATGCTAAGGCCGGTCTGGGAGGCGACGAGCCCCGCCTGCTTCAATGCCATTCCGAGGTCGGAAACGTCGCCCATGGCCTTGCCGGCCCCGGCGGCGAGGAGGTCAGCGACGTGGCCAACGTCGGAGCCGTTGAGCTTGAACTGCGTGAGGGCCACGGACGCGATTCCGGCGGCGTCGGCGACACCCAGGCCACCGGCGGCGGCCAGGTCGAGGGAGCCCTTCAGGCCGCCGTTCAGGATGTCGGCGGTCGACACGCCCGCCTTGGCGAGCTCCTCGATCGCTCCGGCGGCTTCGGACGCGCTGAACGCCGTGTCGGCGCCCGCCTGAATCGCAGCCTCCCTGAGCTGGTCCATGTTCGCCGCGGACTCGTGCGTCGCCGCCTGCACGTTGCTCATGGCCTGGTCGAAATCCGCGAAGGACTTGACGACGTATCCGGCAGCGGCAGCCGCGGCAACGCCGTACCCGACCATGGCCGTTGAGGCGGTATCCCAGGCGGCGCGCTGCAGTTGGGCGGACTGGGCGAGGCGACCCATGGTGGTCTCGGCGGTCTTCCCGGTGGGGTCACCCTTCGCGGCGAGCTGGTCAAGGCTCGTCGCCGCGCTCTTGATCTGACGGGTGAAATCGGCGACGTTCGCGCGCAGGGTGACCTTAATCGACCGCTCAGTCATGGGCTGGTTGCCTTCCTGCGCGCAGCGCGCGCCGCTGATGTGACGGGGCGCCCCGCCCGGCTGTTAGTCCTCGGTGCCGGTGAACACCACCGTCGGGACCATGCCGGGCGCGGGCCCGTTCTTGTTCTTCTTCCGCCACAGGTCGAGGGACAACTGGGCGTTGTCCTGGCGTTCCTCGACCTCGAAATAGCCCTCGTAGTCGCCCTCTGTGAGCCGCTTTGGGTAGCCGAAAGCGCCGACCCTTGTGTCCTCGTACATGTCGAGGGCGCCCGCGAGGGTGCTGTCCAGCTCCCCCCACTTGTCGCCGGGCACGCCCAGGAATTCGGTCGGCCTTCGGCCCCACTTTTTCGCGCTTCGGAGCGCCCGGACCAGCCACGCGCCAGCGGGCCGGTCGAGGCACTCCGTCACGAAGGGACCGAAATTCGCGGCGCCCGCGTGTTGACGGTGGCGACGGCCTGCACGAGCGCCACGACCTGCGGTTCGATCCGGTCGCGCAGGGTGGCGAGCATGTCCACGGTGAGGCCTTCGGGCGCGGTGATCTGGGCGGCGAGCTGTTCGAGGGTGGCCTGGTCGCCGTCGACGCCTCGGTCTTCGCAGTCCTTGCGGAATCGCTGCACCCAGTCCGCCGATCGTCCCTGGACGGTGATGTCGAGGGCCGACGCCTTGATTCGGGCGGCGACCTCGCGCATCTGTTCCTTGATGCCGCGCATGTCGTCGACGTTGGCGGCGCGCTTCGCCTCGTCGTAGCGGTTTTCGAGGGCCGACAGGTCCGCGAAAAGGTCGCCGCGCGCGTACAGGGTGACGGTGCGCTGGACGGGGGTGACGCCTGCGATCCAGGCGGCGAGGTCGAACGTCTCGGGGGTGACGGTGGTGTCGGGGTCGGTGTGGGTGAGGGCCATGTCGGCCATGGTGAGTTCTTCGTCGTGGGCTGCCATGCCATGCTCCTAGCTGTGTAGCTGCGTGAATGTGGGCTGCCTGCGTGTGGTGGGGGTGCCCGCCCGGCAGGTCTGGCAGCCCATTTGATTGGAACCTACCGGGCGGGAGATAAGGGGACGCGTCAGAGGGTGTCGTCGGCGGCGGCTACGTCCTCGGCGGCGTCCATGATGTTGAGCTTCGCAGTACGCTTGATGTAGCCGGCGAACCTGTCGCTGGGCTTGGTCGGCGTTCCGAGTACCACCTCGTACACGCTGACGATGTCGCCAATTTCCAGCGACTTGGCCTCGTCGGGGCCTTCACGCTCCACAAGCCAGATCGTGCCCCCCTTCTTCTTGATCAGGTCCCAGACGAAGTCGTCGGCGGTGACCGGTTTGCCCTGCTCGTCGAGGTAGCGGAAAACGGTGATGTTGCCCGCGTAGGACGTGGGGCCGGGGGCCTTGCCCTCGCCGGCCTTGCACATCTCCTGCTCGGTGATTTCGGTATCGCTGTCGGCGCCGAGCGCGTAATCGGACTTCATGATGCGGCAAGAAATCTTCTTGCCAGCATTGATTTCAGAGACGGTGGGCTTGGCGATGTCCTTGGGCTTCGTGGTGAGCGCCCACAGGGCGATTCGCCCATCGGCGAGGGTCTTTGCACCTGCCATAATCAGTCTTCTCCTTCGGTGAGGTGGTCAGTGGTGTCGTCCCCACTGTCGGGGGCGTCGAGGGGATCCTCCTGGCCGCAACAAAGGGGTTCGCGGGCCTCGGGGGGCGGGGTGAGCGTCCAGTCCACACCCCAAATCGGGTGCCCGATCCAGTGCTCGGGGATGTCCTGGAACGTGCCAGTACGGACGTTGTAGGCGGTGACCATGTCACAGCTCCTTCGTTTCGGTTGTGGCTTGCATGTGGAAAGTCACAGTGCAGTAACGGGGCGCCCGGTTCGCCTGCGTGCCGACCGTGGAGTTGTCCGAGCGGACGTCCGTCACGCCCACGTGCGCGAGCGGGAAGCAGCGCCACCCCTCGACGGTGGGCGTCCAGCCTCGCAGCCGGGCCGTCACGTCATCCGCGAGCGCGAGGACGTTTGCGGTGGTGGGTGCGACGACCTGCACGTGCAGGCGGACGTCGACGTCGCCGCCGCATCCGCTCATGGCCTCGGACGTGGCCAGGGTGGGCGGCCCCCACACGAAAACGAACGGGGGGCCGGGGTTTCCGGGTGGGTCGCCGACGAACGCCTTGACGGCGGCGCCCGTCGACGTGAGGGTGGCGAGACGATCACGCATCTGATTCATGAGGTCGAGTGTTAGCCCCATAGGTCCTCCACAATTTCGGCGACGGCCTTCTGAAACGCTTCGGCCTCCTCGTTCAGCGGCTCGATAGGGTCGCGGGTGTGGCCGCCGCCCCTCGACGTGCCGAAGTACGCGATGTTTGCGAGCGCGCCGCTCGGTTTGTCGGGGCCGATTTCGGCTTCGACGGTCGTGCCGGTGTCGGTGAGGTCATAGGAGATGGACCGTGCGACGGCGCGAATGCCCGCGTTCCCAGACGCTTCGAGGTCCGCCTGCATGGCGCGTTTGATGTTGAGCGCGCCCCGGCTCACGGCGGGCCTAAGCCAGCGTGAGAGTTCGCCGGGGAGGCGGCCCGCGTCGGCGGCGATCTGCCTGACCTCGGTGGTGTCAATCTCGATGCCGCTCACAGGTCGTCTCCGTTGGTTTCGACGTCGACCTGGAAGCGTCGCGACGTTACGTGTGTCTTGTCGAACAGCCCCGTGACTCGGAATGCGGACAGGTAGCCTGCGACGCGGATGAGGTCGCCGACGCGGACGGCGTCGACGTGGTGTGGGAGGTGGATCGAGTACCGCTGGATGGTGACGAGGGCGCCGGCGGCGTT
>ERZ772904.378-NODE-378-length-13323-cov-6.60785_pt1 | contig 13323 bp, 15 predicted proteins | sample MGYA00512122_ERZ772904 | MGnify/ENA primary metagenome ERZ772904 (study PRJEB29015, sample SAMEA2738104) | human oral metagenome | biome: human oral; feature: human-associated habitat; material: saliva | place: China | collected 2269 ... | reverse complement strand
ATCGCCCGCGTGCGGCGAGCCCGAAGGGTGACGCCGTGCGCGCGGCACCCGCAGCGCGGTGCGTGAGCGCCCGGATCGCCCGCGTGCGGCGAGCCCGAAGGGTGACGCCGTGCGCGCGGCACCCGCAGCACGACGCCTAAATCGGGCCCCATAGCGGCGCGTGAGCGCATGAAGATACCCGGGCCTCGTCGATCCACAGACGAGGCCCGGGTTCTTTGCTTTGTCAGGGTGCGCTCAGAGAGCGGCGACTGCGGTGACAGTGACGGGCACGTTGCCGCGTGTGGCCTTGGAGTAGGGGCACAGCTCGTGGGCGCGGTCGGCGAGGGCCTGGGCACGGTCGAGCGGGGCACCGGGGATGAACACCTTGATGTCGGCGGTCAGGGCGAAGGAGTCGCCTTCGGGACCCAGACCGATCGTGGTGCGCACGACGGAATCGGTGGTGTCGATGCCCATTTCTTTGGCGGCCAGGCCCATGGCACCCTGGAAGCAGGCGCCGTAGCCCATGGCGAAGAGGGCTTCGGGGTTGGCGCCGTCGCCGGGGCCGCCCAGTTCCTTGGGGGCGCGCATGATGTGGGTGATGCCGAGCGCGGGGACGGAGGAGGTGCCGGCGCGGCCGCCGGTGGAGTCGGCGCTGACGGTGTATGCGATCGTGCTAGGAGTATCCATGACCCCATTCCACCACTAGGACTTCAGTCCCGCAAGGGGTGTGACACAAACACAAGCGCTTTCGCGCGGGGACGAGGCCGGGGCGCTCCCCGCCGATCACGCGACGTCAGGCGGTGAGGAAGTCGGCGGAGGCCTCGGCGCTCAGCGCCTTGGCGACGGCGCGGCGGAAGCGGTCGTTCATGGGCGGGAGCTGGTCGCCGCGGAAGAACGCGGTCTCGCTGTTTTCGCCGTCGGCGGGGTTGGGGTCGCCGCTCACCCACTGCGCTGCGAAGGCGACGTCCAGGTAGGTGGTGACATCTCCGTTGTCATAGGTGACGGGGCCGACGACCTCGACGGAGAGGAGGCGGCGCACCTCGATGCGCACGTCGGCTTCCTCGAGCGCCTCGCGGGCGGCCGCGACGGCGGGCTCCTCACCCGGGTCGACGATGCCGGTCACGGGGGTCCAGGCGCCGTTATCGGAGCGGCGCACGCACAGGATGTCGACAGCCTCGGGCGCGATGGGCCGCTGCCAGTCGATGGGCGCGCAGCCCGAGGCCGGGCGGAGGATGACGACGGTCGTGCCGGGCATCCACAGGGGCGCGTGGCCGACGTGTCGGCGCAGCTCGAGGACGAAGTCGGGGGTAGCCATGGCCCTAGTCTACGGCGCTCACAGGAAGGACGTAATGATCGGCAGGAGCAGGATCTTGACGATGATCGCGAAGGCGAAGAGGGTCGCGTAGGCGGCTTCGATGCGCTCGTCGGTCACGCGGGCGTCGGCGGCCTGCAGGACGGCCGGCTGGCCGAGGAAGCCCGCGACGCCACCGGCGGCACGAGGCGCCGACAGGCCAATGAACTTTGCGCCGATCGCCTGGAGGGCGCAGCACACGACCACCATGACGGCGGCGAGGAGTGCGGCGCGCCAGCCGTCGGGGCTGCCGAGCAGGCTCGCGAACTGCGGGCCGGCGTTCAGGCCGAGCGCTGCGAGGAAGAGCATGAGGCCGATCTGGCGGATCGTCAGGTTCGCGGCGGCGGGCAGGGTCCACACGAGCGGGCCGGTGCGGCGCAGGGTGCCGAGCAGCATGCCGACGATCAGCGGGCCGGCGGCGGCACCCAGCTGGAAGCCCTGCCCGCCCGGCAGTGGGAAGGACACGATGCCCAGAAGCAGACCCAAGACGAGGCCAATACCGAAGGCCATGCCGTCGACCTCGGCGACGCGGCGCTCGGAGTCGCCGAGCCACTCCGCGATATCGTCGAGCTCCTCCGTCGGGACGACGACCGCGACGTGGTCGCCGAGCTGGAGGTCGAGGTCGTCGCGGGCCAGGAGGTCCAGGTCGCCTCGGCGCACGCGCGTGATGACGGCACCGAAGCGCTTGGTGACGTTGAGTTCGGAGACGCTGCGGCCGGCGACATCGGGGTTGGACACGACGATGCGCTCAAACGCCAGGTCGGAGCGGTCGTCCTCGAGGTTGTGGTCGAGGATTTCGCCGACGAGGGGCGCCGTGTCCTTGATCGACGCTGGATCACCGACCATGACGACGTGGTCACCGGGCAGCAGGTCCTCGCCCGGGGCGATGACGCGCGTGCGACCGTCGCGTCGCAGGTAGGACAGGCGCACGCGCTGCTCGCGCCACGCATCGATATCGCGGGTGTTGATCTGCTTGGTCACGTGCACGCTGACGGCCTCGAGGGACGCACCCGCCAGGGAGGGGGTGTCCTTGGGCCCCAGCCATTTCCTCGTCACCGTGATGGTCACGATGAGGATGCCACCAATGACGCCGACCGGATAACCGAAGGCGTAGCCGACCGCCGCGTTCGCGTCCCCGGTGAGGCGGGTGGCCGTATCGAGGGCGGGTGCGGCCGTGAGGGCACCCGTGAACAGGCCCGAGGTGAGACCGGCGGGCAGGCCGAGGAGACGCCCGCCCGCGAGCGCGATAGCCGCACCGACAATACACACGATCGTCGTCAGCGCGAGGAGGTTCGTCTGCTTACGCAGATCCTGGAAGAAGGTCGCGCCCGCGGAAATGCCGACGCAATACACGAAGAAGGCCAGTCCCATCGGCTGGACGATCGACATGTGCGTGCTCACGACCTCGGGGTGCAGCGCCGAAACGATGAGGCCCACGAAGAGCGCGCCGGCCGCACCGAAGCGCAGCGGGCCGATCCGAATGGCCCCAATCGCCGCACCCAACGCAACAACGACAAACAGTGCGAGCAGGGGTGAAGACGTGAATAGAGAGGCCATAGCTTTCAGAGTACCTGTCGCTCCCCCGGCGGTTCCCGCCGACTGTCACATTACCTGCGTTATGAACCTCACGGATTGGTTACACTGGTGCCAGAAACTGAAAGGACGGTCATGTCTCAACCAGCACCCGGATGGTACCCAGACCCCGCAGGCTCTCCCCGCCTGCGCTGGTGGAACGGTGGCATGTGGACCGAGCAGTACCAGCCGATGCCCACGCAACACCAAGCAATGCCTCAGCAGGGCATGCCTCAGCAGAGCTTCCCGCAGCAGGGTGGACCCCAACAGGGCGCACCGCAGAATTTCCCGCAGCAACAGGGATTCCCACAGCAAGGCGCGCAGCAGCAGGGCCGCCCGCAGCAGCAGGGCGCACCACAGCAGGGCTTCCCCCAGCAGGGATTCCCACAGCAAGGCGCGCAGCAGCAGGGATTCCCACAGCAAGGCGCGCAGCAGCAGGGCTTCCCCCAGCAGGGCGCGCAGCAGCAGGGCTTCCCCCAGCAGGGCGCGCAGCAGGCGAACGCCCAGAAGGGCCCTCACCTGCCGTCCAACAAGCAGGCACCGACCGTCTCCTCGAATCCTTACGGCTCCGAACCCAGGTTCGACCAGCCACAGAAGGACGCGCGGGATAAGAAGGCCGGACAGACCAAGGACTCTACGACCTCCTCACGCTGGAAGATCGCGACAGTCGCAGCGTGGGTGGCCGTCGTCGTTTTCGTTGTGACGGCAATCATCGCGGGCACCTCCTACAGCCACGCACGTGCGGAGCTCGCACCCGCGGTCAGCGAACGTGACGACGCTCAGAGCCAGCTCGACCAGGCACAAAAGGAGCTTGATGAGGCCCAGAAGGAACTTGAGGAGTTAGAGAAGTGAGTTACGTTCCCACCCCCGCGCAGGCACCCACGCCACAGGCTTCAGGGTCCCGCAGCGGCATGAAAATTCTGACGATCATCGGCGCCTGCCTCGCCATCCTCTTTCTGATCCTCTCGGTTGTCCTGGGACTCGGTGCGCGTTCCACCCATCAGGCCGCCCGGCAAGCGCAGAGCGACGCCCAGTCCCTGCGTGATCAGGCCAAGGAAACGGAAACCGAGACGGCGACGACCCGCACCAAGATCACCGAGGCGACAAACAAGAAGGAAGCTCAGGCGTGGTGTGACGGTCTGACGAGCGCGAATGCAGATTTCGACTCACTTGACGCAAAGGCGCGAGAATACAAGAGCCTGACGGCGACACGCCACGAAGCCATCGGCAAGATTTGCCCGAAGAAAAAGGACTTTATCGAGGCGTACGCAAAAGACGCATCGCAGGACATGGTCAAGCCAGACACCCCCACCTGCTCGGCGGGGGCATCCTCGGCGACAATCACCGGATCCGTATCCGTTACCGGAACGAACCTGGCGGGCCTCTCGGCGTACGACGTCGGCGTCGAGTTCTACCTCGTCCCCGGCTCTACCATCAAGGGCTATCAGCCCTCGGACAAGCAGACGGTCACCGTCCCCGCGGGCGGATCAGCCTCGCTGACATCGACTGTGCCGTTGCCCTCCTTCGACTCGGGATCCTGCATCGTCCGCGCTGTCAGCATCTGGCCCAGCGGGGTCTGAGCAGATAGTTGCCCACCATCCCTGCGGCGACTAGACTTCCTGACCGTACCCTCGGTTTTGACACGACACGGGAAAGAGAACCACGATGAGCGAACCCGCGGAAGGCTGGTACGCCGACCCGACCGGTGCCGCGCAGCTGCGCTGGTGGGACGGTCACGCATGGACGCAGTACGTCGAACCCTACGAGGCGACCCCCGCGCAGTCTGAGACCGCCGAGGCGACCCCCGCCTACGACGAGGCCCCGTACTACGCTCAGCAGGAGCAGGTAGCGGCGAACGTGCCGACTCAGGAAGCTGCCGAGGTCGCGCCGATTCCCTCCCCCGAGGAACCCTCGTATTGGGAGGACTCCGTACCCGCCCCCTCCCCCGAGGAGACGTCGGCGTGGGAGGCCACCCCTGCCTCGTCGATGGACGAGGCAGGCGCCGCCCCGATCCCGATGCCCGACGAATCCGAGCCCTCCCAAGAGACCCCGAAGCGTTCGGGCACCCTCAAGTGGACACTCGGCTGCGTTGCCTCCTGGGCGCTCGTCGCCGTCTTTATCGCGGTCCTCGTTCTCGCGTGGTCCTATCTGGGCGCCAGCGGTCGCATCCACGATGACGCGAAGAGCCGCGCCGAAACCGCGCAACAGGAGCTCGACACCGCGCAGTCCACGCTCGCGGACATTAACCGCCAGATCGAGGAGGCCAACAAGTGAGCGCACCCGCACCACTGCGTGCAGCGACCGTCGCCGGAGCCACCCTCGCGGTCATCTTCATCATCCTGTCCGCCGTCGTCGGCGGCATCAACGTCTGGCGTTCGCATTCTGCGTCCAGCTACGAGGCGCAGGCCGAGCAGGCGCAATCCGAGAAGGCCGCGGTCGACCAGCAGATCACCGACGCGAAGACCCGCCTCGACGCAGCCAACGTCCACAAGGACGCCAAGGCGTGGTGCGATTCCGTCACCCGCGACACCGCCGCGTCGATCCGCAACGCCATCAAGACCTACGATTCGGCGACGCAGGCCGTCAAGGACGCCATTCACCAGGAGTGCGCCCCCAAGGAGACTCTCGCTAACGCGCAGCGCGCCGGGGCCGACACCGCCTTCAGCCCCGGCATCCCCGAGTGCACGACCGACCAGGTGACCACGACGATCAACGGCACCATCACCCTGAACTCCGCGAGCCCCATCTCCTCGCTCGGGCCGCTCGAACTGACGATTTCCGGCTACACCCTTGACAAGGGCACGACCCTGAACCCCTCCTCACCCTACCAGGGGAGCACGACCGTGACGCTCACGCCGGGAACCCCCGCTACGTTCACAATCTCCGTCCCCTACGACCCGGCGATGAGCGACAAGACCGAGTGCGGGTTCACCATGACCTCCTGGTGGCCGACCAACCTCTGAGAATCACGTGAGGCCGATCACTGACCGGATCAATAAAATTGATGCTCCCCTAGACTGTAGGGGAAACAGTGAAAGGAGCCTCCTCGTGAGTAACCCCGTCCAGGGCTGGTACGCAGACCCTGCAGGAACCGGCCAGCTGCGCTGGTGGGACGGCGCGCAGTGGACCGACCGCTTCCAGGGCGCGCCCGCCGCCAACACCGCCACGGATTCCGTAACCCCGAACGCCGCAGGCGATGCCGCGGCCACCAGCGAGACAGCCGCCGCCACCGCCGCTCAGGCCGTCCCGCAGCCCGCCAACACTACGGCGCAGTTCACCCCCGTGGCTCAGGCGCCCGCCACCAAGGCCACCGGCGGACAGATCGCCCTCGCCGTCATCGCCTCGCTCCTCGTCGTGCTCTTCCTGGGGTCGAGCATCATTGCGACCGGTATGCACGGCAAGGCCAGGGAGGACGTCGCGAATTCTCAGTCCATCCTCGATGATGCAAAGAGTGAGCTCCAGAAGGTGCAGGAGGCAATCCAGTGAGTGACCCGAACACCACCGCAGCCAACACTGCCCCTGTGGCACCCGCGAAGCCCGGTAAGAGCAAGGGCCTGTCCATCTTCAACCGTGTCGCCTTCATCGTCGCAGCGCTCCTCGCGGTCTTGACGATCGCCATGCTTGTTGCGACTGCGATGACCACCAAGTCCGCGGCCAACATGCGCGACGAGGCCCAGGCGACTCGAGAGCAGGCCGGTCAGGAGCTCGCCTCCTACTGGTGCTCGCAGATCACACCCGAGAACGTCGCGAAGTTCGACGAGTTACGTGACCTCTACCTCGGCGTGAGCGAGACGGCTCAGAACGCTGTCGATCAGCAGTGCCAGAAGAAGGTCACCATTACTGACCTCGTTACTAACAACGATCCCAACGGGGCTTTCGACACCACCAGCCAGTGCACCATTAATGCATCGAGCACGAAGATCACGTGCACCGCGACCGTAACGGCAAACGACACGATCAAGAAAGATCTCGCGTCGTTCTCCTCCACGACAGTCACGCTTCAAATGAGCATGCAGACGACGAGCAGTAAGCTCACGTCCAAGGGGCACGACCTCGGCGAGGTCGCAACCGTCGACGTCGACCGCTCCGGCACGGGCAAGACCCAATTTACAGTCCCCTACGACCCCACCTGGGGTGAGTACTACAAGGTTGACGTGAAGTCGTTCTTCCCGAACGAGTGACACGGTATTCCTGATCGCGCTTACCCCGTCGCCCTGCGTGGGCAGCGGGGTTTGTGCACCCGTAGCCAAGGGTCGTCAGCCCGACCCCGGACGCGACTCAGCCGTGAACGACCCGCATGCGCGCACCGACGAAGCCTGCCCCGGCCTCGTCGGTGAGCTCAGTAGTGCTCGTGGGAATCGTAGCCGCGCAGCCTATCGAGCTCGCGACGCTCCTTCTTGGTCGGGCGCCCACTGCCCCTCTCACGCATCGCGACGGGAATGTGCACGCGCGGGCGCTCGGGCGTGCGGTCATCGTAAGCGGTGCGCGCCTGCGGGTAGGAGACGCGCTTCGCGAGCAGCAGGACGACCCCAAGGATGCGGTCGAAGCCCTCGATGCGCAGGCGGACCTCGTCGCCGACACGCACCTTGTAGGCAGCTTTGACGGGCTCTCCGTTCACGCGCACGTGCCCGGCGCGCACGGCGGCCGTCGCCTGGGAGCGGGATTTCAGCTGGCGGGTCGCCCACAGCCAGGTATCCACGCGCACGGAGGACGAGGCGAGGGCACCGGCGGGGATCGCGACGTCGTCGAGGCTCTCACTCATCGCGTCCCCTAGTTGATGCGACGCAGACGCTTCTGGTGGCGGGGCGTCAGGACGATCGCGACGAGCGCACACAGGACCGGCATACCGATCAGCATGCCCAGGAGCGCGCCCCACGGCACGACCGGCCACAGCGTGGTCAGGGTCGGGAAGATGCGGGAGCGGGCGAACGTGATCACGGCGAGGACGCCGACGACGAGGCCGGCGAGGACCGCAGTCGGGATCGCATTGAGAGCGAGGACAACGCCCTGCCAGGTCGTCACGTGGCGGCGCATCGCGGGGGCGGCACCGATCGCGTCGAGGGTATCGAGATCGGGGCGCATGTCCGAGGCCGACAGCGCCACGACGAGAGCGACCGTGGCCGCCGCAGCGACAACGGCGATAAGCGCGGCAACGTAGGGCAGGACGAGGGAACGCATCGTCGGCACGATCACCTGGGCCGAAGCACCGGGCACCTGACGCGCGATCGTCGCCTGGAACGACGGGGCGTCGACGGGACTCACCTGGTGATCGACGGTGAGGAGCTCACCCAGAGGGCGTACCTGGAGGCCGAGGTAGGACGCCGCGGTCGGCGAGAGCACGATGACGTTGACGCGAGTCAGGGGCGTGGCGACGAAAGTCTGGACGGTCGTCACCTTGGCGTCCGGCAGGTTATCGTCCGACGCTCCCGCCGCCTTCGCCTCCGCGATGGCGCTCATGTCGAGGCTACGCAGCGTCACCTGGCCCGCGCCATCGATGTACTCCGGATCGGGGATGAGGACACCGCCAGCGTTCAAGGTGGCGATCGCGCGCACCATGTCGTCCTCGTTGCTGAAGTACCCAGCCTGGCGCAGATACGTGCCGTCATCGACCATGTACGCCACGTCCAGTTCCGTCATGGTGCCCATGTTCGTCGACATCGTGAACGTCGAATTGTTGTACGGGTGCACCGCCTCGACCATCGTGGTCGGGCCACCCGGGCCGCTGTTCCACGCCAAGCCGTTGAGCGTCGCCTGCGAGGTGACGCCGCGCTGGCCGTCAACAGCCTCGACAGCGGACTTCATGAGGTCACGCGAGCGCTTGACTGAATCAGTGCGGTCAACGGTCGAGACGAAGACCTGCCCCCGCTGCCCCACGTGCGGACGCGAGTTCCAGCCGGCCTCGTTCGAGGAAGACAGGGTGATGAGCAGGCCGCACGCCACGAACACCGTCGTCAGGATCGAGGCCATGGCCGGGAAGGTGCGGTGGCCGTTGCGAACGGCGTCGCGCAGCGCCAGGCGCATACTCATCGACGCGCGACGGTTGGGGAGGCGCCACCGGGTGAAGATGTAGGGGATCGAGCCGATCAGGCCCGCCTCCAGCAGGCCGATACCAACGACGAGGGCCAGCACCGAACCGAACCATGCGGCGATACCGAGGAGTGGCAGACCCGCCAGGAGAGCCAACGGGTAGATCATGCGGCGACGCACGAGGCGCGAGGGCTCCCACACGCGACCTCCGATGACGGCGGAGGTGTCAATGTGGGAGGTCGTGTGGGCCGGGGACACGGACGCCATGAGCGACAGGAGCACCGGCAGGAGCACGGACAGCGCGAGGGGCCACCACGGGACGATCCCGATACCCAGACCCGACCACATGCCGATTCCCACCATCGCGGCCGCGGAGAAAGCCGCGGAAAACACTGCCGAGTAGAGGCCGATAATCACGCCGTGGGCGATCGTGAGCCGACGCCCGTCCGTGCGGTCACCACCGTTAGCGACGATCATGGCAGCCGTGCGCATGACCGAGCGCTGAGCGACGGTGTATAGCGGCGAGATGAGCAGGATCATCTCCGTGAGGATCAGCAGAATACCGGCGACGAGGAGCAGGTACTGCCAGGGGTTGGCGCTCCGAGTGCTCTGAGGGACCTCGTACTGGGCGATCTGCGAGGGCAGGGCCGAGGCGTCGGGCGGGTTTGCCAGCACCTGACGGGACAGGACCGAGAAACCGGATGCGTTCAACTCGCGGATTTTTTCCCACGACACCGGCGTCGGACCCGTCACGAACCAGGCAGTCTGCGTGCGCCCCGCGACGGCGAGGCGGTCAATCGGAAGCGTCCCATCGCCGATGATCGCGCGCTCAGAACCCCCAATGATGGAGTCGATCACGACGTTCCCCTTCAGGGACTGAGTCGCTCGTTCCTTCGCGATCGTCAGGGACAGGTTCACGGAGTCACCGACGCTCACCGACAGGGCCCGGGCCACGTCCTCGGAGATGACGGCATGACCAGCGGCCAACGGCCCGCTCTTACCACCCGCATTCACGCGCGGTGCCTCCAGCGAGGCCGTTTGCGTCCCGTTGTCGACCGTAAAACCCGTGCCATCCGCCGTTTCCAGACGCAGCTGGTAGAGCGTATCGACGGCGACCAGCTGATCGCCCTCGGGCAGCCAGCTCTGGAGGGTGTCCATCGAGACCGAGACCTCGTCGCTCGAGGCCGTCTTCGACAGGCGGTCCGCGGTGAAGTCCTGCGCGATGGCCGTCGACGACCGGTGCAACGTCACCGCCTGCACGTCGCTGCGATGTCCGAGCCACGACGAGGCCTGGTAGCGCTGCGAGGTCGTGACGTCCCAGAAGGTGATCGCCGCAATCGCGATAATGATCGGCAGGGAGATCAGGAAGACAGCCGTGGCCGTACGGCCCAGGCTTTGGCGCGCATCACGAGAGGCGATGCGGAGTACCACTCCCCATCGCCTCATCCGTGTGCTGAGTCGGCTCATCAGATCCTTGGTGCTGTGTCTGCCAGCAGATCCTTCAGCGAATCCCCCCTCGATCGGTCGACGATGCGACCGTCGCGCAGGAAGACCGTGCGATCTGCCCATGCGGCCATTCTGGCCTCATGAGTCACGAGGATACCGGCTGCACCGGCATCAATGTGATCACGCAACACCAGCATGATCTGTTCGCCAGTGTGAGAATCGAGCGCACCCGTCGGCTCGTCCGCAAGAATGACCGAGCGGTTACCCACGAGTCCGCGGGCGATCGCGATGCGCTGGCGCTGACCACCGGACAGGAGCTCCGGGAAGCGATCAGCCAGGTCCGCGACGCCTACCTCCTCAAGCGCGGCCATCGCAGCCTCGCGCACCTTGGAGGGACTCACGCCGTCGAGCTGCAGCGGCATCTCAACGTTTTCGAGGGCCGACAGCGAGGGGATCAGGTTGTAATCCTGGAAGACGTATCCAATCGACCGACGACGAACCTCGGCGCGATGAACACTGTCCAAAGCCGCCAGATCAACCCCGTTGATATAGACGTGGCCTCGGGTCGGACGTTCCAGGCCGCCGGCGATCGACAGCAGCGTCGACTTACCGGAGCCGGAAGGACCCATAACAGCGAGAAGCTCGCCGGGTGCGACCTCAAGGTCGATCCCGTCGAGCGCTCTCACTCGGACGCCGTCAGCGCCGAACTCATGTCCGACGCCAGCCATCCGGATCGGTAGTGGCACAGGCTGGCTCATCGCACCCCGGCACGCTCCGAAATGCCAGCCTCGGCCTGGGCCCAGTTCATCGAGCGGCCCTTCGCAGCGGCGAAGGCGGCACGACGCGCGGCCTCGGAGACCGCACCAGACTCAATGTGGTCGAGCCAGTTGAGCTCGGCCTCGAGGTCGAAGATGTGACGCTCAAGGATGAGCTTCCACGCGAGCTCGCCCTCATCGGCCGAAGCCTTCAGGCGGGTCACATCGCGCAGCGAGCCCAGGGTCGAGCGACGCTGAGTCTGAATCATGGCCTCAACGTCGACCGTGGGGTCGGCGGCGGCCACAGCGAGCTTCATCACAAGCTCATCACGTTCGGGATGTTCGCGAGGAACAGGGGTGGACCACCAGGCGGCGAGGACTTCACGACCGACATCAGTCAGCTCAAAGACCTCGGAATCACGGCCCGCATTGGTCTCAGCGTGAGAGATGACCTGGCCGTCGCGCTCGAGGCGCTGCATCGTCTGGTAGACCTGGCCGATGTTCAGCGGCCATGCTCCGCACGTCTGCTCCTCGAACATCTGCTTCAGGCGGTAGACACCGGCGGGCTGCTGCGCAACAAGCGCCAGCAGGGCATTGCGAACCGACATAACTCTCCGTTCGTTGTCTGGACGTGTAGACGATCGTGGTTGAACAGTATCTATCGTACGCCAAAATCGTTGTTAGAGCGGGGAATCGGCGGTGGGTTACCTAACAAAAACCCTACCGGCTGGTTAGACAGGGGTTCGCGAAATGACGGGGAATATCGAGGAAACCGACCGTGACACCAATAAAAGTGCCAACCACATTGCAGACACCTTTTTCAAGTTTTTCAGTGATATTCCAACGAAGCGACAGTCGAACAGTTAGAGCCCTCCAAACTCGAGACGCACCTCGTCCAAAACCGGATAAAACCGCCCCACAGGGCGCTCTGACCATGGGGACAGAAATTATTTGTCACCCGACAGTCTCAAATTTTGAGATCTATCGCTCACGCGAGGACCTACTCGGCGAGGACGTCCTCGACATCTTCCCAGAGCACCTCCGGCGACGACGACGCGACAGCCGCCCAGAATTCGCCATCCTTATCCGCCAGCAAGGGCACCTCGTCGGGGTACAGCTCGGCGAACTCCACGCCCGCCAGCACCTCGCACACATCCTCGCTGGTGGCGAGCAAACGCCAGCTCTCGCCCGACAGATCCGGGTACGACACCGCATCAACGACCCGCACAGCGAGCCCCACCCACGCCTCGTCCGCAACGTCCGCCCAGAAGGATGCCGTCGCCTCGTCAACCTCGGTATCGATCACCTCGGCGATCTCGCGAGCAACCTTGGGCACCTCCACAAGGATCTCCGTCATGTCGCCCCGTTCGAGCGCACTAAAGAGCACCTCCGGCACCGCCGTCGACACAATCCCCTCGCCCGACGGCTCACCCAATGCGCTGAGCTCGAGGAACGTCTCGCGCAGCTGCGCAACATCGATCGCCCACACCGACAGCATGTCATGCTCATCCGCATACAGTCCCCCTTCGTCGCACCGCGATACGACGGCGGAGCGCGGGCCGACGAAGAAGGTGACGCGGCGACATCCGGCCGGAGCGACGACCCAGGCGGTCAGCACCTTCGTCGCCTGCGCGAACCCCTCGAAGACCGCGGCGAGGTGCGGAACGGGCGTATCGCCGACGACGAGGCCCTGGCTGCGCAGCAGCTCAACGAAAGGATGCGCAGGGTCGACGATGAGCCCATCGGCGTACGAGCGCAGGGCGTCGCACTCCAGCCCGCTCATATCGAAGACGACGCCTTCCTCCGTCTCGCATGCATTGATCATGATTTCTCCTGCGCTCTCGAACGGGCACCTGCGCGGCACCGAAACGAGGACAACGCTACGGCACACCGACCGCCAGCGCGAGCGCCGACCGCGACCGGCCCCTACCCGGGAGGCTACACTGGTGGCGACTAGGAGGATTCACCGATGAACACCCCGCCACCCGCAGGCCCCGCCCCGGCCTCGTCCCCGATTCCGACCCTCACCCTCCCGACAGGCACGCCCATCCCCGTGCTGGGTTTCGGCACCTACAAGGTCGCACCCGAGGACGCGTACGACGCGGTGAGCCGCGCCCTCGAGGTCGGGTACCGTCACATCGACACCGCTCAGATGTACGGCAACGAGGCCGAGGTCGGGGCGGCGCTCGAGGC
>ERZ772904.362-NODE-362-length-13695-cov-15.5888_pt1 | contig 13695 bp, 18 predicted proteins | sample MGYA00512122_ERZ772904 | MGnify/ENA primary metagenome ERZ772904 (study PRJEB29015, sample SAMEA2738104) | human oral metagenome | biome: human oral; feature: human-associated habitat; material: saliva | place: China | collected 2269 ... | reverse complement strand
AAAGTTAAATTGACTGGTAAAAAAGCAACTGATAAGATCTACTACACTCACTCAATGTACCCAGGTGGATTGAAACAAATCTCAGCAGGTGAACTTCGTTCTAAAAATGCTGTTCGTTTGATCGAAAAATCAGTTAAAGGTATGCTTCCACACAACACTCTTGGACGCGCACAAGGTATGAAATTGAAAGTCTTCGTTGGCGGTGAGCACACTCACGCTGCACAACAACCAGAAGTACTTGATATCTCAGGACTTATCTAATTCTAAGAGGAAAGGAGCACTAATATAATGGCACAAGCACAATATGCAGGTACAGGACGCCGTAAAAACGCCGTTGCACGCGTACGTTTGGTTCCAGGTACTGGTAAAATCACAGTTAACAAAAAAGATGTAGAAGAATACATCCCACACGCAGACCTTCGTCTCGTTATCAACCAACCTTTTGCAGTTACTTCAACTGAAGGTTCATACGACGTACACGTTAACGTTGTAGGTGGTGGATACGCTGGTCAATCAGGTGCGATCCGTCACGGTATCGCTCGTGCACTTCTTCAAGTAGATCCAGACTTCCGCGATTCATTGAAACGCGCTGGACTTCTTACTCGTGATGCACGTATGGTTGAACGTAAGAAACCAGGTCTTAAGAAAGCTCGTAAAGCTAGCCAGTTCTCAAAACGTTAAGAAACGGCTACAATACAGCATTTATCAACACTTCATGGTTCACACCATGGGGTGTTTTTTGATGTTTTTTTGGCAAAATTCACACCACTTTTCACACCAAATTCACACCATTACTTTTTAAGGTTACGGTAGGCAATTTCACCAACAGCCATTGGTATGACATTTGAAGTGTTGACATAGGTCTTAGTTGTGAGAGTATCGCTATGCGTTAGAGCTTCTGAAATGTCCTCTAGTGATGTGCCAAATTGTTTGGCAAGAGTTGCACCCGTATGACGTAATTTATGAGGTGTAGCGTGTGTTAGTTCCTTATGACGGCGTTCGACTGACTTCATCTTATTATTAAGATAATCAGCGTGTAAGGGACTATTAACATTTCCTTTTGTATCAATATAAGTAAAAACATACTGTTCATCAGATTGGATAATATTGAATTTTGCCAATTCCAATTTTTGTTGTTTTTTCCAAGCACAGAGTAAATCAGTTAGTTCAATAGGAATATGGAAAGTTGTCCTTTTATTTCCCTTAGTTGATTTTGGATTTTTATACTTGTCCAAGGCTTTCACTAACTGAATTTCTTGTTTCTTTAGGTTAATGTGTTTCCATTGCAAAGCGTAACTTTCGGATTTCCTATCTCCTAAGAAAAAAGTTGTATAGAATAACACATAATCTTTGAATAGAAGCTTGTCGTTTTCTAAATCTTCTTCAAAAGCGGTGAACCATGCTTGAAGTTCTGATTGTGACAGATATAAATCTTCATCATTTTTACTCTCTTGTAGTTTAATTTTTTTAGTTGCCTTAATACGGCTAATTGTTTTAGAGAGACGATTAGTTTCGATATATTCCAATTCCTCAGCCCAATCAAAAATAGAATTAACGTAACTTCTAATGACTTTAAAGTTTGCATATTCTTCTGCCTTTTGTGTCAAAAGGTTCAAGATAACCTGTTTATTTTGATTGAGAAAATCAATGGAATAATTACCAAGCAAGGGTAGGATATGTTTTCTAAAGACAATTTCGGTACCGTCAATAGTAGCTTGTGAAGGTGGTTTTGTGGTAGATGTTGTTTGACCTGCTTTATAGGATTCCCACCAAACATTGTGATAAAAATCGGAAAAGAGGATTGAGCCATTTGTTTCCAATTTGGTTGATTCTCCGCTTAAAATTTTATCAATCTTGTTTTGTAATTCAAGTTCGTATTTTTTAGCCTCACTCCTTAATTTGAAACGTTTTTCAATCACTTTTTTATTAATTCCCAATGAGGATTTGACTTCTTCTGGGACATAGATACGTAAGCGATAAGTTCCGTTTTTAGTTTTTGTAATTGACATAGTATTCTCCTTTTTTGAATTGAGCTAGAAAAATACCGTGGCTTCATTATATCAGGCCACGGTTAGAATGCTACTGATTTTGTAACCAGTGATTAAGTTCGGCTCTATCAAATCGGACAGTTTTTCCAACTCGAATAACTGGTAACCCCTTTTTTATCCAAGAATCAAGCGTATTATTGGCAATTCCTAGATACTTACAAGTTTGTTGTTTGTTCAAGAAGGGACTTTCAATGTTGTTACTATCCAATTTATTTTTTATTTCGTTTTCTATAAGCTGGCTAATTAACAGTTGTAGCTGATGAATTTGTTCGTCTGGTAAAATCACTTGCATAGTCTTTTTTGTCCTTTCATGATATAATGTTAGCGATTATTATTTCTAAGGCGATTTGTTTACGGCAAGTCGTCTTTTTGTATGCCCCAAGTGTTGGAGCTCTGGTGTTCACGGACATATTGTTCAATCTCCTTTTCATCGCTGTTAGTAAATTTCGATAATCCCAACTTTAAGAGGTCTTGGAGAAATTGGTCTGCTCTTTCAAGTGTGGTTGCCTCATATTTAGCCACATAGAGTTTGGCTAAAGTCTTTGAGACCTGTTTTTCCGTCCATTGTTCTGACTGTCTAAGCGTTGGCTTGGTACGTTCAATACTCAAGCGAGTTTTGGTTTCCGTCTGGAGGTAATCAAGCCACCATTTGACCGGCTGTCTTCTGCGCTTATTGGTGTCCTTGTCATTAGGTCTGACAAAGCGGTAGTGTCCGTTGATAGCTTCAAAGTAAATGGCTGTCAAAGGTTTTTTAAGGTATATTTGTTGAGCAATGATATTAGCTTTGCCTTGCCAACAACGTAGCTCTGCTCTGACCCAAGAATGGGTCTCATCAGTGACTTTACCTTTTCCTTTTTGTTCCATGAGTTTGTTATAAACACACCATTGTTGACTTCCTCGTGCGCCTATGGTGACCGTCTCACCAACTCGTTCGCCCGTTTCAAGAATTGAACGCTCGTGATAGTCCATATATTGTGCTCTCGTGATACACAAGCCCCGTTTACAATAGGCATAGAGGGTTTGAACGGATAATGCTTTATCGTAGATGTCATTAGCTATATCTATTCGGGTAAAGTTGACCTGATAGCGGTACAGGCGTGTGACCAGAGCTACCCAGTTATTAACGTTACCTGCCATAAATTCCTCATATTGACGACAACCTTTTCCTTTAAGTTCCAGATAGACCCCCATGTTATCTAAGACTTGGTTAAAGTAAACCTTGATGTCTGAACAAGCATAATGGCGTTGATACTTGTTTATTCCCCAAGCATTAAGCGCAAACTTATCTTGGGGAATGAGCAGTATTTCTTCCAAAACTTCCTCTGGTGGAACATCTTTAACAGTGACAGCGAAGTAGTCAATCCTCACGCTGTTGTCCATGTTTAATTACCAAAGATTTTAAGGTCGTTTGCCACTAGTTTTACGCCAGACCAGTTACTACGAGTCATGTTCCACATGAGACGGACTTGAGGATTGACGAGTTCAACGGTCTTATCAAGCAACCCGTCATTTTCTGCTAGTTTTGTGATTTTGTCGAGGTTGTCATGAATTTCAAGCGTAATCGCTTTGAGTTCCTCAATGGCAATGTTCATTTCTTTTAACACTTTGATTTTATCCGCATCTTGAACGCTACAAACTAGTTTGGATGGTTCGTCTGTTCGGACTTGTTCGCCATTTACTTCTTGATACTTATAACTCATACGAGCAGAAAGTACCACTACTTTTTTAGGAAGCATGAATTGACTTTTATCAAGGTTCAATTCGCCAAGTTTAAGTGTTGTGTCAGTTAGTGTTAAGTTTGTCATCGTATACTCCTTTGTGTTTTTTTAAGTAGTTATCTTTTCTAAACGTACGCAGAATTAGCTTTGAACCCTACTCTCCCAAGGGATTTCAGCGAAAACTTCAACTGATTGGCTTTAACCCCAGACGTCTCAAGGAGTTAGCCCTACTTTCGTGTACGTTCGTACTCCCTATTAGTAGTGGGGCACTTATTTTAGTGGCAAGTCTCGCCCGTTTCGAGCCCCTACCGCCTTGTGGGCTACCGTGTTGACCACTCGCCCACGGCGTTGGTGCTGTACCGTGCTCACTTGCCAAAGAGTGTTCGCTTCTTAGGGTGTTCTAAGACCTCTATGCGCTTTTCCAGTGCGGTTTGGCGCAAGGTTAGAACTTGATTATCTCTGGTTAGTCTCTCAACCTGATTGTTCAGTTGAGACACTTGAACAGATAGTCCCTGTGCTTGTTTAGTCAAAGGAACAGGTGAGGCACGGGTTAGCGGATAGACTTTGAGAATGGCTTTCTCTAGTCCCAGACTGCCTTTTAAATGGGCGACCTGTTGCAACTGCTCAATGTCACTATCAGTAAAGAGGGTAACCTTACTGTAAGAACGTTTGCCTGTTCGTACTCGGCTTTCTTCAAAGGCATGTCCTGTTAAGCGTTCAATCTTTAAGCGCCATTTCTTTAAGGTTGAGACGGAGTTCAAACCATTAACCAATTTAACCGTTTGGGGATAATCGTAAAAGTGTGTCATTTTAGCCTCCTTCCATTTACTCTCAAGGTAAAATATTATATAATCAAGAGGTAAATAATTATTTTACCTATCGATTATTTTCATTATACAAAACATATTTTTACTAGTCAACTAAAAAGTAAAAACAAATTTTACCTAAATAGAAAGTGTGAAATCCAATGCCAGCTTTATATAACTATGCCAATGTCTTACGAGCGGGGGAGCTTGATATTAAATCTGCCCGGTTAAAAGCAGGAATGACCCAAAAAGAATTGGGAAAACTTCTGGGTGTGACCAAACAAACAATTATTAACTATGAAAAAGGCACTACCGAACCAAGTTGGGAGCGCCTAGAAGATATTGCGAAAGCCTTAAAAATAGATGTTGACGAACTCTTTCCTTATAGTGAGCTTGGTGAAAAGAAAGGGGATTTAAAGTGGGCAGAACATCTAGAACGTTTAGCCAACGATTGGCATTATGCTCGCACAGCGGAGGAAGAATTACTCTTACAAAGTCTTTTGGACTATGCAGAATTTCAAAAAGAAGTGGAGCAGAAGACCTACACCACAGAACAGCTTAATCAAGCATTGGAACTGGAAAACACTAACACCATGTCTGATGAAGATAAAATAGGGCTTATCACTCTTAAATATGAAAAGGACATTCAGAAAAAAACTGATGATCTGATTGCACTCTACAAAGACCAATCAGAAAAAGAGCTTGATGTTATTCGATTTGAAAATACAGATTTATAAAAGGGCTAATTCTGAAATAATTTATAGAATCTTAAATTAGAATTTATAATACATCGTCTAATCAGACAAAAATATTTTAAGCAAGCAAAAAGCCTAGAAATGTTGATTTTATAGGATTTATTTGAGTCGTCTTACTTAACTCCACGACTGCTTATCATTTTAAATGACTGAAAAATGCCCATTTCTATAACAACAGCAGTATAATTGTTAATCGGAAGTAAGTCCAATTTTTCAAAGTAATTTCGAATAGTTTCAGCGGTACATTCTTCAAATGGAAATTCATTGCTATGAGGGAGAATGTATTTGTCCCATAGACCGAGACCAGTATAATCTTTGAGTTCAGTTGCAACATTAGGGTTGTCAAGTAAAGAGCTATACTCAATGTTTTTAGACGTAATAATAGCACCAGCATATTCCTCTATATAAATCATTTCTTCTGTTATCCTTTGTTTGACGATTTTGATTAATCCCTTCTTTTTTAGTTCCTTTCGGATAAATGTGGTGTTTATCTGAGTCTAACATAGATGGCTTTTTGTATCTAACTTAATTTTATAAATTGGGCATACAAAAAGCCCCGCAATATCTGAATGAGATCCACCCACTACTGAAATTATAGAGTCAGAAAAAAATATTCTTAGCAACAAGAAGAATTTTGACTAGTAATGAGCCAAATTAGTTAAATATGGTAGCTTAAATGAAGATTAGTAATTTTTAATAAATTGTTGACAAATTCTTAAGTAATGATAAAATATAGGAAAGCAAAAGTTAATCGGATTAACTTTTATTTTTGGGCTCAAGTTAATCCGATTAACTTAAACTTTTGCTTTTAACCTTAAATTAAATAGATCTATCTAAGGAGGAAGTTATTATGTACGAGCCAATTGCTATCATTGGATACGGAGTTCTATATCCACCAAATTCAGATAATGTACAAAACTTTTGGAAAAACATTAAGAACGGAGTTCAAGGGATTAGAGAAGTAACTAACGAAGTTTGGAATGTGAATGATTATTATAATGAAGATGAAAATGTTCCTGATAAAACTTACTGCAAAAATAGTGCATATCTTGATAATACGGGTTCATTAATGGATTATATTTCCAAGTTCAATTTAGATGATGGAAAAATATTGTCTTTGAATAGAACTAAAAAAATGGTTTTGTACACTATTTTACAAGCAATCGATGAAGCTAATCTTAATATAAATGAATTAGAAGTAGTTATTCATTCAAATAAACTAGGGGCTTGTGTTTATAGAGAACCTCTAAGTTTAAATGTTGATTTTTTAGATGGATATTGCATTTGTAGTGCGAAGATACGAGGAGGTATAGATAATGACATCAATTATATCAGTAAAAAATTTAAAGAAGACTTATCAACAAAGGACAGTTGTTGATAACCTCAGTTTTGATGTAGAAGAAGGTAGTCTATTTTCCTTTTTGGGACCCAATGGAGCCGGTAAATCAACAACAATCAACATTATTTGTACAGTATTAAAATCCTCTAGTGGAGAAGTTTTTATTGATGGATTAGATGTCAGAAAACATAGTCAAGACATTAGAAAAAAAATTGGGGTAGTCTACCAACATAATGTTTTGGATAATTTACTGACGGTTTCGGAAAACTTGAGATTTAGAGCTAGTTTATATGGAATCATAGGTAATGAGTTTGAAAATCGCTTAGAAGAATTAGCTAATCAATTAGATTTTAAAAACTATTTGAATCAACCTTTTCATACTTTGTCAGGTGGGCAAAAAAGGCGAGTTGAAATAGCTCGAGCAATATTTCATGAACCTAAAATTTTATTGCTTGATGAGCCAACGACTGGTTTGGACCCTGAGTCAAGGAAAACTGTCTGGGAGATTATTGGGACATTGAAAAATAATTTTGGAATGACTATCTTTTTAACGACCCATTATCTTGAAGAAGCGAGAAATTCTGATTTAATCACAGTTATTAATCAAGGTAGAATTGTTGCAACAGGAACGGCTATTGCTCTTCAGAAAAAGTATTCTTGTGACCGATTGTTTTTATATCCTTATAAAGAAACAATGGAGCAATTAATAACTAGTGTCAAAAATGTACCATTGTCTTACAAAATATCCGACGATCATTTAATTATTGAGGATCCAAGCATTGGTAACGTAAGGGAAATATTGAAATATGATTCGTTGATAGATTCGTTTGAGTACTTTAAAGGAAATTTAGATGATGCATTTATCAATATTTTAAAACAAACGGGGGATAGTGTGTAATGATTAAAAGACATTTAAAGATTTATATCCGAGATAAGGGAACATTAATTTCCTCTCTTGTTGCTATTTTCGTTACAATAGGATTATATCTATTATTTTTAGGAAATTATCTAGAAAATACCATCGATCAGTCTATTGGAACTAATTCTGGGAATTTCTTGTTTGTTAATACTTGGGTGCTATCTGGAATTATTATCGTTAGTTCAGTTACTATTTCTTTAGGAGTATTTGGTGTTAAAGTTAAAGACTATGAAACAGGAATATATACCAGTTTTGCTGTTAGCCCAGTTAAGAAATTAGTAATTGTATTCAGTTATATTATAGCTGCTTGGCTGATGAGTCTTGTGATTACACTTGTTGTGTTATTGATTTGGACTCTAGTAATGGGGATGTTAGGTTATCAAATAATTACGGTTTCCACTATTCCACTACTTCTTATTTATATTACTCTAAATAGTTTATCGGCAACCAGTTTTACATTCTTTGTAGTGAATTTTGTTAAATCTGTAACTGCTTTTAGTTCGGTTTCAACTATATTAGGAACGCTAACAGGATTTTTAGCAGGAATCTATTTACCTATAGGAGCACTGCCTAGTTATGTTCAATATATTATGAAATTTTTCCCACCGACTTATGGTGTAGCACAGATTCGTAGTCTTTTAACCAAAGAACCTTTGAAGGCTATTACGAAAGGTGATAGTTCGTCTACTGTTGAGCAACTTAAACTAGATATGGGGATTCATGTAAAAATTTTCAATCACGTATTAAAAAATTATGAGATAATTTATTTACTGTTGTTTGTTATAGTGCTATTTATTCTATTATCTGGTTATCAATTAAGGGAGAGAAAAAATGAATGAAAAAAATAAATTTCATCATGGTGATTTAAAAAATGAAATTATTAAGCAAGGTCTAAAAATTATATATGATAAAGGATTCCAATCTGTTGAACTAAAAGATATTTCAAAGGCTTGTCATGTAAGTACTCCATCTATTTATAGGCATTTTGATGGAAAGAGTGATTTGATGGATAAACTACTTATTGAAGTGTCGCATATTTTTTATAATTTTTTAAAGAAAGAATGTCATCACTCTTATGAAGATGCTGAAGAAGATTTGATAAATATGGGAGTGAGATTTTTACAATTTTCTCAGGACTATCCTCACTATTTTGAGTTTTTATTTTATAGCAAGTTTGAACGTCATGTACAATTAGGAACAGATATCCAGATTGATTATAATGATGAAAACAATAGCTTCAATCTATTTAAAGAAGTTGTAATTCATTATTTCAATAATAATGGGATTAAGCAGGACCACAATAGGCACATTGTTAATCTTTGGTCCTATATTAGTGGTTTATCTATTATTGCTGGTAGTATTGATAGTGAGAATAAAAATATAATTTTAAGAAATTATATTCAAGGCATGATTAAATCATATACTCTTGGAATTAAGCAGGAATATGGTATTTGATAGGACAACTATTGTTATTTATTCCTATTTATATAAGAAAAAGTGATTTGGTAAAAACTCCAATATTATTAAATTAATCCCCCTTATTTAGGAGATTATGTGAAACGAAATACAGCACAGCTCAAAGGAAATTTGATTCAAGCAGGAATAGAACAAATCTGCCAACATGGCATAGATAATCTATCACTAAGGACCGTCTTACAAAAAAGTCGTATTACACACGGTGCTCCCTATAAACACTTTGGCAGTAAAGATGGTATCTCAGAATTGTCCTATCACGTCTTTCTGATTTTTGGGCCAATGAGATTTTCGTTGGCATCACGTCATTCACATCAGCGAGAGATGAATTGAGTCAAATGGGATTTAACTTTGTTTTAGCTACACAGAAGAATCCTTATGTCTTTGAAAGCTCTTTTTATTAAATCGCCCTTTAAATACATGGAGCTTTCTGGAGATACTATTTTAGCAGAAAAAGACTTACTTGGTTTTGATTCTTTTAAACGTGTTGTTCTAGCACTAAGAGAGGAGAAAGGCTTCCATAATAGTGAAGCTGATACTCTCGTTCACTTTTGTAGTTTTATCTCAGGCTTGGCTATTCTATCAAAAAAGTTCTATCGGAACGAATTTTTCACAAGCATCTCTTCGATTATTACTCGGAGAGATGCTTGATATTTACATTAAAGGAGAAAACGCATGAATATATTAATTATCACGGCCCATCCTAACCCACAAAGTTTCAACTCATTCATCCTTAAACAAGTACGAGAAAACATTGATAAGTCCCATAAACTTCAAGTACTTGACCTTTATGCTGAAGGATTTGATCCCACTTTGCGTTTTGATGAGAAACATCGAAGACGTGATTTAGTCTCTAATCCTAAAACTGCTAAATACCGTGATTTGGTGACTTGGGCAGACCAATTTATTTTCATCTTTCCTATTTGGTGGTCAGGGATGCCAGCGATGCTCAAGGGTTTTATGGATTGTGTCTTTGTCGCTGGATTTGCTTATCACAACACTAAGACTGGCTTAAAAGGCCATTTAAAAGGTAAGGCATGGATTATTACTACCCACAATACGCCATCTTTTATTACACTATTTTCTCAAGACTATGGTAAGGTCCTTAAAAATCAGATTTTAAAAGCCTGTGGTATTTCACCAGTCACCATCAGTCGAATTGCTGGTGTTGAAACAATTTCTGATCAGAAGCGACAAAAGGCCTTGGATAAGATTATCCTGAAAGCAAAAAATCTATAAATTATTAGAATACAATAGTGGTGTGAATTTTTAGTATTTAATAGCTCAATTCAATGCTTTTTAGGGTAAAATTCACACCATTCCGACGAAATTAGTTGAAATTGATTGAAAGTGTGCTTTCAGAAAATCGTGGAAATAATTGATATTAAAGGCTTTTGAAATTTATTCAAGCAAAAGTTGTTCAAACCAGGTCTTAAGAAAGCTCGTAAAGCTAGCCAGTTCTCTAAACGTTAATTCGTTACTGGACAGCAGAATACAAACGAAAACACTTTGCAACTTGCAAGGTGTTTTTTTGTATGAGAATTGGCGGTGCGCAATTAGGATAGCTCTAGCGACTTTAGTCGCATAGAGATATGCTATGCATAGTTGCCCCAAGAAAATAAGCGAAGCGACATTTGATTGGATGGCAACCACTGCACTCAAAACGTTAATCAATACGATACTATCAACGTTTACAGACATTCAAGAATTTTCTCTTGGATGTCTTTTTTGTATAAAAAATTGTTATTTTTCGGAAAGTTAGCTATTAATATTTATCAATTATAAAAATAGCATGTTTTAAGGGACTGACCCCAAAAAGTGAGAATTTAATAAAAAGACTTGACATAATTCGTTTACAATGGTAAACTTATTTTAAACATATTCGTTTACACCTGTAGACAACTAGGGAGGAAGGAGAATGAGCACAATAGAATTTAATACTTATATCACAGATGCAGAATGGGAAGTCATGCGTGTAGTTTGGGCAAATGATCGAGTAACTAGTAAAAAAGTCATTTCCGTATTGCAAGAAAAAATGGACTGGACACAATCCACTATCAAAACGATCTTAGGTCGATTAGTTGGAAAAGGCGTACTAAATACAGAGCATGAAGGTAGAAAGTTTATTTACACTGCCAATATTGAAGAGACAGAAGCCGTAAGGGATTATGCAGAAGATATTTTTAAACGGATTTGCAATAAGAAAGTCGGAAATGTAATAGGAAGCATCATTGAAGATCATGTTTTAAGCTTCGATGATATAGATCGACTAGAAAAAATATTAGAGATGAAAAAATCTTTCGCAGTAGAAGAAGTGGATTGCAATTGTCCAGAAGGACAATGCGAATGTCATTTACATCATCATTAAGCATAAGGAGGAATTTAAAATGAATACTGACAACAAATATTCGTCCCATAATCATTGCGGGCACAGTGGGCATGCCCACAGCGGGCATGATCACAACGGGCACAGTGGACATAATCACAGCGGGCACAGTGGGCATGCCCACCATCATCACGGAAGCTTTAAGGAACTTTTCTTAAAGTCATTGCCACTAGGAATCATTATTATGTTCTTTTCCCCTTTGCATGGATTTAAACTACCATTCCAGTTTACTTTTCCATATTCTGATATTGTAGTAGCTATTTTATCTACTATATTAATTATTTATGGGGGACGTCCATTCTATCAAGGTGCAGTTGACGAATTTAAACAAAAAAAACCTGGAATGATGGCACTCGTTTCTTTAGGTATAAGTGTTTCATATTTATACAGTATTTATGCTGTGATCATTACCTACGTAACGGGTGAACACTTGATGGACTTTTTCTTTGAATTTGCTTCATTACTATTAATCATGCTATTAGGTCACTGGATTGAGATGAAAGCTATTGGAGAAGCAGGAGACGCACAAGCAGCATTGGCTAAGTTAGTGCCGAAAGATGCTCACGTTGTATTAGAAGACGATTCAATTGAAACACGACCAGTTGCTGACTTACAGGTAGGTGATTTAATTCGTGTTCAAGCCGGAGAAAATGTGCCAGCAGACGGGATTATCGAGCGTGGCGAATCACGTTTAAATGAAGCTCTTTTGACTGGAGAATCAAAAGCAGTTAAAAAAGGCCCTGGCGATGAAGTAATCGGGGGCTCAACAAATGGAGAAGGGGTTCTTTATATTAAAGTGAATGAGACAGGTGATCAATCCTTCATCTCTCAAGTTCAGAATTTAATCAGCCAAGCTCAAAGTCAGCCTTCCAGGGCAGAAAATATTGCGCAAAAGGTTGCAGGGTGGCTCTTCTATATTGCTGTTATTGTCGCGCTAATTGCTTTTGTAGTGTGGATGATTATTGGAGATATCCCAACGGCAGTTATATTTACTATTACTACATTAGTTATTGCTTGTCCGCACGCATTGGGTCTGGCTATTCCATTGGTAACCGCCCGTAGCACAAGCTTAGGAGCTAGCCGTGGCTTACTAGTAAAAGACCGCCAAGCCTTAGAAATAGCTCAAGATGCAGATGTGATTATTTTAGATAAAACGGGTACTTTAACAACTGGTGAATTTAAAGTATTAGATGTAAAACTTCTTAATGACAAATATACAAAAGAGGAAATCATTGCCTTATTGGCAGGTATTGAAGGAGGATCTAGCCACCCAATTGCTCAATCAATTGTAAGTTTCGCCGAGCAGCAAAATATACGTCCAGCATCTTTTGATTCGATTGATGTGATTTCCGGTTCTGGAGTAGAGGGTAAAGCAGGTGGGCACCGTTACCAATTAATCAGTCAAAAAGCCTATGGACGTAATCTTGATATGGATACTCCAAAGGGAGCAACTCTTAGTGTCTTAGTAGAAAACGATGATGCCATTGGTGCTGTAGCTTTAGGGGACGAATTAAAACCAACAAGTAAAGAGTTAATTAAAGCTCTTAAAAAGAACAATATTCGACCAATTATGGCAACAGGTGATAATGAAAAAGCGGCTCAAGGCGCGGCAGTAGATTTAGGGATTGAATATAGATCAAATCAATCTCCACAAGACAAATATGAGTTAGTTAAAACACTTAAAGATGAAGGAAAGAAAGTTATCATGGTAGGTGATGGTGTAAATGATGCTCCTTCTCTTGCCTTAGCAGATGTTGGTATAGCTATAGGTGCTGGAACTCAAGTTGCGTTGGATTCAGCTGATGTCATATTGACTCAATCCGATCCAGGAGATATTGGATCATTCATTGATTTAGCACACAAAACAACTCGTAAAATGAAACAAAACCTATTTTGGGGAGCTGGTTATAACTTTATAGCTATCCCTCTAGCTGCAGGAATTTTGGCTCCTATTGGTATCACATTAAGCCCTGCATTAGGAGCAATCCTAATGTCTGTGTCAACAGTCATCGTCGCCATTAATGCTATGTTATTACGTTTAGATCCAAAAAATAACGGTTAACAGATCGAATGATTGAAACTCCTTAAAGTATCAAGATACAATAGTTTTACAGGAGAAAAAGAGATGTAAGTACTGGCTCTTTGTAAAATCGTGTTGGTAGAAGTAGACGATTTTTCTACCAACACGATTTTTAATTTTTGTGACTTTAAGTCCGTTTCGCTCCGAAGGTGCGAAACAAATAAACCACCC